>Ga0233385_1001129_pt1 | contig 11434 bp, 8 predicted proteins | sample ElkDunMinimDraft_16_FD_191543 | JGI IMG/M metagenome (GOLD analysis project Ga0233385, IMG submission 191543) | Fecal eukaryotic communites from dung pellets of Tule Elk in California, USA - Elk Dung G36 | ecosystem: Host-associated > Mammals > Digestive system > Large intestine > Fecal | place... | reverse complement strand
TTTAAATGCGAATCAGATAACCAATTGAATTTATATCAAGCTAAATGAAGAAAAGAATATTAATAAGTGATATTGCAAGGGATTTAGGAATATCAGTGACCACGGTTTCCTTTATCCTCAATGATAAATCCAAAGAAAAGCGCATCAGCGAGGCACTAACCAAAAAAGTGCTTAGCCATATTAAAAAAGTAGGGTACAAACCCAATCAGCTTGCTAAGAGCTTACGTACTGGGCAAACTAAAATGTTGGGCTTACTCGTTGAGGATATTGGAAATACTTTCTTTGCCAACATGGCCAAATTGATTGAAAAAAGTGCCTATAATCATGGCTATCACATCAGTTATTGTAGTACGGATAATGACGAAACCAAAACAAAGGAATTGATTCAACTGTTTTACGATCGGCAAGTGGATGGATTTATACTGACACCGTCTGAAGGGTTGGAAGAAACTGTCCAAAAATTGATCAACAACAATATCCCGTTGGTCTTGATTGATCGGTATCTGACTGAAGTAGATACAAGTTACGTGGTGTCTGATAATTTTAAGGGGGCTTACGATGCTACAAAGCACTTGTTGGCCGATCAGGGAAAGTCTAAAAAAGTCGGGTTCATTTCTCTCTATTCCAATCAAACTCAAATGCGAGATCGACTAGATGGATATATGAAAGCGATCGATGATCATAAAAATCAAGCTTATATCAAAAAAATCAATATGGATGAGGAAGATGAAGAGGCTGTGTCCTTAATTCATGATTTTCTACTTGAGCACAAGCTGGATGCCGTATTGTTTGCGACCAATTATTTAGCTATTCTGGGCTTGAAGACCATAAAGAAATATAATCTGAAGTATCCAGAGATATTTTCATTTGATGATCATACTTTATTTAGCCTTCATGAGCCTCCGATTAGTGTGGTCTCACAGGATATTCATGCGCTTTCTGCCGAAACGATTTCTTGCTTAATTAAAGAAATTGGTAATAAAAATAAACAATCAAATAAGGTAGTGGTACCGTGTGCCCTAAAAATTAGGGCTTAGCAGGTACAAATTTCATAGAAATGGAGTTGACACAATGGCGAGTGTTTTTATCAGTAAAGCGCTCGCCAGTGAAGACGTGCCCTAGGTGAGCTTCGCAATTGGCACACAATATTTCCACTCGACGCCCATCTGCATCCATTTCTTTGATTATAGCTCCTTTTATTTCATCATCAAAACTTGGCCAACCACAGTGTGACTCAAATTTGTCCGAAGACCTGTAAAGAGGCGCATCACAACGCTTGCATATATATGTGCCTTCTTCTTTATTATCTAAAAGTGCACCTGTGAATGGACGTTCTGTACCTTTATGAACGATTACGTAAGCTTCTTCATCAGTAAGCTTGTTATAAGTGCTGTCTTGTTTCATGCTGTTATTTTTGTTATTAGTTTCCTTATTTTGCTTTTGCGAGCAAGCCACATTTATTGATATAAAAATCGCTAAAAGTAAAAGGATAATATGTTTGCCCATAATTAAGATAAATTATTCATTATATTTTTCAAAATTATATTTTAATCCACGACCTATTTAATGAGTAGCAAGGTAAACAATAACGATCACTATATGTTTGAAGAATATAGGTAAATGCTGTATAAAGTAAGAAAAATGACATTAAAATTGCTTAGTTTAGAATGATTATAAATTGATAAATTAGGTCATGATATTGTCAGGGATTCCTTAATAAGTTATACTTTTGTGCATGTTTTGTGGGATATTATTCTTTACAAGACGGAATATTAAAATTATTATTCATTAATAAATAGGTTAAGGTGCTAAATATGAGGAATATCTCATCAGTATTGGGAAGATTTACAAAAGGAATAACATTAAGCATATTAATGTTATTTACTATTCATTCAACATCTCAAGCGCAAGATGTAAAAGAAGGGGAGTCCCTCTTTAAAGCCAATTGTACGACCTGTCACCAAGTTGGTAGAAAAGTGACCGGACCTGCTTTGGCTGGTATGTCTGAGCGTCATTCTGAAGAATGGTTGATTAGTTGGATTAAAAACTCGCAAGCAATGATTAAAGCAGGGGATCCTGTTGCGGTCGCGCTTTTTGAAGAGTATAATAATTTAGTGATGACTAGTTATTCACACTTTTCGGATGACCAGATTAAAAATATCATTGCTTACGTAAAAGCTGAGGAAGTAAAGTTAGCAGAGAAAGCCAACTCTCCGGGTGGAGGCGATGGTGCAGGTGCGGCTCCAAGTGGCGATGCAAACACGTGGATGATCTTAGGTTTAGTTGGTTTGGTGGCAGTTGCTATTTTAGTCATAGTGGTCTTAAATCGTGTAATCCGTTCGTTGGAAAATGTGATTTTGGCTAATCAAGCGGCTATCTTAGAAGCGGAAGCGAATCACCAAACTTATACAGAAAACAAATTTGTAAAATTTGCAAAAGCATTCGTAAAGAATAAAAAACTAGTAGGTTTCTTTGTGTTGATGCTCGTTGCGTTACTGGCTGTTACAGGTTGGAAGACCATGTGGAACATTGGTGTACATGAAGGATATCAACCCGTGCAACCAATCAAATTTTCACATCAAATACATGCGGGTGTCAATCAGATTGAATGTCAATACTGTCATGGTGGTGCATTCAAATCTAAAAACGCATCCATCCCTTCGGCGAATGTATGTATGAATTGCCACAATACCGTGACTGCTGCAGATCATTACGACGGTGAAACCTCGCCGGAGATTGCCAAAATTTATCGCGCGCTGGATTACAATCCAGAGACACGCGAATACGGTAATAATCCAAAGCCAATTGAATGGGTGAGAATACACAATTTGCCAGACTTTGCTTACTTCAACCACTCGCAACACGTGGTCGTAGCTGGCGTAGAATGTCAAACTTGTCACGGTCCTATAGAAAACATGGAAGAAGTGTACCAACATTCTCCATTGACCATGAAATGGTGTGTAGACTGTCACCGTACCACTGAAGTAAATGTTGACAATAAATATTATGACGATCTAATCGCAGCACACGAGAAGTTGAAAAAAGGGGAGAAAGTAACTGCCGCAATGATGGGTGGTTTGGAGTGTGGAAAATGTCATTATTAATCATTAATTAACAAAACGCAATCTTATATACAGCTTAAATGGATAGCAATAAAAAATATTGGAAAGGTTTGGAAGAGTTAAACCAAACTCCTGCATTCGTAAAAGGAAGCAAGGGTGAGTTTGCCGAATCTATTCCTGTAGAAGATGTATTGAATGAAGCAGGGCTAAGTACGAAAACACCTCGTCGTGATTTCCTTAAAGCTTTAGGTTTTGGATTGGGTGCTGTTACTTTAGCAGCCTGTAATCGCACACCTGTACACAAAGCGGTGCCTTACATCATCAAACCTGAAGAAATTACTCCAGGTATACCTAATTACTACGCCTCATCGTTCAATGGGCAGAGTGTGATTGTGCGTACTCGCGAGGGAAGACCAATTTCATTGGAAGCAAATCCTACTTCAATTGGACTAAATCAAGGTACCGACGCTACGACTACAGCATCTATATTGGATCTGTATGACATGTCAAAGTTGCAAAATCCGCAAATCGGTCTTAAAGATGTAGAATGGTCAGAATTAGATGCAACAGTTATTGCCGCACTTAACAAAGCTGCAGCAGCAGGAAAACAAATTTCTATTGTTTCCAATACTGTAAATAGTCCGACTACTTTAGCTGCTATTGACCAGTTAGCCGCGAAATACCCAACAACAAAACACATACAAGTAGACGCAGTGTCGTACAGTGGTATGATCGAAGCAAACAGAGGTTCTTTTGGAAAAGCGGTTATTCCTTCTTACCATTTTGCTAATGCGCAAGTCGTTGTTTCAGTAGCAGCGGATTTTCTTGGTTCGTGGTTGGCAGGTGAAGAGCATACACAAGATTTCTTTAAAAACCGTGATTATAAATCGTTGAAAAACGGTAAAATGTCGCGTCATATCCAGTTTGAATCTGGTCTTTCCATGACCGGTTCTAACGCAGACGTGCGAATCGCCATCAAACCTTCAGAAGAAGGTGCTGTATTGATTTCCTTATACAATGCCATTGCTGGAGCTAATCTTGCAGGTGGTGTAAGCACTAATAAAAAAGCAGCAACGGCAATTCAATTAGTTGCTAAAGAATTACAAAGTAATCAAGGTAAAGCATTAGTCGTATCTGGATCCAATGATGTCAACGTACAGACTTTGGTCAATGCGATCAACGTATCCTTAGGTGCTTATGGACCTATTATTGATTTAGACAATTATTCTAAACAGTACCAAGGTTCTGATGCCGCTTTCCAAGAGTTTATCTCCAATGCGAATGCCGGTCAAGTAGGAGTTGCTTTTTTCTTAAATAGCAACCCTGTATATGATTACTTCAAATCAGAAGATGTCAAGGCGGCTTTATCGAAAGTTGATTTCACTTTATCATTCTCTGATCGTGCTGATGAGACTGCTTCTTTATTAAAAGCCATCGCACCAACAAGCAATTTCTTAGAGTCTTGGGGTGATTCATCATCCAAAGAAGGATATTATACCATTGTACAGCCAACAATTAATCCAGTATTTAATACTAGACAAGCCGAACAAAGTTTGTTAGTATGGGCAGGTAACACATCATCAATTTATGATTTTGTAAGACAAAATTGGGAAGCTAATATTCTAGCAGGAACAGGCAAAGATTGGAAACAAACTTTACAAACAGGTTTCATTTACAAAGGAACCGCCTCGGGTTCATTCTACAGCTTTGCTGGAGATGTACAAGCTGCAGCGGCTGCTGTCACTACTTTAGATAAATCGATAGCTGGTGAAGTAGAATTGAAATTATACGAATCTACGGTAATTCGTGATGGTCGATATGCTAACAATGCGTATCTACAAGAATTGCCTGATCCAGTGTCCAAAGTAACTTGGGACAACTATGCTGCCATCAATCCTAAATTTGCAGAGCAATTGGGTGTTGGTGAAAATGGTAAAGTGACTGTCGAGGCCAATGGATATTCCATTGAGTTGCCAGCTTTATTACAACCTGGTCAAGCTATGGGTACAGTTTCTATTGCAGTAGGATATGGTCGTTATCTAGTGGGTAAAGCAGGAAATAATGTCGGTAAAAATGCATTTCCTTTTGCTAAACTAGTAAATGGATCGGTTCAATTTGCTATAAAAGCCACCATCAGCAAAGCTGCTGGAGTTTATGAATTAGCACAAACACAAACGCACCACACCATTGAAGGACGTAATATTATTCGCGAAACTTCTTTTGCTAAATATTTAAAAGATCCTAACTCAGAGTCAGGTCGTTTCTCAGACACACACAAAACATATGACTTGTGGGACAAATTTGAGAGCCCAGGTCATAAATGGGTAATGGCTATTGATCTGAATGCATGTACAGGCTGTGGATCATGTATCGTAGCATGTAATGTAGAAAATAATATTCCAGTGGTAGGACGTGACGAAGTTCGCCGTCGTCGGGAGATGCACTGGTTACGCATTGATCGCTATTACACTATTCAAGATGTCAATGAGCAAAATGAAGTCGTTGGATATACGAAAGAAGATGATATCAAAGACCTTCAAGATTTTGAAAGTGTAACGGTCGTTCACCAACCGATGTTGTGTCAACATTGTGATCACGCTCCTTGTGAGACAGTATGTCCAGTATTGGCTACTGTACACTCTTCTGAAGGGTTGAATCACATGGCTTACAACCGTTGTTTCGGTACACGATACTGCGCAAATAACTGTCCATACAAAGTACGTCGTTTCAACTGGTTTAATTACTGGAATGATTCACGTTTTGATAATTATTTAAACAATGAGTTCACGCAATTAGTACTTAACCCAGATGTAACGACACGTTCAAGAGGGGTAATGGAAAAATGTTCAATGTGTATTCAACGTATCCAAGGTGGTAAATTACAAGCTAAGATGGAGAATCGTAAGCTGGTGGATGGAGATGTGAAAATGGCATGTCAAGCTGCTTGTTCGGCCAATGCGATCATCTTTGGAGATGCTAACGATCCAGAATCTGAAGTGGCAAAAGCTTTACGTAACGAACGTGTATATTATGTGTTGGAAGAAATCAACGTACAACCGAATATCGGCTACATGACGAAAGTTAGAAACACATTTGAAGCGTAACTATTACTCTATATCTGAAATAAAAAAACTATGTCATCGCATAACGAATCAATATTAAGAGAACCATTAGTAACCGGCAAGAATATCACATATGCTAAAGTGACCGATGATATCTTGCTTCCGGTTGAGAATAAGCCTAATAAGGCATGGTGGATCGGTTTCACTTTCGCCGCTTTAGGAGCTTTATTATGGGTTGTAAGTGTATCATACACATTTTGGACCGGTATTGGTGCTTGGGGGTTAAACAAAACTGTGGGCTGGGCCTGGGACATCACCGACTTCGTGTGGTGGGTAGGTATTGGTCACGCAGGTACATTAATCTCTGCCGTACTATTAATCTTCCGCCAAAATTGGCGTAACTCCATTAACCGTTCTGCAGAGGCGATGACGATCTTCGCTGTTATCTGTGCTGCGACTTATGTAGTCGCTCACATGGGCCGTCCGTGGTTAGCATATTGGATTTTCCCTTTACCAAATCAATTTGGATCTCTATGGGTAAACTTTAACTCGCCATTGGTATGGGATGCATTTGCGATCTCTACATACTTTACCGTTTCTTTAGTATTCTGGTATTGTGGTCTACTTCCGGATATCGCTTCCGTACGTGACCGTGCGTCAGGTTTAAAACAAAAAATATACTCCATCATGTCTTTCGGATGGAATGGATCTGTTAAATCATGGCAACGATTTGAAATTGTTTCATTGATTTTGGCAGGTATCTCGACACCGTTAGTACTTTCGGTACATACGATTGTATCCATGGACTTTGCAACTTCGGTCATTCCGGGATGGCACACGACGATTTTCCCTCCGTACTTCGTTGCGGGAGCAATTTTCTCAGGCTTTGCGATGGTACAAACTTTATTGTTGATCGTACGTAAAGTAATGAATTTTGAAAATTACATTACGATGTTCCACATTGAGTCAATGAATAAGATTATCCTGGTGACAGGTTCAATCGTTGGTATCGCTTATTTAACAGAATTATTTATCGCTTGGTATTCTGGTTCTGAATACGAGATGTACGCCTTTGCGAATCGTGTGGCTGGACCATACGCATGGGCTTATTGGGCGATGATGACCTGTAACGTTATTTCACCTCAATTATTCTGGTTTAAAAAGATCAGAACAAGTATTCCAATTTCATGGATATTATCTATCGTGGTGAATATTGGGATGTGGTTTGAGCGTTTTGTAATTATCGTAACCTCATTACACCGGGATTACTTACCATCATCTTGGGCCATGTTTTACCCTACATGGGTCGATGTGGGTATCTTCGTAGGATCGATTGGACTTTTCTTTACTTTGTTCTTATTGTTTTTACGTTTCTTACCAGGTATCGCAATTGCAGAGGTGAAATTGTTATTGAAAAGCTCAAGCTTACAACATAAAACTAAATTGGTACAAGAAGGTGCTTTCCCAGAAGATCAGGTTGAGTATTTCAGGAATTCATTAAGAAAATACGATTCTGTAACGGAAGAGGATATTAACGAATTAAAACGTAAATAATCGCAATGAGCCACACAAAATATATATTAGGAAGTTTTGCGGATCCCGATGACATGATGCATGGGATAGATAAATTGCAAGAAAACAACATCATTATTTATGATTGTTATACGCCTATGCCTATCCACGGTATAGAAGCCAAATTAGGTGTTAAGCCATCAAGATTACCAATAGCTGCATTTTGCTTTGGTGTGATTGGTTTTATCTTAGGATTTAGTTTGCTTTATTATACCATGGCTTATGATTGGCCTATGAATATTGGAGGGAAACCATCCTTACCATTGCCCAATTTTGTACCCGTTACATTTGAGGTTACTATATTAATATGTGCATTGGGTATGGTTGCTACGTTTTTCTATCGGAATCATTTATTCCCAGGGCGTTCGCCAAGAGTGATGGATTTAAGAGCTTCAGATGATCGTTTTATTATTGCCATCGATGCGCGTGAAAATGCAGATCATGCTTTAATAGATTCATTATTGAAAGATTCAGGAGCAGTAGAGGTTAAATACAATGAAAGAAAATATGTTAGCTATGAATAAGAAGAGTTTTCTTGGAACTGTATGTGCGGCTGTCGCCTTGACAGTAATTATTTCTTCTTGTGGAGATGGTAAAACACGTAGTACGGGTTGGGAATTTGCTCGCAATATGTATGATCCGATTGCTTATAATCCAGATCAACCAAATAATAATTTTGCAAATAAAATAACAGCACAGACTCCACCTGATGGCACTACGCCTATTGGATTTGAGCGTTTTGAGTATGAGCATACTACCGAAGATTATGAGCGTGCTGGTGTGGAGCTTAAAAATCCACTGATCGCAACGGCTGAAAACCTAAAAGAAGGAGAAACTTTATTTCAAGTATATTGTGCTGTATGCCATGGTGTAGATGGTAAAGGAGATGGACCAATTACTCAAGACCGTTCGGTAGAAGATTCAAGAGGAAAACGTCAATTAGAAAACTTTCCTCCGCCACCATCTTTACATCAGTCCACAGGCTCAATGTCATCCAGAGGAGGCTCAATGGCTAGCCTATCAGACGGTAAAATTTACCACACCATTTATTATGGTTTAAATGCTATGGGTTCTTATGCTTCGCAATTGACGCCAGAAGAACGTTGGAAAGTGGTTATGTATGTACACGAATTACAAAAAAAATAATTAACATCAATACAATAAATGGGAACTCACAGTCATCATCACGATTATAATTTCAGCGAGCGTTATACCTTTGCTGGAAAAGCCAAAATAGGGAGTATAATCGCTATCGTTGTAGGCATAGCCGCTGTAGCTTTCGGTTTGCTTTCAAGTGATCATATTATGGTAGAACGTACCTATGCAAATTTATTGTTGATGGGTTATTATTTTACATGTGTATGTGCTGCAGGAGCATTTTTCGTTGCACTACAGTTAGTAACTCAGTCAGCTTGGTCTGCAGGTTTGATTCGTATACCACAAGCTATGGCAAGTATATTGCCAATCGCCTCCATCATATTATTAATTATTGTCAGCTTAGGTCTTTATTCTCACAACCTGTACCATCATTGGTATGCAGAAGGAATTATGGATCCAAATAGCCCTAATTATGATAAATTGGTAGCTGGAAAACAAGCATTCTTGAATGTCCCAGGATTCTTACTACGTCAAATCATATTTATGGGGTCGTACAGCATTTTTGCAGTCATCCTGGCTAAGCTTTCTTACAAAGAAGATTTGGATGGAGGATTGAACTCTTATAAAAGAAGCTTTAAGTTATCCGCTATCTTTTTAGTGATCTTCGGTTTTACGACACCAATTTGGTCTTTTGATACGATCATGTCATTAGAAGCACATTGGTTTTCAACTATGTTTGGTTGGTATAACTTCGCTGCCATGTGGGTCTGTGGATTATCTACCATCACAGTTATTTTGATATTGCTTAAAAAAGCAGGATATATGGCTTGGGTCAATGAGAATCACTTGCATGATTTAGGAAAATTAATGTTTGGGTTTTCTATTTTTTGGACCTACGTATGGTTTGCGCAATTTATGTTGATTTGGTATTCCAATATTCCAGAAGAAACAGTTTATTTTTACAAACGTTGGGAACCAGAATACAAGCCATGGTTTTGGTTGAGTATTGTGATTAATTTCTTAGCGCCTCTATTAATTTTGGTTGACCGCGATGTGAAACGTAAGCAGAATATTATGCTTTTCGTAGCTATCTTATTACTTTTAGGTCATTGGTTAGATTACTATATTATGATCATGCCAGGTACTGTAGAAAATCATAGAGGATTTGGGTTTCTTGAAATTGGTACAGCGATTGGTTTTGCAGGATTATTTACTTTGTTGGTGATGAATAAATTAAGTAAACATGCTTTGGTACCAAAAAATCATCCATTTTTGGAAGAAAGCCTTCATCATCAAATATAAAGTTCAGTTCAATTAAGAAAGTACGTTCAAACGTTATTATAAAAAATGAAGTTTAAATTAAAGAACAGATTCAAATCCTTATCGGGTTGTTTACTAGCAATAGGATTATTATTATCCACATCCTCATTAGCTGTACAGGATTCGGTTGCCACAGCAACGGAAAGTGTGGAAACTACGGCGGTGACTGATACGAATGCTAGTACGTTGGATACTGCGGCCTCCACTACGGGTGCCACAGATTCAGCAGCTGTATCAGGGACTTCGACCAGTAGCAACAGTGCAGGTACCACAGGTAAAACTGCAGGTGCAGAAGAAGAGAAAATGACAGATCCTCAAGTGTATGTAAACTTGGTATATTATGTCTTACTATTCTTATTAATATGTACGATAGTAGCGGTCGTTTTAAAGGTGATTTCAGTATACGAATTATCTAAAAAAATGAGCGGTAAATATAATCCGCTTCGTAATAACACACTTCAAGCGATCTTTTTCCTTGTTTTCTTGGTGCTATTTTTAGCATTCGTTTATTACTCATTTAAAGTATGGGGAAGCTGGTCTTGGAGATCTGCAGCTACCGAACATGGTAAAGAAATCGACACCATGTTTATCGTGACAACAATTATTACGACAGCAGTATTGGTGTTGACACATTTATTGTTGTTTACATTCCCGTACATTTACAGAATGCGCGTAGATCGCACAGCTTACTATTATCCGCACAACAATACGATCGAGAAAATTTGGACCATCGTTCCTTCCATTGTGTTGACCGTTTTGGTTTTATTTGGATTCTTTGCTTGGAGAAGCATTACTAATGTGCCAGAGGAATTACAAAAATCAGCTTTGCAGGTAGAGGTGTTGGGAGAGCAATTTATGTGGTCCGTACGTTATCCTGGAGCAGACGGCAAGATTGGAGTGCGCAATTACAAGATGACAACGGCTTCAAATCCTTACGGTATTGACTTCAACGATAAAAATGCGTGGGATGATATACAAGCTCAAGATATCGTACTTCCAGTCAATAAATCGGTGCGTTTTCATATCTTATCGAAGGATATTATCCATTCATTCTACATTCCAGATTTTAGAGTGCAGATCAATGCTGTGCCAGGAATGACAAATTATTTCCAATTTACTCCGACCATTACCACTGCAGAAATGCGTGATAAAATGGATGATCCAAAATATGATTTTGTAATGCTTTGTAACAAAATCTGTGGTGAAGCTCATTACAACATGCAGAAAAAAGTGGTTGTAGTGACCGAAGAGGAATATAAAGTTTGGTTGTCTCAGCAAAATAAATACTTTAATGAAGATCTTCAGAAAGAATTTAGCTCT
>Ga0233385_1001125_pt1 | contig 11445 bp, 10 predicted proteins | sample ElkDunMinimDraft_16_FD_191543 | JGI IMG/M metagenome (GOLD analysis project Ga0233385, IMG submission 191543) | Fecal eukaryotic communites from dung pellets of Tule Elk in California, USA - Elk Dung G36 | ecosystem: Host-associated > Mammals > Digestive system > Large intestine > Fecal | place... | reverse complement strand
CCGAGGGCGGTGCGCCCGCCGGGCTCGACGTCGAGTACCGCCTCGTCGAGGAGCCGCCCGGCGCCGCGGCGACCACTCCGGCACCGGTCGGCCTGAGCCTGTACCGCACGGCGCAGGAGGCGCTCGCCAACGTGCGCCGGCACTCGACCGCCCGCAGCGCGAGCGTCGTCGTGCGCGTCGACCGGCGGTCCGGTTGCCCGGCACCGTTCCCGCACGGGTTCGCCGAGGTCGAGGTGCTCGACGGCGGTCGCCCGCGGACGGGGTCGTCGGGCACGGGACTGGGGCTGCTCGGGATCCGGGAGCGGGTCGCCACGCACGGCGGCACCGCCGAGATCGGGCCGCGGGCGACGGGCGGCTACCGTGTGCGCGTCCGCCTTCCGCTGCCGCAGGAGAGCTCGTGATCCCTTTCCCGCGACCCGTCTCGACGTCGACGGCGGCGCGCCCATGACCGACTCGCCGTCGGGTGCGCCCGTGCGCGTGCTGCTCGTCGACGACCAGCGGCTGGTCCGGTCGGGCTTCTCCCTCATCCTGTCGGTCGAGGACGACATCGAGGTGGTGGGCGAGGCCGCCGACGGTGCCGCCGCCGTGGAGAGCGCCCGCGGCTTGCGCCCCGACGTCGTGCTCATGGACGTGCAGATGCCCGTCATGGACGGTATCGAGGCGACGCGCCGCATCGTGGGCGAGGGCCTCGCCAAGGTGCTGGTGCTGACCACGTTCGACCGCGACGACTACGTGTTCGACGGCCTGGCGGCCGGAGCCTCCGGGTTCCTGCTCAAGAACGCCGAGGCCGAGGAGCTGGTCGACGCCGTCCGCACGGTCGCGGCGGGGCACGCGCTGCTGGCCCCCGAGGTCACGCGCCGGGTCATCGAGCAGCTCGTGGCCCAGGCAGAGAACTCCGTGTCGCCTGCCGTGTCGCCTGGCGGGTCGCCCGCCGACCCCGCCACGCGCGCGGCCTCCCGGCCGGCCGACCCGCGGCTCGCGTCCCTGACCCCGCGCGAGCGCGAGGTCCTGGTGCTCGTCGGTTCGGGCCTGTCGAACGCCGAGATCGCCGCCACGCTCTTCCTGGGCGAGGCGACCGTCAAGACCCACGTCTCGAACGTCCTGGCCAAGCTCCAGGTGCGCGACCGGGTGCAGGCCGTCGTCGAGGCGCACCGCCTGGGGCTCGTCGGCCCCGCGACGTGACGCGTGGCCGAGAGCCTGCCGCGGGCGACGACTACGTCGCAGGGCGGAGGCGCGGATCTCCGCCGCGCGGCTGATCCCTTCGCACCCGCGGCGGCCTAGCGTCGACGTCATGACCAGCACGTATGCCGCGGACCTCGAGGTCCGCAACCTCACACGGAAGTTCGGGGACGTCCGCGCCGTCGACGACGTGTCGTTCACCGCGCCGTCGGGCCTGCTCACAGGCTTCGTCGGCGGCAACGGCGCAGGCAAGACGACGACGATGCGCATGATCATGGGCGTCCTCGCGATCACGGGCGGGGAGGTGCGCTTCGGCGGCGACCCGATCACGGCGGGCGACCGCCGCAGCTTCGGCTACATGCCCGAGGAGCGCGGCCTGTACCCCAAGCAGCCGGTGCTCGACCAGCTCGTCTACCTGGCCCGCCTCGCGGGGATCGGTGCCCGGGCCGCGCGCACCGAGGTGCTGGAGCAGCTCGACCGGCTCGGCCTCGCCGACCGCGCCAAGGACCACGTGGAGAAGCTGTCGCTCGGCAACCAGCAGCGCGTCCAGATCATCGCCGCACTGACCGGCAAGCCGCGCGCGCTCATCCTCGACGAGCCGTTCAGCGGGCTGGACCCGGCCGCCGTCGACGGCATGGTGGACATGCTGCGCGAGCACACCGCCCGCGGCATCCCCGTGCTGTTCAGCTCCCACCAGCTCGACCTCGTCGAGCGGCTGTGCGAGCGGCTCGTCGTGCTCAAGGCCGGCCAGGTGGTCGTGTCGGGCGAACCGGCCGAGCTGCAGCGGGCCGGGCGGGTGCGCCACCGGCTCGTCGTCGGGGCCGACGCCGGCTGGGTGCGGGGCGTCCCCGGCGTCCACGCGGTCGACGTCGACGGGCCGGTCGCGCTGCTCGAGCTGCCCGACGACGCGACGGCGCAGCGGGTCCTTGCCCTCGCGCTGGAGCGCGACGTCGTCCACGAGTTCACGCCGGTGCGTCCCACGCTGGCCCAGATCTACCGCGAGGTGACCGCATGAGCACCATGACCGAACCGACCACGGTCGCCGGCCCGGCCGGCGACGGCGCGCAGCGGCCCGACGAGGCCGCCGGTGCCGTGGAGAACCGTCACGCCTGGGTGCTGGTGATGAACCGCGAGATCGTGGTCCGCGCCCTCAACAAGTCGTTCGTGATCAGCCTGCTGGTCACGATCGCCATCATCGCCGGCCTGTCCGCGTTCATGGCGTGGCAGGCGACGCGCACCGAAGCCTTCACGGTCGCGGTGGCGCCCGCGGACCAGGTGGCGGTGACCGCGGTCGAGGCGGCCGCGGCGGTGGGGGCGGACGCCGACCCCGAGGTCACCGTCACGCTCGTGGACGTGGCCGACGAGGCCGCCGCGCGGGCGGCGCTCGAGGACGGGTCCGCCGACGCCTGGCTGCACCCGAGCGGCGACGGCTGGACGCTGGCCGCCATGGGCGAGCCCGACAGCACCCTGGTCCGGCTGCTGTCCACATCCGTGTCCGAGTCGGTCATCGCGGCCAACGCCGCCGAGGCCGGCACGACGATGGGTGCGCTGGCGGCGGGCAGCGAGCTGCAGACCGACCAGCTCGACGGCTCGGGCATCGGCGCGCAGACGGCCTTCTTCGCCGGGTATGCGCTCGCGTTCCTGTTCCTGATGGGCGCCGTCGGGTCCGGGCAGATGATCGCGAGCAGCGTCGTCGAGGAGAAGCAGTCAAGGCTCGTCGAGATCCTGGCGACCCGGGTGCCGCTGCGCCACCTCCTGGCGGGCAAGATCCTCGGCAACTCGGTGATCGCGGTGGGTCAGAACGTGCTGCTCGCGTCCGTCGGGCTGATCGGCCTGTCGTTCACCCCGATCGCCGGGCTGTTGCCGGTGCTGTCGACGTCGCTCCTGTGGTTCATCGCGTTCTTCCTGGTCGGCTTCGTCGCGGTCGCGGCGATGTACGCGGTGTGCGGCGCGCTCGCGTCGCGGCTCGAGGACCTCGGGTCCACGACGACGCCCGTGATGATGCTGATGATGCTCATCTTCTTCGTGACCTTCACGGCCGAGGGCGTCTTCCAGCAGGTCCTCTCGTACGTCCCGCTCGCCTCGATCGTCTCGATGCCCGTACGGGTGCTCAGCGGGGACGCGGCCTGGTGGGAGCCGGTCGTCTCCCTGACGATCCTGGCGGCGTTCGCCGCGCTGGCCGTCGTCGTGTGCGAGCGGGCTTACCGTGGGGCGCTCATGCAGACCGGCGGGCGCGTGACCTGGCGCCGGGCCCTGACGGCCCAAGCTTGAGACCCGGCCCCCCGGTGGCCGAGCCCGCCCGGGCTCGGCCACCGGTCGGGGTATCCCACCAAAGCCCTCAGGGTTAGCCCCCGAATCCACCCCGAACCCCGTTACAACGCGCGTCGATCGACCTAGATTCGCTCGCGTGACCGCCGTCGACGCCGCCCGCCTGCAGTTCGCGCTGCTGGCCGGCATCCACTTCCTCTTCGTCCTGGTGACGTTGGGGCTCGGGCCCGTGGTCGCGATCTTCCAGACCCGCTGGGCGTGCACGGGCCGCGAGGTCTTCGAGCGGGCCACGCGCTTCTGGGGGCAGCTTTACCTCATCAACTACGCCCTGGGGATCGCCGCGGGCATCGTGCTCGAGCTGCAGCTCGGGCTGCACTTCCCGGGCCTGCTGGACGTCGCGGGCGGCGTGTTCGGCGCACCCCTGGTGATCGAGACCATGGCCGCGTTCTTCCTCGAGTCCACGTTCCTCGGGCTGTGGGTCTTCGGCTGGCACGTGCTGCCGCGCGCCGTCCACACCGCGGTGTTCTGGCTCGTCGTCCTCACGGGCTACCTGTCGGCGTTCACCGTCATGGTCGCCAACGGGTTCCTGCGCAACCCGGTCGGCTTCGAGCTGGTCGACGGCGTCGCGCGCATCACCGACGCACGAGCGCTGATCATGAACCCGGCCGCGTTCCTGTCGAGCATGCACGTGCTCGGTGCGTGCCTCGTCGCGGGCGGGTTCCTGCTGGTCGGCGTCGGCGCCTGGCACCTGCGCCGGTCCTCGTCCCGCCTCCCGGCCGTCGTCGACGCCGGGCTGCCCGGGGACGCGATGAGCCAGGAGAACGCACTGTGGCGCCTGTCGGTGCGCAGCGGGATCGTCACCGGCACGGTCGGCGCGGTGCTCGCGGCGGGGTTCGGCTTCGCCCAGTTCTCCTACGTCGACGCCGAGGCGTCGACCTCGCAGGCACCCGGGGTCGTGGGCTCGGCCTACGCGCTCATGATCGCGTTCGCCAACGTCGTGACGCTGGGCGGGCTCGTGCTGCTCCTGCTGCTCGCGGGCAACGCCCTGTTCCGCATGCGACGCGGTGTGCGCAACGGCCTGTACTCCGTCCTGACGTTCCTGCTCCCGGCGCCGTTCGTGGTCGGCATCCTGGGGTGGGTCGCGCGCGAGGTCGGCAGGCAGCCGTGGGCCATCGCCGGCGTCCTGCGGACCGAGGACGCCGTCGGGGACGCGTCGCTGACGGCGGTCGTCACGTCGCTCGTCGTCCTGGTCGGCACCATGCTGGCGCTCGCGGTGGCCGACTGGACGGTGCTCACGCGGCTCGCCCGCCGCGGCGATGCCCGGCTGGTGCTCGGGGCTCCACCGAGCGAGGTGCTCTCCGGCGCGGCGGAGCCGGAGCCTGTCCTGACCTTCGGAGGTGTGCGGTGAACGCGATCGGGTGGGGCTTGTTCCTCACGGTCCTGCTCCTGGGGTGGGTGCTGATCGACGGCGTGGTGCAGGGCGGCGCGCAGGTGGCGCGGCCCCTCGCCCGCCGTGACGACCCCCGGCGGCGCGTGGTGCTCGCGGCGGTCGGGCCCTGGCTCCTCCTCGGTGAGGTGTGGCTCGTGGCCGCCGCGGGCGTGCTGCTCGCCGCGTTCGGGCACGTCGAGGCCGAGCTGTGGGCGGCCGGCTACCCGTTCGTCGTCGCGCTCCTGTGCGCGTGGGTCGTGCGGGACGCCGCGCTCTGGCTCCGCAGCCGCCTGAGCGGACGCCGGTGGCGGGCCGGTTGGGACGTCGCCCTCGAGGCGGCGAGCCTGGCCCTCCCAGCCGCGTTCGGTGCGCTGCTCGGGGTGGCCTGGCTGCGGTTCGGCGGGACGGACGAGGGCCTGGCTCTCGCCTCGCCGGGCCGGGACGCGGCGCTCACGGTGCTCGTCCCGGCGCTGCTGGCCGCCCTGTGCCTGACCGCCGCCCGGGTGCACGGCGCCCTCACCCTCGCGTCCCGGGCACCCGGCTCGCTCGCCCTCGAGGCGCGCCGGCGGGTCCGGACCGCCCTCGTCCCGCTGGCGGGCCTCGCGACCGTCGCGGCGCTCGCGGCGCTCGTTGTCGCAGCGCGGGGTGCGACGTCGGCGCTCGTCGCCGCCGCGGTCCTCCTCGCCCTGGCCGGGGTGGCTCTGGCCGCGCGGTTCGAGCTCGATCGTGGGGCCGTGGAGCACCCGGTCCTCTCCGGGGTCGGGTACGCGGCCGTCGCGGTGCCCGTGGTCGCGACGGCCGCGGTCGCGGGGCCCGAGGTCGTCGCCGCGGCGGCGAGCGCGCAGGTCCTGCACGACCTCACGGTGCCGGTGCTGGCCGCTGCCGCCGTCGTGGGCGTCGCGCAGGCGTTCGCCTGGCTGGTCCTGCTGCGCCGGCCCCTCGGCCCGCGCACCGTCGTCTTCTTCTGAGGTGAAGGCGGGGGGCGTCCGAAGCCGTCACCCAGCCGACCCCGCGGGGCAACACCGTCGAAACGGTGCCGGGCGACGATGAAGGACCGCACCGCCCCAGGTGCCCGACGGCAGGAGTGACGATGGAAGCGAACCCGACAGCGGTGGCTCGGACGATCTCGCGACCCCGCACGTCGTCCGGGCCGCACCCCGACCTGGTCCTCTCGCGGTCGTCCGGGCGGCGGCGCGGCGACATCGTGACGGTCGACCCCGAGGACCGTCGCCGGCGTGCGCGCACGGCGCTGCTCGACCTCGTTGTCGAACAGGCGGTCCGTCGGTCGCGCTGAGCACGGCCCGCCCGCCGACCGTCGCCCGTCACCGGATGGGTTCGCCCGGATCGCAGTAGGTTCGTGGGGTGGGCCGACGACGACGCGGCGGCGCCGACGAGGCGTTCACCTTCGACCTCGAGCCGGACGACGGCGACGAGCCGGTCGGTCGCGGTCACGAACGCCGAGCCGAAGCGTCCACGGAGCCGGTGCGCCGCGCGCCGGACGCCGCCCGTCCGGTGACGGCGTCGGCCGGGGCGCCCATCGTCATCGACCTCGACTCGGCGCTCGACTCAGCGCTCGACTACTCGCCCGAGGACGCTCTGCCCGACGCCCCGTCGTCGGCCCTGATGCGCCGGCTCCGCGCACAACCGCGCGGTCGGGTGCTCGCCGCGGCGGCGGTCGTCGGCGTGCTCGCCGTCGGGGCCGCGGTCGTGAGCACCGTGGTCGAACGGAACCGCGAGACCGGGCTCCGCGGAGCGCCCGGTGGCGTGCTCGACCTGGCGACGGAACCGTCCGAGGCCTGGGCCCTCGAGGGCTCGGCGCGCAGGGGCACGGGGCTGATCGCGACGATGGGTCGTCTCGTCGTGGTGCAGGACGTCGACGGGCTGGCCGCGGTGGACGCGGAGTCGGGGCGTCCGCGGTGGCGGGTCGGCGGGGACGTCGGGCAGGGCAACTGCGGTCCGAGCCCTGACTACCTGGGGACCGGGATCCGCCCCTACTCGACCGACCTGCTCGTGTGCGTCGCCGCCGACCGCGGCTCGGACGAGAGCGTCGTCGCGGTGATCGACGGCGAGGGCAGCGTCGTGAGCCGCCGGACGGTCGACCACGGCGACGGGGCGCTCTTCCCCGGCGTCGACGGTGGGCTGCTGACCGCGACCTGGGTGGATGAGGCGGACGAGCCGCGGGGGGCTGACGTGCTCATCGACCCCCAGTCGGGCAGCCTCACGGACGGCCAGGTGATCGAGGACGGCTACGACCTCGAGGTGCGCCTCGAGGACGCCGCCACCGGGCGGGTGAGGTGGGAGCAGACCGTCGCGTTCGAGCCGGTCACCGACCCCTATCTGTGCGCCCGCTGGGTGGGGGCGTCGGACGACGAGGCGCGGGTCGACCTGCGCGGCGGCCTGTCGATGGGGGCGACGCCGCGCATGATCTGGGTGAGCGCGTGCGGGATCGACGCGTCGTTCACGCCGTCGGGCACGCGGCTCGACACGCCGCAGGTGGCGGAGCCCGGGCGACGCGCGAGCGAGCTCGACCGCGAGCGGGTGCAACCGCTCGTCGACGGCGGGTTCATCGTGCGGTGGGACACGCGGGGAGACAGGGAGCCGTCGCACGCGGACACGCTGTTGCGCGCCGACGGCACGGTGGTCCGTGAGGTGGACGGGGACGTCCTGGACCCGTGGGCCACCAGCGGCGCGGGTGCCGGGCTGCACGTCCTGCGCGGGGAGGGCGAGACGGTGGGCGTCGACCGCGACGGCGACGAGCTGTGGCGCACCGACGTGCCCGCGGTCGCAGTGCTCGTGCGGACGCGAGACGCGCTCGTCGTCGCGGACGACACCCTGCACCTGGTCGGCATCGACCCGGCGACGGGCGAGCGGCTGTGGCGCAGCGAGCAGCCGATGGGTGCCGACGACGTCGTGTACGACTCCGCGGAGGGGACGGTGCAGTCGGTGTTCACGGACGGCCGGGTGATGGCGCTGGTCCTGCCGGACTGGGAGTCGAGCAACCGGCGGTGGATCGCGTTCGACGTCCATTCCGGGGACCAGCTCTGGGAGCGGGAGTACGTGAGCAGCGGGTGGGGCGCGGAGTTCGCCGTCGACGGACGGATCGTGCGGTGGTCGCCGACCGGCCTGGCCGGCCTCGGCTGAGCCGCCGCCGTCGGCCGACGACGGCGCCTCGGCCGGGAGCACCGGTCGGAGCTCGGCAGGGTCGGAGCCCGGCAGGGTCAGTCCTCGGCAGGGTCGGTGCCGGGCGCCGGCTCGTCGCCGGCCAGCACCAGGTACACCTCCCGCCGCGCGCGCTCGACCGCCGCACGTGCGGCGTCGGCCTGGGCCGGGGTGCCCGTGCGGGCCACCTGCTCGACGGCACCCGCCAGCCCTCGCAGGGCCACGAACAGCTCGCGCCCGTGCGGGGCGCGTCCGCCGACCGACTCCCACGGCGTGCCCAGCTCGTCGCGGTGCTCGTCCACATACGCGCGGCCTGCCTCGGTGAGGTCGGCCAGACGCCGGCCGCCGTCGTCGGACAGCACGACGAGTCCTTCGTCCTGGAGCTGCGCGAGCGCGGGGTAGACGGCGCCCGGGCTGGGCCGCCAGCGGCCCTCGGAGCGGTCCGCGAGCTCGGTGATGATCTGGTAGCCGTGACGCGGCTGCTCGGCGAGCAGCAGCAGGATGGCGGCGCGGATCTCGCCGCGGCCGGCCCGCCGTCCGCGGCTGAAGCCGCGGGGGCCGAAGTCCCAGCCCCGGCCGGGGCCGAACTCGTGACCGGGGCCGCCGGGCCCGCCCGGGCCGCCGTGGCGGTGCCCGCCACGGCGCTCGGGGCCGAAGTCGCCGCGACGCCCGCGGGCACGGCGCGGCTCGCCCGACCAGGCGGGCGTGAAGGGGTACTCGGGGTTGGTGAATCGCTGGGGTCGCATGGTGCTCCTCCGGGGAGTCGAGTGGTGTGTAGATAGGGGGGCCGACGGCGGTGCGCGAAGGGCACGACGCGTCATCAACCACTCCTAAGATATGTCAACGATATATCTTTCGCAAGACTTCCACCCGCGCGTCATCCCTGGCGGACCTGACCTGCGTCACCACAATGAGTCGGCATGGACTACCTGCTGATCGGCGTCGCAGCCGCCGTCGTCATCGTGGCCGTCACCGCGCTCGCACCCCGAGCGGGCGTGGCGGCCCCGCTGGTGCTGGTGCTCGTCGGGGTCGGCGTCAGCTTCCTGCCGTGGGTGCCCGCGATCGAGATCGAGCCCGAGTGGATCCTCGCGGGAGTGCTGCCGCCGCTGCTGTACTCCTCGGCCGTGAGCCTGCCGGCGATGGACTTCCGTCGAGACTTCTCGGCGATCAGCGGGCTGTCCGTGATCCTGGTGATCATCTCGGCCGGCCTGATGGGCGCCGTGTTCACCTGGCTCATCCCGGGGATCCCGCTCGCGACCGGCATCGCGCTCGGCGCCATCGTGAGCCCCACCGACGCCGTCGCGACGTCGATCGTCAAACGCCTGGGCGCCCCGCCGCGCGTGGTGACCGTGCTCGAGGGCGAAGGGCTGCTCAACGACGCCTCGGCGCTCGTGCTGCTGCGCGCGGCCATCGCGGCGTCGGCCGCCACGGTGTCGCTGGGCGAGGTCGCGCGCGACTTCCTGTGGGCCGTCGCGTTCGCGGTGGTGTGCGGCCTGGTCGTCGGCCGGGTCGGCCTGGCGGTGCGAGCACGGCTCAGGAACGTCCCGCTGTCGACGGCCGTGTCGTTCGTGGTGCCGTTCCTCGCCTACGTCCCCGCGGAGGAGCTCGGCGCGTCCGGGCTGGTCGCGGTCGTCACGGCCGGGCTCGTGACCGGCTCCGGAGCGGCCCGGCACCTGACGCCCCAGGACCGGATCTCGGAGACGTCGAACTGGCGCACGGTCGAGACGCTGCTCGAGGGCGCGGTCTTCCTGGGCATGGGGCTCGAGCTGTTCGCCCTGGTCGAGGACGTGCTGCACGTGCACGGGTCCGTCTGGGACGCCGTGGGCGTCGCCGCGGTCGGTGCGGTGGGCGTCCTCGTGATCCGGGCGGCCTTCGTCCTGCCGCTCCTGAAGACGCTGGCCCGACGGCGAGAACACGGCGAGCGGATGCGCGAGATGCTCGAAGGCATGCAGGACCGGATCGCCGCGAGATCGCTCGAGGCGGCGGCCCAGGAGCGCACCGAACGGTTCCGCACCCGGATCGGACGAGCCCTGGCCGACATCGACTACCTGTCGAGCGCGCCGCTCGGCCGGGACGAGGGCGTGCTGCTCGTGTGGGCCGGGATGCGGGGCGTGGTCACGCTGGCCGCAGCACAGTCGTTGCCCGCGGACACACCGCAGCGGTCGTTCCTCGTGCTGGTCGCCTTCGTGGTCGCGGCCGGCACGCTGCTGGTCCAGGGCAGCACCCTGCCGTGGGTCGTGCGCAGGCTCGGCCTCGCGAGCGGGACGACGGGCAGGGAGACCGCGGGCATGGCCGCACTGTTCGACGTCGTCGAGGGCGCCGGTCTCAGGGCCCTCGACGACGACGGGCTGCGCAGGCCCGACGGCAGCCGCTACGACCCGGGCGTGGTCGCCCGGGTCCGTACCGACATCGTCCGGGAGCTCGCGGTCCAGGGAGAGGACGCCGCCGAGCCGGCCGAGCAGCAGGCGCAGTACCTCGAGCTGCGGCTGCGCACGATCAGCGCGCAGCGCGCAGCCCTGCTGGCGGCCCGCTCGTCGGGTGTGCACGACTCCCGCCAGCTCGGCTCGGCCCTCGACCTGCTGGACGCCGAGCAGATCGCCGTCGAGCTGCGGGCCGACCCGTGATCAGGCCGAGCGGACCTCCGACCTCGACACCCGGAGCATCCCGAGGACGAGCGGTACACCTGCCCAGATCGCCGTGGCGGTGGCGAGCCGCGCCCAGTCCCCGCCGGCCATCGGCTCGCCCAGCAGCACGGGCTCGCCGGCGGTACCGAGATCGATCCAGGGCAGCACGTCCGTCATGGCCGGTTCGAGCGACCCGAGGACTCCGAACGCCGTCGGCAGCACCAGCAGCGTCACGATCGCAGCCGGCGTGTTGAGCAGGAGCAGCCCGAACCCGACACCCTGGGCCATCCCGATCACGATCAGCAGCAGCATCCCCGCGACGAGCTCACCCTGAAGGCTCCAGGCGGCGTCGGCGTCCCGGAAACCGACGACGGCGAGGTGCGCCAGAGCCGCGAGGCCGACGGCGACGGCGAAGAACGCCACGCCCGAACCCATCGCGCTGAGCAGCTTCGCGACCCCGACGCGCGTACGCCGTGGTTCGAGCGTGAAGGTCACGAGCGCGGTGCGCTGGGACCACTCGGCCGTGGCGGCCAGCACGCCCACGATCGGCAGCAGGATGAGCATCGGCGTCGACGTGCCCACGAGGAACCCGCCGAACGAGTGGTTGCCACCGTCGACGTTCGCCATGATCGCGAGCACGCCCGCGGTGACGATGCCGATCGTGATGAGGAGCCAGCGGCCGGCTCGGGTGTCGAGCTGCTTGCGCCACTCGACCGCCGTGAGGCGGGTGAACGGCACGGGGGAGACGGCAGCGGTGCTCATGCCGGCACCGCCTCTCGGGCCACG
>Ga0233385_1001121_pt1 | contig 11474 bp, 13 predicted proteins | sample ElkDunMinimDraft_16_FD_191543 | JGI IMG/M metagenome (GOLD analysis project Ga0233385, IMG submission 191543) | Fecal eukaryotic communites from dung pellets of Tule Elk in California, USA - Elk Dung G36 | ecosystem: Host-associated > Mammals > Digestive system > Large intestine > Fecal | place... | reverse complement strand
CGTACGAGGAGGTGTGCACCGCTCGCACGGGGCACACCGAGACCGCGCTCGTCGCCTACGACCCCGCGGTCGTGAGCGAGGAGGAGCTGCTCCGGATCTTCTGGGAGCGCCACGACCCGACGCAGGGGTTCCGGCAGGGCAACGACGTCGGCACCCAGTACCGGTCCGCCGTCTACTGGACCACACCCGAGCAGGAGGCCGCGGCTCGCCAGACCGCCAAGGTCTACGGCGAGCTCCTCACGTCCAAGGGGTACGACCCGATCACCACCGAGCTCAAGCCGGCGTCCGAGGTGGGGCCCTTCTACTACGCTGAGGACTACCACCAGCAGTACTTGGCAAAACACGTAGACGGCTACCGATGCCACGCGACGACGGGTGTCCCGTACCCGGAGCGCGTGTAAACGCCGAAAGGCCCCGCCTCCCAGGGGGAGACGGGGCCTTCTGGTCACTTCAGGTTGACGGCGATGTGATGCACGCGGCCACGGAGGCGGCGCTCCATCACGGCTCCATCGAGGATGTAGGTCTTCCCCTGCCACTCGATCCGGTGATACGTCGGGTTACCGTCGATCGCGCCGGGTGGCAGGAGCGCGACGAGGTCGCGCTTGATGACGAGGGTTCCCGCGATACCGGGCGCGGTGGCGGTGTTCTGCCACTGGACTTCGCCGCGGACCGTGGTCCGGGTCGGGCGAGACCAATCGACGTAGGGGTCCCCGTAGGAGTCCACGCCGGTCGCGGCGCGCACGATCACGACCTTGTCGGCGAAGTGTATCGGGGTCATGCGGCACGCCTGCGGTACAGGTGGAGGACGGCGACCTCGGGGAGCGTGAAGCCGTTCAGGACGGCGGGGGTCTCGGATATCTCGCCGACCTGGTAGCGCCCGCCCTGGCTCGGGTTCGTCAGTAGTCGGGCCGTCGCGGTGACGATTACGGCCGCGACGTCGTCGCTCGGCGTCCCGTCCTCGGCGAAGCCACGCCCCCGCGTGTAGGCCTTCACGAAGGCGCACACGACGGGGACGTGGACCTCGGCCAGCGCCAGAGTCTCGGCGTCGTCGGCGCGTCCGAGGAACGCCGCGACCCGAGCCGCGAGGGCATCGGTCACGCGGAGGCCTTGACAATGACGACGGCCTCCGGGTTCAGGGGCGCGGCGTCGAACCGGGCCGTCACGCGGACGGCGATCTGGTCGTAGTCGCCGAAGGTCTGGTCGAGGACCTTCACGCTCGGCGCGAGGTCACGCGCGACGGCGACCTGCGAGAAGTCCGCCAGGACGCCGGTCCCGGCCGGGACATGCGCCGAGACGAGAACCTGGGAGCCGAAGAGGCGGAAGACGCCGTCGGCGGTCGGGTCCGGCGTCAGGACGTAGCCGTTCGAGCCGGTGCCCTGCTTAATCTTCCGGAGCGCGACGAAGTCGGCCGGGTTCATGAGCCACTTCGCGGCCGTGGTGTTGCCACCGGCCGTCAGGAGGGCGCCCCAGGCGTCGAGGACGGCGTCCAGGGTCGTCGGCGCCGCGTTGACCTTCTGGGCGCCCTCGTAGTTCACGATGCCGAGCGGGGTCGTGCCGCCGTCGCCGTCGCCCGCGATGAAGGCGGAGTCCAGCGTCGCGGCCACGTCGCGGACCATGCGGTCGCCGAGGGCGGAGTCCAGTGCCACGACGCTCTGACGCGCGAGTTCGTTGGAGAAGCGCGTGAGCGACTTCAGGGACTTCATCCCGGAGGGCAGGAGCGTGACCTCGCCGAAGTCGCCGTCGACCTCGGCGATCTGCTGGCCCTCGCCGGTCCACGAGGGCGCGCCGATCGAGTTCAGCATGGGCACGCGCACGGGCGAGCCGTTGGTGTCGAAGATCCGGGGGCCAGCCGTCAGGAAGACCGAGGCGGTCTCCAGGGGCTCCAGGAGGACGGACTGGACCTGCTCGGCGGTCATCTCGGGGGCGGTGGTGGTGCTGGTAGCCATGGGGGCTCTCCTTGAATGAGTTCAGGCATGAAAAAGGCCCGCACCGGGCGGGCCTTGGGGAGCGGGAGCCTCCGGGGCTCTACAGGGAGGCGCGAAGCATCGCGCCGAGGGTCGGCGTTGTCGCCGAGGTACGGGGTCCCTGGTCGACGTCGCCGCGGGGGCGGCGTGCGGCCAGGTGGGGCTTGCTTGCCAGGAGCGCGTTAACAGCGCCGACCAGGGCCTCGGCGTCGTCCAGGTGGGCAGCGTCGAAGTCGAGGTCGAACGGGTCCGCCAGACGGCCGTCAGCGGCCACGAGGGCGGCGTGGAGGCGCTTCGCGTAGTCGTCGGCCTGCCGGGCGCGCTCTCGGTACGTCGCGGCCTCCTTGCGGAGTTCCACGACGTAGGCGCGGGGGAAGGTGTCCTGCCGGTCGTCGTCCGCCTCCGGGGCGGGCGGGTTCACGTCCTGGGCCTCCGGGGCGTCAGGGGTCGTGGTGTCGGTCAAGGGGTCTCCTGGGTGAATAGAGGTGAGAATCGCTCCGCCTTCCTGGCGAGCCGGATAGCCTCGGCGGCATGCAGTTGGGCACCTGGGGCGAATGGATCGGCGGTATCGGCGCGCTGGTGCCCGCCGTGCTGTGGTTCTTCGAGCGCGCCGACCGCATCAAGGCGCAGGACGAGGCGAAAGCGGTCCGCGAAGAGGAGCGGCTACGTTTGCGGGAATCGCAGATTCGATTGGTGCGGTTTGAGAACACGACGTTCAAGGAGCCGAAACTCCCGGACGAGTTCATGCGCTTCGAGGTCATCAATGACTCGGACGCGCCGCTGGGTTCGGTCAGTTTCGCTTTCGTCGGGTACGACGATAGATTCCCGGAAGGAATCCTGACCCAAATGGGGACCGGTTCGCTCGGACCTCACGAACGCCGAACGATCCCCTTCTGGCGAAAGTATTTCACCGGGAAGGAGTCACCGTTTCTCTTTGTACTCGACGTCAATCATGTCCACTGGAAACTCTTCGACGAGGGAACCTTCGAGGAACTACCGGGGCCACGGAGGCCCGAGCCTGAAAAAGGGAAGCGACGTTGGTTGCCCTGGCGCCGAGAGCAGAAGCGGTCTACCTGACGGGCTCCGGATAGCACGTGCACCCGACGTGTTTGTGGAAGGACTTCTCGGACGGGTAGACGTAGCCGTCCTTCCGGAGCCACTGGCACAACTCGCAGGCGCCAGGCGAGAGCACGCGACGGTAGCCACGGATTCCGCGGCGCTTCATGCCGTCCAAGTAGGCGTCCTGGAACTTCGCCGCGGGTTCGCCCTTGCCGTAGCGGGCGAACCGGTAGGCCTCGTCCGTCTCGGCGCCGAGGGCGTCGCCGACGAGCGTCAGGAGGCCCTCACGGACGCGAGAGGCGTCCGCGGTCGGGGCGGTGAGCCCGAGGGCCGTGGAGGCGCCCACGGCGTGCGTGAGGGAGGCGTCCGCCAGCGCGACGGCGGCGCCGTTCGCACCGAGGACGAGCGCCTCGGCGGCGGCGAGGAAGGCGGCCTCGTCCAGGCGCCCGGCCAGGAGTGCCGCATAGAGCGCTTCGAGCCGGGCGGCCGTGGTGCCGGTCAGGCCTTCGAGGGCTTCGCCGACGTTCACGCGGCGCCGAGCCCGGCGACCACCTGGGCGGCGGCCGTGTCGAGGGACTCCGCGCGCTTCAGTTGCCGGACGCGGTCGATCTGTGCGGGCGAGTAGCCGAGCGTGGACTCCAGGACGGAAACGAGCGGGACGCCGATGGACGCCAACTTCGCGGCGGCGTCGGCGGCCTGAGCGGGCGTGCGGGTCTCGGCGGACTCCCAGACCGTTTCAACGTCCACGGACGCCGGGTCCACGCCGTCGCGGACGGCGATCACCAGACGGGCGACGTCGGCCCAGGCGGCGCCGAAGGACCGTTGCCGCGCCGTGGCGGTCGCCACGAGCGAGGCCTCCGCGGAGCGGATCGCGTCGGCGCTGGCGGGCTGGTCGCCGAAGAGTCCGAGGTAGTGGGGCGGCAGGCCCGAGAGGGCGCCGATCTGCTGAGTGAGGGTCGCGACCGTGTCGGAGTAGCCGTCAAGACGAGCGCCGTCGAACTGCCCGAACTTGGTCTCTGGGTTCTCGCTCTGCCACAGGCGCCCGGCCTCGTTCGAGAAGGGGTTGATCGCGTTCCCGTCGTCGTCCTCCATGACCTCCAGGCCGGTAACCCATCGGCGCGGCCGGGCGTAGAACTCAGAGGAGACGAGCGCGTCGGACAGGACCTTGTTGAGCGCGTCCGTCACGCCGAGGACGTCCTCCATCTGGGACACGCCGTCCACGTCCAGGAGGCGGCCACGGTTGACGATCGGGACAACCGGGACAACGCCCAGCGGGTTGTCCAGCGTGTCCCGCACCTCCCAGCCGTCCGCGGGGATCGTGCCGCCTGCCGCGACAGTCGCGCGGGATACGTAGCGGGTGATGATGTCCCGCTCGTAGACGTTGAGGTAGGCGCGTCCCGCGTCTGTCCAGCGCTTGCCCGCGGCGAGAATCTCGCGGGACGCAGGGTCCCGGACGACGGACACCTGGGACGCGCTCTCGACGGTCACACGCGGCGTGCGACTGTCCGGGCCTGCCCAGACCATGACGAACGCCGAGCCAAGCGCGAGAGCCTCGGTATGGGCTTGGGCGGAGGCCTCCTCCAGACCGTTTACACGCCAGATGCGCCAGATATCGGCGTCGGGCTCCGAGTCCGGCCCTTCGGTCCGAAAGCCGGTCACCGTGAGCCGCTCGGCGATGGAGTCCACGACGAGGCGCGGGTAGTTCACTGCGAAGGACCGCAGGCGGCCGCCCAGGGCTTCGGAGGCCTCACGGGACAGGTAGGCCAGCGGCTGTGTCCCGCGGTAGTAGTTGTCCAGTCGGGCGAGGTCGGGCGTCCGGGCGTCGAGTGCGCGGGACAGGGACGCGGCGAGGTCGAGGGTGCTCAAAAGGCGGCTACCTTCCGTTTGGGTGCGCGTGTGGCGTGAAACGCCGCGCGTTCGTGGGCGACGATCGCGGCAACGGCGGCGTCGATCTTGCGCGTTGAACCGCGCTTGTCCTTGTTGATGACGTCGCCCATGGGCGTGTTCTTCGCGACTGCGTTCGTCATGTGCGCCGACAGGCGCGGGTGTGCGTCGTGCGTCAGACGGCCGTCAACGATCGCCTGATAGAGGCGGTCGGTAGCCGGAGCCATCCGGGACGCGGCGCCGGTGTTCCATTCCAGGACGCGGCGCTCTCCGTGCTCCTTGGCCCAGGCTTCAATCTCCGAGCGCCAGCCCCAGGGGTCGCAGGCGAGTTCCACGACGTTGTAGCGGGCGAAGGCATCCCGGACGGCCTTGGCGACGTCCTCGCGTGGGACGCGCCAACGAGGATCGTTCGGGTTCTCCCAAAGCCCGATGACGAAGAGGTGCGGGTCGTCCACGGTGCAACCGACGAGCGCCGTCGAGTCGCCGGACGCCGAGCCGTCGAAGGCCAGGACGACGCGCTCGCGAGGATCAACGTCACGGGTCCCGAGGTCGTCCCAGACTCCCCACGGAAGCCACGCCGAGGCCTGCCCGACCCACTGCCCGAGGCGGTAGCGCCGGAAGGCGGACTCGCGCGTCTTCGGCGGGAGGATCGCCTCCAACGCGTCCTCGTGAAGAAAGTCGCCGAGCGCGGGGTTGGCGGCGCGCCAGGCGTCGCGGTCGGCGACGTCGCAACCTTCGGGGGCGGCGTACTCCACGAAGACGAAGGACGGGTCATCGCCTCGGCGCCCGTGCTCCACGAGCGACCACATGACGGATTCCTTGGAGTCGCTCGGCGTCGAGATGGCGAGCGTCAGGGACTCAGCGCGCTTCCCGGCCGCCGTGACGACGGCCTCCCAGACGTCCGCGGTAACAACATGCAACTCGTCAACGATCATGAGCGTCGGGTCCCAGCCCTGGAGCGCGCCGACGTCGGCGGGCAGGGCCCGGAGTTCGGAGTCCGTCTCCGGGACGTGGATTCGGTCGCGGTAGACGTGCGTCCGCTCGGCGAGGCGCGGCTCCAGGTCGATCATGCGAGCCACGGCGCGGAAGATGTTCTCGGCCTGCCGTTGGTCGGACGCGACCACGAGGACCTGCGCGCCCTCCACGCCCTCGGCAAAGAGCGCGTAGGCCGCCAGGACGGCGGCGAGGCCGGTCTTCCCGTTGCCTCGCGGCATGGACACGAGGGCCTGCCGTGGGCGGCGTCCCTCGGTCGGGTAGAAGCGCGCGACCATGTCGAGTTGCCACGGCCGAAGCACGAACGGTTGACGGGCTCCCGTGCCCTTCGGGACGCGGAGAAACTCGCGCGCGAAGCCGTCGATACGGGGAGCGCCGGACGCCGGAAGCGCGCTCAGGTCGAGCGGCCCGGCCGTAATGGCGGCCTTCGGGCCTGCCTTGACCATGGGGCCTCCGGAGAGTGTCTGAAAGTCTGCCTTGCCACTAGGGGACGGGGGCCCAGGTCGCGCCCTCTCCCCCCTGGGGTCGCAGAGCGGCCCGCGGACCACGAGCGGCGCCTCGCTTCGAGTTGCACGAGCGGCACACGACGTCCACGTCTTCGAGCCCACGAGCGGGCCAGCGGAGGTGGTCCGCGGTCAGGTCCTCCGTCGCGCCGCAGTCGGAGCAGAACGGTTGGAGGGCACGCGCCCGGCGCGAGAGCCGCGACCACGCGGAGTTGTATCCGCGCGCGGTCGGACTCGGCTTCGGCTTGATCGGATACGGATGAGCGGCGCAGCGGGACGCCGGGCTCGGCTCTCCGCACACGGAGCAAGTCGTCCAGGTCACGGGGCTCCTCGGTTGTGGCGGTCGTGGCGGTCGGGTACGCCGAAGGCGGGCCGGAGCGTGTGTGCTTCTACGGCCCGCCTTGGCGGTCGCGGCCCTGTCTCCGCCACAGAGCGGGCGCGCGTTCCCCGCGCGAGAGAGGACGCGGGGAGGATCAGGAGGTCAGGCGACCTCGGGGACGAGGTAAAACTGGCCGTTCCGGTCTCGACGGCGGGCGCCAAGGATGCGGTCGGCGACGGCGAAGAACTGGTTCCGCGTCGGCGGAGCGGGCTCATCCGGCCAGGCGTCGGCCTCGGTCATCGTCAGGAAGGCGAGGGAGTCGCGGTACGTCGGCCGCGGGGCAATCAGGACCGCGGGTTTCTTCGGGTAGGGGTACTCGGGGCGCGCTCCGGCCTCGTACCAGCGGGGGCGGCCCGGTTGGCGCGGGAAGTCCATCTCGGCCTGAAGCCGCTGGTTGTAGACGCGCCGACGTGTGGACTGGTAAGCCAGCCGCTCGCGCTCGATGCGCCCGAGGTCGCTCTGGTACGACACCCAGGCCTCCCAGGTCTCCTCCTCGCATCGCGCCCAGAGGTCGGCCGTGGAGATGCGCTCGCCGGGCTCGGCGTGGGGCAGCCAGACCAGCGTGAGCCAGGCCTCGGCGGTGGCCTCGGCGCGGGCCTTGCGACGGGCCTTGGATGCGGCGACCTGCGCCGCGGCGGTGCTCACTTCGAGTCCTGGCGGCGGCGCATCTCCAGGCGAGCGGCGCAGATGCGGGAGCAGACGCTGGAGCCGGGGCGGCCGTGGATTGTGTCGCCGCAGATGGCGCACGGGCGGGCGGTTGGCTTTGTCATCGGGGTCTCTCGTTTCTCTCGGGCGGCCGTGGCGGTGGCCGGTAATGCAGTAGGCAGGGTGGCAACGGGTGTTGCCTGCTCGCCGCGGCTAGGAGGCCGTGCGGGCGTGAAGTTGCCCTCTCTGTACGAGGACGCGGTACGTTGCGCGGGACCGCAAACTGCCAATACAGGTCGAGTGCGGGGCACGATGCGCGGGGCGCTCCATTGTCGAGTAGTGGAGACGTTGCGCGGGGCGCCGGAGGGCGGAGCCGCTTTCCCATACATACAGTCGAGGGCGCCGTCTCACTCGTCGCAGCGCCCGGCCCTCTATCTGTAGAAGTGCGCAGGGTGTCTCCGTGACGCGGGCGCCGCGGTGCGCCGCGCAGGGCGGGCCGGGCGGGACGTGCAAGTTGTTGGGTATGTGCGTGAAGTGCACGGGTTTCTCTATTACTTCCTTAAGGCGGCTCGCTCTATAGGAGAAACAGAGAAACCAGGGTGGTTCACGCACATACCCAGCAACATGCATCATCCGGTAGCGCCGCCGCCCTCCCGGCGCCGGAGTAGGCGAAAGCCACCCCCCGAGAACTCCTACGAGACCTCTAGAAAACACAGACAAAGCCGTAGGGACGACGAAGGTCCGAGGCCCCTATGCCGGGACCTCGGACCTTCTGTGCGGGCCTCAGAGGGGCGTCAGTCGGTCTGCCCAGCGAGGAGGTCCGCCTGGAGCGCCTCGACGTCGAGGACCTCGCCGGTGACGACGTCCCGGCCGTCGCGCCCGATCAGCCGCACGCGAGACGGGTCGAGGCGGTTGCCGCGGCGACCTGCCGGAGCCACGGTCACGGACGTCAGGGCCGCCTGGAGCACCTCACGGCGCCCGGCGTCATCGGCGACGCGGGCGAACGCCTCGGTGAAGGTCTCGCCGGTCTCCACGGTCTCGACAGTCGGCGTCGTCTCCGCAGCGCGGGCCTCCCGACGGGCGGCCTTCAGCGAGCGGAGGCGGTCGGTGAGCGCGTCCTCCAGATCGGGGTCGTCGTCCACCTCGGCGAGCCGCGCGAGCGTGTCCGTGATGGCCGCCTCCACCTCGGCGAGCGACTCCCGCTGGTCCGGGATGGTCGCCATCGTCTCGATGACGGGGAGGTGTCCCCATTTCGCCGTGATGGTCTCCAGGACGTAGCGCTCCAGCGCCGGGCGCGCGGCGGAGGCGCGGGCCTCGCACTCGCGGTTCTGGCAGCGATACGAGGTGTACTTCCGGTTCCCGCTCCCCGTCGTCGCTCGGTGCAGGAGCCCGTCGCAGCCGCCGCAGCGCGCAAGGCCGTAGAGGAGCGCAACCTCGTCGCCACGCGGGCGCGAGCCCGGCCTCTTCGCGGCGTCGATCTTCGCGAGCATCTCGCGCCACTCGCGCGGCTCCATGATCGCCACCGTCTCATCGATGACCGGGAGCCCGTCGGCGTCCCGCAGGACGTCCACCGTGACCTCCTCGCCGGGCTTGCGGCCGGGCGTGTAGGGCGTCATGCCCGCTAGTGCCGGGGCGCGGAGGAACGTCTCCACGGATGCGTCGTGCCAGAAACGCGACTGCGTCGGCACGTCCTCCACGATCCCGTCCCGGCGCCGACGACGGGCGCGGGGCTTGACGCCCTCGGACTCCAGCCAACGGGCGATGGAGTAGACGGACGCTCCGGTGAGCGCGCGGCGGGCGGCCTCACGGACGTAGTCGATGGTCTCCGGGTCGTGCGCGAGGACCATGCCAGGACCCTCGGGGTTCGGAATGTTCATGAAGCCGAACGGCGGGCGGCCCCCGACGCGGCGCCCATCGGCCACAAGGGCACGCCGGGCGGCGGCGACACGGGCGGAGATGGCGGCGGCCTCCATCTCGCCGAAGACGGCGAGCATCGTGGCGAAGGCGCGCCCCTGGGCGGTGGTCATATCGACCGGGTCCTCGACGGCGACGATGCCCGCGCCGCGGTCCTGGAGCGTCTCGTCGGCGTGGAGGAAGTCCAGGACGCGCCGAGCGAGGCGGTCGATCTTCCAGACGATGACGGCCTCGTATCGCTCTGGAGAGTCGATAATGGAGCGCCAGCCGGGGCGGTCCTCGGGCTTGTTCTTCGTGGCGCTCACGCCGTCGTCGGTGGCCTCCAGGGCAATCGTCCAGCCGCGGGCGCGCGCGTAGGCGCGGGCGGCCTCGAACTGGCGGGCGATGGAGACGGACTCCTCGGTGGTCACAGACAAACGGGCGTAGACCGCTACTCGGCGGATCGGCTTGCGCGTGGCGGGGCTCATGCGCGCAAGAGTAGGGCATTACGTGTCTTCAGGACTACCGGCAGCAGTACCTGAGCGCGGCCAAGAACCCGAACGGCTACCGCTGCCACGCGACGACCGGCGTCCCGTTCCCGACGTCCCTGTGAGGCCCGTCGTATCCCTGTCGTATCCCTGTCGTATCCCTGTCGTATCCAAGGGGCGCCGTTCGTAGCATCGGTGAGGGCGGGCAGCGGGTCCGCCAGAGCCGAAGGATCAAAGATGCCCGAGTACCTCATCTACTTCAACCAGCAGTGGGTGGGTGACCACCCCGCGGAGTGGTTCCGCGAGCGCGGACCGCTCGCGAAGGCCGTGGTGGACGAGATGAAGGCTGCCGGCGTGTACGTCTTCGCCGGAGGGCTGGAAGAGGACGGCCCCGCCTACGCCGCTGACCCGACCAGCGGGACGGCTCTGGTCACCGACGGGCCGTACGTCGAGACCAAGGAGTTCCTGGGCGGGCTCACGGTGGTGGACGCACCCGACGACGCGGCCGCCACGACGTGGGCGGCAAAGATGGCCGAGGCCTGCGGCTGGCCGCAGGAGGTACGGCGTTTCATGCCGTAGCCGGGAGACGCCGGTGCGTGCCGCACGGTGGTATCGCTGTGATACCACCGTGCGGTATCGTGCTGGTATCACTTGCGAAAGGTGCGCGCCATGGCCATGACACTCCGCCTCAGCCAGCAGGAGGACGCCGCCCTGGCGCGCGTCGCCCAGCTCAAGGGCATCTCCAAGCAGGAGGCCGCGCGCGAGGCCGTGCGGCGCTACACCGGGGAGCGCGAGCAGTTCCTCGCGATCGTCAACGAAGGCATCGAGCGGTACAGGCCGGTCCTCGACCGCCTCGCCTGATGACGGTCCATCTCGACACGCTCCAGCTCCTGACGCTCACGGGCAGCCTTCTGGGCCACGCCCCGGACGTCCGCGACGTGGGACTGCTCGAGTCCGCGATCGCCCGGCCGCGGACCACGGTCATGGGCACCGAGGCCTACCCCACCGTGCACCTCAAGGCCGCGGCGTTGCTCGACTCGCTGATCAACAACCCCGCGCTGGTCGACGGCAACAAGCGCGCGGGGATCGTGGCCGTCTTCGTGTTCTACCGGCTCAACGGAGTCGACTTCGACGCTCCCCACGAGCCGCTGTTCGAGCTCATCACGTCGATCGCGGACGGCACGCGGCGCGACGTCGATTCCATCGCGGACAGCCTCGCCGCGTGGTGCCGGCCGGTCACGGAGAGCTGACCGGCACGCGGCACCCACTCCCCCGACACTGGGGCGGGCGGGTGTCGGCGGGTCCTGCGACGATCGGACGGTGCTGCTCGCCGAGGTCGTCCGCACCCATGCCGCCGTCGCCGCGACCCGCTCGCGCCTGGCCAAGCGCGAGCTGCTCGACGACGCGCTGCGCGCCGCGTCGTCCGACGACGGCCCCGACCGCGACGACCAGGTCGAGGTCGTCGCGGCCTTCCTGTCGGGGCGCCCCCGGCAACGACGCACCGGTCTGGGCTGGCGCACGCTCGGAGCCCTGCCCTCCCCCGCGGCCGAGCCGAGCCTCTCGCCCGTCGAGGTCGACGCTGCGCTCGAGCGCATCGCCGCGTTCGCCGGGCCCGGGTCGCAGTCGGCACGGGCCGACGCCGTCGTCGAGCTCTTCACGCGCGCGA
>Ga0233385_1001119_pt1 | contig 11484 bp, 13 predicted proteins | sample ElkDunMinimDraft_16_FD_191543 | JGI IMG/M metagenome (GOLD analysis project Ga0233385, IMG submission 191543) | Fecal eukaryotic communites from dung pellets of Tule Elk in California, USA - Elk Dung G36 | ecosystem: Host-associated > Mammals > Digestive system > Large intestine > Fecal | place... | reverse complement strand
CTTTTTTGTTGCGTCCTCATCTACCTTGTTTTGAAGTGGATTCGATGATTTACGCAAAATTTACGTAGATTTTTCGCAAAATCCCTTGCCATGTCATATTTCCTGACTTCGGCGATGCGTCACCCTGTTCGCACGTGCGCCTGTTAATTTAATCTTGCTTCTTGTCGAGAATGGCCTTGATGTCGAAGAGTGGCTTAATCCTCTGATGCTTTTCTGTGAGGAATAGCGTCTTAACTCTTTCAGTATCGCCATATGGCAGGCTCAGCTTGATGGTGGGTATGGTTTTGGCAATGTCAATCACCTTGTCTACGCTAAGATTGATTCCCCCGTGCAGGGCGATGATGCGCTGCAGTTCTTTGTAGACCTTGTATGCTATGAAGCAGATGCAGATGTGCGCCTCAATGCGTTTCTCCGTGAAGTGGAATATCGGCCTTGCCTCCAGATTGCCCTTCGTGATACGGAATGCCCGTTCCACGTACCAAAGACTGTGATATTGGGCTACTACCTGCTCGGCATCAAGGTCAGTGTTGGTTACGTAGCCTTTCAGGCCGTCCCACTTGGCATCGTTATCTATCTCCTGCTCGTTGATGACCACTTGCACGTCCTTGCTGATGGTAAGGAACTTGTTATATCCGCGTCTGTTGATGGATGCCTTGGTAAGCACTCCGCTGCTGTATGCCTTACGCAGCCTCTCAATGCCTTTCTCGCGGTTATGAGCGTCTTTCTTGGCCCGCTGTTCTGAGTAGCCGACAATCAACCTCTCGCCGTTCTTTCGGTAGTATTCATGGTACGTGCCTGATACTTTCTCCTGTGCCGGCATCCATTCCACGATGTCAGCAGGCTCCTTCTTGATTCTCGCACCGAGGATGTACTTGTAGCCCGCCTGACGCAGCAAATCCACGTTGGTCTTGTTAAGAAGACCGGAATCGGCCACCACCACAAAGTCCTTGATGTTGAAACGCAGGATGAAGTCGTCTATGATGGGGATCATCGTGCGTCCCTCATACTGCGCACCATTGAAGATTGAGTACGACAGCGGATAGCCGTCCGCGCTGACAAGCAGTCCCAGGATGATCTGGGACTCTGACGTCTTGCCGTCCTTTGAGAATCCGTTAGTGCGCAACTCGTCCTGTATGCCCGTCTCAAAGTACAGCGAGGTTACATCGTAGAACATCAGCCCTATGTTGCCACCGAGAATCTTGCGAGTGTGCTCCACGCTTATCTGCTGCACCAGCTCACGCTGCTTGTTGTACAGCTTGTCCATGTAGCGGTATATCTGGTCAAGGCTGACATCCTCATGGAAGTATGACTTCAAGTAGTCTGCCGTGGCCGACTTGCTCAACGGCTGGCAGATACGGGAAATGACCAGATGACGAAGGACTTCGTCCTTAATCCTGTTGAAGCCAATGCTGTCGTAGACTTGGTTCAGAATCTGCTGGGGACCGTTGAGAACGACGGCTGAGATGTTGTTCAGTACACGCTCCGACTCCAGGAACTCCTGCTGTATAATGCTGCTTTGGGCAAAGTCAATCTCCTGCTGTCCACCAAACCTGCGCAACCACTCTGAGGCCTTGGCATACAGACGGTCGGCTTCCTCCTCGGTCTTTGCAACACCGAAGCTCTTGACCTCCTTGAAGCCTCCGCGGCTCTTGTCAACCACCACAACACTGATGGTACCCGTTCTGTTTCTCTTCTTGCGTGGGAACATGCCGCAAAGGTACACAAATTTCCTGAGTCACCCAAGTCACCAAGCAAAATTCCCTGTTTATCGGGGTTTCAAGTGGGTCACCCCCTCGGAAATGTTAAAACCGCCGAAGTCAGGTGGAACGTACAAGACACGTCAGTTTCTGCTTTGCATACATCGAATCATTCTGTCATAGCACAACGTAATCAGGATAACATCATTGCTGACGTGACCGCGAGGGCACTGACAAATATCAGTCTATGTGCCCTCGCCCTTTTTTGTTGCGTCCTCATCTACCTTGTTTTGAAGTGGATTCGATGATTTACGCAAAATTTACGTAGATTTTTCGCAAAATCCCTTGCCATGTCATATTTTCTTCCTACCTTTGTATCGGCCAAGGATAGCAGGCAACGTAGAGGTACGACCTGCGAACGTAGGTACAGGGGTTCAAGTTGAACTTTGCAAGCGTTACGGACGGTTTTTACCTCGTGGCGCTTTTTTGATTTACAAATGTAAACCAAAATCCAATTTATCAGAATTGCGATTCTGAAAATTCGAAAGTTCAAAGCCCCCGAACGTAAGTTACCTCAATGCAAAGTTCAAAATTATGATTAACAAAAAAGCTTTCGAGATTTGGCGCAAATCTCATGTCCTGCCGCCTGATGTTGCGGCAACAATGCACTACCACCGCTGCTCCGATGCAGTATTTTTCGATGTACGTGCATTCCTGACAGCACTTTTACACGCTGGTGTTACAAAATGCAGACGCAGTGTAAAAATCTCTCTCACGGCTGATTTCCTAAATTCAGTTCTACAGTTCGTCAACGAAATGGATACCAGTTATATCCACCCTCGCTCGACATCTGCACGGTATCACTTCAATCAGATTCGGTCCATATGAAAAGATACTGTAAAAACTGCAAGCACTGGGATGCATGGTTTGGTACCAAAACCGAAGCATACTGTTTCAAACTGCGATTCTTCACTCATGCACTTTCAAGTTGCGCAGACCACCGATTCTCAGGCAACATCATCAACTTAACCCCCTACGTTTAAAACCTAACTTATTGTAACAATGACACAAGCACAGACAAGGCCAAATGATGAACTGCAGGCCGTTATCATCAAGTTCATCGTGATATTAGTCGCATTCATAGTAGCATCATATATCAACGCCCAAGAGGGTATAATTTAAATTATAAACATTATGTTAAAAGCACAATTAATTGGAAATCTCGGCACTGATGCCGAAGTCCGCGAGTACAACGGTTCAAAGTTCGTAACATTCAAGGTCGCCAACAGTGACAAGTACACTGGTCAGGACGGTGTCACACATGAATCTCTCCAGTGGGTATCAGTCACTTGGAACGGTGACGGTGGCAAGCTGCTGCAGTACTTGAAGAAGGGAGTAAAAGTGTTCGTCACAGGCTCCCAGAGTGTGGGTGTCTATTCTTCTGCTAAAGAGAGGCGCATGCTCCCCGACATCTCAATCAGGGCAGACTACATCGAGCTTTGCGGAGGTACGTCAGACGATGTGCCACGCCGCTTGGTTGACGATGCCGGCACGCTACTCGATGTCTACAAGTGTTACTACATCGATGGCAACATTCAGAAGCAGCAGAAGTATCAGACCCTCACTGATGGTCGTGGTTCCATCTTTGACGTTGATAAGAACGGAATCGTTCGCAGGCAACAGCAGCAGCAGCAGCAAGCAGAACAACCTGCAGAATCAAAGTAGTACACCATGCAGATAGAAAAGACTCACGTACTTCCCTATCGTATTGACCAACTTGTTAGTAGCTATCTTCAAGATGGCTACTTTCAAGTTGTAGACACAACTGTCATATACGATAGATTTATCAAGATGATGCACGCTCGTAATGACAACGAGTTAATCATCAAGGTACTAGCAGGAACAGTTTCAGTGTTCCTGAATCGTGAACTCATCAAAATCATCCAGCAAATATGATTGATTATGAGTGGAAATTTGGAGAACCTGAGCAAGGCAGATGCATTAATCTGGACTGGCTTGAAGTCTACTGTACAGAGGGGAGAGAAGGTTATCCGCACAATGCCGACTATTTCACTAATCACGGCATAACAGTACATGTGCGTGATTATGGCACGCGACAGTACAAAGAAATGTTCACCCTACTAGACCGTAATGGTATGGCATTCTGCGAAATACGGCGCGCCCCTGTCTCTGAATCTTCAGGCCAGTGCCAAGTAGGCATATATAATCCTTATAGCTGCCACATCAAGTTATCAAACAGATACTGCTATCATCCACAAGCCGTGCGCATATTTGCTGACTTCCTGATGCAGCACCACTTCACCGTAGAACGTCTGTTCCGATTAGACCTTGCTCTCGATTTCGAGAGGTTCGACCGTGGCGATGACCCTAACAAGGTGATGCAAAGATACGTGGCAGGTCGATACTCCAAAATCAACCAATCCAACCTGTCTGCACATGCAAGAGACTGGTGGGACGGACGTGAGTGGAACTATCTCTCTTGGGGTAGTGAGAACAGCATGGTCAGCACCAAGTTTTATGACAAGACACTCGAACTTCGTGAAGGCAAAGACAAACCGTACATCAGATACGCTTGGCAGGCCGCAGGACTCATCGATGATTACAGAGACTGCACCAAAATCGTCAACGGTGAAAAGACACAGCCCCGAATCTACCGTGTCGAGTTTAGCATCAAATCGTCTGCGCGAGGATGGTTCGTGGTAGAAGATAACCGTTACGAGAAGAAGCGCAGACTAGTGCAAAACCACAGCCTTGGAGATTATGAAACAAAGCAACAGCAGCTACACGCCTTTGCCAACCTCGCAGAGCACTACTTCCACTTCAAAGTGTTCGAGAAGGACAAACGCAAAGACCGTTGCAAAGACAAAATCCTCTTCGAATTCAACCTAGACCACAAGCCTTATAAGCTAGACCACCTAATGACAGAGACACCAAAACGAACCGAACTCGACAGGCTCCTGTCACACCTACAAACCTACAAACTCCTGCACGTCACCGACAAGAACCGACAGGCCATCGACCTGCTCATTACCGACATCAACACACTTAGACTGAGAAACGAACAGGCTGATTATTTTGATAAAAAAGAGACACTGCTCTTACAGCTTCTGATTAACAAGAGAATCCAGTCCATGCAGGCCAACCCACTTCAAACCGATATTGAGCTGATAAAGCACCTTCTGAACCTTACCGATGAAATTTTCTGATGCTCAAAAGGCGGTACAGTAGTACCGCCGTGGGATTTCCAATCTCTTAGGCACCTAACCCCCTGTATAAGGGAGTTTCAGGGGGATTCCCCTCACGGGCACGCGCCCACAGGCGCGTGTGTGTTGGTTGGGGGTTTTGGGGGCGCGTGCCGCCCCGAAGCCACGCCCCTGCCCCATTAGAGCACCGCCGCGGCGCGCCCCCAAACCCCCAAACCAACAGAAGCCCACCCTTGCTCGGCGCAGACAAGCTGCTGCCTGCGCTACCCGCCCTCGCAAGCCCTCTGCGTGCTTGCGGAGTCACCTTTGCTATGCGAAGGAAAGGCACGCAGATGCAGGCAGGAGATTCCAGCCGCAAGAATGCGTCTGAAATCTCCTGCCTGCATCTGCTCTCGTGGCGAAAAGCCACGAGGCACAGCGGTAGCCCCTATAGGGGCTGAATCTCCCCCCTCTCACATCCCCCCAAAAGGGGGAAGCCCCACCCGTGCTCGTTAGCAGACAAGCTGCTGCCTGCGCGACCCGCCCTCGCAAGCCCTCTGCGTGCTTGCGGAGTTACCTTTGCTATGCGAAGGAAAGGCACGCAGGCGCATGCTGTCGATTCCTGTCGCAAAGTTTTGCGTCAGGAAACGGCAGCATGCACCTGCTCTCGTGGCAGATAGCCACGAGGCACAGCGGTAGCCCCTATAGGGGCTGAATCTCCCCCCTCTCACATCCCCCCAAAAGGGGGAAGCCCCACCCGTGCTCGTTAGCAGACAAGCTGCTGCCTGCGCAACCCACCCTCGCAAGCCCTCTGCGGGCTTGCGGAGTCACCTTTGCAAATAAGGGCGATAAGCGTTATTTATTATCGCAGGCGATAATAACGCTTATCGAGACTGCTAATGAAAACTTTCGTGAGAAAAAAAATAGACCTGTCGCGCGCAGAAAAGGCACGCAGGCGCATGCTGTCGATTCCTGCCGCAAGGCTTTGCGTCAGAAAGCGGCAGCATGCAACTGCTCTCGTGGCTCAAAAGCCACGAGGCACAGCGGTAGCCCCTAAAGGGGCTGAATCTTCCCCCTCTCACTTCCCCCCCAAGGGGGAAGCCCCGCCCTCCACCCCTTTTTATATAGACCTGTCGCGCGAAGGAAAAGGCACGCAGGCGCATGCTGTCGATTCCTGCCGCAAAGCTTTGCGTCAGAAAGCGGCAGCATGCAACTGCTCTCGTTGCTCAAAAGCCACGAGGCACAGCGGTAGCCCCTAAAGGGGCTGAATCTTCCCCCTCTCACTTCCCCCCCAAGGGGGAAGCCCCGCCCGCCGCCCCTTTTTTATGTTGGTACCAAAAAACAAAATTTATGTTGATACAAACAAACAAAAATTATTTTTGATACCAACAAACAAAAAGTTAGACCTGCCGCTGTCGGGGGTCTCCGCGACCCCCGTAAACCCCCCGGTCGGGGAGCGGCCCCGACAGCCCGGTATTTTTCATAGTATGTTGCCCTTCGGCGTGTCGGCCTTTGCGTCGCTACGGGGCGTGCCCCTTGCTCCCTCGCTACTGGAAAAAGAAAGTTAGACCTGCCGCCCTCGGGGGGCTGCGCGCCCCCCGTAAACCCCTGCGCCCGCGGCCGCCCGCGGGGGGCCGGTGTTTTTCATAGTATGTTGCCCTTCGGCGTGTCGGCCTTTGCGTCGCTACGGGGCGTGCCCCTTGCTCCCTCGCTACTGGAGAAGGAACAAAAAAAGGGGTGCGCCTGCACCCCTAAGCCTTTGCAAAAATCAGACCTTAGACCTCCTCAAAATCACCTCTTGGAGGTATGGGGTCATGCCTGTCGGCCTGCTCATGCTTGATGTCGCTGTTCATCCAAATGCGAAGGACGTGGTTAATCAGTCGGCCTTTATTGCCGACTGTCTTTAACCAGTCTACCAAGTCGTTATCGAGGCGAAACGACATCATCTTTTGTTGGCTACCATCACCGTGTTTACCATACTCTTTTCTGTCACTCGTGCGCTTGTAGTACTGCTTGCGCTCCTTCTTTTCTTTTTCTTCCATGATGCTTTATTTTAGAATAGTGAATATTGTTGGCAGGCCTGTTTTACGTTCGCCTGCGTCATGTCTATGTATCTCTGAGTTGTCTCGATGCGCTTGTGCCCCAGTATCTGAGCGATCGTTGTCACGTTGGCCCCGTGTGTTGCCATGTTCGTAGCTACCGTGTGCCTGATGGCATGTGGTGACAGCTGTCGTGCATTACTCACTGCCTTCAGGGCTTGCCAAATCATATAGCGTGCTTGCCGCTGGTCGATGGTGAATATCTTTCCTGAAGCACCGTAGTACGTGCGTACCGCGCGCAGGGTATCCAGCATCGATGCTGTTGTGTATACGATGCGCTCCTTCTTTCCCTTACCGCTAACCCTGATGCTGTTTTCCTCGAAGTCGATGTCTTCATAGTTCAAGTCCAGTAGTTCCTGAATGCGGATGCCAGTCGTTGACAGCAGTCCTATCATTACCTTTGTCACGCCCCCTGCCTGCTCGTATGCCCGTTTCAGGTCTGCGACAGGTATAGTGTTCGGCACGGTCTGCGCCTGCTTTCTACGACTCTCAAATCTACAGGGGTTTTCTACCTCGTACCCCTGTCGTTTCATGTAGTTGTACAGGCCGCTGATGGCCGACAGCCTCCTGTTGGTTGTGGCAGGCGCAAGCCCCTGTTGGGCTTGTGCTGTCACATACTGGTCGATGATGTCGCGTGTGATGGTCGACCATCGTGCGCCCTCAATGTTCTTCTGCATCCAGTGCGTGAAGTGTTCGAGGTCTTTCCTGTAGCTGTTGGCCGTGTGGCTCGAATATCCCCGTATGTTCAGGAGATAGTTTATATAATCTTGTATCATAGCTTTACTGTTTTTTGTGGTTATAAACTTCTACTAGTGAATCTTCAATCGATTCTATTTCCTGAATCAGCTTGCAGAGCTTTTTAATTGTGGTTCTGTCATTTGATGATTCAATACTAGATTCTAAACTGGATAGAATATCGTCAAGCGCTTTTTTGCTGATACTGATATTTGCTATCATATCCCTTCTTTCTGCTGCAGGGATTATTTCGTAGAGTTTTATATATTTTTCTATCATAGCTTTACTGTTTTATTAAGTTAAACGAATTATTATGTCTTCTTTTAAAAAACCATAGTAATAGCAAATCTTATATAGAGTCTCGTCGTAGGCATCTTTATCTTTGATGTCTTTTTTAGTTATTACGAACCAATTTTCATATAGATGATATTTCCATCTTTTGTCATATTCAAATCGTGCTCGTGCGTATGTTCGACCTGTAGCCCAGTCGTGATAGATGAATATCTCATTTTCATTATTAACGAGAAACTTGTCAAAAAGTTCTAGCATACTCGCATCTTTGTTTATTCTTAGTACTCTCATATTGCTTGTTGTTTTTAAATCAGGGGGTTGCCCCCCTGATGTTGGTTAATACTCGAAATGAAAGGTTAGGACTCTTACTGTTATTGTTTTCTTTAGAACTTCACTCCAGTACTGGCTGCTTTTTACTTCGTGATATGTCGATTTGTAGCCTGTGAAGAGTGTGGGGAATGCTTTGCCCCCAAAGTGTACAGTCACCTCTATGATTTCGTTTTCGGGGTCGAAACGCGATGTTGTTAGATACCCCTGCTGTGTCATGTTCAGTTGCATCATTTGCGCTGCCAGTAAGGCAGTGTTCATGTTGATGAACTTTTTCTCTCTGTCGCTCGTAATGGTTATACGACCGTCTCTGTTTTCTTTCTTCATACTATTATACCCTTTGTTCGTGTCGGGCGCAACTTCTAGTAATCAGGGGGTTGCCCCCCTGATATTAGTTATATCTTGATGCTCTTTAATGTATCGATGCTCTTTTCTGTCTGAGCCTTCAGGAGAGTGTAGTAGTCCAGGTCTCCGACTATTTCCATCTTAATGCGTTTGTCTTTGCAGTCTAGGTAGATGTCCTGATTTACAATTTTATTTGCAGCTTCAGGTGAAAAGTAAGTCGGATAGAGGGGGGAGAACTCATATGTTGTGTGATGTGTCTCGTCAGTTGTGACTGTCATCATGCGCTCCTTGTTTATTACGATGCAATTGCATTTACAAAGGCAGCAGCCATAGATTTCAGGATGAGTCAAATGCTCGATTTTCTTGTTACAAACATCAAGAACCTTCTCATAGTGAGCTGTCATTTCTTGGATTGTTGGGATGGTTTTATTTTCCTTCTTCATACTATTATACCCTGATTCGTGTCGGGCGCAACTTCTAGTTTATTGATTATTGTTTATTTTTCTCGGAACTCCCCTGCCAGTCGGGGTAGTTATGGAAGCATGTCAAATATCTCTTTTGCTGTCGCAAAGGTACAAAAAAGTATTGACATATCAAAGGCTTTTTAGTTAATAAAGCTTTAAAATGTATTGACATAACGTTATAAAATGTTAATACATTTTATAACTCCCTACGTTAAAAACTTTTCCGTATGGTTAAACTTCGTTTAACCGATATGTCAACGTTTGTTAACGCCCGATTCTCGCTTTTACCAAATTTAACTTAATCCCATCGACCTCCACGAACCCTCCATGATGCTTCCCCGTTGGTTCCAAGCAGAAAAATTTGTACCTTTGCCGACGATGAGGTAGGCCACCATGGGTGCGGGTAAATGGAGTATCATGCGGAGAAAAACACCCTCCCCACAACGCCCCCTCTCACAGGTACATCTTTCATTATTAATTAAAGTTTTACAGTTATGGCAAAACAATTAGGAGTAATCCAGTTTTCAGGCCGAGTTGGTGAGGTCGTAGGCCGTAAGAAGGTGTCGACGAGCAGCATTAATGCTAACATCGTCAGCAAGTTCACAGCCCCCTCGAATCCCAAGACTCAGAAGCAGGCCGAGCAGCGTGCAGCATTTGCAGCCGCTAAGAATTTCCGCGATGGTTTCGCAAACTTGCTCAATCACGCATTTCAGGGTGTAAAGTACGGTCAGCCCTCGTTGAACCGATTCACCAAGTTAGTCACACTGCGTCGGGGTGCAGACTTCGACTACCTTCCTCAGTTGAAGGGTACACAGCAGTTCATTCCCCAGCCTTGGCCGCTGTCTCGTGGTAGCATCGCTGTCGACACGATACCCGCCGACATCAACGACAACTCATTCACCCTGCCTTTCACCGCACTGGAAGAGAATGGCGAGAACGTTGGCGACTTCTGGACGAAGTTCCTTGCTAAGAACCCGTTCTTCATCGATGGTGACATGATTACAATCGTTGCTGTTGTGACCACAGCAAGCAGCTTGGCAAGCGACATCAAGGACATGAACTTCCTGCCTGTCTACGACCGAATGGTTATCGACACCGCAAGTGAAGAGGCATTGACCGACAGCAAGATCGCAACTGAGAACGGAGTTTTCAGTCTCGCATACGACATGGCTGTCACCATTGGTAACAGTAGCCTGAAGCTGATGGGCGTAGGCATCATCGTCAGCCGACAGAACGGTGACAAAGCCGCTTGGCTCCGATCTAACTCAGACATGATTGTTCGTTCGACCTTCACGGCCGCATACAAGACCACTGCAAAGGTGAACGAAGCTATTGCATCGTTCATGGCTGCATCAGGTGCAGCAACTTCTGATTGGTATCTCAATCAGACTGGTGACAACGAAGGTAATGGTCCTCAGGAAATCGCTACAATTGTTTCAGTTCAGAACAAGGGTATCTCAGGCATTAAAACAGGTTCTGCTTATGATGTTGCAATAGCAACCATGTCAGACGGTAAATTAAGGGCTTGCCGTTACAACAACTCACTCGTTTGGATGCAGAACGGTTACAGATATGATACCGACTACCCTGCTGACGATACTAACCTGAATAAAATCAAGCAAACCAGTGGTTTGTCTGAAGTTGCAGGTTGGGTTACTGTTGACAATGCAACGGCAGACGAACAGCAAACTATCAATCCGTAATGCCCGCGCGTTCAAGAACTCTCGAAAAGACAATTGCCACCGCCAGTTTCACCGTGGCGGTGGCATTGTCTTTTATCTCGCTACTGATTAGTAAAGACCACGACATAGCGAGTGGTGTCATTATGACCGTAGCCCAGTTCCTTACCCTTACCGCCACGATTCTTGGAATCGACTATAAATTCACTACAACTGGAAATAGCTTTACCGCAGGGGAGCAGAAAACCCCCAATACTGAATGAAGGTTTTAGTTATTACATTTAGTTTTTCTTTAATACTATTATGTGGATGCCGTTCGCGGCGTGTCGTGGAGACACAGGCCGAAAACATCCAGGCATCCACTCTTTTTCATACTGCCTCAGGGCAGGTTATGATCATAAAGCGACCTTCGCTTTATGTCGAACCTGCCCCATCATCAACAGACACCACCAAACCACAGTGCCGAGTCGTAAGAAGAGGTCGAACACCCTTCACACCCGACACCACCATCATAACTTGGAACGTACAAGACACGTCAGTTTCTGCTTTGCATACATCGAATCATTCTGTCATAGCACAACGTAATCAGGATAACATCATTGCTGACGTGACCGCGAGGGCACTGACAAATATCAGTCTATGTG
>Ga0233385_1001116_pt1 | contig 11492 bp, 12 predicted proteins | sample ElkDunMinimDraft_16_FD_191543 | JGI IMG/M metagenome (GOLD analysis project Ga0233385, IMG submission 191543) | Fecal eukaryotic communites from dung pellets of Tule Elk in California, USA - Elk Dung G36 | ecosystem: Host-associated > Mammals > Digestive system > Large intestine > Fecal | place... | reverse complement strand
CGCTATCCATTTGTAAAAATTTGATTTCTCGCTCTTTTTGCGTCTCCATATCTTCTTCCGAAAATATGGTATTCTCTATATCACTAAGGTCATTATGCAAGTTGGTCGATGATGACTTACTTAATCTCTTTAACCACATGCGACGACATATTGCATATAAGTAAGTGCTTAATTTACTACTTAGCTCAAAATCTCCTTGATTTGCTTTGTTATAAATGACCATCAACGCATCTTGGAATATATCTTTCGCTTCGTCTTCGCTACCATGGTTACTAATAATCATGTGCGCCACACTTGGGTAATAAAGCTTATAAACCTTTGCTAATTCCGTACTATTTCCTTCTGCTATACCTTTTAAAAGTAATTCGTCTGGATGTAATTCCCTTATATTGCTAATCTTACTCACTTATTAATACTTTATTTTCGAAATAGTAACCCGTAAAGTTTAGTATTTTAACTATTTTATCAAAATACTTTTTCACCAAAGACTTCTAATCAAAATGATATATCTGAAAAGGCGTCACACAGCTATCTAAGGCCACGTCATAAGGATCTACATCGCTTATCTTTTCTATAGGGTCAAAATAACTAATTCCAATTTTACGAATATCAGATCGGCAAGATGCTAAAAATCGATCGTAAAAACCTTTTCCGTACCCAAGCCTATTACCTTGTCGGTCAAAGATCAATAATGGAACAAGTACCACGTCTATGCGTTCAATCTCGATCATCTTTGCTCCCTTGGGTTCGGGGATACCCCATGCATTGGGTTGCAAAGTAGTAGTAGTCGACTCATAAAGAAAATGCTGCATCGTGTGCGTAGCCATATCGGATGTTGAAACCACAATATGTATATGCGGAAAAGTCCTTTGTAGCCATTGTATAATGGGTAAGGTATCAGGCTCCGCTTGCGATTGGATAGGTAAATAACAGTGGATGTACTTTTGCTTAGAAAAATCTAATGTTTGAAAAGTATGCAAGATAGCCTCATCCAGTGCTCCCCGTTCATCTACCTTCAAACTTTTCCTTTTTAATTTATAGATTTTGCGAAGTTCCGCTTTTAACATGTCTAAATATACGAAAAACGGCTTTGAAACAGAGAAGTTTCAAAGCCGCAATATGCTTTAAGCACCGATTATGACTTCACCCGTTCGACGTAATCGCCTGTACGTGTGTCAATCTTTACTTTATCTCCTTCATTGATAAATAAGGGAACTTTAATCTCCACACCCGTTTCTACCGTAGCGTTTTTAAGGGCGTTGGTGGAAGTATCGCCTTTCACAGCAGGCTCCGTATAGGTGATGACCAGTTCAACACTTCCGGGCGCTTGCGCCATGATCGGCTCATCACTTTCAAAAGCGACGATCACATTCATTCCTTCTTTTAAGAATCGAGCTGTATCTCCGAATAAAATTTTAGGAACATTAAATTGTTCGTATGTATCATTATCCATGATAACAAAAAAATCTCCATCATCATATAGGTACTGATAATCATTTGTTTCCACCCGAGCAATAGATACTTCTTCGTCCGTACGAAAACGATACTCGACCAGCTTTCCGGTCTTCACATTGCGCATACGTGCCTGATAAAATGCCCTAAGATTTCCTGGTGTGCGGTGTATAAATTCCTCTACAGAGACCAATTCACCATTAAATCGCAATATATTTCCTGATTTTACTTCTGAAGCTTTTGCCATATTATTCTTTATTTGCTGATAAAAATAGAAAAATCTATGCTTATCTAAAAATTCCTATGTATGTTTATAATCTTGAATATGGATTTTCTTCGTGCAGCCTTCATATTCATGGGGTTGGTTGGAGCCTATTATTAAAATTCTATTCTGATCTACAGATTCCTTCATCAAGTTGTGATACCAGGCTATCCCTTGCGCATCTAAATTACTAGTTGGCTCATCAAGAAGCAATATTTCAGTGTCTGAAAAACAGGCTAGTGCTAATTTCAATCTTTGCTTCATACCAGAAGAGAAATATTTTATTTCTTTATTCGTGGATGATTGTAAACCCAAATAGTCGATAATTGTGGAGTTGTCAAACGTGGGGCGATATTTTTTAAATTTGAAATGAAAGGTAATCATTTCTGCAAGGGTAAAATCTTCTATTAAATCGATATATGGTGCGGCAATGCTCAGTTGTGCATAGAGCTCATCGATACTAATTTTGCTATCAGATCGTTGATATTCAATCGATCCTTCGCTGGCCGTTAAGTAGCCAGAGAGCACTTTAATTAAAGTAGATTTACCTGAACCGTTGGGTCCTAGAATAGCGCAACGATCCCCAGATTGAAAAGAATGAGTAAGCGATTTGAAAATCCATTCTCGATTATATCTTCTTCCAATATTTTCTAAATGGATTTCCAACTCCCAAAATATTTACAAACTTTTACCTTGACCAAAACCTTTTACTACACCTCGATTGGAGGAGCGTACAAATCCAATGATTTCATCCCGTATTTCGGTCGCCAAAAAGTCAGCTTCTACGATATCCAAAGCTTTACCCAAGTTGCTATGTTTGACGAAAAGCACGCGGTAAATATTTTGAATCTCCGTAATTTGCTCATTTGTAAAACCTCTTCTTCTCAGGCCTACTGAATTGATACCAGCATAGGTAATCGGTTCGCGGGCGGCTTTGATATAAGGAGGTACATCTTTACGTACTAAGGTACCACCTGCTACGAAGGCATGTGATCCGATGTTACAAAATTGGTGTACAGCAACCATCCCTGCCAACACGACGTAATCTCCGACGGTGATATGTCCAGCAAGTGTACTGCTATTGGAGAAAATACAATTATCACCAATGAAACAATCGTGGGCAATATGGCTATAGGCTTGAATTAAGCAATTTTGACCAACCACCGTTTTGAATCGATCCGAAGTCCCTCTATTGATGGTAACGCACTCTCTAATAGTCGTGTTGTCGCCTATTTCAGTGGTCGTTACTTCTCCTTGAAACTTCAAGTCTTGAGGCTCTCCTGAAATTACTGCTCCCGGAAAAATGCGGCAATTTTTACCGATTCTAGCACCATTCATGATGGTGACATTTGAGCCTATCCACGTTCCTTCTCCAATCACTACATCTTCGTGTATAGTGGAAAAGGGCTCAATTACGACGTTTTGTGCAATTTTTGCAGCAGGATGAATATAGGATAGAGGTTGAATCATAGATTAGCCTTTAACTTTAACAATTTGAGCCATCAATTCAGCTTCACTTACGACCTTATCACCTACCATGCCTACACCTTTCATGCGAGCAATACCTCGACGAATAGGTTCTAATAATTCGCAACTAAATATAATTGTGTCTCCTGGATTCACTTGATTTTTAAATCTTGCATTCTCGATTTTCAAAAATAATGTCAACCAATTTTCAGGATCTGGAACGGTATTGAGTACCAAAATACCCCCAGTCTGCGCCATGGATTCGATCTGAAGCACGCCGGGAAAAACCGGAGCTCCTGGAAAATGCCCCATAAACAAATCTTCGTTCATCGTCACATTTTTTAATCCCACCACGTGGGTTTCGGTCAGCTCCAATATTTTATCCACCATCAAGAAAGGCTGACGGTGAGGTAATATTTTCATGATCTGAACGGTATCGTATACTGGAGTCGCATTGGGGTCATATACCTTAGCGGATTTTTTGTTTTTTTCTTTTTTTATTTCCAGTTTTATTCGCTTCGCAAATGCTACATTGGATGCGTGACCCGGTCTTGCAGCCATAATGTGACCTTTCAAAGGACGACCCACTAAGGCCAAATCGCCGATCATATCTAATAATTTATGCCGGGCAGGTTCATTCTGATGGCGCAGGGATATATTATTTAAAATACCTTCGCTAGCAACTTCCACCTCTTTATTAAAGATACCTTTGAGTTTGCTCAGCTCTTCTTTGTCAACCTCCTTGTCGACAATGACAATGGCGTTGGAAAGATCCCCACCTTTAATCAAGTTATTGTTTACAAGCATTTCCAGCTCATGTAAAAAGCAGAATGTGCGGGCAGAGGATATTTCTTTGACAAATTCGTTGATGCCGGAAATAGCAGCATGCTGGCTACCTAATACAGGCGAATTAAAGTCAATCATGCAGGTCAATCGGTAGCCATCCAATGGCATAGCTACGATCTCTACTTTGTTTTCTGCATTGTTATAATGAATGTTGTCACTGATTTCATAGAAATCGCGGTCTGCATCTTGCTCATGAAAACCTACTTCTAAAATCTTTTCAACGTAGACAGATGAACTTCCGTCAAGAATAGGAACTTCGGGTCCGTCTAATTCAATCAACACATTATCTACTTGTAGACCGACCAACGCCGCCATCAGATGTTCGATCGTGCTGATAGACGCGCCATGCTGTGTAATCGTCGTTCCTCTTGAGGTGTCGGTCACATGATCAGCATCGACCGCTACGATCGGCTGGTGCTCCAAATCCACACGTTTGAACTTGTACCAATGATTTTCAGGAGCGGGCTTGATCAATAAATTGACCGAACGTCCTGTATGGAGACCAACACCTGATATCGCGATATCTGACTTAATAGTTCTTTGCTTTACATTCATATCTAACATTATATGGAATAGTATATATGTTATTTTGTTAAATTTTTTATTAATTCTTCCAGCTCTTGAATACGTTTTTCCATCTCAGGTAGTTTGGCGTAGATGACTTGAGAGCGCAACTGAGAGGTGTAGGGAGTACTCGGTGAACCTGCCCATTTTTTATTTCCTTCCGCAATCGTCTTATTGATTCCTGATTGAGCTTGGATCTGACTTCCATTTGCAATGTTTATATGTCCTACTACGCCTACTTGGCCACCAATGATAACGTGCTCTCCCACTTTGGTACTTCCAGAAATACCAGCCTGAGCAGCGACTACTGTATTCTTACCGATTTCTACGTTGTGCGCTATTTGTATTAAATTATCCAATTTGACGCCCTGGCGAATGATTGTAGAACCTAATGTCGCACGGTCGATGGTCGTATTGGATCCGATTTCTACATTATCCTCAAGAATTACATTCCCTATTTGAGGAATTTTTTCGAAAGTCCCATTTTCTGAAGGCGCAAAGCCAAAACCGTCGCTTCCGATAATCACCCCAGAATGCAAGATTACCGATTGGCCTAGGATGCAACTGTTGTATACTTTAACGCCTGGAAACAATATGCTATTGTCTCCAATCTTAACATCATCACCGATGTAGACATGCGGATATATTTTGACATTATTACCGATATTCACGTTCTTCCCCAAATAAGAAAAAGCACCCAAATAGCAATCTTCACCGATTACTGCAGTATCGTGGATACTAGTAAATTCTTCGCGTCCTACCTTGTTGTTTTTAAACTGAACATAATATTTTAGCAATTCGGTAAATGCTAGATAAGCATTTTTGACGCGAATAAGAGTGACATTAACAGCTTTTGTGAGCGTCAGGTCTTCATTTACAATGACCACAGAAGCATGTGTCGTGTATAAATGTGATTCATATTTTGGGTTAGAAAGAAAAGTAAGACTGCCTGGATTGGCATCTTCTATCTTAGCTAATTCATGTACTTGCGCATCAGGATTTCCTTCTACGGAACCCTTCAATATGTTGGCTATTTGTTCAGCTGAAAATTGCATTTACTTACAAAAGTATTCTTTTTATCTGTATAAAACAGTATCTTATTAACTTGAATATATTTCTTTAGGGTAAGAAAGTGTGTATTTGACCACGGTCTTACTCAATGCATCCAAACTTGATGCATCTGAAGCTTCAATAATATTCGAAAGCGTTCCATTTTTATTTAATATTTTGATGATGTCATTTTCAGTATCATAGGTGCTGTTTTGTATTTTCTGATGGTGCACAAAATAAGACACTTCTTCATCATTTAAATCAAAACAAATTTGCACTTGATTTTTAATTTCTCTAATTGCTGATTCCTCAAAAGGCTCGGCTTGCATCTGCGTCTTGAATAAATCACGACGCATGATTTTGGAGCACAAAGTGCTTAATATAAAATCAGAATGAGTCGCCCAACTTTTGATCGCCGACATGATATCGGTATCATCCAATTTCATAAACCAACCCAAATGGGGAGAATCAATAGTAAAATGCACTTTATCGATTCGGTTATTTAAGAAATGACTCAAAGCCTCAGTAGCAAATAATTTCTCCCCTTGATTACTTAAGTATTTTGCTCTACGCAATGCTTGTATCATCATTCTTTCCGCTGAAATAACCGTTTTGTGCAAGTACACTTGCCAATACATCAACCGGCGAGCGATTAAAAATTTTTCGATCGAATAAATCCCCTTCGCTTCTACCACCAATTCATTGTCTTTGACATGCAACATCTTGATGATGCGATCAAAGGAAATCACCCCTTCGGAAACACCAGTAAAAAAACTATCTCGATTCAAATAATCCATGCGATCTGTATCCAGTTGGCTAGAAACTAATTGATGGAAAAACTTGCGGTGGTATTGATTATTGAATATCATAATGGCAAGATCCAACCGCCGATCATATTCCTCATTAAGCTTCTCCATTAGTAACGCAGAAATCAACTCATGTGAGACACCTTCTACCAAAGTATGTTCTAGAGAATGCGAAAAAGGTCCGTGACCAATATCATGCAACAAAATAGCCGCTAGTGATGCCTCCTCCTCTTGATCACTAATCAATACGCCTTTGCTCCTCAATGTCTGAAGGGCTAGCGTCATTAAATGCATCGCACCAAGCGCATGTTGAAAACGTGTATGTAAAGCTCCCGGATATACGAGATGCGTCATACTAACTTGCTTAATGTATCTTAGGCGCTGAAGGTATGGATGTTGCACAAGGCTAGACACAAATCCTGAAGGGATAGATACGAATCCATATACTGGATCATTAATTATTTTTGTGTTGTTCAACCTGATTAATAAATAATAGAATAGATTCAATGATTCAAATTACCTAACTTTAGGAACGACAAGCGAGAATCTAAGATAGCTGCAAAGATACACACATTGAAGTTAATTTTTGTTAAAAATAATACGCTAGAATAGCATTATGCTTAATTTTCGGACAATGCGATCACCTACATAAATTGGAAAATCATCCGCGATTTTTTTGATAAGGTAATGATACAATAAATACACGCTATGCAAAAAACACATATCCTTTGGGCTGACGATGAAATCGATTTTCTGAAACCACATATTTTATTACTCGAACAAAAAAACTACAAAGTAGTGACGGTAAATAACGGCAATGATGCCGTAGAAGCCTTCAAAAAGGAGCCTTTCGACCTTGTATTTTTGGATGAAAACATGCCCGGCTTAACAGGACTAGAAACCTTAGCCATACTAAAATCCATCAACCCGACAATTCCTACGGTGCTGGTGACCAAGAATGAAGAAGAACATTTAATGGAAGATGCTATAGGTTCAAAAATAGACGATTACCTCATTAAGCCTGTCAATCCTAAACAAATCATCCTCACTATTAAAAAATTCACTGAAAACAAGCGGTTAGTCAGCGAAAAAACTTCAATGGCCTACCAACAAGACTTCCGAAACCTAGGCATGATTTTAAATGATGACCTGAATTATGCTAAATGGGTGGAAGCCTATAAAAAATTGATTTATTGGGAATTATCGTTAGAAAAACTAGAAGATGCGGGCATGCATGAGATCTTAACGATGCAAAAATCGGATGCCAACCAACTGTTTTCGAAGTTTATAGAGAAAAATTATTTGAATTGGATGAAAAATCCAAGCGCAGGACCAGTACTTTCGCATCAATTGTTCAAGACTAAAGTATTTCCCAAACTTGAAACTGATAAGCCAACATTCTTTATTCTTATCGACAACTTACGCTACGATCAGTGGAAAATCATTAATGATGTCGTGACAGATTATTTCCGTTTAGAAGAAGAAGATAATTATTACAGCATCTTACCTACAGCTACCCAATACGCCAGGAACGCTATTTTTAGCGGACTGACACCTTTGGAAATGGAAAAAAGGTTTCCATCGATGTGGCAAAATGATGACGATGAAGGCGGCAAAAACTTATATGAAGACAGGTTTTTAGCGGATCAGATCAAAAGGCTCTATCGTCCAGAAATCAAACATAGTTATACCAAAATACTCACTATCGATCAAGGAAAGGATGTCGTAGAAAACATCAACAACTACATGCAATACGACCTCAATGTGCTAGTTTACAACTTTGTAGACATGTTGTCGCATGCGCGCACCGACATGGCTATGATCCGCGAACTGGCCAATGATGATGCTGCTTACCGCTCCTTGACTTTATCGTGGTTTGAGCATTCGCCACTTTTGGAAGTCATCAAATGGCTTTCTACTCGCAATGTGCGGTTAGTTTTGACGACGGATCACGGCACCATTAGAGTTAAAAAACCCAGTAAAATTGTCGGCGATCGCAATACCAATTCAAACTTAAGATACAAACAAGGGAAGAATTTAAATTTCAATGAAAAAAACGTTTTCTTGATTAAAAACCCACATGATGCCCAGTTACCCAAATTGCACGTAAGCTCGACATTTGTCTTCGCTAAGGAAGATTTGTATTTCGTATACCCGAATAACTACAACCAATTTGTAAATTATTTTAACGGAACCTTTCAACATGGAGGCATCTCTCTAGAAGAAATGATCATCCCCTATGCGACATATATTCCAAAATAGCTAATTTTGGAATATGGACGTAATTATTAATGACCTAAGAGAGCTTTCATCGACAGCAGCAAAACTTTTAGCAACATTTCCTCATGCTCGCGTTTTTTTGTTTGAGGGATCAATGGGCGCTGGTAAAACCACTTTTATCAAATCGCTATGCGAAATTATTGGTGTTGATACTCCGACATCAAGTCCCACATTTTCCATCGTAAATGAATACGACTCTCCACAGGGAGTAGTATATCACTTTGATTTTTATCGCATCAAAGATGAGCAAGAAGCATTTGATTTGGGCTATGAAGAATATTTTTATTCGGGTAAATACTGCTTCATCGAATGGCCACAAAAAATCAACAATTTATTGCCCCACAATGCTGTATTAGTGCAGATAACAGCTATAGATCAAGACCAGCGTCAATTAAAGGCACAACTTATTTAATTTATTCACGCAACCATTTCATATCGATCCACGTCTTGCCCTAAACAAACACTAATCGTTACTTAGAGAATATGAATATTGATAGCGTATGGCAAGGTTGTAAACATGCAGATCGAAAAGCACAACAGCAGCTTTATCAATATTTTTCTCCAAAGATGTTTGCTGTTTGCCTGCGCTATGCCAAAGATTATGCAGAGGCCGAAGATATTTTACAAACGGGTTTTGTAAAAGTATTTACCAAGCATGAGCTATATGATGGCAGAGGATCTTTAGAAGGTTGGATAAGAAGAATAATGGTCAATGTAGCCATCGAGCATTTCCGAAAACACAAAATGCAATTTGTAGATGTAGATCATGAAGCAGATACCTTGACGAGCTCGCTGCAAGCTGACCAATCGCATTATCAAGATTTAATGCAGTTGATCAATCAATTGCCAGTGGGGTACAAGACCATCTTTAATCTCTACGCAATAGAAGGTTACTCACACAAAGAGATCGCTTCCATGTTGCAGATTAGTGAAGGAAATTCAAAATCTCAACTTTCAAGAGCAAGAGATTGGCTAAAAGTCAGAATTATCAAAGAAGAAAATTTAGGATCATGAAGGATAATGAATTAGATGATTTTTTTAAAGAATCATTAAAAGACGAAGAAATAACACCTAATAACCTGCTTTGGGAGCGCATCGAACAACAGCTGGATGAGCAGAAAATTATTCCGATCAAGAGAGCCTCAAAAAAATGGCAGGGCTATTCGATTGCAGCATCGATTGCATTGATACTGGGCATATCGGTCATGTTTTATCAATCTCAGCAGGAGCTATCTTTGGAAAATAATGCCCAAATTTTGACGGAAGAAAAAAACAGCAAAGTGCCTTCAGAAATTACGGAAGAATCTCTCCAAACGCCTACTGAACTTCCCAAAAAAGTCCCTTCGCCTCAATCACTGTTGGCTAATGTAACATCAGCAAAAGTAAGCCGCTCTCCTACCCGCGATGCCAATCATTCACAAGCCCGCGAAGCACGATCGAAAGAAGAACAACATATTGATTACCAGGAAAACAACTATACAGAAACAGCTATCAAACAAAAGAAGTTGGCGCCACCAATCGCACTTGAAGTATCCATTCCTCGGCATTTAGTGATGACAGATATGGAGCCAAGCACTCAGTCAATGGTCCTATCCGAATATCCGGAAATGTCTACTCCCCGATCTGCTCCAAGAGCAAACCTGTTCACCAAAGTATTGAACGCTGTGGCATCGACGATCGATATCGCGCCAGACAAAAACCTGCGATTCAGTAACGATGAAGAAGGAACTTTAAGAATAAACTTAGTAAGCACATATACCATACACACTAATTAAATACAGCATAAATATGAAATCAAAAATCACCACTGCGATCGCACTATTATTGATAAGTAATCTCATCAGTGCTTATGCACAAGAAGATTCGACTAAAATTAAGAATTCTAAATCTTATGATTTGAATTTCAATTTAGGAAAAAACGATAAAGAAAATACTTCCTCGACGGTCAATAAAATCCAATATCCAAGGACATTTGGTGGCTTGACGTTTTCTCGATTAGATTGGGGATTTTCAAGAATCATTCAAGATGGAAGTTTCACATTATCCGAAGAAAATAAATTCTTGACCTATAAAAAAGCTTCAAATTTTGGGTTTGATGTGGCTCAATTCGGACTACGCTTTAATGACCAGTTTAAAGTATACTTATCAACAGGATTTGAATGGAATTACCTCCGACTTAAAGAAAATGTTTTATTGGCAGAAAATACTACGCCACTAACTTTTGAATTGAAAGATCCAGACGAAGTGCATTACAGCAAAAACGTATTGACATCCACTTATTTACGCGTACCTTTAACTTTTGAACTGAGAAGTAGAAAATTAAAAAATGGCGATCGGGTAAAATTTGCTTTTGGTCCTATGACCGGCATTTTATTAAAAGGCACGCAGCGGCTGAAAAGCGTTCAATTGGGCAAGCAAAAATTTAGAGACAATTACAATTTCGCCTCTTTCCAATATGGAGGCTTCGCAAGATTGGGTTACGGTTCTGCAGGTGTTTATGTCAAATATTATGCTAATGACCTCTTCGAAAAGAGTCCAGCTCAAGAAGGCTTGAATAACTTTGCATTTGGACTTACTCTGGGATTTTAACATATCTAGTTTATTTAATGTATTTTTGTGCCGAAATCCAATCGATTTCGGCATTTTTTATGAGTCAACAATCAAATTCTTGTCAATATATTCCTTCTGATGTACAGCAAATGAATCTACCCTATATCCATGGGCGTGATATCAATTTAAATTTTGAGGGAAAAATTGTTGTGCCT
>Ga0233385_1001115_pt1 | contig 11509 bp, 15 predicted proteins | sample ElkDunMinimDraft_16_FD_191543 | JGI IMG/M metagenome (GOLD analysis project Ga0233385, IMG submission 191543) | Fecal eukaryotic communites from dung pellets of Tule Elk in California, USA - Elk Dung G36 | ecosystem: Host-associated > Mammals > Digestive system > Large intestine > Fecal | place... | reverse complement strand
ACCGAAGGCGAAGGGGTGACCGAGGGCGAGGGTGACGAGCCGCCCGGCGGCACGTACGGGCACTTGCTGCGGTACATCGAGATGCCGGTGGAGTCCATCAACGGACACAGGAACTGGGTGTACCGGATGTCGTTGTCGACGAAGATCTTCAGCCACGGGATCAGCGTCCGCATCTCGGTCGTGTTCGCCCTCGTCGCGAACAGGTGGTCCGCGCCGGTTATCTCCACCCAGGCGCTCTGTGCCGAGGCCGGGAGGGTGCTGTACAACCCGTTGAGGTAGGACTGCGTGACCACCGTGTCCCTCTGCCCGGAGATGAACATCAAGGGCACCCGGTTATCGGCCAGGCTCAGGTTTCCCGTGGGTGAGCCGGGTGCGAGCCCGACCACGGCCTTCAGTGAGGGGCGCCGGAGCGCCGCGATGAGGGCGCCGGCACCACCCGCGGAGTGGCCGACCACCGACAGGCGGGTGGGGTCGACGCGGTCGCGTACCGAACTCCGCTGGGTGAGGTAGTCCAGCGCGGCGAGCAACTGGGTCGCTCGGGCGTCGGCGCCGTCGGTGCGGCTGTTGGTCTCGATCCCGATGACGACGAAGCCGAAGGACGCGAGCCAGGGACCCATCCAGGCCTCTTCGTCGGCGAACCGGGCGGAGTAGCCGGGCACGATCGCGACCGCGCCGAAAGTTCCCTGGCCGGTGTCCGTCGGATAGTAGATCACTCCACCGCCGAAGCCGTTCCCGGCCGGCAGGCTGACCTGCGCGGTGGCGAAGGTGCCCCTGGTGGCGGCCACACTGGCCAGGGTGGGATCGGGACCTCGCTGATAGGGGTTGTCGGCGGCCGATGCCGGCCGAGTCACGACGATCATCGCGAGCAGCCCGAGGACGGCGACCGCCGCGGCCATCGCACGCTTCCCCCACCCGCGGTGTGGCCCAAGCTTCGATCGGACACTCTGGGCGGCACGAGGCTCCGGAGTCTCACTGACACGTCGTCGCACTGTGGTGTTCCTTCTCTTCGGGATCAGTACGTGACGGCCATCGCCGAGTGGCCTTCGGTGCGACGGCTCCGCGCCATATCGGTCGTCTCCTCGTACCGGTACCGAAGCGCGTACGACGAGGACGTCGCGATCGGCGGCCTTTCCATCGCCAACCGGCAGCGGAGACCGCTTCGGGGACTCAGTGTGGAAACATTTGTCAAATGTGTCAAGGTTCGTGTAAAACCCTCGATGATCCGCTCTAGGAGTACACGCCCCTTATGGTGTGTCGGCGCAGGGCGCCGACGAATAAAAGCACCTGAAACTTTCATCGCGACTCTGGAGCCGGTCGGGTGCGGGCCGCTGTCCGCTGAAGGCGCGCGGGGCGACCGGAGTGTCGCGGACCAACGGGTCGTAAGGCGTCTGTCTCAGGCGAAGGTCGTCGTCTGGTCGGGCGCTCCTCGACATGACCTCAATTACGCAACACAAGGTTGCGGGTTAGCGGTGGGGCCGCTAAGGTCATGCGCAACCGATAGTTGCACATTGGAGGTTTGCGGTGGAATTCGGAAAACTGGAGCGCGAGATCCGTATCGACGCTGTGCCGGAGATCGTGTTCGATGTGGTGAGCCGCCCCGAGCACATCAAGATGTGGTGGTCCGATGACGCGTCGTTCGAGCCCGAGCCGGGCGCGGTCGGCGAACTGGTGTGGGGCGACCGCGCTGCGGTCGAAGCGATCACCCTGGTCACCGTGGATCCGCCCCGCACGTTCGCGTTCCACTGGGTCGCTCCCGGTGGTGAGCTGCCCGGGGCGGACAACTCTCTCCTGGTCACCTTCGACCTCGAACCCTCCGGCGACGGCACGATTCTGCGCGTGACCGAGAGCGGCTGGCGGGAGAAGGGCTGGGAGGCCGCCGTGCTTGAGGAGGCGTTCCACGACCACGAGCGCGGCTGGGACGTGTTCCTGCCCAAGCTGCAGGGCTACGCCCTTTCCGTGGTGGCGCGATGACCGCCGCCGTCGACGACGAACTCTGGTCGGCGATCGGCGATCCGATCAGGCGCCGCCTGGTCGACCTGCTGCTCGCGGAAGGGGTCGGTACGCCGACCAGCCTGAGCGATCGCCTCCCGATCTCACGCCAAGCGGTCACCAAGCACCTGGCCGTTCTCGATCGCGCGGGACTCGTGCACGCGACGCCGATGGGCCGTGAGCGGCGCTACGAGGTCGACGAGGCGCAGCTCGCCCGCGCCGTCCGGCAACTGAACGAGGTCGGCAGGACCTGGGATGCGCGACTGAACCGCATCAAGCGCATCGCGGAGCAGATCCAGCACCAGAAAAACGACTGATCGACCCGGTCGTCCGGGGCATTCCGCTTCCCGCACTTCCCGGTGATCACGGCCGCGACAGAACTCGCGGCGACGACGGCGTGACCAGTAAGCCTCCTAATCATTCGGATGAATCAATCACTTTTGGAGGACAGATGAGTGGATCGCTGCTTCACGATAAGACCGCTGTGATCTATGGAGGCGGGGGCGCTATCGGTGGCGCGGTCGCACGGGTATTCGCCAGGGAGGGCGCGAGGGTCTTCATCGCCGGGCGGACGCAGGCGAAGCTCGACGCCGTGGCGCGTGACATCGCCACCACGGGCGGAAAGGTCGAGACCGCACAGGTCGACGTTCTCGATCAAGAGGCGGTCGAGAAGCACGCCGACGCGATCGCGGAGACGGCCGGCGGCATCGACATCGCCCTCAACGCCGTGAGTGTCCTGCACGACCAGGGGACCTTGCTGGCGGACCTCTCGATGGAGGAGTTCATGCGACCGGTCGACGGCTTTCTGCGAACGCTGTTCATCACCAGCAAGGCCGTAGCGCGGCACATGGGCCGTGAGCGTCCCGGCGTCATCCTGACCCTGTCCGAGCCGGGTTCCAAACTGTCCATAGGCGGCCTCTTGGGGCACAGCGTGAGCGCGGCCGGCAAGGAGGCGTTCTCGCGGGTGCTGGCCGCGGAGCTGGCCCCCAGCAACATCCGGGTGGTCGGCATCCGTCCACACGCTGTCGTCGACGGACCCGCGGCGGGCTCCTACACCAAGGCTCTCTTCGAGCAAACCGCGGCGGCGGCCGGGCAGTCGGTCCAGGAAATGCTCGAAAGTGGGGGAATGGTACAGGGGACGCTTCTCAAGAGGCTGCCCACGCTCTCCGAAGTCGCGGAGACGGCCGCCTTCCTCGCCTCAGACCGAGGCGGGGCCATGACCGGAGCCATCGTCAACCTGTCCGCCGGCGCCCTTGTCGACTGAGGCCGTTATGACCGATCAGGCCGCCAAGGCTGAGCTGTTTCGTTCCCTGCATGCCCCGGGCGATCCAGTGGTGCTGCCGAACGTCTGGGACGTGGGCAGCGCTCGCGCCGTCGTCGAGGCGGGCTTCCCGGTGGTCGCGACCGCTAGCAACGCGATCGCCGCCGCTCTGGGCTATGACGACGGGGAGGGCGCCCCGAGCGAGAAGATGATGTTCGTCGCCCAACGCATCGCAGCCTCTGTCGATGTGCCGGTCACCGTCGACGCCGAGGCCGGCTACGGGATGGAGCCGGAGCACTTGGTCGAACTGCTGAACGGGATCGGAGCCGTCGGCTGTAACGTCGAGGACAGTGATCATGCCAACGGCGGCCTGATCGATGTCGATGTCCGCGCCGCCTACATCGCGCGGATGCGGGCGGCCGCCGACCATATCGGGGTACCGCTGGTCATCAACGCCCGGATCGACTCCTTCTTCCCCACTTCGCCGCTGGCCGAGAATCAGAAGCGTGCCGATGCGATCGGCAGGGCTGAGGCGTACTGGGCGGCCGGCGCTGATTGTGTGTTCCCTCCCGGAGCCGGGCCGGACGACCTCCGAGCCATCGTCACCGAGGTCGGCGCGCCGGTGAACGCCGGTCTTCCGCTGAAACGCGGGTCGCTTGACGAGCTTCGTGCGATCGGCGTGGCCCGGATCTCCGTGGGGCCCCAGCTGTATCGCAGCGCACTCGACCACCTGCACGCCGACCTCCGTCATCTGATCCATGGGCGTTGATCAAGCGTCGGTTCCGTGGCGTCGTGAAAGTGCGAGACATGCTCACAGCAGCGGGGAGAAGACCGCCGATGCCCCAGCACGTCGACGCGCCGGGGGTCGTGCTCCCCGCGTCGGCGGCCCATGCCGCTCCGCCCGGCACCCCGCCCCAGTCGGCCGGAGGGTACGAGTCCTCGCTCTCACCGGCGACGATCAAGATCAATGACGGTAGGTTCGGTGACCTCCTCTCCCGCGCCAAGCCGAGGGGCATCCCCTACGACCCCTGGGCCTGACGAGTCCGTCCGTCGAGACATCCGCGGCTCGACCTAATCGGTGAAACGGGTGTGATGACCGGTCATCACACCCGTCGGCCGTGGCCGGCGTCAGGAGGCCACGGTACGTACGCGCCGGCTGGCTGTTCACGTGCCCTGGACGCAGGACGAAGGCTGTGTCCGGTGGATCCGGCCGCGAGGGCGTGAGCTTCAATGGGTCTCATCCGTGCAGGTCGGCAGGTGTGAGACCGGAGCGGATACCCTCGTCCCATGGACCAGTCACACCTTGCCAACCTCGTGCACCTGCGCCGGGCGCGGGATCTGATCGACAGGGAGTACGCACGTCCGCTCGATGTCCCGACCATGGCCCGCCACGCGCTGATGTCACCGGGGCACTTCTCCCGGGCGTTTCGGGCGGCCTACGGTGAGACGCCGTACAGCTACCTCATGACCAGGCGGGTCGAGCGGGCGATGGCGCTGCTGCGCGGGGGCATGAGCGTGACCGACGCGTGCATGGCGGTCGGCTGTACCTCTCTCGGCTCGTTCAGTTCGCGGTTCACCGAGCTCGTGAAGATGACGCCGAGCGCGTACCGGGCACAGGAGCACGACGCGGTGCGGGCGATGCCCGCGTGTGTGGCCAAGGTGCAGACCCGGCCGACGAGAAACCAGCCGGTCAGGATTGGAGAAGTGGTCCGCGCCACCGGCGTCTAGCGTTGGCCACATGACGATTTCTCTCCAGTACTGCCACGTCACCGTCAACGACCTGGACGGATCGCTCGCCTTCTACCGCGACGCGCTCGGGCTCGAAGTGCGTAACGACGTCGCCTCGGGCGCTTTCCGCTGGGTCACCCTCGGCAGCGCCTCCCAGCCCGACCTTGAGATCGTGCTCTCCGAGCCGCACGCCGGCCGCTCCCAGGCCGACGGCGACGCCCTGCAGGAGCTGCTGATCAAGGGAGTCCTGCCCATGACCGTGTTCCGCACCGACGACGTCGACGCGACCTTCGAGAAGGTGCGGGACTTCGGCGCCGAGGTGCTGCAGGAGCCCATCGACCAGCCCTGGGGTCCGCGCGACTGCGCCTTCCGTGACCCTTCGGGCAACATGGTGCGCATCTCGCAGGCGCCCAAGGCGTAACCACCGCGAGCGTTCGGCGGTGACCGAGAGGGAATCTCGGCGATGACCGAGAGGGAATCTGCACCGTATCCTCACACCCTCTGCGCCCAACGAGCATAGGAACCTGTTTTGCTTGTTTCGTGACTGAGCGGAACACATCAGGGAAAAGCGATGCGCTCTGGGTCATGGGGTGCGGGGGAGTGGCGATCGCCGTTTCGGTGTGTGCGGCTTTGGGGACTTTTCTGGATGCCTTTCTGGTGGCCAGGACGCGAGGCTACTGCCTCGGCGACCTGAATGCCGTAGAGAGTTTTTCCGCCTCCATCTGGCCGATAAGCCGGCTCATCGTATTTCCCGTCATCTCTGGAATATCGCTGCTCGCCGCCTTGCCTGTCATTCTCGTCGCCCACCTTCCGTGGTTCGCGGATCACGGTTGGCTGAGGGCGACTCTGACGGCTCTCGCCGTCCTTGTTTCGATCACCGGGCCGGCGGCGACGATCATTCATGATGTCGCCACCGAGGGGATCACGGGTGATTGCGATCCGCCCTGGTGGCCGTGCTGGCTTCCTTCGTGACGCGATCGTGACGAGATCCCCGAAGTCGCGTCACGAAGGAAGGCGTCAACGCGCGAACAACGGTTCTCCCGACGGCTTTTCCGACGGTGCCGGCTCCGATTCACGGACGGAGAGCGGCCAGGAGCTCAGCGCCGCCGTCACCGTGTCCGGGGAAGCGGCCAGCAGCGGCAGCCGTACGGCGGGAGTGGGAATGTCGCCCCGCGCGTGCAGTACGGCTTTGATCACCGTGGGATTCGGCTCCGCGAACAACCGGAGCGAGAGCGGCACCAGACGGTGTCCGAGGGCACGCGCCTCGGACACGTCGCCGGCCCGCCACGCGGTGAGGAGCCGCGCGAAGTCGGTGGTGGCGACCAGTGCCGAGGCAAGAATGCCGCCGTGCGCGCCGAGTGCCAGCATCGGCGAGATGTGCGGGTCGTCGCCGCCGAGGATCGCGAACCCGGGAGGCGGGTCGGCCAGCAGTTCGACGCTGTCGTCGGTGATCGCACCGGGCGCGGACTTCAACCCGGCGACACCGGGGATCGCGGCGAGCCTCCGCAGCGTTCCGGCCGACAGGCGCTGGCCCGTACGACGCGGGACGTCGTAGGCGATGAGCGGCACCGGGCTGAGTTCGGCGAGGTGCGCGAAGTGCGCGAGAACGCCCTCCTCGCCGGGGCGTACGAACGGGGGCACCGTCGTGAGCGCGGCGACGACCTCGGGATGGTCGCCCAGCCGCCGCAATGCCTCGGCCGTGGCGGCGCCCACCACGAGCGGTGCCGACCGCTCCCGGCAGACCCGGGCCGTCACCTCGACCACGGCCCGCTTCTCCGCGTCCGTGAGCGCGCCGGGTTCCCCCGTGGTGCCGAGCGCGACCAGGCCCGTCGCGCCCTCGTCGAGCAGCCGCCGCGCGAGCAGTTCCAGTGCGCCGAGGGCCACCTCGCCGGAGGCCTCGAACGGAGTGATCAATGGGACGTAGAGACCGTTGAGCGTCATGGGGCCATCGTCGCGCGACCAAACATGAAGAACCAGTTCCGGTTTGTGGAGGCATACGTAAGCTGATCTTATGCTTGATGTCCGCCGCCTGCGGCTGCTCCGCGACCTGGCCAGACTCGGCACCATCGCCGCGGTGGCCCAGGTCCACACCTACACGCCGTCGGCCGTCTCCCAGCAGCTCGCGGCGCTGCAACGGGAGGCGGGGGTGGCGCTGCTGGAGCGGAGCGGCCGCGGCGTCACTCTCACTCCCGCGGGCGTCGCGCTGGTCGAACACACCGAGACCGTGCTCGCCGAACTGGAGGCGGCCTCGGCGACCCTCGCCGCCGCCCGCACCGGCCTGAGCGGGACCATGCACATCGGAGCGTTCCCCACCGCCGTGCACACCCTGCTACCGGCGGCCCTGGTCGCGCTGGGCCGTGACCACCCGGGGCTCGCCCTGATGGTCACCGAAATCGACCCGGCCGCCGCCCCCGACGCGCTGCGGGAACGGCACCTCGATGTGGCGCTGCTGCACGACTACGACCTGGCACCCGTCGAACCCGACCCCACCCTCGACTCGACACCCCTGCTGGAGGAGACGGTTTTCCTCGCGGTTCCCTGTACTGCGGCGCTCGATCCGATGTCGCGGCCGGATGAGACTGTCTTTCCCACGCTTCCCGGCACAGCGGAAACCACGGCACTCACGGATCCGGCCGGCACCGGGGCATCCGCGTGTTCGGTCGGCGCGGTGGCGGGCGCGTATTCAGCCGATACGGAGAGCGCCGTGGCAGCCGCGGATCCGGTCGGTGGCTTCCGTGACGCGGACTGGATCGTGGGTTCACCCGGCACCCTCTGCCATACCGTGGCCGTACGCGCCTGCCAGGCAGCGGGATTCGCGCCGAGGGTACGCCACCAGGTGGATGATTTCACCGCGGTGCTGATCCTGGTCGCCGCAGGCCAGGGGGTCGCCCTGGTGCCACAACTCGGCGCCGGTCGCCTTCCCGACGGTGTGCGCCTCCTGCCGCTGCGGGCACGGCGCAGGACCCGGATCGCCTACCGCCGAGGAGCCGCCGAGCACCCAGCGGTCGCCGCGTGCGTCCGCGCCATCCGCGCCGCGACCGAGGACCACCTGAGAAAGGCCCGGTGAGCTTCCTCCAGTAGTCCACACCTGATGGTCGCAGGGCGGGCGTCCCCTCCCGGCTACCCGATGAAAAGGTGCTGTGAACCGGGCCGGAAATCGGGTTTCCTCTGCTCAGAGCAGATCTGCCCCAGGCGGATCGCGTCGACGCCGATCCGGACCGCCCCACATCATGGACGCATGGCTGAAGAATCGAAACTTCCACTGTTCAACGCGCGGGTGAGAAATCAGCTTTACGAACGGCGTGTTCTCGTTCTCGACGGTCCTCTCGACGATGACAACGGGACGTTGCTCGCCACGCAATTGATAGCACTTGCCACGCAGGACGCGTCGACCGATATCGCATTGTGGATTCATTCCCCGGGCGGCTCGGTTCCGTCGATGCTCGCGATCCGCGACGTCATTCGGCTCATTCCCTGTGACGTGTCGACCCTCGTGCTGGGCATCGCCTACAGCGCCGGGCAGTTCCTGTTGTCATCGGGGGCCCGGGGCAAGCGCCGCGCCCTGCCGCACGCGCGTGTCCTGATGCACCAGGGCTCGGCCGGGATCGGCGGCACCGCGGTCGACATCGAGCTGCAGGCCGACGACCTCCGGCATACTCGCGACACGGTGCTCGCTCTCATCGCCGAGGACACGGGGCAGCCTGTGGAGCGCATATTCGAGGATTCCCTGCACGATCGCTGGTACACGGCGCAGGAGGCACTGGACTACGGCTTCATCGACGCGATCGTCCAGAGCTTCAACGAGATCGCGCCCCCCGACCGCCCGCGGCCCGGATTCGGCGTCACCGAAGGAGCAGGCCAGTGAGCACTTACACGATCCCCAACGTCATCGCCCGGAATCCTCGTGGCGAGCGGATCATGGATGTCTACTCGCATCTTCTCACCGAGCGAATCGTCTATCTGGGAACCGCGATCGACGCGGGCGTCGCGAATGCGCTCGTCGCACAGCTTATTTTCCTGGAGTCGGACAATCCCGATGGCGTCATACAGTTCTATATCAACTGTGAGGGCGGGGACCCGAGCGCGATGCTCGCGATATACGACACCATGCGCTACATCCGTCCGCGGGTTGAGACAACCTGCGTCGGACAGGCCATCGCGGTGGGGGCCGTCCTTCTCGCCGCGGGCGCCGAGGGGAAACGCGCCGCTCTCCCGCACGCACGAGTGGTCCTGCACCAACCAGCTGCTCAGGGGCGCGGAACGATCCCCGACCTCATCCTGCAGGCCGACGAGGTCGTACGTGTCCGGGCGGACATCGAGCGCATACTGTCACGGCACACGGGTCAGACTGTCGAGACCCTGCGCGCCGACACCGATCACGATCGCGTGTTCACCGCGAGAGCGGCCCTGGAGTACGGGCTCCTCGACGAGATCATCGAGGAGCGTTCGTAGGCTCGTGGATGATCCCGGCAGGCCACCCTACGCGGCCAGGGCGTACGCCGCCGAGCAGGTAGCGCCTCTCGACGTGCTGTTCTGAGCGGACCGCAGGCTCTCGGCGACGGCGAGGGTCAGATCGACCAGGGTGACATCCAGCGCGCCCGCGACCGCGGCGATCATCTCGCTCGACGGCTCCTTGCGGCCTCGTTCCATCTCCGAGAGATACTGCGGCGAGACGCCGGCGCGACGCGCCGTCTCGCTCAGCTTCTCGCCCCGCTCGTGACGAAGATCTCTGAGACAGTCACCGAGCACGTGCCGCCACAGGGGCTCGCGAACCGGAGACGGCTTGGGGGCGGTCCGATCGATCGCCGGACGCAGCGGCGGGACAGAGGAGGCCATACCTCACCATAGGTAGGTGGTGCGTTCGGGTCCCGCCGCCTTCGCGCAGAGCGAAACCGTCCTCGCCGGGGTTGGCGTCCAGGCCACCGAAGGCGGTGTCGAGGAAGTCGCCGATCAGGCGTCGGCGTTCGTCCTCGGAGAGCTTGGCCAGTTTGTGCATGAGATCCATCTCCTCGTGGGTGGACCCGCGCCTGGTCACCGCCATCAGCACCGCGCGCCGCAGGCGCAGCGTCCGGATCTGCACCGCGAGCGCCTCGGCGTGCGCCGAGGCCACCTAGGGAAGCGAGATCTCCCTTTCCACGAGCCTGCGGATCGTGGAAAGGTCCACTCCCAGGTCGCGCAACGTCCGCACGAGGTCCAGGCGTGCGACGGCGTCGATAGCGCCTCCCAGGAGGTGCGAGCGGGAGGCAAGCTCGTTCCAGGGAGGTGCGGGCTGGCGGCGAGCCCGTTCGCCCGCGCGGCCGTCAGTGGGTCGCGGCGGCCATGCGCAGACCGAGGGCGATGAGAACGGTGCCGCTGACGGCCTCCAGACGGCGGCGGATCACGGGCCGGCGGAACCACGCGCCCGCGCGCCCGACCACCGCGGCCAGGGCGAGGTACAGGACGATCTCGACGGCCACCTGCAGGAGCGCGAGAAGCGCGGTGGTGGAGAAGAGCGGCTGGTCGGCCGGTACGAACTGAGGATAGAAAGCGATCATGAAGGCCGCGGCCTTCGGGTTGGCGAGCATCACGAGGGCGCCCTCACCGAAGGCTCGCCACCAGCTCTGCCTCAGGCTCGGCGACGTGTCCTCCGTTATCTTCTGTAGCGGTCCGGTCTTCCCGATCCGCCACGCGGTGCGCCATGCCTTCAGTCCGAGATAGAGCAGGAAACCCGCACCGACCACACGGAGAACGACGAAAGCCACCTCGGAAGCGGCCACCAGGGCGGCGAGACCGGCCGCGGCGAACAGCGCCCAGGCGTACAGACCGGCCTCCAGGCCCAGCACCGTCGGCACCGCTCCCCGGAAACCGTGCAGCGCGGCCCGGCGCAGGATCAACGCCATCGCGGGACCCGGCGACGCCGAAATCAGGACGACGGCGACGACGAAAGCGGGCAGGGAGGCGACGAGATCCATGAGCTTGATCATGCTCGCTTCCGTCTCTTCGGCTCAACCTTTTTACAGGACGAGGCCGGGGCCTCGGAGCCCGGTGTCGACGGTCCGGCAATCGCGACGCGAGGCCCGGCAACACGGTCGCGGTTGCCGGGCTCTGACCAGGACGGGTGAGCGTCGCGCCGAAGGGGTGAAAGCTCAGATCAGAGAGTCGAACTCGCCGGTCTTGACGCCGCTGACGAATGATTTCCACTGGGTGGGGGTGAAGAGCAGCTTGGGGCCATCAGGGCTCTTGCTGTCGCGAACGGCGACTACTCCGGAAAGATTGTCGGCCACCTCGACACACTGACCACCGTTGCCCGAGGATCGCGATGATTTCCGCCACACTGTGTCACTTAGGTCCATTCCTGCTTCACTTCCTCGATCATTTTGAGAGGTGCGTGCTGATGGTCCCTGACTGCGGCAGAGTTAGTGGTCGAACTCGCCGCTCTTGACGCCGCTGACGAATGATTTCCACTGGGTGGGGGTGAAGAGCAGCTTGGGACCGTCGGGGTTCTTGCTGTCACGAACGGCGATCATCTCGGGCAGGTTGTCGGCCACCTCG
>Ga0233385_1001113_pt1 | contig 11523 bp, 13 predicted proteins | sample ElkDunMinimDraft_16_FD_191543 | JGI IMG/M metagenome (GOLD analysis project Ga0233385, IMG submission 191543) | Fecal eukaryotic communites from dung pellets of Tule Elk in California, USA - Elk Dung G36 | ecosystem: Host-associated > Mammals > Digestive system > Large intestine > Fecal | place... | reverse complement strand
CGCTGGCCGGGATAGATGGTGTACGGGGCGCCGACGCCATTCCAGAGCGCCAGGTCCATCGGGCTGATGCCGTTGTTGACGGCAAGCCGGTACAGGGTGTCGCCGCGCTGGACCACGACGCTGGCCCCCGGCTTGGGCGTGGAGACCCGCGGCGCGGGCGTCGTGCCCGGCGCGCGCACCACGGTGCTGCTCGCGCAGGCGGCGAGCAGGAACACGCTCAGCAGCAGCACGCTCAAGGCTGCGACAGGCGTTGGCGATCGTGTCGTCATCTTCCGTATGGTCCTTCGATCCCCGCGGAACGGTGGCGGCGCAGCCATCATCCCGCAAGGCGCTTGAACAGTTCCTGCGCGACCAGCCCGCCCCCGCCGATCAGCACGCTGAAATAGATCACGGTGCCGATGTTGGCCAGGTGGCCGAGCAGCACCGCGCCGCCGTCGCGCTGGATGAAGCCGATCGCATACGCGAGCAGCGCCACGGCCGGGAAGGTGTTGCTGAAAGGCACGAAGCCGAAGGGCGCCATCAGCAGGAGCGCGGCGGCGATGAAGGCGAGATTGTTGACCACGTCCTGCACGCGCCCATCGACCAGCATCGCCAGCCGGTGCGGACGGCTGAGGCGCTCCAGCCGCGCCACCCAGCGCAGCCCGCCGACCAACCCTGGTCGCAGGCGATCGGAAGGCAGCTGCCGCTCGCGCACGCGCCGCGGCACCCACAGCTGCCGCCCCAGCAGCCGGCTGACGCCGACCAGCAGGATCGCCGCGCCGAACACCGTGCTCACGCCGGGGATCGAGACCGGGATCAGGAACACCAGGGTCAGCAGGATCGTGAGCAGCAGCAGGCCTTCGTCGCCGAACAGGTCCAGCAGCTGGCCCAGGCTCACGTGGTCGGGCGGCATGCGCTCGATCATGCCCTCGATCTGCGCACCCAGGCTTTCCCGGTCCGCATCGCGCGCGGTGGACGTGTCGGTGTCCATCCGGCTCAGCCCAGCGTGCCCGACAGCAGCGGCACGAACACCACCGTGCCCAGTTCGCGACGCGCCAGGCTTCCGTCCGCCTGCTTGCGCAGCATCAGCAGCTGCTGGGCATTGGCCACGCCCACCGGCGCGACCAGCACCCCGCCGGGCGCCAGTTGCTCGGTCAGCGCATCGACCAGCGCCGCGGCACCGGCGGTGACCAGGATCGCGTCGTAGGGACCGTTCTCTTCCCACCCGGCGCGGCCGTCGTCGTGCTTGCTGCGCACGTTCAGGCCCAGCGAGCGGAAGCGCTTGCGCGCCACCCGCAACAGGTCGCCGATGCGCTCGACCGTATGCACCTCGCAACCCAGCGCGGCCAGCACCGCGGCCTGGTAGCCCGAGCCGGTGCCGACTTCGAGCACGCGCCGCGGCTGGTGCCCGTCCTCGAACAGCGCCTCGGTCATGCGCGCCACCACCCACGGCTGCGAGATGGTCTGGCCATGACCGATCGGCAGCGCGGTGTCCTCGTAGGCGCGGGTGGCCAGCGCCTCGTCGACGAACAGATGGCGCGGCACGGTGCGGATCGCATTGAGCACGCGCTCGTTGTCGATGCCGTTGGCGCGGAGCCGCTCGATCAGGCGGTCGCGGACGCGCTGGGAGGTCATGCCTACGCCGAGGGCCTCCGGCTGCAGGCGCAGTCGGGGCGTCATCACGACTGCGCCTCCTTCAGCTCGGCCGCCAGGCTGCCAACCCAGCTGGCCACCTGCTCGAGCGCCTGGTAGCGGGTGAGATCGACGTGGATCGGGGTGATCGAGATGTGGCCGTAGCGCACGGCATGGAAATCCGTGCCGGGACCGGCGTCCATCTCGGGACCGGCCGCGCCGATCCACCACCAGGTACGCCCGCGCGGGTCTTCCTGCCGGGTGCAGGGCTCGGCGCGGTGGCGGTTGCCCAGGCGCGTGACCTCGAAGCCGGCGATATCGCTCCAGGCGCGGTCGGGCACGTTGACGTTGAGGATGGTGTCGGGCGGCAGCGGATCGGCCTTGAGCCGCTCCACGATCTCCACCGCCGCGCGCGCGGCCGTCTCGTAATGGCGACCGTCGTGATTGACCGTGGCCAGCGACATGGCGATCGCCGGCAGGCCCAGGAAGCGCCCTTCCATGGCCGCGGCGACCGTGCCCGAGTAGATCACGTCGTCGCCGAGGTTGGCGGTGTTGTTGATGCCCGAGACGACGATGTCCGGCTCGTCCTCGAACATGCCGGTGATCGCCACGTGCACGCAGTCGGTGGGCGTGCCGTACACGCGCCAGACCTGCTTCTCCAGCTGCTGCACGCGCAGCGGCATGTCGAGCGTCAGCGAATTGCTGGCGCCGGAGCGGTCGCGGTCGGGGGCGACGATCAGCACCTCGTGACCGGCATCGCGCAGTCCCTGCGCGAGGATACGGATGCCAGGGGCATCGACGCCGTCATCGTTGCTCACCAGTATGCGCATGAAACCCCGGATCCACCCCTGCAGTGCGATGTCGCAGGCATGATACCGGATGCACGCGGCATGCCGGACGCTCACGTCCGATCGCGGCATACTTGGCCGCGATGAGCCACGACCGCAAACCGCCCGAGGACGACGATGCGGCGCTGTTCCGCAGCGCGATCGGGCCCGTGCGCGAACTGCCGCCGATCGAAGCCCCTCCCTCGCCTCCGCGGCCGCGTCCGCGCGCGCGCATGGGCGAGCGCGACGAAGCCGAGGCCCTGGGCGAGTTCAAGGCGTTGCTGGCCGGAGAACTGCTGGAGGCCGGCGATGCCCTGCGCTACCGCCGCGACGAAGTGCCCGCGCGCGTGCTCAAGCGGCTGGGCCAGGGCCAGTACGCGGCCCAGGACGAACTGGACCTGCACAGCGCCACCGCTGCCGGGGCGGAGGCGCTGCTGCGCCGCTTCCTGCAGGAGGCGCGTGCGGCGGGCCTGCCCTGCGTGCGCATCATCCACGGCAAGGGCCTGGGATCGGACGGCGTGCCGATCCTGAAGAACGTGGTGGACCGCCTGCTGCGCCAGCGCGCCGATGTGCTGGCCTATCACTCGGCGCCGCCCGCGCAGGGCGGCACCGGCGCGGTCCTGGTCCTGCTCAGGCCGCGCTGAGCCGGCCCGGCCTCACTCGCTGGCCAGGGCTTCGTCCGGCGGGTTGACCCAGTGCACCTCGAGGCCGCGGCCGCGGGCCACCTGCTCGACATGGCCCATGTACGACTCTCTCGCGCCGAAGCTGCGGCCGCGTTCGGGCGCGGCTTCGGGCGCTTGCGCCAGCCGGGGCTGGCTGGTGGTACAGGCGGCCAGGCAACTGGCGACCAGGGCGACGGCAAGAAGACGGACGTGGATGTTCATCGAGATGCTCCCGGGGTTGTGGCCGCGCGTTCACGCCGGCCTTCCAGACCGGATATACGCCGGGCCGGCCGCGGCGTGGGGATCGCTGGGCTGCCATTCCGACGGACGGTCGGCCGGTTCCCGCTCGGCGACCTCGCCGATTTCGGCAAGCACGCTCGTGGCGTAGGCGCCGGGCGGCAGGCCGAAGGCCAGGCGCAGGACGTCGGCTTCGGGCCAGTCCCACTGCAGGGCCTGCGGCCGCAGCCGCGTGGCGCGACGCTCCTGCCGGAGGCCGGCGGCCTCCAGGCCCCGGCACAGCCGCTGCGAGATCTCGTCGTCGATCGCCGCCAGTTCCACCGCACGCGCCTGCCCCTCGCTGCGCAGGTCGCCGGCGCCCCACAGCGGCGCGGTCGGATGGATGTCGAAGGCGGCCAGGCGCGCGGCCAGTTCGGCATCGAGCGGCTGCGGCCCGAACACGCTGCGGCTGCCGTCGAGCATCCAGACCTCGCCCTCGAGCCCCTGCTCCCAGCTGCCCTCGTCGACGCGACGGGCCAGGATGCGATTGAACAGTTCCGAGCGCGCCGCCGACAGCAGCATGGCGCGCTCTTCCCGACGCACCCGGCGGCCGCTGAACATGGCCAGCGCCTTGCCCAGGTTGCCGCCACCGTGGCCGAAACGCTGGTCGCCGAAGTAGTTGGGCAGTCCGCGACGGTCGATCCCTTGCAGGCGTGCATCGATCGCCTCGCGATCGCCATCCACCGCCCGCAGGGTCAGCACGAAGCGGTTGCCCGCCAGCGCGCCACGCGGCAGCTTGCGCGCATGGCGCCGCGCTTCCAGCACGCGCAGGGCCTCGCCGCTGGCGGTGTCCTCGAAGGCCAGCGTTTCCAGCGGCGGCGCCTCGCGCCCGGGCAGTTGCACGGTGAACCGCTGGCGGGTCAGCGCATGGCGATCCTTGAGCCCGGCATAGCCGACCGCCGACTCGGGCACGCCGGCCCATTGTGCGATGCGCCGGGCCACGAAGGCCGTGTTCAGGCCGCGCTTCTCGATCGCCAGCAGCAGATGCTCGCCGGCACCGCTGGCTTCGAAGCCGTCGATCTCCTCGACGATGAAATCCTCGGGCGACTGCCGGATGCGCGCCTGCAGCACCGGCGCGCCATGGGCGCGCGGCTGCGCCGGCCTGCCCTGGCTCACGTGCGCACGAGCAGGCAGGCCGCCAGCGCGGCGATGCCTTCGCCGCGACCGGTGAAGCCGAGCCGCTCGCTGGTCGTGGCCTTGATGCTGACCGCGTCCTGGTCGATGCCCAGGTCGGCGGCGATCAGCCCGCGCATCGCCGGCGCGTGCGGGCCCACCTTCGGCCGCTCGCAGACCACGGTCACGTCGGCATTGCCCACGCGCCAGCCGCGCTCGCGCAGCAGTTCGTTGCAATGGCGGACGAAGACCCGGCTGTCGGCACCCTTCCAGCGCGGATCCGTCGGCGGGAAATGCACGCCGATATCGCCCAGCGCCAGCGCGCCGAGCATGGCATCGCACAGCGCATGCAGCACCACGTCGCCGTCGCTGTGCGCGAGCACGCCGCGCTCATGGGGCACGCGCACGCCGCCCAGCACCACGTGGTCGCCGTCGCCGAAGGCGTGCACGTCGTAGCCCTGCCCGATCCGGATATTCATGCGGCGGCCTGCCCCGCATACCGGCGGACGCCCCGGCGCGGGACGATGCCGCCCCCCTGCAAACGGTTCACTCGAACGCTCCTGCGCTGCGCCGCCGCGACAGCAGGAACTCGAAGCGTTCCAGGTCGCTGGCGGTGGTGATCTTGAAATTGTCCTCGGCGCCCTCGACCAGCAGCGGGCGCATGCCCAGCAGCTCCATCGCCATCGCTTCGTCGGTGACTTCGACGCCCGCCTCGCGTGCCGACCCCAGCGCGCGCGACAGCTGCAGGCGGCGGAACAGCTGCGGCGTCAGCGCCCGCCACAGGCGCTCGCGCGGCTCGGTGCCGTCGATGCCACCGTCGTCGCCGGCGCGCTTGAGGGTGTCGCGCACAGGCGCGGCGAGGATGGCGCCGACCGGATCGGCGCGCCCGCGCTCGAGCAGGGCGGTCAGGTCGGCGTGGCCCAGGTTGGGGCGCGCGGCATCGTGCACCAGCACGAAATCGTCGGCGCGCACGTCGTCGGGCAGCGCCTGCAGGCCGGCGAGCACCGAGTCGGCCCGCGCGCCACCGCCCACGCAGCGCAGGACCGGTTTGCCGGCGATGGCGTCGCTGCCGGGCCACAGCGCGTCGTCCGCGGCGAGCACCACCACCGCGCCACGCACGCCCGGATGCGTCAGTAGTGCATCAAGCGTGTGCAGGATCAGCGGCAGACCGGCGGCCTGCACGTACTGCTTGGGCACCTCGCCACCGAAACGCGCGCCGCGCCCTGCGGCCGGGACCACGACCCAGGTCACTGGCGCTCGCCCGCGGGCCGGGACTGGGCCGGGCGCGCGTCGTCGACCACGCGGTAGAAGGTCTCGCCCGGCTTGATCATGCCCAGCTCGTTGCGCGCACGTTCCTCGATCGCGGCCTCGCCCGACTTGAGGTCGGCCACTTCCGCGGCCAGCGCGGCATTGCGCTGGCCCAGGCCATCGTTCTGCCTGCGCTGCTCCTGCACGCGCGCATCGAGCGTTTCCACCGCCTGCCTGCCGCCACCACCGAACCAGAGCCGGTATTGCAGCAGGCCCAGCAGCACGACCAGCGCCAGCAGCAGGACACGCAACCAGCGCATGGCGTCGGTCCGTCAGCGCTTGAGCGAGACGAAGGCGTCGCGGCCGGCGTACGGCGCGTTCGCGCCGAGCTGCTCCTCGATGCGCAGCAGCTGGTTGTACTTGGCCACGCGGTCGCTGCGGCACAGCGAGCCGGTCTTGATCTGGGTCGCGGTCGTGGCCACGGCGATGTCGGCGATCGTGGTGTCCTCGGTCTCGCCGGAGCGGTGCGAGACGATCGACGCGTACCTGGCCGCGTCGGCCATGGCGATGGCCTCCAGGGTCTCGGTGAGCGTGCCGATCTGGTTGACCTTGATCAGGATGGCGTTGGCGGTGCCGCTGTCGATGCCTTCCCTGAATATCTTGGGATTGGTCACGAACAGGTCGTCGCCGACCAGTTGCACCCTGTCGCCGATGCGGTCGGTGAGCTGCTTCCAGCCGTCCCAGTCGTCCTCGGCCATGCCGTCCTCGATGGTGATGATCGGGTACTGGGCGGCCCAGTCGGCCAGGAAGTCGACGAACTGCTCGCTGGTCAGGCGCTTGTTCTCGCCGACCAGGTTGTACTTGCCGTTGTCGTGGAATTCGCTCGATGCCACGTCCAGGCCCAGCAGCACATCGTCGCCGGCGCTGTAGCCGGCCTTGCCGATGGCCTCGAGGATGGTATCGAGCGCCTCGACGTTGCTGCGGAAGTCCGGGGCGAAGCCCCCCTCGTCGCCCACCGCCGTGGACAGGCCGTGGCCCTTGAGCACCGACTTGAGCGCATGGAAGATCTCGGTGCCGCAGCGCAGCGCCTCGGAGAACGAGGCCGCGCCCACCGGCAGCACCATGAACTCCTGGAAATCGACGTTGTTGTCGGCGTGGGCGCCGCCGTTGATGATGTTCATCATCGGCACCGGCAGCACCGGCGCGCGGCCGTTGGCGAGGTGCTTCCACAGCGGCAGCTTCCGCGAGGCGGCCACTGCGTGCGCGTTGGCCAACGACACCGCCAGCAGCGCGTTGGCGCCCAGGCGGCCCTTGTTCTCGGTGCCGTCGAGGTCGATCAGGCGCTTGTCGAGGCCGGCCTGGTCGGCGGCATCGAAGCCCTGGAGCGTCTCGGCGATGGTGCCGTTGACGTTGGCGACCGCCTTCTGCACGCCCTTGCCGAGATAGCGCGTCTTGTCGCCATCTCGCAGCTCGACCGCTTCCTTGGCGCCGGTGGACGCGCCCGAGGGAACGGCGGCGCGACCGAAGGATCCGTCGGCGAGCGTGACTTCGGCTTCGAGGGTGGGATTACCGCGGGAGTCGAGGATTTCTCGTGCGTGGATCTTGGCGATCGTGGTCATCGTGTCGTGGGTCACTTGGTCAGAGGGTGGATTCGATGAAACCGTTCTTCTTGGTGACGCGGTCCAGTTCGAGCATCGTCTCGAGCAAGGCCTCCATCCGGTCGAGCGGCCAGGCGTTGGGGCCGTCGGACAGCGCCTTGGACGGATCCGGGTGCGTCTCCATGAACATGCCCGCCACGCCCACGGCGACCGCCGCGCGCGCCAGCACCGGCACGAACTCGCGCTGGCCGCCGCTGGAGTTGCCCTGCCCGCCGGGCAACTGCACCGAATGGGTGGCGTCGAACACGACCGGGCAGCCGGTGTCGCGCATCACGCTCAGCGAGCGCATGTCCGACACCAGGTTGTTGTAGCCGAAGGAGGCGCCGCGCTCGCAGACCATGATCTGGTCGTTGCCGGTGGCCTTGGCCTTCTCGACCACCGGTTTCATGTCCCACGGCGAGAGGAACTGGCCCTTCTTGATGTTGACCGGCTTCCCGGCCGAACACACCTTCCTGATGAAATCGGTCTGGCGCACGAGGAAGGCCGGGGTCTGCAGCACGTCCACGACGCTGGCGACCTCGTCCATCGGCGTGTATTCGTGCACGTCGGTCAGCACCGGTACGCCGATCTGGCGGCGCACTTCGCCGAGGATCCGCAGCCCTTCCTCCATGCCCGGGCCGCGGAAGCTCGTGCCCGAGGTCCGGTTGGCCTTGTCGAAGCTCGACTTGAAGATGAAGTTGATCCCCAGCCGGCCGGTGATCTCCTTGAGCTGGCCGGCCACGTCGAGCTGCAGCTGTTCGGACTCGATCACGCAGGGGCCGGCGATCAGGAAGAAGGGCTGGTCGAGACCGGCCTGGAAGCCGCACAGGTTCATCTTGGGACCTCGTTGCCACGGGTGCGCGGAAGATCGCGCGGGGAAGAGAATGCCACCGTCGCGGCCAGGCCGCGCCATCGCGCCGCCGCCATCGGCCGCAGCCCGTGGCGCAGGCTCACGCCTTGGCTTCCTTCAGCAGCTTGCCGCCGGCCCTGCGCTCGCGCGCCGCGCGCACGAAGCCGATGAACAGCGGATGGCCGTTGCGCGGCGTGGACAGGAACTCGGGGTGGGCCTGGCAGGCGATGAACCAGGGGTGGTCGGGCAGTTCGACCATTTCCACCAGCAGGTCGTCCATCGACTTGGCCGAGATCACCAGTCCGGCGTCCTCGAGCTGGCTGCGATAGCGGTTGTTGAATTCGTAGCGGTGGCGGTGGCGCTCGCCCACGACATCCTTGCCGTACAGCTCGCGCGCCTTCGTACCGGGCCGGATGCGCTGTTCCTGCAGCCCCAGGCGCATGGTGCCGCCCAGGTCGGACTTCTCGTCGCGCTTCTCGACCTCGCCGCTGCTTGTGCGCCACTCGGTGATCAGGCCGATCACCGGATGCGGGCTCTGGCGGTCGTTCTCGGTGCTGTTGGCACCCTCCAGGCCCGCCACGTGGCGGGCGAAATCCACCACCGCCGCCTGCATGCCGTAACAGATGCCGAAATACGGAAGGCCGTGCTCGCGCGCGTACTGCGCCGCCAGCACCTTGCCCTCGAAGCCGCGGTCGCCGAAGCCGCCGGGCACCAGCACGCCGTCGACCCCGGCCAGCGCCTTGGCCGCACCATCGCGCTCGATGTCCTGCGACTCGATCCAGCACAGGTTGACGCGCGTGCGCTGGCGGATGCCGCCGTGCCTGAGCGCTTCGCCCACCGACTTGTAGGCATCCTTGTGATCGACGTACTTGCCCACCACGGCGATGGTGACTTCGTCGATGGGATGCTCGGCCGCATCCACCACGGCCAGCCATTCGGACAGGTCGGCCACCGGCGCGGCCCGGTCCAGGCGCAGGCGTTCGACCACCAGCGCGTCCAGGCCCTGGGCGTGCAGCCACATCGGGATCTTGTGGATGTTGTCCAGGTCGATCGCGGAGATCACCGCCTTCTCGGACACGTTGGTGAACGAGGCGATCTTGCGCCGCTCGCCGTCGGGCAGCGGCTGCTCGCTGCGGCAGACCAGCACGTCGGGCTGGATGCCGATCGAGCGAAGTTCCTTGACCGAATGCTGGGTCGGCTTGGTCTTGAGCTCGCCGGCCGCGGCGATGTAGGGCACCAGGGTCAGGTGCATGAACATCGCCTTGTCGGGGCCGCGGTCGGTGCGGATCTGGCGGATCGCCTCCAGGAAGGGAAGCGATTCGATGTCGCCGACCGTACCGCCGACTTCCACCAGGGCCACGTCGTAGCCCTGGGTCGCCGCGTCGATGCAGCGCTTGATCTCGTCGGTGATGTGCGGGATCACCTGCACGGTGGCGCCGAGGTAGTCGCCGCGGCGTTCCTTGCGGATCACCGCTTCGTAGATCTTGCCGGTGGTGATCGAATTCTTGCCGCTCAGGCGGACATTGATGAAGCGCTCGTAATGACCGAGGTCGAGGTCGGTCTCGGCGCCGTCATCGGTGACGTACACCTCGCCATGCTGGAACGGGCTCATCGTGCCCGGGTCGACGTTGATGTAGGGATCCAGCTTCATCATCGTCACCCTGAGGCCGCGGGCCTCGAGGATCGCGGCCAGCGAGGCCGCCGCGATGCCCTTGCCGAGCGAGGACACCACGCCTCCGGTGACGAAGACGAGTGGAGTGATGGAACTGGGGGAGGTCATGGGGAGTGGGCACCCGCTGGAAAGCCCCATTCTACAGGTTGGCGCCCCGCTCCGCTGCCCCGGTCCCTGCCTGCGCGTCGCCCCCGGCCCCGCGCGCGGGATGTAAGCCATTGAAATGCCGGCCCGCTGCGGTCGCCAGCGGTGGACGCGGCGCCCGCTCGCCGGTGCGCGGCCCGGTTGCGCCGCGGCCTGGAACCCCGTGGACGCAGGCCGCCGGCGTCGCGCCGTCGCAAGCCCTTCGCAGGATCCGCGACAGCCTGCGCCGATCCTTGACCACCCCGGCGCCGGCCCGCATCCTGCGCGCCTCGCAGTACAGCCCCCAGCGCAGCCTCCCCATGAATTCCCGCTACAACGCCGCCGACATCGAAGTCCTCTCCGGCCTGGATCCGGTCAAGCGCCGTCCCGGCATGTATACGGACACCACGCGGCCCAACCACCTGGCGCAGGAAGTCATCGACAACGCGGTGGACGAGGCCCTGGCCGGGCACGCGCGCGAGATCTCGGTGACCATGTTCAAGGACGGCAGCTGCGAGGTCTCCGACGACGGCCGCGGCATGCCGGTGGACATGCATCCGGAGGAAAAGATCCCGGGCGTCGAGCTGATCCTCACGCGCCTGCACGCCGGCGGCAAGTTCAGCAACAACAACTACACCTTCTCCGGCGGCCTGCACGGCGTGGGCGTGAGCGTGGTCAACGCGCTGTCCACCCTGGTGGAAGTACACATCAAGCGCGACGGCAGCGAGCATCGCATCACCTTCCGCGACGGCGACCGCGCCACCCCGCTGGAGGTGGTGGGCTCGGTGGGCAGGAAGAACACCGGCACCCGGGTGCGGTTCTGGCCCGATCCGAAGTATTTCGACAGCCCGAAGTTCAGCCTGCGCGCCCTGCGCCACCTGCTCCGCGCCAAGGCGGTGCTGTGCCCCGGCCTGACCGTCACCCTGCTGGACGAGGCCAGCGGCGAGCGCGACACCTGGCACTACGAGGATGGCCTGCGCGACTACCTCAAGGGCGAACTGGCCGGCCGCGAGCTGCTGCCGCCGGAGCTGTTCACCGGCGCGCTGCGCAAGGACACCGAGACCGTGGACTGGGCCGTGGCCTGGGTGCCGGAAGGCGAGCTGGTGCAGGAAAGCTACGTCAACCTGATCCCCACCGCGCAGCACGGCACCCACGTCAACGGGCTGCGCACCGGCTTCACCGATGCGCTGCGCGAGTTCTGCGACTTCCGCAGCCTGCTCCCGCGCGGCGTGAAGCTGGCGCCGGAAGACGTCTGGGACCGGGTCTCGTTCGTGCTGTCGCTGAAGATGACCGACCCGCAGTTCTCGGGCCAGACCAAGGAACGGCTGTCCTCGCGGCAGGCGGCGGGCTTCATCGAAGGTGCCGCGCACGATGCCTTCAGCCTGTGGCTCAACCAGCACGTGGAGATGGGCACGCGGATCGCGCAACTGGCCATCGACCGCGCCAGCGCGCGGCTCAAGACCGAGAAGCAGATCGTCCGCAAGAAGGTCACCCAGGGTCCCGC
>Ga0233385_1001107_pt1 | contig 11555 bp, 9 predicted proteins | sample ElkDunMinimDraft_16_FD_191543 | JGI IMG/M metagenome (GOLD analysis project Ga0233385, IMG submission 191543) | Fecal eukaryotic communites from dung pellets of Tule Elk in California, USA - Elk Dung G36 | ecosystem: Host-associated > Mammals > Digestive system > Large intestine > Fecal | place... | reverse complement strand
CCGTTCGTCTTCCGGCCCGCCATCGAGATCCCGGGGCACGGCGAGACCCTCGCCCTGTGCGACGCGCTCACAGCCGTCGACCCGCAGGCGCGTCTCGGCGAGCTCGTCGGCTACCTGCAGCTGGAGGCCGTGCAACGCATCGACTACGCACTCAGCGGCCTGCTCGACCTGCCGGACCACCGGCGCTAGCCGCACGGACCACAACCGCACGACGGCTCCCCGGCCACCCGTGCCAAGATGCGGTCGATTCCCAGATCATCGACCCAAGGACTGCTCGCCGTGCCTCTCGTCTCCCCTGGACACCCCGGCACCGTCCCGCCGGCCGGGCCGGGCGCCGCCCTCCTCCTCGCCCCCGACGACGACGTGGCGGTGACCGTCGGCGACGTCGCAGCGGGCACCTCCGTGGCGGTCGGCGGCACGGTCGTCACGGCCACGAGCGACGTGCCGCGCGGCCACAAGCTCGCGGTCCGCGCCCTGCCGCGCGGCACCCAGGTGCGCAAGTACGGCCAGGTCATCGGTCGCACCACCACGGACGTCCCGGCCGGTGCCCACGTGCACTCCCACAACCTCGGGATGGACGGCGTCACGCACGAGTACGAGTTCGGCACCGCGCGCGTGACGCTCCCGCACGCGACGGCGCCGCGCACGTTCGACGGGTTCCGTCGCGCGGACGGCCGCGTCGGCACCCGCAGCTACGTCGGCATCGTGACGTCCGTGAACTGCTCGGCGTCGACGGCCCGCCTGATCGCCGACCAGTTCCGCGGTCCGGTGATGGACGCCTGGCCCCACGTCGACGGCGTCGTCGCCCTCACGCACGACTCCGGGTGCGGGCTGGTGCCGGAGTCGGAGGGCGGGCAGGTGCTGCGTCGGACGCTGCGCGGGTACGCCACCCACCCCAACGTGCAGGGCCTGCTGGTGCTCGGCCTGGGCTGCGAGATGCTCACGGTCCAGGGCCTGCTCGCCGACCTGCCGGCATCCCCGGACACGCTCGTGGAGCACCTCACCATCCAGGAGTCCGGCGGCATCCGGGCGACGGTCCGCGCGGGCGTCGAGGTGGTGCGCGCGATGCTCGACGACCTCGAGACGCGCCGCCGCGTGACCGTGCCGGCCTCGGAGCTGGTCCTCGGGCTCAACTGCGGCGGCTCCGACGGCTACTCGGGCATCACGGCCAACCCGGCGCTCGGCCGCGCGTCGGACCTGCTGGTGGCCCAGGGCGGCACCAGCGTGCTGGCCGAGACGCCGGAGGTCTTCGGCGCCGAGCACCTGCTGACACGGCGCGCCGTGAGCGAGGACGTCGGCCGGCGCCTGCTGGACCGCATCGAGTGGTGGCAGGACTACGTGCAGCGCGGCGGCGGCACGCTCGACAACAACCCGTCACCGGGCAACAAGGCGGGCGGGCTGACGACGATCCTCGAGAAGTCGCTCGGCGCGGTCGCCAAGGGCGGCACGGCCGAGCTGACGGCGGTGTACGAGTACGCCGAGCCGGTGGTCGACCGGGGCTTCACGTTCATGGACACCCCGGGCTACGACCCGGTCTCCGTCACCGGCATCGTCGCCGGCGGCGCGACCGTCGTGGTGTTCACGACGGGCCGCGGGTCCGTGCTCGGCTCGAAGCCCGCGCCCTGCATCAAGGTGGCCACGAGCACCGAGATGTACGAGCGCATGCGCGAGGACATGGACCTCGACGCGGGGCGCGTCGTCACCGGCGAGGCGACGCTCGACCAGGTCGGGGACGAGATCCTGGACCTGGTGCTGGACGTCGCCTCGGGGCGCGCGACGGTCAGCGAGGAGCTGGACCTGGGGCGCGACGAGTTCGTTCCCTGGCAGCTCGGGGCGGTCACCTGACGCGTCAGGCGAGGCTGCCGGTCCTGCCCCGCACGCTCCCCGGCGGGCTGCCCGTGGCCCGGGTGAACGCCCGGCTGAACGCCGCCGCCGACTCGTAGCCGGCGGCGGCCGCGGCCTGTGCGACGCCGTCGCCCCGCGCCAGCCGGTCGGCGGCCACGTGCATGCGCCAGGAGGCGACGTACGTCATGACCGGCACACCGACCACCTGCGTGAACCGGGCCGCGAACGCCGAACGCGACATCGCGGCCTCCCGGGCCAGCGTCGCGACGGTCCACGGACGGGCCGGGTCCCGGTGCACGGCCGCGAGCGCCGCACCGACGTAGGGGTCGCGCAGGCCGCCGATCCACCCGGTGACCGGCTCCTGCGCGTCGAGCCACGCGCGCACCGCCTGGATGACCAGGACGTCGGCGAGCCGGGTGAGCACGGCCTCCCCGCCGGGGCGGACGTGCGCGAGCTCGGCGGCCATGAGCTCGAGCGTGCGGACGAGCCACGGTGTCGCCGTCGGTGACGCGGGGACGTGCACGACGGCGGGCAGCAGGTCCAGGAGCGGGCGCGCGGCCGGTCCGTCGACGGTGAGCACGCCGCACACGAGGTCGGCGCGGGGCCCGTCGCCGTCGTGCCGCAGCACCGAGTAGCTCTCGGTGACGTAGTCCTGCGGCAGCCGGTCGACACGGCCGAGCGACGGTGCGGCCAGGTCGCTGGCGAGCAGGTGCCCCCGGCCGTGCGGCACGAGCGCGAGGTCACCCGCCCGCAGGTGCACGGGCGCGGTGCCGGGGACGGCGACCCAGACCTCCCCGGCCGTGACGACGTGGAAGGTCAGGCAGTCGCCGAAGGCCGGCATGTCGACGGCCCAGGGGCCCGCCGCCTCGGTGCGGCAGTAGAAGACGCCGGACACCCGCAGCCGGTGCAGCGCCTCCCCGACCGGGTCCGGCGCGGGGCGAGGCGGGACGACGACGCTCATGGGGCCCCCGGGATCGCTGGACGATCAGTCATGTTTCGACGACGCATGAGCATAGACCGTCCAGATCCCCGGTGGTTCGCTGGAGCGCAGCGGAGGTCGCACCGACCTCCCGGGACCTGGAGGTCACCATGCACGTGCTCGTCGTCGGAGCCACCGGAGGGTCGGGCCGCGCGGCCGTCACCGAGCTCACCGCCCGCGGCCACACCGTCACCGCCCTGTCCCGCCACGCGTCCGCCCTCACCGGTCCCGGCGTGCGCGGGGTCGACGGTGACGCGACCGACGCCGCGACCGTCGACCCCCTGGTCGCCGGTCACGACGCGGTCGTCGTCACGCTCGGCATCAGCGAGGACCCGGTCCGCGTGCGGCTGCGCGGCCCGGCGCGGACGGCCGCGGACGTCCGGTCGCGGGGCACCGCCACCGTGGTCGCCGCGATGACCCGTCACGGGGTGCGCCGGCTCGTCGTCCAGACGTCGTACGGCGTGGGCGCGACCCGCCCGCTGCTGCCCGTGTCGACGCGTGTCGTCTTCGCGCTGCTCCTCGCACCGCAGATCGCCGACACGCAGACGCAGGCACGCATCGTCCACGCGAGCGGACTCGACTGGGTCGAGGTGCAGCCCGTCAACCTCGTCGACACCGACCTGCCGGGTCCGGCCTTCGCCTCCGTGACGGGCGACCGGCGCGGGATGACCGTCTCGCGCGCCCAGGTCGGCAGGTTCCTCGCCGACGCGGTGCAGGACGACGCGCACGTCGGCCGCACGGTCTCGCTGTCCCACGACCCTGCCCCTGCCCCGGTCGCCGGCGGGAGGCGGTGACCGCACGACCTCCCGCACGACCTCCCGCACGACGAAATTCTCAACTACGGTGTCGGGGTTGAGAACGTCGGGCGGCACGCGGAGGAGGTGCACGGATGATCGGCCAGCGGGTGACGCGGCAGCGCGTGGCGATCGCGGAGCTCCTCGAGAGCGTCGACGAGTTCCGCAGCGCCCAGCAGATCCACCAGATGCTGCAGCAGCGCGGCCAGGAGATCGGGCTGGCGACGGTCTACCGGACGCTCAACGCGATGGCCGAGCAGGGCCAGCTCGAGGTCCTGCTGCAGCCCACCGGGGAGCACACGTACCTGCGCTGCGAGCCGCGCGGCGAGCACCACCACCACCTGGTGTGCCGCACCTGCGGTCGTACCGTCGACGTCGCGGCCCCCGAGCTCGAGCAGCTCGTGGAGGCCCTGGCCGCCCACCACGACTTCACGGACGTCGAGCACTCGATCGACTTCCTCGGCACCTGCCAGGACTGCGCCCGCGCCTGAGGAGGCACCATGACCGACCCCGCGACGCACGCGGACGAGGTCGTGGCGCTCGTCCGCCGGTGGCTGGCGGTCGCGGCGGAGCAGCCGGTCGACCCCGCGGCCCGCAACCTCGCCGGCCTGCTCCGCGAGCCGGACGGCCTCGCGTTCGCGGTCGGGTTCGTCGACGGGGTCGTCCGCCCCGAGGACGACGCCGTCGCCGCCCGGCGGCTGCGCGAGCTCGCCGCCCACCCCCCGCGGTTCCTGCCGCTGCCGCTGCGCGCCGCCCTGCGCGCGGGCGGCACGCTCGCCCCCGCGCTGCCGGGCGTCGTCGTCCCCGTGGCCCGTCGCGTGCTGCGGCACATGGTCGGTCACCTCGTCGTCGACGCGACCGACCGCCGGCTGGGCGCCGCGATCGCACGCCTGCGCCGTGACGGCACGCGTCTCAACGTCAACCTGCTGGGCGAGGCCGTGCTCGGCCGCCGGGAGGCGGCGCGTCGCCTGGCCGGCACCCGCCGGCTGCTGGCCCGCGACGACGTGGACTACGTGTCGGTGAAGGTGTCGGCGGTCGTCGCACCGCACGCGCCGTGGGCGTTCGAGGAGTCGGCGGCGGACGTCGTCGAGCGTCTGGTGCCGCTGTTCGAGCAGGCCGCGGCGTCCCCCACGCCGAAGTTCGTCAACCTCGACATGGAGGAGTACAAGGACCTCGACCTGACCGTCGAGGTGTTCACGCGCCTGCTGGACCGACCGTCGCTCACCGGCCTGGAGGCGGGCGTCGTGCTGCAGGCGTACCTGCCCGACGCCATGCCCGCGATGCAGCGGCTCCAGGAGTGGGCGGTACGACGACGGGCGGCGGGCGGTGCCGGCATCAAGGTGCGGCTCGTCAAAGGTGCGAACCTGCCGATGGAGCGCGTCGAGGCCGAGCTGCACGGCTGGCCCCTGGCGACGTGGGGCAGCAAGCGGCAGACCGACGCGCACTACAAGCGCGTGCTCGACTGGGCGCTGCGTCCCGAGCACGTCGCGAACGTCCGCCTCGGTGTGGCCGGGCACAACCTCTTCGACGTCGCGCACGCCTGGTTGCTCGCGGGCGAGCGCGGCGTGCAGGACGGTGTCGAGATCGAGATGCTCCTCGGCATGGCACCGGGGCAGGCGGAGGCCGTCCGCCGCGACGTGGGCAGCCTGCTGCTCTACACCCCGGTGGTCGCACCGCAGGAGTTCGACGTCGCGATCGCCTACCTGGTGCGCCGGCTGGAGGAGGGCGCGTCGGACGACAACTTCATGTCCGCCGTGTTCGACCTCGCCGACGACGACGCGCTGTTCGCCCGCGAGCGCGACCGGTTCCTCGCGTCGCTCGCGGACGTCGACCGCGTCGTCCCGGACCGGCACCGCGTGCCCGACCGGCACGCCGCCGTGCCGCCGTCGGCACCGGGCGCGTTCACGAACACCCCCGACACCGACCCGTCCGTCCCGGAGAACCGGGCGTGGGTGCGCGAGGTCCTGGCGCGCGTGCCGGGATCGACCCGGGGCGCGGGCATCGAGGACGCGCGCGTGCACGACGCCGCCACCCTCGACGCCGTCGTCCGCGACGCGCAGCGGGCCGGGCGGGCCTGGGGCGCGCGGCCGGCGGCCGACCGTGCCGCGATCCTCGATCGCGCCGCCGACGCGCTCGAGGCGCACCGCGGCGACCTCCTGGAGGTCATGGCGTCCGAGGCGGGCAAGACGATCGACCAGGGCGACCCCGAGGTCTCCGAGGCCGTCGACTTCGCCCACTGGTACGCCGAGCTCGCCCGCGGCCTGGACCGGGTCGACGGTGCGACGTTCGTGCCGGCCGCGCTCACGCTCGTCACTCCCCCGTGGAACTTCCCCGTCGCGATCCCCGCGGGTTCGACGCTCGCCGCCCTGGCCGCCGGGTCGGCCGTCGTCCTGAAGCCGGCCGCCCCGGCGGAGCGGTGCGGTGCGGTGCTCGCCGACGCGCTGTGGGAGGCGGGCGTGCCGCGCGACGTGCTGCGGCTCGTGCAGGTCGACGAGCACGCGCTGGGCCGTGAGCTCGTCGCGCACCCGTGCGTGGACCGCGTCATCCTCACCGGTGCGTACGAGACGGCCGAGCTGTTCCGCTCGTTCCGCCCGGACCTGCCGCTGCTGGCGGAGACGAGCGGCAAGAACGCGATCGTCGTGACACCGAGCGCCGACCTGGACCTCGCGGTACGGGACGTGGTCGCCTCCGCGTTCGGGCACGCGGGTCAGAAGTGCTCGGCGGCGTCGCTCGTGGTGCTCGTGGGGGCGGTCGGGACCTCACGGCGGTTCCGTTCCCAGCTGCTCGACGCCGTGTCGTCACTGGTCGTGGGGGACGCGGACGACGCCCGCACGCAGATGGGGCCGCTCATCGAGCCCGCCACCGGCAAGCTGCTCACCGGTCTGACCGAGCTGGAACCGGGGCAGGCGTGGGCGCTCGCGCCGCGGCGGCTCGACGACGCCGGCCGGCTGTGGACCCCCGGCGTGGTGACGGGGGTCCGGAGCGGGTCCCGCACGCACCGCACCGAGTACTTCGGCCCCGTGCTGGGCGTCATGACCGCCGCGACGCTGGACGACGCGATCGACCTGGTGAACGACGTGGACTACGGCCTGACGTCCGGCCTGCACAGCCTCGACGCCGACGAGATCGGCACGTGGCTGGACCGCGTCCAGGCCGGGAACCTCTACGTGAACCGTGGCACGACGGGCGCGATCGTGCGCCGCCAGCCGTTCGGCGGGTGGCGGCGGTCCGCCGTCGGCCCCGGCGCCAAGGCGGGTGGACCGAGCTACCTCCTGTCGCTCGGCTCGTGGCAGTCCGCGACGGCGACCGTCGGCGCCGACGTGACCGCCCCCGCGGTGGCCGCGCTCGTCGCCGCAGCACGCGCCGAGCTGTCCGCCGGCGACGCGGACCGCGTCGAGCGGGCGACCCGCAGCGACGCGGCCGCCGTGCGTGACGTGTTCGCGGCCCACGACGTCAGCGCGTTGGCCTGCGAGCGCGACGTGCTGCGGCACCTGCCCGTGGTGGCGCCGGTGCTGGTCCGCCAGGACGCGGGCGCTCCCGTCGTGGACCTGGTGCGCGTGGTCGCCGCTGCGGCGTGCGCGGCGGCGCCCGTCGTCGTCTCGGTGCCGGCGCCGCTGCCCGAGCGGATCGCTGCCGCCGTCCGGACCGTCGGGCCGGTGCACGTGGAGGACGCCGACGGCTGGGCCGCCCGGGTGCGGGCGCTCGACGGCGGGCGCGTGCGCCTCGTCGGGGCCGCGGCCGGCCCGGCGGTGACGGCCGGACGGCCCGACGTCGCCGTGTGGGACCACCCCGTCACCGAGGCGGGCCGCGTGGAGCTGCTGCCCTTCCTGCGGGAGCAGGCGGTGAGCGTCACGGCGCACCGCTTCGGCACGCCGCATCCCCTGACGGACGACGTGCTGCCCCTGACACCGCACGTCGCCGAGCGGCTGCTGCGCCCGGTCGCGCCGTGAGGAGGCGTCAGGCGTCGTCGCCCTTGGCCACGAGGTACACGCGGCCGGACGCGTCGCGCACGCGCTCGAAGCCGTCGTGCAGCGCACCCTCGCGCTCCTGCTCGGCCTCGGTGGTGTCGCGTCCGGTGCGGCGCGGGTCGCTGACCTGCGCCGGGCCCAGCAGGTAGCGCGCGAGCCAGGCGGTCGCGTCCAGCCGTTCGCGGGGCTGCTTCGTCACGTCCGCTCCTTCGATGCCTCGACCACTGCCACGGTACCTCGCCCTCCTGGTCCTGTGGCGGCACGCCCGCGGGTCGGTCAGGGGCTGTCCCCGCGAGGTGCCGCGGGTGTTTCATGGTCGCGTGACGCCGAGCGACGCACCGAGCGCCGACCCGCCGGCCTTGACGCCGGGCTTCCGCGGCCGGCCCCGCACGTCGGGCGTCGCGCTGCCGCCCGGGCAGTACGAGGTCCACGACTTCCCCGTCCTGTCCGCCGGCCCCACGCCCAACGTCGACAGCAGGACCTGGCAGCTCGAGGTCAGCACCGAGGACCGCACGACCTTCCGGTGGACGTGGGCCGACCTCATGGCCCTGCCCCAGGAGGACGCGGTCGTCGACCTGCACTGCGTGACCCGCTGGTCGAAGTTCGGGACCCGGTGGCGTGGCGTCAGCCTGGACGTGCTGCTGGCCGACGTCCCGTCCGCCGCGCAGTACGCGCTCGTGGGGTGCTACGGCGGCTACACCACCAACCTGCCCGTCGCGGACCTGCTGGGCGGCAAGGCGTGGGTGGCCCACACCTACGACGGCCGCCCGCTCGACCCGCTGCACGGCGGCCCCGCGCGGCTCCTCGTGCCGCACCTGTACCTGTGGAAGTCCGCCAAGTGGATCCGGTCCATCACGCTGCTCGACGCCGAGCAGCAGGGCTTCTGGGAGCGCAACGGCTACCACGACTACGGCGACCCCTGGCGCGAGCAGCGCTACCAGGGCGACCCGTGACCGCTGCCGCGACCGCCGACGAGGCACCCGACGCCGCACCGCGCGCCGCCCGCCTGGGCGACCGCTTCGCCACGACCGCGGGGTGGCGCGTCGCGCGCGTCGTCGACGCGTGGCACGAGACGCCGAGCGCCCGCACGCTCGTCCTCGACGCCCCCGGCTGGCCCGGCCACCGCGCCGGGCAGCACGTCGACCTGCGGCTGACGGCCGACGACGGCTACACCGCGTCGCGCGCCTACTCGGTCAGCGCCCCGACCGACCCGGCGCACCCGGGCCACGTGCACGTGACCGTCCAGCGCGTCATGGGCGGCGAGGTCTCGACCTACCTCGTCGACGACCTGCCGGTGGGCGCCGCGATCGAGGTCCGCGGCCCCGTGGGCGGCTGGTTCGTCTGGGAGCCCGGCACCGCGCACGGTGCGCCCGTGCTGCTGCTCGCCGGAGGGTCGGGGGTCACGCCGCTGGTCGCCATGGTGCGCGCGCGTCGTGCCGCGGGCGACCGGACCCCGTTCCGCGTCCTGTACTCGGTGCGCATGCCGACCGACGCGCTGTTCCTCGACGAGCTCACGCGCGGGCCCCTCGACGGCGTCGACGCCGACGTGTGGTTCACCCGCGCGGCTCCCCCGGACGCGGCGCGCGCACCCGGCCGCATCGGGCTGCGGGACCTGGCGCACCACGGCTGGCCGGCCGCGCTGGAGCCGGTCTGCTACGTCTGCGGACCCACCGGGTTCGTCGAGGCGATGACGCGGATGCTGCTGGTCCTCGGGCACGACGCGCGCGCGATCCGCGCCGAGAGGTTCGGGCCCTCGACGGACTGAGCGCCCGGACGACCCGGGGCGTCAGTGCGCCGCGGGCGCCGCGTCGCCGTCGGTGTGCGGGTGCCGGCGCTTGTGCACCTGGTGCATGACGAGCACGACCACCGCGCCGACGACCACGCCGATGAGCGCCGAGGCCAGCGTGTTGACGAACCACGCGAGGAACCCGCCGACACCGGCGACCCCGTGCACGGCCTCCTCGAGGTGGTGCACGACGTCGTACAGGCCGTGCCACCCGAGCTCGTCCACGCCGACGAGCAGGATGTGCCCGCCGACCCACAGCATCGCCGCGATGCCCACGGTCGACAGGACCGCCAGCACCTTCGGCATGGCGTTGACAAGCCCGCGGCCGAGGCCGGCGACGAACCCGTGGCGGGTCGCCGCGAGCCGCACGCCGACGTCGTCCATCTTCACGATGAGGGCGACGATGCCGTAGACGACGGCCGTGATCGCCAGCGCGACGACCACGAGGATGATCGCGCGGGACACCAGCTCCTCGTCGGCGACCTCGTTGAGCGCGATCACCATGATCTCGGCCGACAGGATGAAGTCGGTGCGGATCGCGCTGGAGACCATGCGCGTCTCGGCCTCGGGGCCCTGCTCGGGTGCGGGGAGTGCGGGCTTCTCGTGGTGCTTGCCGCTGACGGCCTCCCACAGCTTCTCGGCACCCTCGAACGCGAGGTACGTGCCGCCGACCATGAGGATCGGCGTGAGCAGCCACGGCAGGAACTGGCTGAGCAGCAGGATCGCCGGGAGGATGAACAGCAGCTTGTTGCGCAGCGAGCCGCGGGCGATCTTCCAGATCATCGGCAGCTCGCGGTTCGCCGCCGCGCCCGCCACGTAGCGCGGCGTCACCGCGGTGTCGTCGATGACGACGCCCGCAGCCTTCGCGCTCGCGCGGCCCGCGGCCGCGCTGACGTCGTCGACCGACGCCGCCGCGAGCTTCGCGAGCGTCGCGATGTCGTCCAGGAGCGCAGCCAGACCGCCTGCCATGAGCCACCTTCGTCCGTGCCGAGCGCCGGGCCGGACCGGACCGCGCAAGGAAAGGGTAGGGCCATGAGCGAGGCCTGCGCCCGACGGTCAGGCGGTGAGGTCCCGCCGGCGCAGCGCTGCCGTCGCCACGGCCGCGAGCACTCCGGCCACCGCGGTCGTCACGACCAGCGGCAGCGCGGTGACGGCCTCGTGCGGCGCCTGCGGTGCCAGCGCGAAGGGGGCGGCGTCGACGACCGCGTCCGGCAGACCCAGCAGCGGCCCGTACAGGCCGACGAGGATCGAGGCCACCAGCAGCACCCAGACCCACCACGCGCCCGTCCGCAGGCCGTGCGCGACGGCCGCGAGGCCGGCGAAGCACAGGACGACCGGTAGGTGGACGAGGCTCGCGACCGTGAGCTCGGCCACCAGACCGGCGTCCCCCGTCGCGGTCGCCGCCCCCAGTCCCAGGCCGAGGCCCGAGGCGAGGAGGAGCGCGGCGGTGCCGGCGGCCGTCACCAGGAGCGTCCCCCACAGCCAGGCCGGGCGGCTCACGGCTCCGGACAGCACGACGCCCGTCCGTCCCTCGGACTCCTCCCGCGTGAGGCGGTTGACGGAGACGACGCCGTACACCGCGACGGCCATGGCGAAGAACCCGAGGAACGCCGAGAGCGTGGCCCCCAGGACGTCGCCGCTGCTCGTCCCGCCGATGACCGCGGCGAGCTCGGGCTGCGACTCGAAGGCGTCGACGATGCCCTGTCCCATCGACCCGGTCAGGACGGCGAACACCAGCAGCCCGACGGCCCACCACGCGATCGAGGCCCGCTCGAGCCGCAGGGTCAGTCCCGCAGGGCTCAGCAGCCCACGCCGGGCGTCAGGGCGGCCGCGCCGTGCCGGCAGGAGCCCGGCGCCCACGTCGCGCCGCGCCGCGAGCGAGAAGCCCACGACGACCAGGACCCCGGCCAGCGCGGCCCCGAGCAGCAGCGGCCACCACCGCAGGTCGACGAACGCCCGGGTCTGCTGCGCCCACCCGACGGGCGACGCCCACGACAGCGCGTTGCCACCCCGTTGCGTCGCGTCGCCGACGCCGCGCAGCACGTAGGCGAGCCCGAGCAGGCCACCGGCCGCACCGGAGGCCGTCCGGGCGTGCTCGCTCAGCTGCGCGGTCACCCCGGCCACCGCCCCGAACACGACGCCCACCACGGCGCAGCCGACGGCGACGGCCAGGGAGTCCGGCA
>Ga0233385_1001106_pt1 | contig 11559 bp, 13 predicted proteins | sample ElkDunMinimDraft_16_FD_191543 | JGI IMG/M metagenome (GOLD analysis project Ga0233385, IMG submission 191543) | Fecal eukaryotic communites from dung pellets of Tule Elk in California, USA - Elk Dung G36 | ecosystem: Host-associated > Mammals > Digestive system > Large intestine > Fecal | place... | reverse complement strand
GTTCCCCGCGACAAGGCCGCCCTCCTCGCGCCGGTCGACCCGGTCGCCCGCGAACTCGTCTGCACCGACGACGCGCCGAAGGTCTGCGTGACCCGGGTCCACGCGAACGTGCTGGAGTCGGTGACCCCGCTAGCCCGCGAAGGGCTGGCCGTCCTCGCGAAGCTGCCGGGCGCACCCACCGAGGTACACGAATACGCGCGGGCCATTGACGAGGAGAACCCGGCCGTCCGCGACGACGTCGTCGTGATCAACGTACGGATCGACGACCGCGGCGGCCTGGCTCTACCCGACGTCGTGGTGCTCGAAGTCGTGTCCGGACTGGGCGTCGGCTACACCGGCGACTGCCCTCGTGACCCCGCGGTCGAGCGGGCCGCCGCCTACCATCTGCTCGGCCGCGAGCCGGTCTCCGACCTGGAGCTCTACCCCGAGATGATCTGGGAGGAGCCGGAGTTGAACGCCGAGGCGGTAGCGCTCTGGCAGGACCTGCAGGAACTACCCCCGGCGGAGGCGCTCTCCCGCGTAGCGGCCGTACGCGCGGCGATCCTGGCCTGCCAGGACAGCACCGGACTGCTGTCGCGATGATGCTCCACCTGCGCGCACGACGCGTACCCCTGGCCCTGGCCGCGTCCGTCGGTGCCGCGGCCCTGATCTGGGCGCTGTGGCTGATCTTCTCCGACAATCGCGACTCGGCTGCCCTGATCGTGGTGCTGACGATCGCGCTGATGGTGTCGGCACTCTCGCCCACCCTGGCCGGCCCGGACGAGGATCTGGAACGCGCCGCCGCGCTGCGCTGGCCCCGGCAGCGGGCCCTGCACCTGCTGGCCGCGGTGGCGGTCGTGGTCGTCGTGCTGCTCGCCACCCTGCTCACCGGCGCGCGGTTCGGCCCGGCCACGCTGGTGCTCGGCACCACTGCCGGGCTGGTGGGCCTGACCGCTGCCTGCGCGACGGTCGTCGGCGCGGCCCGCTCCTGGTTCCTTCCGCTGGGATGGACGGTCGTCGCCGCCCTGTTCCCCCGGTCGTCGGGCACCTGGGGCGTCCTCGCCACCTGGCAGAGTCAGCCGCACACCAACGGGCTCGCAGCGACGGTCGCGGCCGTGCTGGCGGTGGGCGGTCTGGCGACGTACGCCATTTTCGGAGCGGCCCGGAGCGCCACGGCCGATCAGTAAAGCGTTGCCACTGACGAAACCGTCCCACCGCCGGCGCGAAACTCAAGATGCCGGCGGTGGGAGGGCTGTCCCTGCTTCGGGCTGCCTCCGAGGTGGCAGCCCTCGACCGGGTGCCTGCCGGCGCCGGTGACCGACGACGAAGCGGAGGAGTTCGGCATGGGCCGGCGCGTAGAGCTGCCCCTGTCCCCTGCACCAGCCGGTTAGTGGAAACTGCTCGCAGAAATCAGGATCGCAGGATTTTTTCGATCGCCCTACCCCGGGCCAGTTCGTCGACCAGCTTGTCGAGGTAGCGGAGCTGCCGCATCACCGGGTCTTCGATCTCCTCGACTCGCACTCCACACACGACGCCGGTGATCAGCGGGGCATCGGGGTTCAGACGAGCTTCGGCGAAGAACTCCTCGAACGAGGTCTCCTTGGCCAGGTGCCGCTCGACGTCGGCGTCGCCGAAACCGGTCAGCCACGCGATGACCTGGTGGAGTTCGGCTTTCGTACGGCCCTTCTTCTCCACCTTGGTGACGTAGTGCGGATACACCGCAGAGAACGGCATCCGGTAGACCCGCTGCAGGGTCTTTTCGTCCGTCTTCATGCCGCAAACCTAGCGTCAGCTTCGAACCAGGTCATCCACCTGCGTCATCAATCCTCAGTTTGCCCCACCGCCCCCAGCGCGACTACGGGGACTTCGGTCCATTCGTGTTCTGTCGAAACCAGTACGAGCACGCAGTTCGCGAGGCTGCGGCCGCCAGCCTGCCCCCATCCCCCTGACAGGGGCCAAGGACTGCGACGACCGCTCGGTGTCAACGGTGGCGGCCCGAGTACCGGTCGGCGGGCGGCGCCGTGCTCAGCACCGCGGTCGGGGCGTCGCCCTTGCCCGTTCCGGCAGGCGCCGTCGAGGGGGTTTTCGCGGGCGGAACCGACTCGTTCGGGGCGCGTCGGCGGCGGATCATCAGCGCGAGCGCGCCCCCGGCAATCAGCAGGCCACCCAGGATGGTGAAGAGCAACGAGCTGCTGCCTTCGTCGCTGACGGCTTTCAAGGCGGGCACCGCCGCGGCATCGCTCGTCTCCGGCGCGGAAGCCTCGTCCGCCGCCGGCGTCGAGCTCGCTGCCGCTTCGGGTGACGGTGGGGTCTTGGTGGGCGGGGCGACGGCGGCCAACGTGACCAGCGTGCTCGCGGTGTCACCGGCGGATCCCGTCACGGTGGCGCGGGTGGTGCGGTAGCCGTCGAGGGCGGCGACGATTGTGATCGGTCCCGCGGCGATCGGTTTGCCGGCACTGGATTTGATCGAGAACCGGCCGCTGCGGTCGCTGGTCGTACGGTATTCGTGCCCGGCGCTGTCCCGGACGGTCAAGGCCGCGCCGCCGATCGCCTTCCCGTCGCTGTCGCGGACTCGGCCGGCGACTCGGACCACATCGGTGGACGGCTCTTCCGCGTCGGGCGACGAGGTGGCCGGGCCGTGGACGTACACCATCTTGTGGTCGAAGCTGTTCTGCTCGCCGAGGCGGACGGCGGCCGAGATGTTGAGGCCGGTGGTCACATTCGGGCTTACCGTGGGCGCCACGAGCGTGGCCTCGAGGTCGAAGCTCTGACCCGGTTTGAGGCTGGGCTCTGCCCGGCATCCGGTGGCGCATCGCAGGCCGCCACCGATCACCACGATCGCCGTTTCAGTCCTGTTCCCAGTGTTCGTGACGCGGACCCGCAGACGCACGGTGTCGCCGGGCTTCACGTTCTCCGCCGACACGCTCAAGATGCTGATGGGTGCCGGCGCGCCCGCCACGGGTACCGCAGGCAGCGCAAGCGCCGTCGCGATCAGCACGATCAGCGCGGCGGCGCGAGCACCGCGGGCACGTAAACGGGTTGCCACTTCCCACCATCTTCCTCGGAGGCAGGCAACACCGGTCGATGACGCCGCGCGGCCACTATGCCCTGTGGAGGCGTGTGACGCGACCCCGTACGACCCGCGCCGGCCCCTCGTCAGAACTCGGCTGGAAACGGCGTCAAGAATCGCCAGTGCCCGATGTTCATGATCAACGAAGTCGGCTCACAATTATCTACGATCTTGCATGTTACTGAGACCCTGCGCCGCGCCACCACGATTGTGCAAACCATGCGTTTGGCGACCCCGGCCCCGGGCAGCCGAGGCCGCTGACGCATGCGGCCAAGCAGGCTAAACTAACCCCTTAGCTAAGCGAGGAGGTTGCGCCATGTCGGCTGAGGCCGTGCACTACAACATGCATGATGCCAAGACCCATCTGTCGCGCATCATCGAACGGGTGGAACGCGGCGAGGAGATCATCATCGGCCGGGCTGGCACCCCGGTGGCGAAGGTCGTACCGCTGGTCCGGCGGGTCAACCGCACCGCAGTCGGCTCCCTCGCGGGCCAGCTGGACCTCTCCGGCGACTGGGACTCACCACAGACCAACGCCGAGATTGCCGACGACTTCGGCATCGGCGCATGAACCTGCTGTTGGACACTCACGTCGCGCTCTGGGCCATCACCGGCGACCCGACCCTCGGCGCCGAGTTGCTCGATCGACTACGCCACGAGCCGGACATCTTCCTCTCCCCGGTCACCCTGTGGGAGATCACCATCAAACAGAGCACCGGGAAACTCGCCGGACCCCCTGATCTTGCAGAACGGGTAAGAGACATGGGCTTCCGGGAACTCCCGGTGACCCACGCCCACGCCATTGCCGCCAGCCGCCTGCCATCGCTTCACCGCGATCCCTTCGACCGCATGCTGGTGGCACAGGCAATCACCGAAGGACTGACCCTCGCCTCCCGCGACGCATCGATAGCGCTGTACGACGTGGACGTCCTCAAGGTGTGATCCGACAGCTCGGTCCACGCCCGATACCCGCGAGAAGCCCCAGGCCCAGCTTGCCCACCGGCCTCCCCTCCCCTTCCTAGCGGCACCATGCGAACCAACCGGCGACCATCGCTGGTGACCCCCTAAGTTCCGCCTCATTTGGCTGACCTGCCCAAATGCACTTGCAACGGTTACTGGGCCACGGATGGCCCACGCCATTCTTCGACTGCGGAGGCGAATCCGGATCAAGCGACTAACTCGTCGCCGGACTGCGACGAGCAGCCGGCCGCTTGGGGCTCCGCCGCTTGACCTGCACCGCCAGGCTGGCTGCCACGTCCAGGAGCTGACCCCATCAACCGCCGGCACCCACTTCCACGGCACGCACACGCCGACTGCCAGCTTGGGAATCGCGTTGGTTCACACCCTGAGTAGCCATTCCGGCCGCCAGAGGAGCACGGAGCATTCAGGCTGAGGCCGTTTGAGTGCCACCGTCGACCTGTGTTGACCGCTGCGTCGGGCACGGATCGGGCACGAAGCGGTGTTGCAGGCTGTTCGCTGCGCCGGCCCGTTGCCATGATCAGAGCCATGCGGGTAGATCAGTACGTGTACTTCTCATTGCGCTCGGACCACATGCCGGCGCGCGAGATGGCGGCCCGCTTGGGCATGGAGCCAGACGAGATTAGCGTCAAGGCCAGCAAGAGGGAGGACCCTCCGGTGCCGCGTGTTCATGGGTGGAGGCTTGTATGCCGTGATGGTGGCCTGACGCTCGATGAGCAGATAGACCGCCTCATCGAGCGACTTGAGCCCTTCTCCGATGAGATCGCGGCCCTGGCTAGAGAGATCGACGCGTCGGAGGGGGAGGGCATCACCGGGACGCTCCAGGTGGTGCGCTACTTCAATGACGACGGTGGCGAAGGGGAGAGTCCGCAGCCGAACGGCACTGACCTGGTCCCCTTACCCGGCCAGCATCAGCGTCTCGGCTGGCACCTCGATCGCAGAGTCCTGGAGTTCCTTCACCGCACGGGAGCCGAGCTGGACGTGGACGAGTACGGGGATGACTAAGGTTTGGCCAGCGCTTCGGTGTGAAGGAACTTCCTGTCCCGGGCGGCGTCAGCGGGCGCCGTTCCTCTACGTGCGGGCGTGGCCGGATTGAATGGTGACGAAGCAGAGTCGGACCTGCCTCCTCGACGCCCCGTGTGGTTGCTGGATGTGGATGGCGTCATCAACGCGAACCGACCAGGCTGGGGCGGGCCACCCAGGAAGAGCCAGGTCTGGTCGGACACCGATCAGGTGTCATACGTCGTCCGCTGGGCGCCCGCATTGATCGACCGGATCCGGGCCCTTCGCGAGTCCGGCATCGTCAACATCCGTTGGTGCACCACATGGTGCCTCGATGCGCGCCGGCTTGAGTACCTGTGGCACCTGCCCTCGCTGGGTCGGGCGATCACCGCTGATCCGATGCCGCGGGGTCCTGCTTGTTGGCCACTGAAGCTTGCTGCGGCTCGCGCCGTGCTGGCCGAGGGTCGCAAACTTGTCTGGACTGACGATGAGGCATTGCCCCCGCCAGGCCCTCTACGTGATGAGTTGACCGCCGGTGGGCAAGCACTTCTGATCGCGCCCAAATCAAACCGCGGTCTGCAACCCGACGACCTGGACCGGATCGAGTCGTTCGTCGCAGCCTCGCAACCGTGACGTCCCACGGTAGAGCGGATCACCAGGCTGCTCCGAATGCAGATCCTGCCGGTGTGCGAGCGCGTTCCGCTTTCGGCAGTCAGGCACGCCGACGTGGGTGCGCAGCGTCAACCGTCGGGTCGTGTACTGGCGGCGTTGAGCAGTGGCCGCAACACCTCGTCGTACTGGTCGGCGTCGAACGTGAACGGGCCGAGGCCTCCCAGGTCGGGTATCTGGCGGCTGATGTCGGTCCAGTGCACACGGCGGCCGCCTCGGATGAGTCGGGCGGACAGCACGCCGCAACCGCCGATTGCGCAATGCGGGCACATCAGTAGCGCGACGTGATCTACAGGGTCGCGTTCGTGGAGGTCCTTTGGCCCTTCGCCGAGCAGAGCACGCGCGTGAAACCGGATCACGAGCGGGTAGCCAACCCATAGCGGGGAGCGGAACAAGAAGTTGGCGTCGGCGTCGTCGGGCTGGCGTGGACAGAGGCCCTGTTGTCGACCTCGGGAAACGGCGAAGCCCAGGCCGATGACCTGGGCTTCTGTACCGAGCCGCCTGACGGAATCGAACCGTCGACCTACGCACTACGAGATCAAACGGATCACACCTGCGATCGCCTGTCGCCCCGGTTCGCTTGCTGAGGATGACGCCGCCGAGGACCAGGAACGAGCAACAGCCGGCCGAACGTGATCTGTCACCGGGTTGCCTGACGACGCAGCAGACCCCCTCTTGGCACGCTCGTTGCGCCGTTAAGCCTCCGAGCGGCCCTCGGTGACGTACGTCCCGCGCTGCGGCATGGTCATGACCAAACCGCGCTCACGCAACAGGGCGATGGCAGCGCGGACCGTCCCGCGCGCCACGCCGTACTCCTGCTGTAGCCGGAGCTCGCTCGGCAGCGGCTTGAGCGGCTGCAACTCTCCCGACTCGATGCGCTTGGCGATCAGGTCAGCAAGCTGCACGTACAGGGGTATCGGCGAGAACTGATCGACCATCGCCTCAACCTACGTACGACCAGTAAGGCTGGGTCGTTAGGTAGGTACTGAACCTACTAGACAAGCTGTACCTCCTGTACTTTTAGGTCCAGCTGCATTACCTTTTACGTGAGCCGCAAACCAACGGAGAGGAATTAGATGCTCACGCTGCGCTCGTTGATCACGCGTGCCCTGCGGCGGCTGGTGGGGCGTCCGACCCCCTCCCCGCCTCTGGACTGCACTGGCCCTGCCACCGCCTACCCGAATCGCACGGGCGCGTGGGCTCCCGACGCTCCTACGTGGAACAGCCGACGAGTCACTACTACGTCCATTCCGGCCCGCTGATGACCCTCGCCGCCGAGTGGCGGTCGTCCGGGGAGGCGTGGCAGTTGTGATCGAACGCCGTCGCGAAGTGCCGTTCCTGGTGCGGTCGGCTTGGCGGTGCGCTTCGCCTGGTGGGGTGCGGAGGGTACTGCCTGGACTACCACCGCCATAGCTGCTGCTGGAAGTGCACGGAGACCGGCGTCTGCCCGACGGCAGAGGCCGCGCGCAACCGGATCAGAGCGTGGCGCCGGCTCCGCCATCTCTGGGGCCGGCGATGAACGCGCAGCCACCGAAGGCCGGCGACCTGGTGCACGTGACCCGCGCGGCCAGCGTGCAGTTCCTCAAGCCGATCCTGCTCCGAATCATCCGGGTGCTCGATGACTGGACCAGGAACACCTATGACGGATGGTGCTGGCTCGACGGATACGAACTCGACGCCAAGGGCGACGCGGTGGCCCGCCGGTCGATCTTCGTGCAGCCAGCCGAACTGCAAACACCGCGCTTCGCGCCCACGCCCGCAGGCCGATGGAGTCGACTGCCATCCCGAGCGTGCGTCAAGGTCGCCGTCCCGCCGGGGGTGCCGGCCACCCCGCAGCACCGGGGCGAGCGCAGGCGGCTGCTGACCACGAGTGACGCGTTGCACCCAGGTAGCACAGAGATCATCTCGGCGAGCGGAACTCGGACCCGCGACCGAGGGATTACGAGATCAAGCCGCCCGGTGCACCGACCTCCCGCAAAACATCTCTCACCACTCCCCCGCTGTCCGCCAACCTCTTGCGGACTGAATGCGAACCTCGACGAGCAGCCGGCTGACGCTGGCTGACCTGTGGATTACGAGATCAAGTTGCCCGCCTCGGCCTACCTGCCCTACCCCCGCCTGGCCTGCGGAAATCCCTCTCGGTATCTCTCACTGTCGGTGGGGGTCCGGCCTCTTGAGGACTAAATGAGGACTGATGCAGTGTGGTGCCGCCATCTGATCCGTAGATTCCCAAGACCATGTCCAGGCCGTCCGATGCCGTCCGCCTGGCCCTGGTCCTCAAGCGCTCGGCAACTTGATCGGTCCCGTCCCGTCGGGTCCAGTCCGCCCCGGTGGCTCCCAGGCGTGGCTCCCAGGCTGCGGCTTGGGATCGGACAAGCTCGGGCTCGTGATCACGTTTCCTCGTCTGGTGCCCTGAAGCCGGGCTGGAACCGTTCGGACGGCGCTCCGATCTCGGCCCACAGCCGCCCACCGCGCACCTCCAGACCGGGCACGTCCGCTAACACCTGGTCAGGATCGGCCAGGCTGGCAACCGACTGGGCCAGATCGCTGCGTAACTCAGCGACCGCCTCTTCCAGGGTGTCCTGCTCGCTCGACCAGTCGATGTTGGCACTCCGCAACCGCTGCTCGGCAGCCTCAAGCACAGCGTGCGGGTCATCGATCCTGATCCTCAACCGGCAGTACAGCTGTATGACGACTGGCTTCGCGTCTTCCACACGCGAAGCGTCCCACAGGACACGCAGGAGGTTCCCCCGACGCGGGTACCACCCCAGCAGCTCCGCGACCGAGGAATTATGAGATCAAGTTGCCCACCTGGCTCTACCTGCCCAGACACCGCCTGAACTGCGGTAAGCCCTTTCGGCATCTCTCACTCTCAGCCGTCGGGCCTCGACCGCTTGAGGACTGAATGAGGACTGCGACAAGCAAGGACCTGACGGCCATTGACCCTCGGCCTCCGTGCCAGCGGGCACGCAACTGGCACGGCCCAAGTCGTAGACCGCGGTGGGTAACACCACCCACACCACCCCTGGTGCAAATGTGCACCAGGGGTGGTGTACTCTTACACCACCAGGCAGCAAGCGCGAGGTCTGACCACCCTCAAGGGCTTGGTACCAGCAACACCCAGCGAACCCTGGCTCGTGCCCGGCCTGTTCAGGCGCAAACAGCCAGCGTGAGCGACCCCAACCAACCAGAAACCAAGCTCGGCGACCGGAAGGAGAGGAATGGTATTTCTATCTGAACGGAGAAAAAAGGTTGGTAAGTGCGGGTCGTCACCCCAAGAAGGAAATTGCTGATTCGCTTCGGCGAGCAGCCACCGCAGGCCTTGTGATCAAAGAGGTGCATCGAGGACATCGGTGGGCAACTGTTTCGTGCCTCCCATGCAGCGCCAGTCGCGTTGTCTGGTGCACGCCCCGAAACCCCGGAACTCACGCCAAGCAACTCGATCGATTCACCGCTCAGCACAGTCACAACATGTAAGAATCCACGAGACGTCGGCGAGGGAAGGGAGGGAAGTAGGTCGTGACAACTTATGATTTCACCTTGGTGCTTGATCGATGGCCTACTGAGGACGAGCAAGATTCCCTCTTCGCGTCTGGCTGTGACGATGCCACTTTCGGCGACGAACAAGGCGTGCCCGTCGCCGAGTTCGATCGTGAGGCAGAAACCCCAGCGGAAGCGGTAGCTTCGGCAATTCAAACTCTCGACCGAGCAGGATTGAGGGCTCTCCGGGTTATCGACCACGATCTGATGACTCTGGCGGACGTCGCAATCCGCCTAGGTCAAAGTCGCGAGTCCGTACGCCGCTATGCGACGGGCGATCGAGGACCCGGAGGGTTTCCACCACCCGCAAATCCTGCACGCGGCGGGACGGTCTTCTATCGATGGAGTGAGATCGCGCCCTGGGTGCGCCAGCATTTAGGGATTGAAGTTCAGGAAGAAGATCCCACGCTGGCATTCGCGAACCTCATTCTGCAGGCACGCCAGTACAGCAAGCACGTTTCGAACGCTGAATTACTGACGAGCCTCTTGAATACCTAGAGCAGACTGCCTGACGTTGCGATGAGCGGATCTCCTCGTCGGGCAGTCGTAGACCTTCCGGCCTCCCCGGACGGGGACAAGGTGGAGCGCCCTACCGGACGAACGACCTTGGCCCCGCCCGGGGAGGCTGGTAGCCCTTGTGGTGCCCGGCGAGGTGATCTGCGACGGCATCTCCGAGGAGGGCCGGGGTTCGGGGCGGAGCCCCGAGGTCTTCAAAGCCTCTGGGAATCCCCCTGCGTCTTGCCGCCCGGTCCGGCCGATGCCGGCCGGAGGTCGCCAGCAGGCCGAGGCCGGGCGGCGCGGCCCGCTTGCGGGCCGCCTTGATTCTTAAGAGGACTATTCGGCAACTTCCTTCGACCGCACGCCGGACCTTGTTCGCTTGCTGAGGATGACGCCGCCGAGGACCAGGACGACACCGGCAAGGATCGCCACGGTGATGGCCTCCCGCAGGACGGCCCATCCGAGGATCACGGCGACGATCGGCAGTAGGTACGTGACCACCGACGCGGCGGTTGGTCCTTCGTCCTGGATGATCCGGTAGTTCAGGACGTAGGCGATGCCGGTGCCGAGGGCACCCAGCACGAGCAGACTTCCCACTGCGTCCCACCGCCACTCGGGCGCATCGAGGCCGGCGAACGGCATCGCCAGGGCGAGCAGGATCGTGGCGGCCCCGAGCTGGCTCGCGGACAACACCAGCGGGCTGATCCCCCGCCCGGTCAGGTAGCGGCCCATGTAGACGTAGCTGAGGCCGTAGCTGGCCGACGCCGCCAGGCAGGCAAGTCCACCCCAGCTCGCGATTTCGGCAGCGGACTCCCACGGCGAGAAGATGACCACCACACCGAGGAACCCGACCGCGAACCCAACCGCCTTGGTGGCCGTGACGTTGGGGTCGACGCCGACCAGGAACGCCAGCAGCAGGGTCCACAGCGGGGTCGTGGCGTTGAGCACCCCGGCCACGTTCGATCCGACTGTCTGCTCACCGAGACCGAACAGGAAGTACGGGATCGCGTTGGCGACCAGCGCGGCCATGAACAGATGACCCCACGTCCGCCCGTCGCGGGGGAACCGCAGCCCTCGGAACATGACGATGGGCGCCAGCACCAGGAACCCGAGCAGCAGCCGGCCGAACGTGATCTGCACCGGATTGAACCCACGTAACGCGAGCTTGATCCACAGGAAGCTAGATCCCCAGAGCAGCGCCAGGGCGGCCATCCAGGCGACTCCGGCCCCGGTGACGCCCTGGCGGTCAGTCTTCAACGGCCATCTCGTAATCGAGGCCGTTGATGTGCGCTCGATCGGATGCCATCGGCGAAATACCCAGTTCCCCCGGCACACCACCTCACCACCGTCGCCCAAACCGAGGCGTTCGGCAACGACAACCGGCGAGGCTACGCGGGTCATGGATCTGCTGCTGCGGACTCAGTGCGGACTGAGAGCGCTAGTCCCGATTTTGACGCCGTGCGTACGGGGCGTCGGCGCGCCATGAGCAGGACTTTCACGTGGTGGGGCGGGCGGGACTCGAACCCGCGACCGAGGGATTATGAGTCCCCTGCTCTAACCGACTGAGCTACCGCCCCGTGACCGGCCGGATGATCCTACCCGCCGGCGCACCGCCCGGGAGGGCCCTGTTCGCGCCAGCACTCCCCCGCCGGAGGGCACCTGTCCCGCCACCACAGCCGCCACCGCCATCACAGCCTCAGCCGCAGCCACAGCCGACCGGATCGTGCCGGCTGCGGCAGCGTACGGATCAGCTGCTGCGGATGCGCCGCCACAGCGGCGGGATCGGCAGCGCGAGGACGGCGGCGAAGACCGCCATGACCACG
>Ga0233385_1001105_pt1 | contig 11580 bp, 11 predicted proteins | sample ElkDunMinimDraft_16_FD_191543 | JGI IMG/M metagenome (GOLD analysis project Ga0233385, IMG submission 191543) | Fecal eukaryotic communites from dung pellets of Tule Elk in California, USA - Elk Dung G36 | ecosystem: Host-associated > Mammals > Digestive system > Large intestine > Fecal | place... | reverse complement strand
CCTGGCCAAGACCTTCGAGGTCGACGTCCTGGGCGTCACGCTGTCGACCGAGCAGCACGGCGTGGCGACCGAGCGCGCGCAGGCCGAGGGCCTGGAAAACCACGTGCATTTCGAGATCAAGGATTACCGCAACATCTCGGAGCGCTTCGACCGCATCATCTCGGTCGGCATGTTCGAGCATGTCGGCGTCAACCACTACCGCACCTTCTTCGACAAATGCGCCCAGATGCTGAAGCCGGACGGCGTGATGGTGCTGCATTCGATCGGCCGCAGCGGCCCGCCATTCGCCACCAGCGCCTTCATCCGCAAGTACATCTTCCCGGGCGGCTACATCCCGTCGCTGTCGGAAGTGCTGCCGTCGATCGAGAAGTCGGGGCTGGTGGTCAACGACATCGAGATCCTGCGCCTGCACTATGCCGACACGCTGAAGCACTGGCGCGCCCGCTTCGTCGCCAACCGGGACAAGGCGAAGGCGCTCTACGACGAGCGCTTCTGCCGCATGTGGGACTTCTATCTCGCCGGCTCGGAAGCGGCGTTCCGCTGGCAGGACCTGATGGTGTTCCAGATCCAGCTGACGCGGAGGAACGACACCCTGCCGGTGACGCGCGGCTATATCGAGAAGACCGAGAAGACGCTGGCGTTGCACGGCTCCGCGCACGAGCCGGAGCTCATGGCCGACAAGGTGAAGGCCGAGAAGCCGAAGGCCAGGAAGGCGGCGGCGCCGAAGCGCAGCAAGGTCGCGAAGAAGGCCTGATACGCCGCTCCACGTCGACAGCCGCCGAAATCGCCGGCTGTCGCGTGACGCTGGTGCAGAACACCGGATCGGGTTCGTTCAGCGTCCAACGGTCCTAGAGCGCGTCAATCCAGGTGGTCACTGCGGCGTTCACGTCGTCCTTGCGGTCCTGCATGATCCAGTGACCGGCGTTGGACCACACGTCCACTTTCGATTTTGGGTGCGAGAACCATGGCCGCATACGGTCGGCCTGGGCGGGATCGCGACACAGGTGATAGAAGGGCACCGTTAGTCCCTTGCAGAACTTTTCGCTCGCTGCCCCGACACCAACCTGTTCGGCCCCGAAGAAAAGCGGACCGAAAGATTCACGCACGACATGGGTGGGCATCCCCTGGACGCGCCGTGCATGCCAACGCTCGAATGCCGGGTCGGTCGTGGAATCGTAGACGAGTTCGAACAGTGCTGGGGCCACGACGGCGGGATCGCCGGCATTCAAGTCGTCCGTCGTCTTGCCGAAGAGTTGAGCTGCGTCATTGCCAAAGCCAAGCGCCCCATCAACCGACACAACGGCGCTCACCAGATCAGGTCTTTTCTCAGCGAGCCGGGCGGCGATCTGCCCACCCATAGAGTGCCCGACGAGGACGAACGTCTGGCCGGGGTACTTGTTCGCGATCAACGTCTCGATGTCTGCAACGTAATCCGTTGGCATGTAGGCGCCGGACGGCATGACCTCGGACCTGCCATGCCCGCGCAGGTCGGGGGCGACGACACGGTACTTGCTCTCGAACAGCGGCAGTTGTTCGATCCAATCGTTGGAATCGCAGGTCCAGCCATGCAGGAACATCACGTTCTTGCCGGCGCCGGCCTCGGTGTGGAAAAGCTTCGCCGTTGATGTTGCGGCTGCGGTTCCGCTGCAGACTGCGGTGGCCGCGACCGTCGCGCCGGCGAATTTCAGCAGGCTGCGTCGGGATAAATCATATTGTTTGGTTGCCATTGGAATCCTCTGTTGTCTGCAAAGCCTGGCGGCCGGTTCCCTGCAAAGGCGTGGATCGCCGTATCCCTCTGCCCTGCAGGTTGCAGGTCAGATATACATCATATATCTAGGGTCAAGAATGCACCTGCAGGTGCGTAGATATACGGACGGATATCGGGTGACGAGTCAGGTTGATGCGGTGTTTTTTGCCGACTGCGCCGCACGCTCCTTTTTCGATCAGGTCGCCAATAAATGGGCGGTGATGATCCTCACCATCCTCAACGAGAAGCCGACGCGCTTCAACGAGCTCAGGCGAAGGTTGGAAGGGGTCACACACAAGGCGCTCACGCAGGCTCTGCGCCGCCTGGAGCGCAATGGGCTGATCGCCCGGGAGGTACTCGCCACTTCGCCAGTCGCGGTCGTATACTCAATCACGGACCTTGGGCGGACCCTTCAAGTCCCGCTCGGAGCGGCGTTTGACTGGGCGATCGAACATTTGCACCAGATCGAGCAGGCGCAAGAGGCTTATGACAATAAGAAGCCAGGTCGAAAATAGCGTGTCGCGCTACACCGGCGGCCGTTTGCCTGAATCGGCGGTTTGCCCGAAACTAGTTCCCTGAAATCCCCGGGGACCCTTCATGACCATACCCGTCTTCATCGCGGCCGCAGCCGCCGAGATCGCAGGCTGCTTTGCCTTCTGGGCGTGGTGGCGGCTGGAGAAGTCGCCGCTGTGGCTCGTTCCCGGCGTCGCCTCACTGATCCTTTTCGCCTGGCTGCTGACGCTTGCCGACACGAATGCGGCGGGACGCGCCTACGCCGCATATGGCGGCATCTATATCGCCGCGTCGCTTTGCTGGCTGTGGCTGGCGGAGGGCGTCAGGCCCGACCGCTGGGACCTCGCGGGGGCCGCGATCTGCATCGCCGGCGCTTCGCTCATCCTCTTCGCGCCGCGGACCGCCTGAAATGGAACTGCCTTCACAACTCCGGCAGGCGGTCGACCGCTTTCTCGAGGGCACGCCACTCGACCAGTTGCGCACCGCCTCGGAGCGGCTGACCGGCCGCTACCGCAGCGAGACGCGCGACGGGCGCCAGCATCTCGACGATCTCTCCGCCGTCAAGGCGTACCTCGCCGCCCGCCTGCCCGCGACCTATGCGGCGGTACGGTCCAGCATGGGTCATGTCGCCGAGGCGGCACCGGATTTTTCGCCTGGCAGCCTGCTCGACGTCGGCGCCGGCCCCGGCACGGTGCTCTGGGCCGCGGCGGACACATGGGACGGCCTCGCCAAGGCGACGATGGTCGAGGCGAGCGAGGCGGTGCGCGGCGCGGGACGGAGCCTTTCCGCCGACGCCGCCCTGCCGGCGGCGCAATGGCTGGCCGGCGACGCCGTGGGGTCGCTGCCGGCAGTGCAGGCTGCCGACCTCGTGACGCTGTCCTATGTGCTCGACGAACTCGCCCCCGCCGCGATCGGACCGCTGGTCGACCGGCTGTGGGCGCTGACGGCGGGCATGCTGCTGATCGTCGAGCCGGGCACTCCGGCCGGCTGGTCGCGCATCCTCGCTGCCCGCGGAAGGCTTATCGCCGCCGGCGCGCATGTCCTCGCCCCCTGCCCGCACGAAAACCCTTGTCCGCTGGTCGCGCCCGACTGGTGCCATTTCTCGCGGCGCGTCGCGCGCACGCGGCTGCACAGGCTGACCAAGGGGGCGGAGGTGCCTTGGGAAGACGAGAAGTTCATCTACGTCGCGGCGTCGCGCATACCCGCCACCGACCGCGCGGCCCGCATCCTGGCGCCGCCCCGCGGCGGAAAGGGGCGCATCGGGCTGAAGCTCTGCATGCCCGATGGGTCGGCGCGCGAGGAGACCGTCAGCAAGCGCGACGGCGAGCTGTTCCGGCGCGCGCGGCGGCTCGACTGGGGCGACAGGCTGCCGGCCGCCGAAGGCTGACGCGCCTGGCGCCGCGCCCCTACTTCTTCAGCGGCAGCCAGACCTCCAGCCCGCCATTGCCGGTGCGCGGGTCGAATTCCGGACCGTAGCGTTCCAGCGTCGGCGATTCCTCGATCTGGCGGCCTGAGCGCGGCAGCCAGTCGCTCCAGATCGCGCGCATGGTCGTGCGGATCGCCGAGATGTGGTCGTTGTGGCTGAACACCGCGTAGTGCCGCGCCGGAATGCTGACCTTCGCAAACCCGGGATCGAGGTCGCCGAAGGCGGTCACCTCGACGCCGGCGACGTAGTCGAAGCCCTCCGCGTCGCTCGACGTGACGACGCCATAGGCGACTCCTGCCACCTCGTTGGGGATGTGGCCGAGATGAGGTTGGAGGCGCTGCCACAGCGCCGGCATGCCGTCCATGTTGTCATATGCGAAACGCTGTCCGATGCCGGCGATCAGCATCGGCCTGCCGTCGACGAAACGCGGCGGCTGAAGGGCATTCTCAAGTTTCTTTTCCATCAGAACAGGCTCCCAGATCGTCAGGGTTTCGATTCGGCCGTCGGCGCGGACCTGCTCGGGCGTCAGCCCGAACCGGTCGCGGAACGCCCGCGTGAACGCCTCGTGGGAGCCGTAGCCGGCGTCGAGCGCCACCGACAGGATGTCGGGCGCGCCCTCGGCCAGCCGGCGCGCCGCATCCGACAGCCGCCTCGCCCGGACATACTGCATGACCGAGCAGTTCAGCACCTCGCCGAACGCGCGCGACATGTGGAAGCGCGAGACGCCGCCGGCCTCGGCGACGTCGTCGAGCGTGATGTCCTTGTCGAGGTGGCTCTCGATGAACCAGAGCGCCTTGGCTACGGGGTTCATGTGCGTCTCCCATGAAGCACCGCTGTTATGGACGGCATCGGCCGGGCGGGCTTGATCGGGATTGCCGTCCGCGCCCTGATTTGCGGGAAATCTCTCCGGCCAAATGCCGTCTGGACAGCCGGCGAGATCGCCACGCATAGTACCTTCGGGCACGTTTGACGTCGCAACAGGCACATCTTGGAGATGAACCATGCCCCTGGAGAATGAAAAGTCCAGCTTGCTGGTCAGCAAGCTCAGCGGCCTGATCCTGATCGTCGTCGGCTTCCTGCTGGTAGCCTCGGGCTACCGGGCCGACTCGACCGGCTACGCCGTCGGCGGGATCGTCCTGATCGGCATCGGCATCGCCATCCTGATAAGCAAGGTCGTCCGGCGCAACCCGACCGGCTGACGGGGCAGCGCCGGCCTGCCGGTCCCGCCGCGGCTTGCGGCGGGATTTTTGTTCTTGTTCTGTTTCTTCCGCGGCGCTAGCGTCATAGCCTGATTCGAGTCAATCCGGATTCGTCGATCCAGCATGTCCGGCTGTGGACCGCTGTGAAGAACGGGGTCCGTGCAGAGCGGCATGGTTTTTCCGTCACCGACTCTGATACGGCAGGATCGGACAGGGATCGGGAACAACATGGCAGAAGCAGCGCGCAAGCTCGAAGTCGCGGAGACAGCGCTCTACCGCGAGGCGCCCAACAACATCGAGGCGGAGCAGGCGCTGCTCGGCGCGATCCTCGTCAACAACGACGCCTTCTACCGCGTCTCGGACTTCCTGAAGGCGGGGCATTTCTACGAGCCGCTGCACAGGAAGATCTTCGAGGTCTCGGCCGAGCTCATCCGCATGGGCAAGATGGCCAATCCGGTCACCATCAAGACCTTCCTGCCGGCCGACGAGAAGGTCGGCGACATGACTGTCGCGCACTATCTCGCCCGGCTCGCGGCCGAGGCCGTCAACGTCATCAACGCCGCCGACTACGGCCGCGCGATCTACGACCTCGCCACCCGCCGCGCGCTGATCACGGTCGGCGAGGACATGGTCAACATCGCCTATGACGCGCCGGTCGACATGAGCCCTTCCGAGCAGATCGAGGACGCCGAGCGGCGGCTCTTCGAACTGGCCGAGACCGGCCGCTACGACGGCGGCTTCGAAAGCTTCACCGACGCGGTGAAGACGGCCGTCGACATGGCCAACGCCGCCTTCATGCGCGAAGGCCACCTGTCGGGCATTTCCACTGGCCTGCGCGACGTCGACCGCAAGCTCGGCGGCCTGCAGCCGTCCGACCTGATCATTCTTGCCGGCCGCCCGGCCATGGGCAAGACCTCGCTGGTCACCAACATCGCCTTCAACATCGCCGAGGCCTACGTTCCCGCGCAGCAGGCCGACGGATCGTACAAGGCGGCCAACGGCGGGGTCGTCGGTTTCTTCTCGCTGGAAATGTCGTCCGAGCAGCTGGCGACTCGTATCATCTCCGAGCAGACCGAGATCTCGTCGTCGAAGATCCGCCGCGGCGAGATAACCGAGTCCGATTTCGAAAAGCTGGTCGCCTGCGCCCAGACCATGCAGAAGATCCCGCTGTTCATCGACTCCACCGGCGGCATCTCGATCGCGCAGCTCGCGGCGCGCGCGCGCCGGCTGAAGCGCCAGCGCGGCCTCGACGTCATCGTCATCGACTACGTGCAGCTGATGCAGGGCTCGAGCTCGAAATCGACGAACCGCGTCCAGGAAATCACCGAGATAACCACCGGCCTCAAGGCGCTGGCCAAGGAACTCAGCGTGCCGATCATCGCGCTCTCCCAGCTTTCGCGTCAGGTCGAAAGCCGCGACGACAAGCGCCCGCAGCTCTCCGACCTGCGCGAATCGGGATCGATCGAGCAGGACGCGGACGTGGTGCTGTTCGTCTATCGCGACGAATATTACCTGCAGAACAAGCAGCCGGAGGAAGGCACGCCGGAATATGAGGACTGGCGCATCAAGTTCGAGAAGGTGAAGGGCAAGGCCGAACTCATCATCGCAAAACAGCGCCACGGGCCGACGGGCACGGTCGATCTCGCCTTCGAGGGCCAGTACACCCGCTTCTCCGACCTTGCCGAGGAGCATCACCTGCCGGAGCGGTATGAGTAGGACTTCCGCAAGTTACGCACTTCACGTACCGCCTCGGATGGCTGAGACAACTCAGGTTATGAATTTCGCTGACGAGGTCGTCGCGGGGGCAGGTGCCTTACGGCGCCCCCCTCTGTCCTGCCGGACATCTCCCCCACAGGGGGGGAGATTGGACGGCCGCTTTCGTATCGCCAATTTCCAACGTCTGAGATCGGCGCAAGTCGTTGTGACAGCCAATCTCCCCCCTCGTGGGGGAGATGTCCGGCAGGACAGAGGGGGGCGCTGTCCCGCCGACCTCTCAGCCAGCGTTTGGCGATATCCCCATGGCTAAGACCCGTACCCAGTTCATCTGTCAGTCCTGCGGCAACGTCAGCTCGCGCTGGGGGGGCAAGTGCGATGCCTGCGGCGAGTGGAACACCATCGTCGAGGAGAACAATGCCGGCGGTATCGGCGGCGGGCCGCAGGGCCTGCGCTCGCCCCGCAAGGGCCGTGCCGTCGCGCTGACGTCGCTCGCCGGCGAGATCGAGGACGCGCCGCGCATCGCCAGCGGAATCGCCGAACTCGACCGCGCCACCGGCGGCGGCTTCGTCAGGGGATCGGCGGTGCTGGTCGGCGGCGATCCCGGCATCGGCAAGTCGACGCTTTTGATGCAGGGGGCGGCAGCGCTCGCCAGCAAGGGCCACCGCGTCGTCTATGTCTCCGGCGAGGAGGCGGTGGCTCAGGTGAGGCTCAGGGCGCAGCGGCTGGGCGTTGCGGCATCGCCCGTCGAACTCGCGGCGGAGACCAACGTCGAGGACATCCTGGCGACGCTCGCTGAAGGCAAGCGGCCCGATCTCGTCATCCTCGATTCCATACAGACGCTGTGGACCGACCTGGCCGAATCGGCGCCCGGCACCGTCACCCAGGTTCGCGCCGCGGCGCAGACCATCATCCGCTACGCGAAATCGACGGGCGCCGCGGTGGTGCTTGTCGGCCACGTCACCAAGGAAGGCCAGATCGCGGGCCCACGCGTCGTCGAGCACATGGTCGACGCCGTGCTCTATTTCGAGGGCGAAGGCGGCCACCATTTCCGCATCCTGCGCGCGGTGAAGAACCGCTTCGGCCCGACCGACGAGATCGGCGTGTTCGAGATGTCGGACAAGGGCCTGCGCGAGGTCTCCAACCCCTCCGAGCTCTTCCTCGGCGAGCGCCACGCCAAGGCGCCGGGGGCCGCCGTCTTCGCCGGCATGGAGGGCACGCGGCCGGTGCTTGTGGAAATCCAGGCGCTGGTCGCCCCCTCCCCGCTCGGCACGCCGCGCCGCGCCGTCGTCGGCTGGGACCAGCCGCGGCTCGCCATGGTTCTCGCCGTGCTGGAGGCGCATTGCGGCGTGCGCTTCGCCACCCACGACGTCTATCTCAACGTCGCCGGCGGCTACCGCATCTCCGAGCCGGCGGCGGACCTGGCGGTCGCGGCGGCGCTCGTCTCGTCGCTGACCGGACTTGCCCTCCCGGCGGATTGCGTCTATTTCGGCGAAATCAGCCTTTCGGGCGCCATTAGACCGGTAGCGCACGCACAACAACGGCTCAAGGAGGCCGAAAAGCTGGGGTTCGGGCAAGCGGTTCTACCGCAGGGGAGCGAGGAACCGTCAGGCTCGATGGCTGGAAAGTCGTTCCAGCCGGGGACGCTGACCGACCTCGTTATACGCATAGCCGGGTCCAAGCGCGGCCGCGCCGACGACCCCGACTGACACCTGTCATCCACGGAGTGGGGCCGTACCATGCCGATTACGCTGCTAGACGGAATTCTCGCCGGCTTCACGCTCGTATCGGCGATGCTGGCGATGGTGCGCGGCCTGTCGCGCGAGGTCCTGTCGATAGCGTCGTGGATCGCGGCCGCGGCTGCGGCCTTCTTCTTCTACCCGCTCGTGCTGCCCTATGTGCAGCCCTACATCGACAACGAGCAGATCGCGATGGTGGCGTCGGCCGGCATCGTCTTCGTCGTCGCGCTGATCATCGTCACGGTGGTCACCATGAAGGTCGCCGACTGGATCATCGATTCGCGCGTCGGCGCGCTCGACCGGACGCTGGGCTTCCTCTACGGCGCGGCGCGCGGCATCCTGGTGGTGGCGGTCGGCCTCCTGTTCTTCAACTGGCTGGTCGGCGCCAACACGCCGGCCTGGATCGCCGACGCCAAGTCGCGGCCGCTGCTGGAGCAGATCGGCGCCACGCTGGAGGGCCTGCTGCCCGACGATCCCGAGAACTCGATCCTCAAGCGGCTGCAGCCTGGCGAACCCGACACCGGCCAGGGCGCGCCGGCGGCCGAATCGCCGACCGCCGTGCAGCCGCCGGCCGAGATCGCGCCGGAAGAGGCTCCCGCGGAAACGCCGGAGGAAGGGCCTGCCGAGGTTATCCCCGACGAAGCGCCCGACGAATCGGCGCCGCCCGCCGAATGAGCGGGCGTTCCGCGCGGTAAGCTAGTAATAAGGCTGTGATGACGAGACGGTGGCGCGCAAGCCCGCGCTAGCCTATATGTCCGCTTTCTGACGAGAGACGCCCGCTATGGCTGACGATACCTTGCTTGCCGAGGCCGACGATCATTTCCACGACGAGTGCGGCGTGTTCGGCATATTCGGGCGGCAGGACGCCGCCGCGATCGTCACGCTCGGGCTGCACGCGCTGCAGCACCGCGGCCAGGAGGCGGCGGGCATCGTCTCCTATGACGGATCGCAGTTCCACGTCGAACGGCATGTCGGCCTGATCTCGGACAATTTCACCAAGCCAGCCGTGATCGAGCGGCTCAAGGGCACGCGCGCCATCGGCCACACCCGCTATGCCACCACCGGAGGCTCCGGCCTGCGCAACGTGCAGCCCTTGTTCGCCGAACTCGCCGAGGGCGGCCTCGCCATCGCCCACAACGGCAATCTCACCAACGCCATGACGGTGCAGCGCGCGCTGCAGAAGCAGGGCGCGATCTTCTCCTCGACCTCCGACACCGAGACGCTGCTTCACCTCATCGCCTTCAGCAAGGAGCGCGACATCAACTCGCGCTTCATCGACGCGGTGCGCCAGGTCGAGGGTGCCTTCTCGCTGGTGGCGCTGACCGCCAAGAAGATGATCGGCTGCCGCGACCCGCTGGGCATCCGCCCGCTGGTGCTCGGCGACCTCGACGGCGCGTGGATCCTGGCGTCCGAGACCTGCGCGCTGGACATCATCGGCGCGCGCTTCGTGCGCGACCTCAAGCCCGGCGAGATGGTGGTCATCACCCCGAAGGGCGTCGAGAGCCATTTCCCCTTCGAGCCGCAGAAGGCGCGCTTCTGTATCTTCGAATATGTCTATTTCGCCCGGCCGGACTCCTCGGTCGAGGGCCGCAACGTCTACGACGTGCGCAAGCGCATCGGCGCCGAGCTTGCCATCGAGAGCCCCGTCGAGGCCGACATCGTCGTGCCGGTCCCGGATTCGGGCACTCCGGCGGCGATCGGCTTCTCGCAGCAGGCCAACCTGCCCTTCGAGCTCGGCATCATCCGCAACCACTATGTCGGCCGCACCTTCATCCAGCCGAGCGATTCCATCCGCCACATGGGCGTCAAGCTGAAGCACAACGCCAACCGCCGCATGATCGAGGGCAAGCGCGTGGTGCTGGTGGACGATTCCATCGTGCGCGGCACCACCTCGCAGAAGATCGTGCAGATGGTTCGCGAGGCCGGCGCGAGGGAAGTGCACATGCGCATCGCCTCGCCGCCGACGCGCTCGTCCTGCTTCTACGGCGTCGACACGCCGGAGACTTCCAAGCTCCTGGCGTCGCGCATGTCGGTCGAGGAAATGGCCGAGTTCATCCGCGTCGATTCGCTGGGCTTCCTGTCGATCGACGGGCTCTACCGCGCCGTCGGCGAGGCACGGCGCAACGAAGAGCAGCCGCAATATTGCGACGCCTGCTTCACCGCCGAATATCCGACGCGGCTGCTCGACCACGAGGGCGCGGACAACGTCCGCACGCTCTCGGTGCTCGCGGCGGGGTGACCGCCTGCTGCCGCGCCGTTTGGACACAGGTTTCGCAAACCCTCTGTCGCCGGCGAGAATGGCGGGCAAGAACGCTCCGCAGGGTTTCGCCAAAACCGGATTCGTCCTATCTGGTGCGGGCTCGCCAGAATGGATGAACGGATGACCCCTGCCCCAGACCTCACAATTCCCGACCTGACGGGGCGCATCGCGCTGGTGACCGGCGCCTCGCGCGGCATCGGCTATTTCATCGCCAAGAACCTGGCGGCGGCCGGCGCGCATGTGGTGGCGGTGGCCCGCACCGTGGGCGGGCTGGAAGAGCTCGACGACGAGATCAGGGCCGAGCGCGCCCGCACCGGCAAGGGCGAGGCGACGCTGGTGCCGCTCGACATCACCGACATGGCCGGCATCGACCGGCTGGGCGGGGCGATCCACGACCGCTGGAAGAAGCTCGACATAATGGTCGCCAATGCCGCCGTGCTCGGCGTCATCTCGCCGATCGGCCATGTCGAGGCCAAGACCTTCGAGAAGGTGATGACCGTCAACGTCACCAGCACATGGCGGCTGATCCGCTCGGTCGATCCGCTGCTGCGCTTCTCGGATGCCGGCCGCGCCGTCGTGGTGACCTCGAGCAACGCGCATACGGGGCAGGCCTTCTGGGGTCCTTACGCAGCCTCCAAGGCAGCGGTCGAGGCGCTGGCGCGCTCATGGGCTGCGGAGACGGCGAACGAGCCGCTGCGGGTCAACGCCTTCGACCCCGGCCGCACGCGCACCGCCATGCGGGCGCAGGCGATGCCCGGCGAGAACCCCGAGACGGTGCCGCATCCTTCCGAGACCGCCCGCCACATCATGCGGCTCGTCGATCCGGCGCTGACCGAAACCGGCAAGATCTACCAGGCCAAGACCGGCCGCTTCGTCTCCAGCCGCCTGCCGGAATAGACGGCGCAGTCAGCCGCTTGCGATCTCCTCGATCAGCCGCGGCAGCTCGCCGAGGTTCCCGACCTGGCGGAAACGCGTCTCCTGCT
>Ga0233385_1001101_pt1 | contig 11612 bp, 8 predicted proteins | sample ElkDunMinimDraft_16_FD_191543 | JGI IMG/M metagenome (GOLD analysis project Ga0233385, IMG submission 191543) | Fecal eukaryotic communites from dung pellets of Tule Elk in California, USA - Elk Dung G36 | ecosystem: Host-associated > Mammals > Digestive system > Large intestine > Fecal | place... | reverse complement strand
CGATGCCGATCACCCCGGCCCCCACGACCACCATCGAGTCCGGGATGTCCTGCAGCTGCAGGATGCCGTCCGAGTCGATGATGGTGTGACCGTCGAACTCCACGGTGTCGGGGCGGGCGGGCCTGGTGCCCGTGGCGATGACGATCTTGTCGGCGGTGACCTTGGTCTCGTTGCCGTGCTCGTCGACGACGCCGACCGTGTGCGGATCCACGAAGTGGCCGTGCCCGTTGAGCATCGTCACGTGGTTGCGCGACAGCTGGCTGCGGATCACGTCGATCTCCCGGCCGATCACGTGCTGGGTGCGGATCCCCAGGTCTGCCGCGGTGATCTCGTCCTTCACCCGGTAGCTCTGGCCGTACATGCCTCGCTGGTTCAGTCCGGTGAGGTGCAGCACCGCCTCGCGCAGTGTCTTGGAGGGGATGGTGCCGGTGTTGATGCACACCCCGCCGAGCATGTTGCGCCGCTCGACGAGCGCGACACGCCGTTCGAGTTTCGCCGCGGCGATCGCGGCTTTCTGTCCGCCCGGCCCGGAACCAAGAACAAGGACATCGAAATCCCTCATAGAGCCCAGTGTGAGGGCAGAAGACCGATCTCGGCCAGACTCGCGGAATACCAGATCGTGGCGGTCTCGTTAATACCGCCTCACACCAGCACGTGACTGTAATACCTCCAGCGTTCGCGGAGCTGTACGCGCCGTCACCGCGCGCCAGACCCGGACCGCGGCAGCACCGTCACCCGCCGTCACCTGACATCGTCCACCGTCGCCGCGCCAGACTTGCCCCCGTCATCGCCTCGCGCCAGCCCCGAGCCGTGGCAGCGCCGTCACCGCGAGACGCAGGCGGCACGTCACCACGCGCCGGGCCGGGCCGTGGTGACGTGCCGCCGGCCTCTCGCGGCTCACACCTGCGCGCCGACCCTGTCGACGATCCTGTCCGCCCCCTCCTTGCGCGCGCAGTGGGCGCAGCAGAACCAGCGCCGGTCGGCCTCGACGCCGTGCCCGACGATGCGGACCCCGCAGTGCTCGCAGATCGGCGCCATCCGCTGGATCGCGCACTCGAAGCTGTCGAAGACGTGCACCCTGCCCTGGGCGTGCACCTCGAAGCTCATGTCATAGTCGTTTCCGCACATTTCACAGATCGCCATGTTTCCCCCCGAAAACTCGTGGCTTTTCCGGTGAGGTCTTACCCAGGTATCCGCAGGTCAGACAAGCCGTGGCGTCGCGGCCACCCCCGCGGACGAGGTGCGGCGCCACGGGCGTGGCCGAAACCTCCGCACCGGCCGCCGCGAGCCACCCACGATCGGCTCCCGCCGATCTCATACGGTGTGCGACGCGCCCCGAGGGGAGACCCTTCTCAGGCGGGGCAGACGTCTCGGTAGGCCAGACCTCCCAGGTGGGCGCGCCACTCCTCGCGCGACAGGGTGCGGCCCGCGCGCTCGCAGACCGCCCGCGCCACCGCCTCGGGCTCGACCGGATACTCGCTCAGGGTGCCGGCCCCGTCGACGGCGATCAGCCGGGCACCGTCGGGACTGAACGCCAGCGCCCGCAGATCGCCGGTCTGGGCGACGATCGGCTGGCCGAGGCGGCGCCCGGTCTCGACGTCCCATATCCCCACCGACCGCCCGGTCACGGCCGCGGCGACGACGTCACCGCGGGGCGAGTACGTCAGGCCGGTCCCCGCCCCCTCCCCGCCCCGGATCACGCCGCCCACCCGCTTCCTGCCCCGGGTCTCCAGCACCGAGATCCGTCCCACCCGGTCGGCGACGGCGAAGCGGTCACCCTTCTGGTCGAAGGCGAGCGCGATCGCCGGGATGCTCGCGGTGGGCGAGCCGTAGGTGTCTCCGAACGGCTTGCCGGTGCCCGCGTCCAGCAACCGGTGCTCACCGCCCACGACCGCGAGCGCCCCGCCGTCCGGGGTGAACACCAGCCCGTCGGCGATGCCCTGGGGCCGCGACCAGCGGAGCCGGCCGCTGGGCACGTCCCAGACGTGGATCTCCCCCTCCGGCTCCACCCCGGAGTCGTAGTAAAGGGTGTACGAGGCCACGGCGGTGCCGTCGGCGCTGATCGCCACGGCGGGCACCTGGCCGTCGCGGGCGAGGGTGAGGGTGGTGATCCGCTTGAAGGTGGAGGTGTCCCAGACGGTCAGCCGGGAGCTCTCCCCGCCGTTGTTGACCACCAGCCGCCCGCCGTCGGCGCTGAAGGCCATCGCGAAGTAGTTGTCCGCGCCGCCGGGCCCGATCTTCAGCGAGCCCACGCGGGCGCGACTGCGGACGTCTCGGATCACGACCTCGCTCGCCTCGCCGTCCCTGGAGGCGAGGAGCCGCCCGCCGGGGCTGAGGGCCGCCCTGCCGGTCCCCGGCCCCTTCAGGGTGACGGGCCTGGTCAGCGCGGAGACGTCGAGGCTCGTCACCGAGTCCTCCGTGAGGTAGCGCAGGGTGCGCCCGTCCGGGTCGAAGGCCACGACGGGGTTGTAGGCGTCGATCTTCTGGGTGAGCAGCAGCCTGCCGTCCTGGATCCGCCAGAGCCGCAGGGTCGTGTCGAACGCCGAGGCCAGAAAACGCCCGTCGGAGCTGAAGACGAGTTCGCCGGTCGCGCCCTCCTCGACGAAGACGTCCCGTTTCGCTCCGGTGGACGCGTCGCGCAACTCGACGGTCCTGCCCTTGGCGACGGCGATGGTCGCGCCGTCGGGACTGTAGGCCAGGTTCAGCCTGCAGGCGTTGCAGCGGCCCCCCAGAGGGATCTTGCGCAGGCCGTCCAGGGCGAAGGCCGCCACCTCACCGTTGAGGTCCCCGCTCGCGAGCCCGCGCCCGTCCGCCGAGATGTCACCGCCGACGGCCCCGCTGAGCGGGAAGAGCCTCTCACCGGTCACGACGTTCCAGACGGTGAACCCCTCCCCCTGGCTGACCATGAGCCAGTCCTCCGACTGCCCGAAGGACGCGTTGGTGTCGCCGCCCGCGTTCGGCCCCTGGACCGCGAGGGCGGCGCCGGTCGGCCTGCCTGTCCGCATGTCCCAGATCCTCAGCCTCAAGCCGCTGATCACGGCGAGCCGGCCACCTCGCGGGCTCAACGCGATCCCGCGCAGGTCGCCGCCGATCCCGGTGAAGCCTCCGGCGCGCCTGCCGGTCCGCACGTCCCAGACGCGCACCTCGCCGTCGCTCACGCTGACGAGCGTGCGCCCGTCGGCGCTCAACGCCCTGAGGGTATGTATCCCCGTGGCCGGATCGTGGAAGACGGCGGACTCCCGCTGGGTCAGCGAACCGGTCAGGCTCGCCCTCGCCTCGGTCACCGGCGCCAGCCGCCAGGCGGCCACGCTGAGCAGCATCGCCGTAACCGGCTCCGAACTCCGCAGCGTGTCGGCCGTCGCGGCGAGCCTGGCGGCCGTCGCCTGGTCGCGCTGGGAGGCGATGACGGCGCTGCGCGCGTCGGCCACCCTGCTCTGCCACACGGCGAACGCCCCGGCGGCCAGCGCGGCGACGAGCAGCACGGCCAGCGTGCCCGAGAGCACCCTGCCCCTGCGGGCCCGGCGCCGGGTGACGGCGGCACCGGCCTCCAGGAAGTCACGCTCGACCCGGCTGAGCGTGATGTTGCGGCGCCCGGTGGCCGCCCAGCGCATCGCGTTCTCCAGGCTGCCGCCCTGGAACAGGTCTCCGTCCCTGCGCCCCTGGACCTGCCAGCGCCGCGCCGCGGTGAGGATGCCCCGGTGCACGGCCAGGCCGTCCCGGTTGGCCTGGACCCACCCGCGCAGCCTGGGCCAGGCCTGCGGCAGCGCGGGCCGCGACAGCCAGACCTCCCGGTCGTCGTGAGCGAGCAGGTACGCGAAGACCTCCACCAGGCGCCTTACCGTGGCGACCTGCCCCTCCTCGCGCCCGTCGAGGAACTCGGGCCACTGCGCACGGCGTACGACGAGCCGGTCGTCGTCGGTCACGGTGACCAGCCGCAGGAAGACCTCGGGGGCCAGTTCCCGCTCGGCGGGGCCGAGCGCGGCGTAGGCGTCCTCGGCGAGGGTGCCCAGCGCGGGGTCCGCCGAGGTCGCGCGGATCTGGGACCCGGCGTCACTGCCCGCCGCGAGCAGCCTCGGGGTGTCGACGGCCCTGTCGCCGCTGACCAGGGCGAGCAGCAGCTCCCTCGCGGTGGGCCTGGACTCGGGGTCCTTGGCGAGCGAGGCCGCGACGAACGGCCGAAGCTGCTCGGGGAGCATGTCCAGCTGGGGCTGCACCGACAGCACGCGGTGCATGATCCCGCCCAGGCTCTCCGCCCGGAACGGGTCGGCGCCCGTCGCGGCGAAGACCATGATCCCGCCCCAGGCGAAGATGTCGACGGCCGCGGTCGCGCGCAGGCCCATGAAGATCTCGGGGGCCATGTAGGTCGGGGTGCCCGCCACCATGCCGGTCGCGGTCAGCGACATGTCCTCGGTGCGGGCGACCCCGAAGTCGATCACCCGTGGGCCGTCGGGGCCGAGCAGCACGTTGTCGGGTTTGAGGTCGCGGTGGACGACCCCCGCCTCGTGGACGGCGGTGAGCGCGGTGGCGATCGCGGTCGCGAGGCGGTGCAGGTCACCCCCGGTGAAGCGGCGCCCCTCGGCGACGGCCCTGCGCAGGCTGGGCCCCTCCACGTACTCGCTGACGATGTACGGTCTGGGCCCGTCGAGGTCGGCGTCCAGCACGCCCGCCGTGCAGAAGGAGGCCACCCGGCGGGCGGCGGCGGCCTCGCGGCCGAACCGGTCGCGCAGCTCGGGGTCGGCCCCCGCGTCACCGTGCAGGACCTTCACCGCGACGCGCGTGCCCTCGGCGTCGTACGCCTCGTAGACCACGCCCTGGCCGCCCGCGCCCAGCCGCCCGGCCAGCCAGTAGCGGCCCAGCTGCTGTGGATCACCGTCGATGAGTGCCGTACTCAACTCACGCTCCGTTCGCGGGTGGATTGCACGCCCCGGAGGACGGTGAGGTTCGGGCGATGTCACAGACTTGGGACATGTCTCGTCCTCCTTACGTGAACGGTGACGAAGCTCTCGCGGCGGAGTTCGGCGCCATCCGGCCACGGCTGGTCGGCGTGGCCTATGGCCTGCTCGGTAGCGTCGACGAGGCCGAGGACGTGGTCCAGGATGCCTGGTTCCGGCTGGGCAGGGCGGAGCGTTCGGAGATCGGCGACGTCACGGGCTGGCTGGTGGTCACAGTATCGAGACTCGCGCTGGACGTACTGCGTTCGGCGCGCGTACGGCGCGAGGAGTATGTCGGGCCGTGGCTGCCGGAGCCGGTGGTGGGCGGGAACGACCCCGCCGACAGGGTGACCCTGGACGAGTCGATGAGCATGGCGATGCTGGTGGTGCTGGAGTCGCTCAGCCCCGCCGAGCGCACCGCCTTCGTCCTGCACGACGTGTTCGGGCTGCCGTTCGGGGAGGTCGCGCGCGTGGTCGGGCGCTCGGCTGCCGCGTGCCGGCAGCTCGCCGCCCGCGCCCGCGGGCACGTCGCGGCGCGGGCGCCCCGCTTCGAGGTCGACGAGACCGAGCACCGCAGGGTGGTCGAGGCGTTCGCGCGGGTCGTCCGAGGCGGGGACGGTGACGGTGACATCGACGCGCTGATGGCGCTGCTCGATCCCGGCGTGGTGCTGCGCAGCGACGGCGGCGGGGTGGTGAGGGCGGCGAGACGTCCTGTCCACGGATCCGAGCGGGTCGCCCGCTTCCTGCTCGGCGTCGCCAGGAGGATCGGCAACGCCGACCGGCTGGCCGTGATCACGGTCAACGGCCGGGCCGGGCTGCTGCGAGCCTCGGAGGGCGGGCTCTCCGTCTACGGGCTGACCGTTTCCGAGGGCCGGATCACCGGAATCGACATCATGAGAAACCCGGAGAAACTAAGGAGCGTCCGATGAAGCAGCGGATGAACGTCAGCGAACTCGCCCCCGAGGCCTACCGGGCCATGCTGGGGCTGGAGAGATACCTGGCCGGCAGCGGACTGCCCCACGCCACGAGGGAACTGGTCAAGATACGGGTCAGTCAGATCAACGGCTGCGCCTTCTGCGTCGACATGCACACCCACGACGCCAAGGCGGCCGGGGAGAGTGACGAGCGGCTGTTCTCCGTGGTGACCTGGCGGGAGGCGCCCTTCTTCAGCGACGCCGAGCGGGCGGCCCTCGCCCTGGCCGAGGAGGCCACCCTGCTCGGCGACCGCGGTGAGAAGGTGCCGGACGCGGTGTGGGAGGAGGCCGCCAAGCACTACGAGCCCGAGGTGCTGGCCGCACTGGTCGTGACGATCTCGACGATCAACGCGTGGAACCGGATCGCCGTCACCACACGTATGACTCCGGGAGCCCTGCGTAGCCAAAGCGGTTGATCGGGCAGGGTGAGGCGCACTAGGTTTGGCTCGCACGGTTGCCCGTGCGAGCCGGACGTGCGAGCGCCCGGCGGATCGGTGTCACAGGACGCGGAGCACGGCGAGCCAGGGAAGGGGGCGGATCATGTGGCGACCCACTCAGATGATCCGGTGCTGCCCCGCCCACACCCCGGGCCTGGATCCGCGACCTCCCTCAGGGCACCCGCCCCTCTGTTGACCTGGTCTTTACGGCAGTCTTATGCGGCGATCTGTAGATACTTCTCATAACGGAACCATCACGCCGGGGGGCTCAATGAAGAGACTTATGGTCGTGCCGCCATATGTCGCACGGCTCAAGATCAGGGACATTCGTTCCGTGACGCGCCGTGGCGCGACCGGTGACGCCAAGGTCGTCGACCTCAGCGCCTACACGGGCCGCAACGTCCTGCGTTTTCCACGGACGAGCGGCCCCACGTCCGCCGCCTGACCCCCACCACGGACGAACGGCTCCACTCCGGTCTTCTCCCGAAAGACCCGCCACGGCGGGTCTTTCTCCGTTTCCCCCCGGCCGGACCCGGCCGGCACCTCGCCCCGGACGAGGGCTTCCACGGCGCGTCCGCCCGCGCGGCGGCCACCGCGTGACGCCCTCGCCGTCACCTTCCGCGGCGGCGGCGCGCATCGCCTCAACGCACGCGGAAGGGGGACCGGGCTCGATCCCGGTCCCCCTTCCGGTGCCCGGCCACTACGCGGGCGCCGCTTTCCTTCCCCGAATCAGCTGCAGCCGCTGGTGGAGCCGCAGCCCTCGCAGACGTAGCAGCTGCCGGCGGGACGCATCTTGGTGCCGCAGGTCATACAGAGAGGCGCGTCAGCGGTACGGCCCTGGTGGGATTCCAGGGAACCGGTGCGGCGCGGGGTCTCCGCCGGTGCCGCCTCGGGGCGGGACTGCGGTTCCTCGATGGGAGCCGAGGTGGCGAGCTCGGCGATGACCTCGTCGGTGTGGATCGGGGCCGGGTCCTCACCTCGCTGCTGTGCGGCGCGCTCGGAGGCGGAGAAGATCCCGAGGGCGGCGCGGTCGTCGTAGGGCAGGTGGTCCAGGGCCAGACGGCGGAAGATGTAGTCCATCACCGAGGCGGCGATGCGGACGTCCGGGTCGTCGGTCATACCGGCCGGGTCGAAGCGCATGTTGACGAACTTGCCGACGTAGGTCTCCAGCGGCACCCCGTACTGCAGGCCGATGGAGATCGCCACCGAGAACGCATCCATGACGCCCGCGAGGGTCGACCCCTGCTTGGACATCTTCAGGAAGACCTCACCGAGGCCGTCGTCGGGATAGGACGAGGCGGTCATGTAGCCCTTGGCGCCTCCCACGGTGAAGCGGGTGGTGGTGCTGGGGCGCTGGTTCGGCATCCGGCGGCGGGTCGGGCGGCTGATCTCCACGACCTTGACCGCCGGCTCGGCGGGCTCCTCCTTCTCCTCGGTCTTCCTGCCCGACGCCGAGAGGGGCTGGCCGACCTTGCAGTTGTCGCGGTAGACGGCCAGGGCCTTCAGGCCGAGCTTCCAGCCCTCCATGTAGACCTGCTCGATGTCCTCGATCGTCGCGGACTCGGGAAGGTTGACCGTCTTGGAGATGGCTCCGGACAGGAACGGCTGAGCCGCGGCCATCATGCGCACGTGGCCCATGGGGGCGATCGCGCGCTCGCCCATCGCGCAGTCGAACACCTCGTAGTGCTCGCGCCGCAGGCCGGGGGCGTCGACGACGTGACCGTGCTCGGCGATGAACTCGACGATCGCCTCGACCTGCTCCTCCTGGTAGCCGAGCCGCCGCAACGCCCGGGGAATCGTCTGGTTGACGATCTGCATGGAGCCGCCGCCGACGAGCTTCTTGAACTTGACCAGGGCGAGGTCGGGCTCGATGCCGGTGGTGTCACAGTCCATCATCAGGCCGATCGTCCCGGTCGGAGCGAGAAGCGAGGCCTGGGCGTTGCGGTAACCGTTCTTCTCACCGAGCCTGAGGCACTCGCTCCACTGACCGGAGGCCTCGCGGTGGATGGCGCCGTCGATCTCGTCGAACGTGCGCAGGGCGTCGTTCGCGTCGTTGTGCTTGCGCATGACCCGCTTGTGCGCGTCGGCGTTGCGCGCATATCCGTCGTAGGGGCCCACGACCGCGGCCAGCTCGGCGCTGCGGCGGTAGGAGACGCCGGTCATCAGCGAGGTGATGGCCCCGGCGACCGCCCGGCCGCCGTCGGAGTCATAGGCGTGGCCGGTGGCCATGAGCAGCGCACCGAGGTTGGCGTAACCGATGCCCAGCTGACGGTAGGCGCGGGTGGTCTGGTCGATCTTCTCGGTCGGGAAGTCGGCGAAGGTGATGGAGACGTCCATCGCGGTGATGATCAGCTCGGTGATCTTCACGAAGTTCGTGATGTCGAAGGTCTCGTCGTCCTTCAGGAACTTCAGCAGGTTGATGCTCGCCAGGTTGCACGAGGAGTTGTCCAGGTGCAGGTATTCCGAGCAGGGGTTGCTGGCGGTGATGCGACCCGTCTCCGGGCTGGTGTGCCAGTCGTTGATCGTGTCGTCGTACTGGATCCCGGGGTCGGCGCACTCCCAGGCGGCCTTGCCCATCTTGCGGAACAGCTCTCTGGCGTCGACCTTCTCGATGACCTCGCCGGTGAGGCGGGCACGCAGGCCGAACTCCTCACCGTTCTCCACCGCGCGCATGAACTCGTCGGAGACGCGCACGGAGTTGTTGGCGTTCTGGTACTGGACGGAGACGATGTCCTTACCGCCCAGGTCCATGTCGAACCCGGCGTCGCGGAGGGCGCGGATCTTGTCCTCCTCGCGCGCCTTGGTCTCGACGAACTCCTCGATGTCGGGGTGGTCGATGTCGAGGACGACCATCTTGGCGGCGCGGCGGGTGGCACCCCCGGACTTGATCGTGCCCGCGGAGGCGTCCGCGCCGCGCATGAAGGAGACCGGGCCGCTCGCGGTGCCCCCGCTGGAGAGCAGCTCCTTGGAGGAACGGATCCTGGAGAGGTTGATGCCGGAGCCGGAACCCCCCTTGAAGATCACCCCCTCCTCCTTGTACCAGTCGAGGATCGACTCCATCTGGTCGTCGACGGCCAGGATGAAGCAGGCGCTGACCTGCTGCGGCGACGCGGTGCCGACGTTGAACCAGACCGGCGAGTTGAAGCTGAAGACCTGGTTGACCAGAGCGTGCTTGAGCTCGTGGTCGAAGATCTCGGCGTCCTCGTCGGTGGCGAAGTAACCGTGCTCGACCGCCGTACGCGTGTAGACGGCCACCACCCGGTCGATCAGCTGCTTGAGGCTCCACTCCCGCTGCGGGGTGCCGACCGCTCCGCGGAAGTACTTGGTGGTCACGATGTTGGCGGCGTTGACCGACCACGACCGGGGGAACTCGACGCCGCGCTGCTCGAAATTGATCGAGCCGTCGCGCCAGTTGGTCATGACGACGTCACGGCGCTCCCAGACCAGCTCGTCATAGGGATGCACACCTGGCGTGGTGAAGATCCGCTTCATCTTCAGACCCTTACGTGGCCTCTTGCCTCCACGTGTCACCGCACCGGCGGTCTCCGTCATGACTTCCCCCTCCTGGGGCTCTGTGGAACCCTCGAATCGGACCACACCAACGCGCCGCATCACCCCCGGCGCCCAGGGTCTGTCTCAGTCCTGCTTGCTGGAGCGCTCCGCCCGGAGCCGCTCGATCTCCGCCTCGAAATCGGCCAGCGTCTCGAAACCGCGATAGACGGAGGCGAACCGCAGGTACGCCACCTCGTCCAGCTCGCGGAGCGGGCCCAGGATGGCCAGCCCGACCTCGTGGGCCGCGATCTCGGCGCATCCGGTGGCCCGGATGCTCTCCTCGACCCGCTGGCCCAGCTGTGCCAGGGAATCCTCGCTGACGGACCGCCCCTGGCACGCCCGCCGGACCCCGGCGATCACCTTGTCCCTGAAAAACGGCTCCGTCACACCGCTGCGCTTGCTCACCATGAGCAGAACGGTCTCCTGCGTGGTGAACCTGCGACCGCATTCCGAGCACGTGCGCCTGCGGCGGATCGCCCCGCCGTCCTCGGTGGCCCGGCTGTCGATGACTCGCGTGTCTAGATGGCGACAGAACGGACAATGCACGCGTGTCGCCTCCTTGGTCTACCGAAGCGGCCGGCCCACCTCGCCTACCCACGACACGCGCGGCCAGACGTCCGCGCACACATCTTGAATAGTCGAGATGCGGTAATGGAAACACAAGCTGTGGTGAAGTGTTGCGATGCAGCCACTAGATGTTGTGGTCCAACCGTAGAAGTGCTCGACCATGAACGCAAGTTGAAACGACCTTGTGGCACGAAGTCGCTGATCAGCCCTCACGTCCCGGCGTGTCGCCATCCGCGCGAGGCCTCCGTCGCCTCGGGTGTCCCTTCCCGCACAGGCGCCCCGTCAGACGAGACCCTCGTGACCTCTCTCACACCTCTCGCCCCACCCGCACCCCGACCGGCCTCACCCTCGGCGGAACGAGGCCCACCCCTCTTCCCGGCCGTCCCGCCGGAGCTCGACCGGGCGCCGCCGCGGCCCCCGCCCCATCCGCCGGAACCCGACCGGCCTCACCTCACGGAGACGAGGCCCTCGGGGAGATAGAGCCGGCTCCCCGGCCGGACCTCCGGGCCGGACAGCCCGTTGAGGTCCATGATCCGGCGGACCGTCGAGCCGGTGTCGGCCTCCTTCGTCAACGCGTCCGCGATCTCCCACAGCGTGTCGTCCGCGTGCACCGTGATCCGCGGCAGCCCCTCAAGGCCCGCCCGCTCGTCCGCCGCGACCATGTCGATGCGCCCGCCGATCCAGAGCACCGCCAGGCCGAACAGTGCGAGCACCGCCACCACCACGATCCTTCCACGCCGGGTGAGCCGAAGTGGCCGCCGGGCCGCCCCCTTCCGAACCGCTCCCTTCCGAGCGGCGCCCGGTCGGCGGGCGCCCACCGAGGGCGCCGTCGCCGATCGCGCCCCCCTCCTCGGCCCGGTCCCACGTCCGGCTCCCCGCCCCGGCTCACGCCCGAAGGCCCGCTCGGGCTCCCCGCCGGACCCTCGCCCCGGCTCGCGGCCGAGGCGCGGCCCCGGCACCCGGCCCCGGGTGGCCTCCCGCCCTCGCCCCGCCTCGGACCTCCGCCCGAACTCCGGCGCGGGACCCGGCTCCGGCTCCGGCCTCGGGGGCGGCACGAGCCGCAGGCGCGGCGCCCCCGGTGATCGCCGCGCCGTCCGGGACCTCGGCGCGCTCCTGGATCGTGGTGTCGTCGCGGTCGGTTTCACGGTGGC
>Ga0233385_1001099_pt1 | contig 11613 bp, 14 predicted proteins | sample ElkDunMinimDraft_16_FD_191543 | JGI IMG/M metagenome (GOLD analysis project Ga0233385, IMG submission 191543) | Fecal eukaryotic communites from dung pellets of Tule Elk in California, USA - Elk Dung G36 | ecosystem: Host-associated > Mammals > Digestive system > Large intestine > Fecal | place... | reverse complement strand
GCCGGGCCGCGTCGGCGGGGCTCTGCGGGCCGTCGAGCAGGTCGTCGAGTTGACGCTCGGTCCGGGTGACGAGGTCGCGTCGCTCCTGCTCGTCGAGCGTCTCGTAATGGGACCAGAAGCGCTCGAACGCGGTGCCGAGCTCAGTGCCGTACGCGTCGGACATCGCGGCCTCGCGCAGGTCCTGCCGCCCGTCGAGCACCGCCTCGGCCATCTCCCGCAGCGGGCCCTCGGGGCCTTCGGTGAGTTCGGTCAGCGTGACCCGGAGCAGTTCGGAGATGCGGGGATCGTCGCCTGCCACGTCGTAGACACTCTCGTGCATGCTCAGCGCCCTCCGGCGTTGTTCGGGTTCTCCGGCGTGACCTGCGGATGCTGGGACACGAACGGGTGGTGATAGGCGAGGTTTCCAGAAGATCTGGACATCGCGACGTCGTCGATGCGGGCAATCTGGGTCTCGATCACACCGAGGGCCAACTGTACGACCGAGTACAGAGTGCTGATGGTGCTCGTGATCCTGCTCCAGATGTCCAACATGTTCTTGATCTCCAGGCCGGCGACGCCGTATCCGACAATCGCGCCGATGCCTGAAGCGGCAGTCGCGGTTCCCGCCGCAGCGGCGAGGCCGGCGATGATCGCCGCGTCGAGGAGCGCCTTGACCAGACCGTTCAACGATTCGCAGGCACTCCAGACGCCGTGCGCGATCTCCGCGAGTTTGTCAGAGATCTCCTTGAACGGCTCCCGCAGATCGGCTACGGCGGTGGCGATATCTCGGAAATGCAGGTATGCCCCATCCGCTGCGGCACCCTGCCATCCGCCCCGGAGCGCGATGGCCCCGCCCTGGACGTTGTATCCGACATCGTGCAGGGCCTCGGCGGCACGACCCATAGCCACCCCGCTCTGGGCGACGGCCTGCCAATCGCCGGCCAGTTCGGAGGTGATCCGCTCCAGCGGGTTGAATCCGAAGACGGCGTCGAACGCGGTCAACGCCCAGTGGGAAATGGACAGGTAATCCATAAAGCCCAGGGGGTGTGAGAACTCGACGTCCTTGACGTCGGTCAGGCGGTCCGCAGGGCCGACCCGGTCACTGAAGGAGGGCGCGCAGTCGTTCTCCGCCCAGGACCGCTCGAGCGGCGTAACTCCGTCAGTGGACCGTGGCCTTTCCAATGACCTGTCCATGCGGGCCGCTGCGGACGAATCCGTCCAGCGGTAGTAGCTGGCCGCCGAGGCGAGCCCCGCCTTGCTGGCGAACAGGGTCTCGGAGCATCGTTCCAGGGCGGTTGTGGCAGACGTTGTGGCTTTGGCGTGCCACGGCCCCGCCAGGCCGATGAGGGCCCCGTCGCCCCAGCCTGACGGAGCCGGATATCCGCCGAGGTAGGCATTGACAACCAGGCAGTCGTTGCCAGCCCGGCCCACTTGTCGGGCGTAACCGTCGAGATGCGCTGGTTGTACCGTGAAACTCATCGCGTGTTCCGTCCTGCTGTCTCGGAGACCAATCGTCGGTTGGCTACGCCTGCCCGTCGGTCAGGCGCATCGCCAGGAGGACGCCCAGGACTCCGATGCCGGTTGTCACCGCAGCCCAGAAGCTGCACATTCGTGAGGTCCGGAGATCGGAATTGAGGTACACGCCGGCTCCGAATGCTCCTCCGACGGCGCAGGAAATCTGGCCTGGCAGAAGAGGTGTGAAGCCGGCACCGAAGAGGCCGATGAGCATGAGGGTGGCCAGTAGCAGCGAGAGCGTCGCGGCGAGGTGGCGGACCCTGCGAACGTACGAGCTTTCCGGTGGCAATGAAATGCTCCTGGCAGCGCGGCTTGTCTCGACTCGGCTATTGGCAGCCAGGAGCGTAGCAGCGTGGCGCATTGTTGTCCGTCCATGATGGCCCCTCGCCGGGAGGCCCCTTGGTGCGCGCGATCCTGGGCAGGCAAAGCTGCGTGGTCAGGGCGTCGTCCTTCTCCGATTCCGGCAGTCCACTATGGGCAGGGCCGAAAGCCCGAACCGCGGCGCGAGTACGTCGTTGGCGTCGTGCATCCAGTTGGTTGCCGACACGAGGTCACAGAGGAACGGGTGCTGCGTCATCAGGGGCGGGTCGTCAGGATTGCGCCGGTGATGATGTCGAAGAGGTGATCGGCGCGGGAGGCGAACGCGGGCTGGTCCCCGACCCAGGCGAGTGCGGCGCCCAGGGCGTACAGGTCGGTGCTGTCGATGTCTGTGCGGGCGGCGCCGGCGGCCTGGGCGCGGGCCAGGAGCCGGGCGCCGGCGGCCTTCATCGCAGTGCAGGAGGCGTGCAGGGCGGATTCCGGGTCCTCGATGGCGGCGACCATCGAGGCGATGACGCCGCGGTAGTTGTCCGCGCAGGCGACGAAGTCGCGTAGCCACGCCACCAGGGCGTCCCCGGCCTGGTCCGCCGATTCCAGTACGGCGGCTTTCGCGGCGAGTTCGTCGAAGTTGGTCCGGAGCAGGGCCTCCAGCAGGGCTTCCCGGGTGGGGAAGTGGCGGTACATGGTGCCCAGTCCGACGTCGGCCCGGCGGGCGATGTCGCGCAGCGACGCGTCAGCGCCCTCCTCGGTCACGACGACGTTCGCCACCGCGAGCAACCGGTCGTAGTTCTTTCTCGCGTCGGCGCGCACGACCCCTCCTCTTATTAAGTGGAGCAGTGCTCCGTATAGTCGGAGCAGTGACCCGTTTAGGGTAGTCCAACTTTCCTTGGAGAAGAAATGTCATCGAAGACGATGAAGGCGATCCGGCTGCACGAGCACGGCGGGCCGGAGGTGCTGCGCTACGAGGAGGTCCCGGTTCCCGGGCTGAAGCCGGGGGAGGTGCTGGTCCGGGCGCACGCCGTCGGCATCAACCCGCCGGACTGGTACCTGCGGGACGGGATGCAGAACCTGCCGCCGGAGACCCGGCCCAAGTTCGACTTCCCGGTGATCCCCGGGACCGACGTGTCGGGCGTCGTCGAGGCGGTCGCCCCGGACGTGGACGGCTTCGCCGTGGGCGACGAGGTCTTCGGCCTGCTGCGCTTCCCGAGCTTTGACGGCAGCACCTACGCCGAGTACGTGGCCGCGCCCGCGGCGCACCTGGCCCGCAAGCCGGCCGGCATCGACCACGTACGGGCCGCCGGGGCAGCCATGTCCGGGCTCACCGCCTGGCAATTCCTGATCGAGCTCGGACACGACCACCCGTCGCCGTTCCAGGAGGCCCGGCACCGTCCGGTGCCACTCGCCCCGGGTGCGACGGTGCTCGTCAACGGCGCCGCCGGTGGCGTCGGGCACTTCGCGCTGCAGCTGGCGAAGTGGCAGGGCGCGCACGTCATCGCGGTGGGCGCGGGTGCCCAGGAGCCGTTCCTGCGTGAACTCGGCGCCGACGAGTTCATCGACTACACCACCGTCCGCGCGGAGGAGGTCGCCCGGGACGTCGATCTCGTCATCGACACTGTCGGCGGGCCCACGAGCAGCCGGTTCTTCCAGTCGATCAAGCGCGGCGGCTCCCTCTTCCCGGTCTTCTTCGGCGAGTACGACGCCGACGAGGCGGCCCGGCTGCAGATCACCGTCTCCGGGACCCAGGTGCGCTCGAACGGTGCGCAGCTCGCCGAGCTGGGTGCTCTCCTCGACGACGGCACGGTCCGGGTCGCCATCGGCGGCACGTTCCCGCTCGCGCAGGCCCGCCAGGCGCACGAACGCGCCGCCCGGGGCAACATCCAGGGCAAGCTCGTGCTCACCGTCGCCGGTTCCTGACATCCCACCCGACGAAGGGAGGCACGACGTGACGTCGACCGACGGTCGCACCACGGGGCTGCCCGGGAAAGACGTTGTGGACCGGCTTGCCGTGCAGCAGACGCTGGCGCGCTACGCCGCCGCCCTGGACCAGGGGGATCCGCCCGCTCTGGCGGGTGTTCTGACCGAGGACGCCAGCTGGACGTTCACGATCGGCGGCGCGCCCGGGCCCGGTCCGTTCGTCGGACGGGCGGCGATCCTCGACTTCGTACGGGGTGCCGCAGCGCAGGCCGGTCGGCAGCCCGCGACTGGCGGCGACCGGCTCGTACCGATTCACCCTCCGGCGCGTCCAGGGCGAGTGGCGTATCGCGACGCTGGTCCTCGACATGGAGAACGCCGAGTAGCAGGCGGTTCCCGCTCGGCCCGGCACCGCCCGCCCGGCCGAGCGGGTGGACCCGTTCTCCGCGGCTCTCACCCCGGGGTGGCGCACCCGTCGCGGCTACCCGGCCGCGCAGGTGCTCCGCCCGCTCTTCGTACAGGGCGCGCAGGAGCCCGGTGAGGGCGGGCGCTTCGCCAGGGCAGTCCGGGGCCAGGGCCGGATCTATCATTTCAACGGCGCACTGACCCCCGTGCGAGGAGGCCGGCACCCAGATGGACGACATCGATCAGCGATCCGAGCCGACCGGCGATCAGCTGCTTGCCGTGGCGCGAAAGCACTGCGCCGAACTCTGCGGCGGTGAAGGCGAGTTCCCGTTCGGGCCCAACGCCGAGGTCTACAAGGTCGGCGGCAAGATCTTCGCGCTCTTCATGGGGCTCGACAGCCGGACCGCACGCCTCAACGTCAAACTGCCGCCGGACGAGGGCGCCGAGCTGCGGGCGTCCTTCCCGGACTCGGTGACCCCGGGCTATCACATGAACAAGCTGCACTGGAACACGATTCTGCTCGCGGGAGAGCCGGCGCGATCGGAGCTGACCGAACTGCTCGACATCTCGTACGGCCTGGTGCGGTCATCCCTGCCGCGCCGCGTGCGAGACCAGCTGTAGTTACCGGCTGCCACCCGCGGTGGTCGACGTCGAACCGGAGCACGGCGAGCATGAGGAGAAGACCAGCGCTCGCAATGTCACCCTGACCCGCTCGACACCTCAGCTGTCGGCTGAACCGCGGACCTGGCGACCTCGCTGTTGCTCGAGAGCCTGTCGTTGCGTACGCCTCTGTTCGAAGATCCGGGCGGTCACGACCGTCGCGCTGACCACGAGAACGAGCAGGATCAACCATTTCATGTGCGCACGCTACAAGCGTGGGAAGCCGGAGAGGAATACCACCGTGGGCGGGATCAATTGCCCGGCACGAGGTCCGATGTGGTGGCGGTCGCGGCGGTCAGACGACTCGGCGTTCGGCGGTCAGTTCGCTGGGGGTGTCGCCGGTGTTGACGGTCTCGCTCGGTTCGATCAGCAGGATCTCGGCTCCTTCCGCGGAGACGGGCTGGTGAGGCGTGCCGCGGGGCACCACGTACAGCTGCCCGGGGCCGAGGGTGACGTCGCCGGCGTCCATCCGGATGGTCAGTGTGCCGCGCAGTACGAGGAAGAGCTCGTCTGTCTCCGGGTGGCTGTGCCGGGTGAACTCGCCTCTGGTCTTGACCACGCGCACGTCGTAGTCGTTCATCAGCGCGACCGTACGCGGGGACCAGGGCTCGTCGAATTCCGACAGGGCAGCGGCGAGATCGACGGACTTGTTCATGTGTTCATCCTGTGCGATGCCCGCGCGAACTGTCGAGTGGCGATTGCCTGGGCATGCGGGCAGCCCCGCTCATGTGCCGGAGACAGTGCGCGTCGGGCTGACCCCGCCCCGGCCGGCGGGGTCAGCCCCGGTGCGTCGGCTGTCAGGCGAGTTCCCGCCGCCGCAGGTGTGCGGCGAACTGGTCGAGGGCGCTGTCCCAGCCGTCGTAGACGTTGTCGTCGCCGGGTGCGGCGGCGATTCCGCGCAGGTCGAAGGTCATCCGGGTGCGGCCCGGCGCCAGCGGTGCGAGGGTCACGGTGATCAGCGGCGCGCTCTCGGGGTCGTCGTCCGGGTTGCCCCAGGTGAAGACCAGCCTCTCGTTCTCGACGACCTCGCGGTATTCGCCGCCGGTCGGGTACCGCTCGCCGGTGGCGTCGTTGACCATCGTGTACGCGTACCGGCCGCCCACCCGGGCGTCGATGGCGACGGTGTCGCGCGGGGTGTGGAGACCGGCCGGGTGCCACCATGCGGCCGCCTCGTCCGGGTCGGTCCAGGCCCGCCATAGCTCCTGCGGCGCCGCGTCGAACTCCCGGACGATCGTGAAGCCCTTGCTCGTGTCGATCATGGCTGTTCCTTTCGTCTCGTACGAAGGCGCTCCTCCAGCAGGTCGAAGCGCTCGGTCCACTCGGCGTGCTGGGTGGCGATCCACCGCGACGCCTCGTCCAGTCCCCGTTCCCGCAGGCTGCACTCGCGCCACTGGGCGTTCACCGTGCGGGTGATGAGACCGGCCTGTTCCAGCACCCGGAGGTGCTGGGAGATTGCCGGGCGGCTCATCGGGTAGTGCGCGGCCAGCTCGCCGACGGTCTGTGGCCCGCTGCCGAGCCGGGTCAGGATGTCGCGTCTCGTGGGATCGGCGAGGGCGCTGAACACGAGACTCAGAGGATCGTCGGCGGTAGGCATTTAGGTGTTCCCTTACGTAAGGAGTTGCTTACACGCTAGCGCCCCGGGTGGCCTGACGCCAGGGTTTCCCCGAATGCCGCCTGTTCCCGCTCCGCGACGCGCCGGTTTCGCGCCTCACTGGCGGCGGGCCAGATAGACCACGTCGGGTTCGCCGCGTGGCACCTCCACCAGGTGGGCGGTGACCGGTCCGATCACCGCGGCCAGCCGGGCCGCGTACTCCGGCGCGGCCGCCGCGCTCCAGATCGCCAGCACGCCCCCGGGAGCGAGCCGGTCGCGCAGCAGTAGCGCGCCGCCATCGTCGTAGAGGGCGGTGTTGCTCTCGAAGACCGTCCACTCGGGCCCGTTGTCGACATCCAGGCAGATGGCGTCGAAGACCTCGCCGGTGTCGCGCAGCCAGCGCACGATGTCGTCGTTGACGAGCCGTACCCGGGGGTCGGCGAGGGCGTCGCCGCTGACGGCGGCGAGTTCGCCCCGGTGCCAGTCGATCAGGTTCTTTTCGATCTCCAGCACCACGATCTCCGCCGGCACGGGGGAGGCCGCCGCCTCGACGAGCGAGAATCCCACCCCGAGGCCGCCGATCAGCAGCCGCGCTCCGGGCCGGGTGAGCGCGAGCGCTTCCCGGACGAGTACGCGTTCGGAGGCGCCGTTGCGGGTGTCCATCAGGAAGACGCCGTTGCTGATGATCTCGAAGTGTTCGCCCGCGCGGCGCAGGACCAGCTCGCCGCGCCCGGTGGTCACCCGGTCGACTACGTCAATGTCACTCATCGACATTGTTATGTCACACAATCGCTGCCGGTCCCAGCCCATTCGCTCCCGCCGGGCTGAGTCGGCGGGGTCGGCTGGGCTGCGGGCGGTCCCGGGCGGTGCGAGGGGTGCGCATGATCGGCGGTGGGACAATGCGTTGCATGAGTGAAGAGAACGGGTGGCTCCAGCAGCTCCAGGCCAACCCGGAGCACTCCCGGTGGTACATCGAGCGCTTCCGGGCGATGGCCGAGGCGGGCGCCGACCTGGCCGGGGAGGCGCGGCTGATCGACGCGATGCTGCCGCGGGGCGGGCGGGTGCTCGACGCGGGCTGCGGCACCGGACGGGTCGGCGGGTTCCTCGCCGCAGCCGGGCACGAGGTGGTCGGGGTGGACCTCGATCCGACGCTGATCGGGGCGGCCCGGCAGGACCATCCGGGCCCGCAGTGGCTGGTGGGGGACCTGGCCGAGCTGGACCTGCCGGCCCAGGGCATCGCCGACGGATTCGACGTGGTGGTCTGCGCGGGGAACGTGATGACCTTCGCGGCCCCCGGCACCCGTCAGGAGATCCTGCGGCGGTTCCGGCGGCACCTGCGCGCACAGGGCCGGGCGGTGGTCGGCTTCGGCGCCGGTCGCGGCTACGAGTTCACCGACTTCCTCGATGACGCGCGCGCCGCTGGCCTGGTGCCGGATCTGCTCCTGTCGACCTGGGACGTGCGGCCCTTCGCCGACGACTCGGACTTCCTGGTCGCCTCCCTGCGCCCACAGTGACCGCGTCGTCGGTCCGGCCGAAGGCCATCGCGGCCGGCTGTCGTTTCGCCCCGCGCAGTCCCCGGTCCGCCGCTCCTGCGCCGCAGTGGATGAACAGATCGTTTAAAACATTCCGTTGACAACGTCGCGCGGCGGTGCTTCGCTGGACGCATGAGCGAAACCCGTCACGCCGACGAGGCGTTCCTGCCGCCGGATGCCGCGCGAGCCCGGGCCGAGCGCCAGCATGCGGCGCTCTTCCGGATCGCCGAGCGGCACGCCGGCACCTCGGCCCGGCGACACCGCTGGCACCACGCCGAGGTGCCCGACCCGTACGAGGCGGTCGCGCTGGTCACCGCCCTCGCCGGGGGCGCGGCCCTGCCCGAGCCGGGGGAGGAGCCCGTCGACCAGGCCGACCTCACCGCCGCCCTCACCCTCATCCCGCACGTCCGCGCCGAACTCGACTCGCTGGAACTCGGCCTGCTCTCCCTCGCCCGCGACCGGGGCATGACCTGGCAGGCGATCGCCTTCGGGCTGGGGCTCGGCACGGCGCAGGCGGCCCGGCAGCGCTACGAACGGCTGGCGGGCCGCAGCGAGACCGCGGAGAGCTGACGGGCCCCGGAGCCTTCTGTGCAGACGTGGGCCGGTGCCGCGCCACGGGTGAATGCGGGCGAAGTCGGGCAGTACCCGCTGTCACACTCCATCGCCCTGGATACTCCCGGGGGGTATGGGAGTAGCATGGGTGGCATGGACGAGAAGTTGCCCGTGGCGTTGCAGCGGATCGATCTCGACATCACCGGGATGACCTGCGCCTCCTGCGCCGCCCGGATCGAGAAGAAACTCAACCGGATGCCCGGTGTCACCGCCTCGGTCAACTACGCCACCGAGAAGGCATCGGCCACCGTCGAGGAGGGGATCAGCGCCGACGACCTGATCGCCACCGTCGAGGCCACCGGCTACCAGGCGGCGCTGCCGCCACCGCCGGCCCGCGTCGCCGATCACGCCACCGCAGGCCCGGAACGCCCCAGCGCCGCCGACACCGAGCTGGCCGCACTGCGTACCCGGGTGCTCGTCTCGCTGGTGCTCACCGTGCCGGTGATCGTGCTGGCGATGGTGCCGCCGTGGCAGTTCACCTACTGGCAGTGGCTGTCGTTGACGCTCGCCGCGCCGGTCGTCGTCTGGGGCGGCTGGCCCTTCCACCGGGCCGCCGCGGTCAACCTGCGCCACGGCGCGGCGACCATGGACACGCTGATCTCGCTCGGCACCCTCGCCGCCTTCGGCTGGTCGATCTGGGCGCTCTTCCTCGGTGACGCCGGCATGCCCGGCATGACCCACCCCTTCTCGTTCACCATCGAGCGCACCGACGGCAGCGGCGCCATCTACCTGGAGGCCGCCGCCGGGGTGACCCTCTTCCTGCTCGCCGGGCGCTACTTCGAGGCCCGCGCCAAGCGCCGCTCCGGCGCCGCCCTGCGGGCCCTGCTCGAACTCGGCGCCAAGGACGTCAGCCTGCTACGCGACGGCGTCGAGACCCGGGTTCCGGTGGATCAGCTCGCCGTCGGGGACCGGTTCCTGGTCCGCCCCGGCGAAAAGATCGCCACCGACGGGGTGATCGAGGACGGCTCCTCCGCCGTCGACGCGAGCATGCTCACCGGCGAGTCGGTGCCCGTCGAGGTCGGCCCCGGCGACAGCGTCGTCGGCGGCACCGTCAACGCCGGCGGACGGCTGGTCGTCACCGTCACCCGCGTCGGCGGCGACACCCGGCTGGCGCAGATGAGCCGCCTCGTCGAGGAGGCGCAGAGCGGCAAAGCACAGGTGCAGCGCCTCGCCGACCGGGTCTCGGCGGTCTTCGTACCGATCGTCATCGCACTCGCCGTCGGCACCCTCGGCTACTGGCTCGGCACCGGCGCCGGGGCAACCGCCGCCTTCACCGCCGCCGTCGCCGTACTGATCATCGCCTGCCCGTGCGCGCTCGGCCTGGCCACGCCGACGGCGCTGCTGGTCGGCACCGGCCGCGGCGCCCAGCTCGGCATCCTGATCAAGGGGCCGGAGGCGCTGGAGAGCACCCGGCGCGTCGACACCGTCGTGCTGGACAAGACCGGCACCGTCACCACCGGCCGGATGTCCCTGGTCGACGTGATCCCCGCGGCCGGCACCGACCGCGACGAGCTGCTGCGCCTGGCCGCCGCCCTGGAGGCCGGCTCCGAGCACCCCGTCGCCCGGGCCGTCGTCGAGGGCGCGCCCGCAGCACTGCCGGACGTACGCGACTTCGCCAACGTCCCCGGGCTCGGAGTTCGCGGCACCGTCGAGGGACACCAGGTGGTCGTCGGCCGTACGGCGCTCGTCGGTGAGCTGCCCGCGGAGCTCGCCGCCGCCCGGGACGCCGCCGGCGACCGGACCACCATCGCCGTCGGCTGGGACGGCCAGGTACGCGGCCTGCTCGTTGTCGCCGACACCGTCAAGCCGACCAGCGCCGAGGCGGTCGCCTCGATGCGGCGGCTCGGCCTGACCCCGGTGCTGCTCACCGGCGACGCCACCGAGGTCGCCGAACGGGTCGCCGCCGAGGTCGGCATCGACGAGGTGATCGCCGAGGTCCTCCCCGCCGACAAGGTCGACGTGATCAAACGACTCCAGGAGCGGGGGCGGGCCGTGGCGATGGTCGGCGACGGCGTCAACGACGCGGCCGCGCTGGCCCAGGCCGACCTGGGGCTGGCGATGGGCACCGGGACGGATGTGGCGATCGAGGCCAGCGACCTGACCCTCGTTCGGGGGGATCTGCGCGCAGCCGTCGACGCCATCCGCCTGGCCCGTCGTACGCTACGGACGATCAAGAGCAACCTGTTCTGGGCGTTCGCCTACAACGTGGCCGCCCTGCCGTTGGCCGCCGCCGGCCTGCTCAACCCGATGATCGCGGGCGCGGCGATGGCCTTGTCGTCGGTCTTCGTGGTGAGCAACAGTCTGCGGCTGCGGGGGTTCCGACCAATCGCCTGAGGGGAGCGCGGATGGTCGATCGACGCCTCTACCAGCACCTGGTCAGCCGCTTCGGCCAGTGGCCGCCCCGGCAGCCCGTACAGGTCGTCGCCTCGGCCCGGCGCACCCGGCCCGGCTGGGACGGGCGGCTGCACCCCGCGATCGCCCTCGCCGCGCCCGCCGGCACCGTCGTCTCCGTGCCGCCGGAGCACCTGGCGACCGTACGGCGGCTCGCCGGCCGGCTCGGCGACGGCCCCGCCGGAGCGCGGGAACAACTCGACGGGCTGCTCGCCGCCCTGCCGGCCGCCATCGGGCACCCCGACTGCGGACAGAACCGGGGCACGTTCCGCTGGACGCTCGCGCCGGCCCCGCTGGAACCGGCCGGGCAGTGGTGCCCGCCGGCCGCCGCCGGACTGCCCTCCTGGCTGCGCTGGTACGGCGAGGACGTGCTCGTCGTACGCGACGACGACGGCCGGTACCTGGCCGGCGCCGGAATCAAGCGGCACGACGCGTACGGCGCGGAGATCGCCGTCGGCACCGCCGAGGCGGCCCGCGGCCGGGGCCTGGCGCGGCGGCTGGTCGCCGAGGCCGCACGGCGGGCACTGGACGAAGGGCTGGTCCCGACGTACGTGCACGACCCGGGCGATGAGGCGGCGGCCCGGGTGGGGGACGCGGCGGGAATGGCCGAGCGGGGCTGGCGCCTCTACACCCTCGTCCCGGAGTGACTACGCAGGTCAGCCCCCGGTGTCAGGCCGGGAAGCCCGGTGTCAACCTGCC
>Ga0233385_1001094_pt1 | contig 11644 bp, 3 predicted proteins | sample ElkDunMinimDraft_16_FD_191543 | JGI IMG/M metagenome (GOLD analysis project Ga0233385, IMG submission 191543) | Fecal eukaryotic communites from dung pellets of Tule Elk in California, USA - Elk Dung G36 | ecosystem: Host-associated > Mammals > Digestive system > Large intestine > Fecal | place... | reverse complement strand
GCCGCCAGTCCGGAGCTGCTGCGCCGTCCGTCGCGGATCGTGGCGTGCGTGGTGCGCGCGGCGGCGTACCGGTCGCTCCCGGACCAGACGCACGACGTCGACCCGGCTGTGCTGGCGCCCGTCCTCGAGGACTTCTTCGGTTCCACCACAGCTCACCGATGACGCCCCCACCCCGAGATCGGTGAGCCCTGGGGAAGCCGGACGTCCGTACGCCCCACAGGTCACCGCCTGGCGGACGGGACGGGGCCGACACCCCCGCCGAGCACGCTAGGCCGTCACCGCCACCCGCGCCGGCGGCAGCACGCGCCCCCGGAGCAGGTCCGCAGCCTTCTCGCCGACCATGATCGTCGGCGCGTTGGTGTTGCCGCGCGGCACGACCGGCATGACCGACGCGTCCGCGACCCGCAAGCCCTCGACGCCGCGCACCCGCAGCTCGGGATCGACCACCGCCGCCTCGCTGTCGCCCATCGCGCACGTGCCGACGGGATGGAAGAGCGTCTGCGTCAGCGCCCGCGCGTGCGCGACGAGCTCGGTCTCGGTCGGCACCGCACGGCGGGTGGAGGGCAACCACAGGTCCTTGAGGTGGCGTGCGAGCGGCCCTGACCTGACGGTCTCGAGCAGCCGCTGCGTCCCCGCGATCATCGCGTCGAGGTCGGACTGGTCGTCGTAGTAGGCGGCGTCGATCTCCGGGTGCCACGCAGGATCGGCGGAACGGAGCCGGATCGAGCCGCGGCTCGCGACGCTCACGAGGGTCGGCGCGATGGTGATCGACCGCACCTTGGGCTCGTGCATGCCGTTGTCGTAGAAGGCACTCGGCGCGACGTGCGCCTGCAGGTCGGGCGCCGGGAGCCCGTCCCGGCTGGCAAAGAAGGCCCCCGCCTCCCCGACGTTCGAGGAGAGCGGTCCCGTGCCGGTCGCCTTCCAGCGCAGCAGGTTGCCGAGCGTCGAGGCCTGGGCCAGGTCGCTCGCATCCTTCGTCGCCCACACCAGCGGCAGCGCGGGGTGGTCGTGCAGGTTGGCACCGACACCCGGCACGTCGGCGACGACGTCGATGCCGTGCTCGCGCAGGTGCGCGGCCGGGCCGACACCGGACAGCATGAGCAGCTGCGGGCTGTTGACCGCGCCGCCGGACAGGACGACCTCCCGCTCGACGCGGGCGACCTGCTCGGCGCCGGCTGCGCGGTACGCGACGCCGACGGCCCTCCCACCCTCGATGATGACGCGCGTGACCAGCGCGTCGGTGAGCACCGTCAGGTTGGGGCGGTCGAGCGCCGGACGCAGGTACGCGTCGACGACGGACCAGCGCCGTCCCTTGCGGCACGTCACCTGGTAGAGCCCCGCACCCTCCTGCGACTCGCCGTTGAAGTCGTCGGTCGCCTTCAGGCCCGAGGCCACGGCCGACTCGACCCACGCCTGGGTCAGCGGGTGGGTGAACGTGCGGTCCTCGACGCGCACCGGCCCGTGCTGCCCGTGGTACGGACCGCCGAGGCGGGTGTTGCCCTCCGCGCGCATGAAGTACGGAAGGACGTCCGCGTACCCCCAGCCGGTCGCACCGTGCGCGTCGCGCCACGTGTCGTAGTCGACCCGGTTGCCGCGGATGTAGATCATCGCGTTCATCGAGGAGCAGCCGCCGAGCGCCTTCATGCGCGGCCAGTACGCCCTGCGGCCACCGAGCTGCTTCTGCGCCACGGTGCTGTAACCCCAGTCCCAGCGGGTCTTGAAGAGGTTGGCGAACGCAGCCGGGATGGAGATCTCGTCGGCGTCGTCGACCGGCCCCGCCTCGAGCAGGAGGACGGTCACCGACGGGTCCTCCGTGAGCCTCGCCGCGACCACCGCTCCGGCGCTGCCGGCCCCCACCACCACATAGTCGTACGACGTCATGGCGGAAGTGTGGCATGCCTCACATACGGACGGAAAACATGAGGTTTGCCTCACGAAAATGTTGAGGTTTCCCTCATGTTTGGGTCATCATGAGAACTTCCGGCATCCACCTGAGGAAGTTCGAGGGACACGTGACGATCATCGACACCCCGACCACACGGACGACGCACGTCGATCACCGCTCGCGGCTGGTCGACTCCTTGAACGGCGGTACGCCCTACGCGGTCGCCTTCGGCGGCCAGGGCAGTCCCTGGCTGGAGCCGCTGAGCGAGCTCCTCCGCACGTTCGCGCTCGGCTCCTCGATGCACGCCCTCTGCGCGGACGCCGACACCCGCCTCGAGCCCGTACGGGCAGAGCTCGCGCGGCTCCCCTTCGCCTTCACCCCGCTCGCGTGGGCCGACGCCCTCGCCGTCGCGGAGTCCGCCGCGTCCGACGACGCGCCGGAGACCCCCGACGCCGAGCTCCTCGCCCAGCCGGCGATCTCCGTCCCGGGCATCCTGCTCGCCCAGCTGGCCGGCCTCCAGGCGCTCGCGCTCCAGGGTGTCGACCCGGCCGAGACGCCGCCGACCGCCGTCGTCAGCCACTCGCAGGGCGTCCTTGCCGCGGAGGTCCTGGCCGGCCGCGACGCCGCCGACGTCCTCGCGCTCGCCCGCCTCGTCGGTGCCGGCATCCAGGTCGCCGCACAGCGCGCGGGCCTCCTCGGCGACACGATGCTCGCCGTGCGCCGCGTGGATCCGGCCGAGGTCGAGCGCCTTCTCGCAGCGATCGACGGCATCGACGTCGACGTCGCGCTGCGCAACGGCCGCCGTACTGTCGTCCTCAGCGGACCCGCCGCCGATCTCGTGACCGTCCAGCGCCGCTTCGAGGCCGAGGCGAAGGCCCAGGCCGCCCTGCGCGAGCGCAAGGTGACCGGCGGGTCGCCGTTCGCGCCCGTCTTCGAGACGCTGGACCCTCGCGCGGCCTTCCACCACCACGGTCTCCGACCGGCCGCCGACCTCGTCGCCGCGTGGGCGCAGACCTGCGGCCTCGATCCCGAGTGGGCCCGCGACGTCGCCACCCGCGCCGTCATCGCGCCCGGGGACTGGGTCGCCGCGCTGGAGTCCGCGCTCGACAGCGGGCCCGAGTGGATCCTCGACCTCGGTCCTGGCAACCTCGCCTCGCTCCTCGCCGACTACGAGGCGACCGCCCGTGGTGTCGGCCTCCTCGCCCCCGCGACCCGTGAGGGCCACCGCGCCCTCACCACGCCCGGTGCCGCACCCCGGCGTCGCGAGGCCTGGGCGTCCTTCGCCCCGAAGCCGGTGACGCTGCCCGACGGCCGTACGGTCCTCGAGACGCGCTTCACCCGCCTGACCGGCCGCTCCCCGATCCTGCTCGCCGGCATGACGCCGACCACCGTGGACCCGGCGATCGTGGCGGCCGCCGCCAACGCCGGCTTCTGGGCCGAGCTCGCCGGCGGCGGCCAGGTCACCGAGAGCATCTTCAGCCAGAACGTCGGCCGGCTCGACGACCTGCTCGACGACGGCCGGACGTACGCGTTCAACGCCCTCTACCTCGACCCGTACCTGTGGAAGATGCAGCTCGGCCAGCAGCGTCTGGTCCAGCGCGCGCGTGCGGCGGGCTCGGCGGTCGACGCGGTCGTCGTCAGCGCCGGCATCCCGGAGCTGCCCGACGCCGTCGCCCTCGTCGAGGAGCTGCGCGAGTCCGGCATCTCGTACGTGGTCTTCAAGCCCGGCACCGTGAAGCAGATCCGCGAGGTCCTCGCGATCGCCCGCGAGGTCGCGCCCGTCCCGATCGTCGTGCACGTCGAGGGCGGCAAGGCCGGTGGCCACCACTCCTGGGAGGACCTCGACGACCTCCTCCTCACCACGTACGCGCAGCTGCGTGCGCAGGACAACGTCGTCGTCTGCGTCGGCGGCGGCATCGGCACCCCCGACGCCGCGTCGGCCTACCTGACCGGCGCCTGGGCGCGCCGCCACGGCTACCCGGCGATGCCGCTCGACGGCATCCTGATCGGCACCGCGGCGATGGCGGCACGCGAGGCGACCACCTCTCCGCAGGTCAAGCAGCGGCTCGTCGACACCCCCGGCACGCCCGAGTGGGTGGGAGCGGGACGCGCCGACGCCGGCATGGCGTCGGGGCGCAGCCAGCTCGGCGCCGACATCCACGAGATCGACAACGCCGCCTCCCGGGCCGGGCGCCTCCTCGACGAGGTCGCCGGCGACACCGAGGCTGCCCTGGAACGGCGGGACGAGATCATCGCCGCGATCGCTCCGACGGCGAAACCGTACTTCGGCGACGTCGCCGAGATGACGTACGCCGCGTGGCTCACGCGCTTCGCCGAGCTCGCCCACACCGACGGGTGGCTCGACGTCACGCTGCGCGACCGGTTCCACGCGATGGTCCAGCGGGCCGAGGCCCGTCTTGCGCCGCAGGACCACGGCACCATCCCGACCCTGTTCGCCGACGCGTCCGACGTCGAGGACCCGCACGCGGCGCTCGCGACGCTGCTCTCCTCGTACCCCGCCGCGACCGAGGTGACGCTCCACCCCGCGGACGTGCCGTTCCTCGTCGAGGTGTGCCGGCGCCCCGGCAAGCCGGTGCCGTTCGTGCCCGTGCTCGACGGCGACGTCCGCCGCTGGTACCGCTCGGACTCGCTGTGGCAGGCCCACGACGCGCGCTACGACGCCGATGCCGTGTGCATCATCCCGGGGACCGTCGCGGTCGCCGGGATCACGCAGGTCGACGAGCCCGTGGCCGACCTGCTGCGGCGCTTCGAGGACGAGACCGTCGACGACGTCCTGACCGCCGGCGCGCTGACCTCGCGCGTCGCGGGCCGACGCCGCGTGGACGCCGCCGACGACGTGCTCGGCCTCGTCCTCGCCGCACCGGACGTCTCCTGGGCCGGCCGCACGGTCCGCAACCCGGTCCACCGCCTCGGCGCCGACTGGGTCATCGTCGACCCGTCCCGGGCCGAGCACGCCGAGACCGGCGCCGTCCTCCGCACGGAGGGTGAGACCGCCGTGCTCGAGGTCGATCTCGGCGGTCGCCGCACGCTCACGCTCCGCCTCCAGGTCGCCGATGCCGCGGACGGCGGCGCTCCCCTGGTCAGCGCCGACGACGCGGTCGCCGCGATGCGCAGCCTCGCGAGCGCCGCAGCCGGCGACGCGCTCCCCGCGATGGACGGCGACGTCGCTCGGGCGACCGCGACGTGGTCCGGCGACCTCGGTTCCGACCACGCTGCGGTCAGCTCCGGCCCGCTGGTCCCCGGAGCCCGGCCCGCACCCGACGCACTCGTCGGGCTGGCCTGGCCTGCCGTCTTCGCCGTGCTCTCGCACGCACAGGGCGACGGCGTCGTGCCGCTGGTCGAGGGCATGCTCGACCTCGTCCACCTCGACCACGCGATCGCGCTCGCGGGCGACCTGCCCCGCGAGTCCACGCCGCTGGCCGTCGAGGCTCATCTCGTCGACGTCACCGACGCCGGTGTCGGCCGTGTCGTGACCATCGACGTCGCGGTCACGACCGAGGACGGTGCCGAGGTCGCGACGCTCCGCGAGCGCTTCGCGATCCGCGGCCGTACCGGCGCTGCCGACCTCACCGACCCGGTCGTCGCCGGGGGCGCGGTGCGCGGCCCGGTCGTCGACACCCCGCGTCGTACCCGCGCTGAGAAGACCGTCGTCGCCCCGAGCGACCTGCGGGCCTTCGCCGCGGTCACGGGCGACCACAACCCGATCCACACCAGCACCGCCGCTGCCCGCCTCGCCGGGCTCGGCGAGCCGATCGTCCACGGCATGTGGCTGTCGGCGGCGGCGCAGCACCTGCTGGCGCCGCGCCGGATCGACGGCTGGACCACGCGCTTCCTCGCCCCGGTACGCCCGGGTGCCCAGGTCGAGCTGCGCGCCGTCCGTACAGGGCTGGACGACGGCGACGAGCTCGTCGAGGTCACCGGGCGCAGCGAGGGCGAGCTCGTCCTCGCCGCCACCGCCCGTACGTTCGCCCCGCGGACCGCGTACGCGTTCCCCGGCCAGGGCATCCAGCACGCCGGCATGGGGATGGCGGGATACCAGCGCAGCAAGGCTGCCCGGGCGATCTGGGACCGTGCCGACGCGCACACCCGCGAGGTCCTCGGGTTCTCGATCCTCACGGTGGTGCGCGACAACCCGACGGTCGTCGTCGCCCACGGCATGACGCACAAGCACCCGGACGGCGTACTCTTCCTCACCCAGTTCACGCAGGTCGCGATGGCCGTGCTCGGTTCGGCGCAGATCGCCGAGCTGCGCGAGGCGGGCGCGTTCGTCGACGACGCGGTGCTCGCCGGCCACTCCGTCGGGGAGTACAACGCGCTCTCCGCCGTCTCCGGGGTCATCAGCCTCGAGGCCGTCATCGAGGTCGTGTTCCAGCGCGGATCGGTCATGCACACGCTGGTGCCGCGCGACGCCGACGGGCGCAGCGACTACCGCCTCGCCGCGATCCGGCCGAGCCAGATCGGGCTCGACGACGACGAGGTCGCCCCGTACGTGGCCCGCATCGCCGACGAGACCGGTGAGTTCCTGGAGATCGCGAACTACAACCTGCGCGGCTCGCAGTACGCCATCGCCGGGACCGTCAAGGGACTCGAGGCGCTCGAGGCCGACATCACGAAGCGCCGTGCCGAGTTCGGGGGCAAGGCCGCCTTCATCCTCGTGCCCGGCATCGACGTGCCGTTCCACAGCCGCGTGCTCCGTGGCGGCGTCCCGGACTTCCGTGCACGCCTCGAGGAGCTGCTCCCCGAGACGATCGAGCCCGCGATCCTGATCGGTCGCTACGTCCCCAACCTGGTCCCGCGACCGTTCACGCTCGACCGTGCCTTCATCGCCGAGATCGCCGAGACGGTGCCGTCCGCGCCGCTCGAGGAGGTCCTCGCCGACTACGAGGCCTGGGCGGCGACGCCGGGCCGTCTCGCACGGCGACTGCTCGTGGAGCTGCTCGCCTGGCAGTTCGCGAGCCCGGTGCGCTGGATCGAGACGCAGGACCTGATGTTCGGCGACCTCGGTGTCGAGCGGTTCGTCGAGGTCGGCGTGGCCAACGCGCCGACCGTCGCCAACCTCGCGGCGTCCACGCTCAAGCTGCCGACGTCGACCGACCGCCCTCTCGAGGTCCTCAACATCGAGCGCGACGCGGCGGCGGTCTTCGCGACCGACACCGACCCCGAGCCGGCCGAGGAGGCACCCGCCGACGACACGCCCGCGGCCGCCCCGGCCCCGAACGCTGGTGCTGCGGCGGCCCCCTCCTCCGCCGCAGCACCGGTGTCCGCCTCGGCGGACCGCCCGGCCGACCTCGCGTTCGACGCCGCCGACGCCACCAAGGTCCTGCTGGCGTGGTGGACCAAGATGCGGCTCGACCAGATCGGCACCGCCGACTCCATCGAGTCCCTGTGCGACGGCGCCTCGTCGCGCCGCAACCAGCTGCTGGTCGACCTCGGCGGCGAGCTGTCGCTCGGCGCGATCGACGGTGCCGCCGACGCCGACCTCCCGACGCTGTCGGGCCAGGTCAAGGGCCTCGCCCGGGCGTACAAGCCCTTCGGCCCGGTGCTCAGCACCGCCCTCGGCGACCACCTCACCAAGGTGCTCGGCCCGACCGGCAAGCGCCAGTCCGCGATCACCGAGCGTGTGACCGGTGTCTGGCAGCTCGGACCGGGCTGGGCGAGCCACGTGACCGCCGAGCTCGCACTCGCGACCCGCGAGGGCGCGAGCGTACGAGGTGGAGGCTTCGGTGACCTGCAGGCACCGACCAGCGCGGCCGAGCTCGACGCCTGCGTCGACGTGGCCGTCCAGGCGGTCGGCGCGCGCCACGGTGTCGCTGTCGGGATGCCGAGCACCGGTGGAGGCGGCGACGTCACCGTCGACGCTGCCGCCCTCGGCGAGATCACCGCCGGGATCACCGGTCCCGACGGCGTCCTCGCGTCGACGGCGCGTCACCTGCTGAACCGGCTCGGGCTCGACGCCGAGGCGCCGGCCGCCTCCGCGACCACCGAGGCCGACGCCGCGGTGCTCGCCCAGGTCGAGGCCGAGCTCGGAAGCGACTGGGCGCGGCTGACGGCTCCGGCCTTCGACGCGCGACGCGCCCTCCTGCTCGACGACCGCTGGGCGAGCGCGCGCGAGGACGTCGCACGTCTCGCAGCCGGTGAGGAGGTCGACGTCGCGACCAGCGCCTTCGCCGGGACCGGCGACGACGTCGCGAGCCAGGCCCGCTGGTGGGCGACCCGTACGCAGGATCCCGCCCTCGCCGACCGCCTGACCGCGATCGCCGAGGCCGCCCTCGACACCGCGCCGGGGCCGTGGGCCGACGACGTCGCCGTCGTCACCGGTGCCAGCACCGGCTCGATCGCGTCCGCGGTCGTCGGCCGGTTGCTGGCCGGCGGGGCGACGGTCGTGGCGACCACCTCGAACCTCGACCAGCGCAAGCTGCGGAGCTTCAAGGCGCTCTACCGCAAGCACGCCCGTGGCGCCGCCCGCCTGTGGGTCGTACCGGCCAACCTCGCGTCCTTCGCCGACGTCGACGCCCTCGCCTCGTGGGTCGTCGAGGAGCAGACGACCGCAGCGGCCGGCGTGACGACGGTGACCAAGCCGGCTCTCGAGCCGACGCTGGTGCTGCCGTTCGCCGCAGGCGCCGTCTCCGGCGACCTCACCGAGGTCGGCTCGCGCAGCGAGGTCGACATGCGGATCCTGCTCTGGTCCGTCGAGCGCCTGGTCGGCGCACTGGCCACCAGCGGCCGCGACCACGACCTCGCGTCCACCCTGCACGTCGTGCTGCCGGGCTCGCCCAACCGCGGCACGTTCGGCGGTGACGGCGCGTACGGCGAGGCCAAGGCCGCGCTCGACGCGATCGTGGCCAAGTGGTCGAGCGAGTCCACCTGGAGCGCCCGTGTCACGCTGGTCCACGCGATCATCGGCTGGGTCCGCGGGACCGGGCTCATGGGCGGCAACGACCCGTTGGTCGAGGCTGTCGAGAAGGTCGGCGTCCGTACCTGGTCGACCGACGAGATGGCCGACGCCCTGCTCGACCACGCGACGCCCGCCGTGCGCGAGCAGGCCCGTACGGCGCCGGTCACCGTCGATCTGACCGGTGGTCTCGGTGACATCGACCTCGACCTGGCGGCACTGGCCCGCGAGGCGGTGGCCGCGCGGCGCGCCCCGGAGGCCGAGGACGACGACATCGCCACCATCGACGCCCTCGCCCCGTCGCCGGCGCAGCTGCCCGCACGGCCCGAGGTCTCGTGGCCGAGCCTCTCCGCCCGCCCCGAGGACCTCGTCGTCATCGTCGGCGCCGGTGAGCTCGGTCCGTACGGGTCGGCGCGCACGCGCTTCGAGTACGAGGTGTCCGAGGAGCTCTCGGCCGCCGGCGTGCTCGAGCTCGCCTGGTCGACCGGGCTGGTCGCCTGGGACGACAACGGCGGCTGGTACGACGTCGCGTCCGGCGAGCCCGTCACCGAGGCGGAGCTCCACGAGCGCTACCACGACACCGTGGTCGAGCGGTGCGGCATCCGTCGCTACGGCGACGACGGTGCGCTGGTCGACACGAGCACCCCGCTGCTGGCGCGCGCGTACCTCGACGACGACCTCACCTTCACCGTCGGCAACGAGGCCGCCGCTCGAGCCATGTACGACGCCGACCCCGACCGTACGGTCATCGCACCGGGCGCGGACGGCGACTGGACCGTCACCCGCAAGGCCGGCACCGAGATCCGCGTCCCGCGGCGTCTGGCGCTGACCCGGACCATCGGCGGTCAGATCCCGACCGGGTTCGACCCCGCCGTCTGGGGAGTGCCGGCGGAGATGCTGGAGTCGCTGGACCGCGTCGCCGTCTGGAACCTGCTCTGCACCGTGGACGCGTTCCTCTCGTCCGGGTTCAGCCCGGCCGAGCTCATGCGGTGGGTCCACCCGGCCGCGGTCGCCAGCACACAGGGCACCGGCATGGGCGGCATGACGTCGATGCGCTCGCTCTACGTCGACACGCTGCTGGGCGAGGCGAAGCAGAACGACATCCTGCAGGAGGCCCTGCCCAACGTCATCGCGGCGCACGTCATGCAGTCGTACGTCGGCGGCTACGGCGCGATGATCCACCCGGTCGCGGCCTGCGCCACGAGCGCGGTCTCGGTCGAGGAGGGCGCCGACAAGATCCGTCTCGGCAAGGCGGACTTCGTCGTCGCCGGCGGCTTCGACGACCTGTCGACCGAGGGCATCGTCGGGTTCGCCGACATGTCCGCGACGGCCGACTCGGCGGCGATGCTCGCCAAGGGCATCGACCCGCGGTTCGTGAGCCGGGCCAACGACCGGCGACGCGGTGGGTTCGTGGAGTCCCAGGGCGGTGGCACGCTGCTGCTCGCCCGCGGTGACCTCGCGGTGCGGATGGGACTGCCGGTGCTCGGGGTGGTCGCGTACGCGGGCTCGTTCGCGGACGGCGTCCACACGTCGATCCCCGCTCCGGGTCTGGGTGCGCTCGCCGCAGCCCGCGGTGGCGCCCAGTCACCGCTCGCTCGCGGGCTCGCGGCGCTCGGCCTCGGCGCCGACGACGTGGCGGTGGTCTCCAAGCACGACACGTCCACGGCGGCCAACGACCCGAACGAGTCCGAGCTGCACGAGCGGATCGCCGCGTCGCTCGGCCGGTCCGACGGCAACCCGCTGTTCGTCGTCTCCCAGAAGACCCTCACCGGTCACTCGAAGGGCGGTGCCGCGGCCTTCCAGATGATCGGGCTCTGCCAGGTCCTCGCCGGCCAGGTGCTGCCGCCGAACCGCAGCCTCGACTGCGTGGACGACGTGCTCGACGAGAACCCGCACCTCGTGTGGCTCCGTGAGCCGCTCACCGCGCCGGCACCGCTCCGGGCGGGCCTGGTGACGAGCCTCGGGTTCGGGCACGTGGCCGCGCTCGTCGCGCTGGCTCACCCAGCGGCGTTCCTCGCGACGCTGGGCGCCGAGGAGCGGGCCGAGTACGAGCGGGCCGCACGCGCCCGTGAGATCTCGGGTCGGCTGCGGCTCGTGCACGCGATGTACGGCGGCCCCGCCCCGTACCAGCGACCTGTCGGACGCCGTCTCGGCGACTCCGGCGTGCGGGAGCGGGAGGCAGCCATCCTCCTCGACCCGCAGGCACGTCTCGGGGCGGACGGGACGTACGCGGTGGGAGTTGGGAGCGCCGCGTACGCCCAGGGATCGTCCGCCCCGGGCAGCGGGGACGGCGAGCCGGGCACGCGATGAGCGTGGTCGGTGTGGGCGTGGACCTGGTCCACGTCCCGTCGTTCGCTGAGCAGCTCGCGCAGCCGGGAAGCCGGTTCGCGACGCTGTTCACCCCCGGGGAGCGAGGTGACGCGTCGGATGGTTCCTCCGACCGTGCGCGTCACCTCGCCGCCCGGTGGGCCGCCAAGGAGGCGGTCGTGAAGGCGTGGTCGGCGTCGCTGTACGGGCAGCCTCCGCTCGTCGACGAGTCCAAGGCGCTGGCGGCGATCGAGCTCGTCAAGGACGCCTGGGGCCGACCGGCGATCGTGCTGCACTCCCCCGTACGGGAGCACCTCGACGCCTCACGGCTGCACGTCTCGCTGTCGCACGACGGCGACTACGCCGTCGCGTACGTCACCCTCTCCGCCTGACCCTCCCCTCGCGAGCCACTTTCTGCGCACCCGCGAGCCACTTTCTGCGCACTGGCGAGCCACCGTGCGCGGCCTGGCGAGCCACTTTTTGCGCACTCGCGAGCTAGTGACTCGCGAAGACACACACGGTGGCTCGCGAAGACACGC
>Ga0233385_1001093_pt1:10000-11651 | contig 11651 bp, 9 predicted proteins | sample ElkDunMinimDraft_16_FD_191543 | JGI IMG/M metagenome (GOLD analysis project Ga0233385, IMG submission 191543) | Fecal eukaryotic communites from dung pellets of Tule Elk in California, USA - Elk Dung G36 | ecosystem: Host-associated > Mammals > Digestive system > Large intestine >... | reverse complement strand
GCCGTTTCTCAGGCTCCCTCTCCGGAATAGAACCCTAATTCCCCGTTACCCGTTGAAACCATGGTAGGCCACTATCCTACCATCGAAAGTTGATAGGGCAGAAATTTGAATGATCCACCGCCGGCTCAAGGCCATGCGGTCCGCTAAATTACTATGATTCACCAAAGAGCCCCAAAGAGGCATTGGTTTTTTATCTAATAAGTGCAGCCCAACCAGAGGCTGGGCATTGAAGCATGTATTAGCTCTAGAATTACCACAGGTATCCATGTAGTAAGGGAACATCAAATAAACGATAACTGATTTAATGAGCCATTCGCAGTTTCACTGTAAAATTTGCTTATACTTAGACATGCATGGCTTAATCTTTGAGACAAGCATATGACTACTGGCAGGATCAACCAGGTAACTATCATTTACACCGAAAGGTGCAAAATAGCACTCCCCCGGAGGGAAGTACTAGATATGTTATTAGGTTTAAGGCCAACCCGTAATTAAACAGATGGCCTATGAATTAGTGTCTCATCAGCTGAAAACAGCACTCAGAAACACAATTCAATCCTTTTGCCCGTACTAAGAGTCTTTGAATTCGATTGCCTTGCTGAAAACATTATACTTGGAGCTAGAAAGGTTAGTAACTAGGCATCCAGTCGGTATTTTGTTTGTAGCAAAACTGTCGAATATCAAAGAGAAGGCTTGGTTAGCAAGTATTCTTTACAAGAAAGACTACTTTCAACCCGTACCTTCAATGAAGTTGTGTGTATGCTAGCTATAAGCCAGTAATCCACATCCTCCATCACTATCCGGTCGTTATAACCGGAATTACAGAATCACCACGCGGCTAAGATAGAACCTCGTGGTGAAACATGAGCTTGCTTTGTCGGTATATGGATCGATTTCTCAACCCTCATACAGTTCAAGACAAACTCTTGATCTTCGTCGGCGTGTCGAAACTGTAACTACATTACTAAATTAATAGCTATATAACTACACTACACCGCAAGATCTAACCACTTCCACGCCAGAGATGTCAAAGAACATTACGTGCTAATAGTAATATCTCATCTCAGCTCACAACAGCATGATGACTACAAAGCGGTCATAACCTCGCACTCGCTTAAAGCGGGATGAGTGGGGAATACTACTAAGAACAACTACTTCTGTTTCCAAGATTCATAATTAAATAAACCTTTTGTTTCTCTCATTGTCTTTTCATCCTTCCCCACTCATATACCCTGCAGGTTCTCTGCGCACGAACGTATATAAGCTTCGACTCCGCTTTATGAGAATGTGACCCCGTAGGTGACGGTCATGTGACATGTCGAAAGTCGAATTCCACACAAAAAATCACATGAAAATAATCTCGCGCAGAATATGGATGCTTCAAGCATGAGAGTCTAGGGGTGGATAGATATGAGTCTGGATGTGCCAGAAAACATGAAATAGGTCCTCTACGCTGAGGGATTGAGTCAATATAGTTGGATTATGTAATACTGGTTATATATGGATGATTATGAGCAATTGGTTAGGGTTCGGTTTCAAAATCGTAATCAATCTTCCAATTGTCACTGATTCTCGATAACTTCGATATGCAGACGTATATTTTAAAGTGAGCATCGAAAGGTTTAAGAGATTAAAAGTAAGGCAAGCATTA
>Ga0233385_1001093_pt1:0-2500 | contig 11651 bp, 9 predicted proteins | sample ElkDunMinimDraft_16_FD_191543 | JGI IMG/M metagenome (GOLD analysis project Ga0233385, IMG submission 191543) | Fecal eukaryotic communites from dung pellets of Tule Elk in California, USA - Elk Dung G36 | ecosystem: Host-associated > Mammals > Digestive system > Large intestine > Fecal... | reverse complement strand
GAGGTGTCACCCCCACCGGAGTCGGATCGATGCAGCGCTATCACTGGCAGGCAATCGTCTCACGGATGGGAATCGGGCAGCTAAGGAACAGACAAGAGGCAGGCGGTTCGTCATACTGAAGAACTGTTTCCAGCTTTTCAGCAGACTCATGCCCACCTCTATCATATACCCACCGACTCTTTTTGGGTTTAGTAGTAGCTGTAAACTGATCTGAGGGGTTGCTGAATTTTCCGATTTATTCATTTGTATGGGGAGACCCCCCCCCCTATCGACTTTTTCACACAAGTGGGCAATTCAGCAAAGCAATGTAAGTGCAATTCTAGTACCTTTGTCAGTTTCATTTTTTCGAGGGGGGGGGGTCTGGAGGGTCATGTGACGAGAGGGGGGGGTCCCAGCCCTCGACCCGAGGGGGCTATATCTCGACAACCACCCAACCAAATCACTCCGTTCGACCTCCCACATAGTCCTGGCAGCACTAGCAACGTATGGACGTAGTTTCAACTCTTTATTCCAGACTTTCCTGCTCTCGTTGCAACTTTTCATCTGGAACGTGGTCTTGTGGTTTTGCCCGGAATTCTGTGAACAAATATATGTGAAATCACAACCATAAACTTCCAACTCCACCATTCTTCAGCCAAACAACTTCAAACTCTACCAGTACGCTCTCCTACGCATTCTCCTTCTAATGGTGGTCTTTCGACCTTCATAGCCCTCCTCCTTCCTGAGTTATTTAGGTGTGGTCTTAACCCTAACCCTGGGCCATACCAAACCTACCCGGCATATTTTTGAAAACTCGACCATTTCTTGCCCTGCCAGGCCTTAACCCTAACCCTAACCCTAACCTACCCGGCATATTTTGACCATCCACCACGGCGTCAAACTTTGAAATGTTATAACTCCACAAGGACCCACTCAAATTAGACGCAAATTTGATCCTTAGTATCGTGGCAGCATTCTGAACAACATAAGCTTACCCAGAAAGTCAAATGCCCACCGGTCTAATCCAATTTGGGCTACCAGTCGTTTAAGAAGTGGAGATAGTATATATACTGAATTTGACCAAGTATAGTACAGTCACCTACCAAACCTACCCGGCACGGAATTCTGTACACCTACCAAACCTACCCGGCACGGAATTCTGTACACCTACCAAACTTACCCGGCACGGATTTCTGGACACCTACCAAACTTACCCGGCATATTTTCGAAACATACCAAACTTACCCGGCATGGACGAAAAACCGACGTATTCTGGCTGGATGTTGGCTAGCTGTATGAGGAAATTATTCCCTACTTACCATTGTTAACTCTGCACCTACCAAACTTACCCGCCACGGAGCAATACTGAGAATACCTTACACATACCAAACCTACCCGGCATATTTTTCACCCATATACCAAACTTAACCGTCACGAATTTTGTACACCTACCAAACCTACCCGGCACGGAATTTTCCATACTAACCAAACTTACCCGGCATATTTTGGAGGGTTGGGGTGACGGTGCTGCAGACTGCTGGATGGATCTTGGTCTTGCCATTTTCGCCTCAACACATACCAAACCTACCCGGCATGGCTCACAGCACACCATGGTGCAGCCGCAGGCACTCCCACCTTCTTTCAAATGTCTTCTAAAACCCTAACCCTAGGCGCTACCAAACCTACCCGGCATATTTTCTGCCACATACCAAACTTACCCGGCATATTTTTAAAAAACCTACCAAACCTACCCGGCATGGAATTTTCCATACATACCAAACTTACCCGGCACGCTCCGCCATTAGCAGAATCTGCCCAAGTACAATCCTGATCCAGTCCAAACCTACCCGGCATGGATTTATTCACCCACACCAAACCTACCCGGCACGGATTTATTCACCCATACCAAACCTACCCGGCACGGATTTATTCACCCATACCAAACCTACCCGGCACGGATTTATTCACCCATACCAAACTTACCCGGCACGGATTTTCGGCCCACATACCAAACTTACCCGGCACGGATTTTCGGCCACACTCAGGATATAGCTCAACGAACCTTTGTTTTTTACGTTTAAGAAGGCTTTGTCTGCGGCCATTGCTGTCTTGCACCTCCCAAACCTACCCGGCACGGAATCGAGCGTACAGAAGGTGCACAAGTGGCCACGCTCTGCCATTAGCAGAATCTGCCCAAGTATGACCCTGACCCAGACCAAACCTACCCGGCACGGAATTAATGTAGAGAACGAACACAAGTGTTCAAGCTCTGCCATGAGCAGAATCTGCCCAAGTACAATCCTGACCCATACCAAACTTACCCGGCATGGAATCAAGTGTAGAGAAAGAACACAAGTGTTCCGACTCCACAAGCCCCCTTCAACACCCAGGACCAGCCTGAGCAGATTAATGGGAGATTGTAAATCTACAAATCTAGGCCGCGACCGCTTACGCTCAGTAGATCGTAATAACAAGACTACTCTACTACTTACACGACGGTGTGGCACAAATAAGTCGTATG
>Ga0233385_1001091_pt1 | contig 11672 bp, 9 predicted proteins | sample ElkDunMinimDraft_16_FD_191543 | JGI IMG/M metagenome (GOLD analysis project Ga0233385, IMG submission 191543) | Fecal eukaryotic communites from dung pellets of Tule Elk in California, USA - Elk Dung G36 | ecosystem: Host-associated > Mammals > Digestive system > Large intestine > Fecal | place... | reverse complement strand
ACGTTCACTGACCGACCGGCGCGCGTCCGCAGACCGAGCCGCAACGGCCTGGCCTGCTCGCCATTAGCCGGCGGCTGCCTCGATCCTCGGTTCCGCATTGGGCAGAAGCTCGAAGCCTTCGTAGAATTCGTGATAGTTGCAGGTAAGCTCTTCGCCGGCCGCGATGTCGCGCGTCGCCGTGCCCTCGCCATACTCCGAAAAATCCGTGTTCGGCGTGTCCGAATGGTTCATGAAGCGGCCGTTGTCGACCTCGTAGACGAGGTAGCCCGGCTTGTCCGGGCTCGGATAGGCGTAGCGGTCGATGAGCTCCTTCATCGTCTCCGGCATGTCGTCATAGCTCTCTGCCGGGATCAGCCGGTCGAAATCCGGATTGAGCCGCCAGATCGCCTCGCCCCTGGCGATCGGCGCCGCCGCGAATACCCCCACCCCTTCGATCTCGCTCGCCGCGACATAAGTGCTGACCAAAAGCATTCCGCCCCCCATCACATCTGGTCGTTGTAGTGTTCCTTCGTCTTGCCGACCATGCGCGCCAGCTCCGAGAATCCCGGGACGCTCGCTTCGCCCTGACTGTTGTTCGCCAGTTGCAGGAAGCGGATCGGAAAGCAGATCGCGTCGCGGTTGGCGGGCGACATGTCCTCGAACAGCCTCTCTTCGCCGGTCAGGCTCGCCTCTGCTTTTCGCAGCGCGAGGTCTATGTCGTCAATGGACAGCCGGCCCTTGTGCACCAGCGCGTTGTTGATGGAGGCGACGGCGACGAGAAGCCCCTGAAGCTGCAGGTTTGCGGTGTTCATGGTGGTCCCTCCGGGGTTGGCACGGCCGGCGCCCGCCGCAGCGGCCGTCGGCTCCGCGCATAACCGCAAGCCCGGCGGGAAGGTTCCGGCCCCGCAGGCGACCCGCCCTATTCGGCGGGCTCCATCTTGGCATAGGCGGCCTCTTCGAGCTCGCGCTTCAGCCGCGCCTCCTCATGCACCTTCGGGGTGACGAAGCGACCGAGCAGCAGGTAGGCGACCGGCGTCAGGAAGAGCGTCGAGACGGTCGCCAGGCCGAGCCCGCCCACGATCACCCAGCCGAGCGCGATGCGCGCCTCCGCTCCCGCGCCGGAGGCGAGCACCAGCGGCAGGCCGCCGAGCACGGTGCAGATCATGGTCATCATCACGGGCCGCAGCCGGATGTTCGCCGCTTCCTCGATCGCCTGGCGCACATCCATGCCGCGGTCGCGCAGCTGGTTGGCGAACTCGACGATGAGGATGCCGTTCTTGGCCATGATGCCGACCAGCATGACGAGGCCGATCTGGCTGTAGGCATTGAGGCTGGTGCCGGTGAGAAGCAGCGCGAACACCGCGCAGGCAAGCCCGAGCGGCACGGTCGCCATGATGATGACTGCGCTCATGAAGCTCTCGAACTGCGCCGCCAGCACGAGCAGGATGATGACCAGCGCGAAGCCGAACACCATCAGCATGCCGGCATTGGTCTCGCCGAGCGTGGCGGCCTCGGCGAGCGGCAGGATGCGGCTGCCCGCCGGAATGATCGGCGCGGCGATCTCCTGGGCGCGCTCGAATGCGTCGCCGAGAGCGAAGTCGGGCGCCAGGTTGGTGGTGATCGCGACCGACCGCAACTGCTGCTCGCGCGCCAGCGCCGGCGGCACGGCCTTCTCGGTCAGAGTGGCGATCGAGGCCAGCGGCACGAACCGCCCGTCCATCGTCTTCAGGAAGATGTTCTCCATGTCCGTCGGGTCGTTGATCGGATTGCTGGTGGAGACCAGTTTCACCGCGAAGGAGCGGTCGTTGATGAAGACCTCGTCGACCTCGTTGCCGTCGAGCATCGCCTGGATCGCTTCCGAGAGCCCCGTGATATCGATGCCGAGGTCGGAGGCGCGGTCGCGGTTGATCGAGACGGACAGCTGCGGCTGCGTCGCGTCGGTGGAGAGGCGCGGCTGCTGGAAGCGCGGATCCTTCTCCATCTCGGCGATGATCTTGTTGGCCGCCTCGCCGAGCTCCGAATAGCTGTTCGACCCGATGACGGCGAACTGCAGGCCGTTGCCGGCGCCGCGGATGCCCAGGCTGTTGGGCGCCACCGGGAAGGCGCGCACGCCGGGCACCTCGGCCACGAGCTTGACGATGTCCGCCATGATCTCCTGCTGCGAGCGCTCGCGCTTGTCCCAGGGCGCCAGCGACATCACCATGAAGGCGTTGTTGACGTTGCCGCCCTGTCCCGCATTGGCGAAGGTCGCCTCGATCTCGCCGGATTCGCGCAGCGGCCGGATCAGATCCTCGATGCGCCGGAGCTGCTGGGTGGTGTAGTCGAGGCTGACGCCCTGCGGCGCGTTGATGCGCAGCATCGCCATCGAGCGGTCTTCCGCCGGCGTCAGCTCCTGTCGGATGAGCCCGAACGCTCCGTAGGCGGCCGCTGCGAACAGCACCGACGCCATCACCACGATCAGCGGCGCGCCGAGGCAGGCGTGCAGGGCTCGCCTGTAAAGGCCGGCCAGCTTGCCGCCGATGGCGCCCATCACCCCGCCATGATGCTCGCCGGCATGCGCCGTCAGCATGCGCGACGCAAGCATCGGGCAGAGCGACAGCGCGACCACGCAGGAGAGGATCACCGACATGGCCAGCACGAAGCCGAATTCGCGGAACAGGCCGCCGGTCTGGCCGGGCAGGAAGGAGAGCGGCACGAAGACCGCGACCAGCGTCGCCGTGGTGGCGATCACGGCGAAGAACACTTCCTGGGTTCCGATCACGGCTGCGGCGCGCGGACCCATGCCTTCGTTGCGCCGGCGCACGACGTTTTCCAGGACGACGATCGCGTCGTCGACGACGAGGCCCGTGGCGAGAACCAGCGCCAGCAGCGTCAGGATGTTGATCGAGAAGCCGACCAGGTAGATCGCCGCGACCGTGCCGATCAGCGCCACCGGCAGCGCCAGGCCGGGGATCAGCGTGGCGCGCAGGTCGAGCAGGAAGAGATAGATCACCAAAAGCACGATCGATACCGAGATCATCAGCGCGATCTCGACCTCGTGCACCGCGCCTTCGACGAAGACGGCGTCGTCGCTGGTGACGCGGATGCTCATGCCTTCAGGCAGGTTCTGCTGGATGTTGGCGACCGCGGCGCGCACGCCTTCCGAGATGTCGAGCGTGTTCGATTCCGCCTGCCGGATGATGCCGAGGCCGATGCCGGACTTGCCGTCGGAGCGCAGCGACGACTGGGCGATATCCGGCCCGAGCGTCACGGTCGCCACATCGCCCAGCCGGTTCTCGTCGCCGATCATCAGCGCCTCGAAGGCCTCGGGCGTCGTCACGTCGGCGGTGGCGCGCACGATGATGTTCTGGTCGTTGGTGGTCAGCGCGCCGGCCGGCGTGTCCATGGCGATCGACGACAGCGCGTTGCGGATGTCAGCGATGGTCAGCCCGAGGCTGGCGAGCTTGCTTTGGTCGATGTCTATGCGGAAGATCTTCTCGCGGTCGCCATAGGCCTGCACGTCGGCGACGCCGGGCACCGCCGACAGCGTGTCGATGATCTGGTCCTCGACCAGGATCGTCATGTCCTCGACGCTCATGTTGTCGGAGGTGACCGCAAGGCGCAGCACCGCGTCGGCATTGGCGTCGGCCTTGACGATGCGCGGCGGGTCGGCATCATCAGGCAACTGGTTGGTGACGCGGCCGACCGCGTCGCGCATGTCGGATGCCGCGACGTCGAGGTCGACGCCGTCGTTGAACTCCACGGTGACGCGGCTGCGGCCGTAGGAGGAGGACGACGAGATCGACTTGACGCCGGAGACGCGCGCCACCGCGCCTTCCAGCGGATCGGTCAGCTCGCGGTCGATGGTCTCGGCCGCCGCGCCCCTGTAGTCGGCGGTGATGGTGATGACCGGACGGTCGACGTCAGGCAATTCGCGAACCTCGACCCCGAAGAAGGCGGCGAGCCCGGCGACGACGATCAGCGTGTTGAGCACCAGGGCGAGGATCGGGCGGCGCACGAAGAGCGCCGTCATGCCGGTCTCGGGGTGCTGGTTGCTGCTTTCACTCATGTCGCGTCCATTTCCATGCGTGGCGCTGCCAATCCTGTGGCCGCGTTCGCCATCGCGCTTGCGCGCGTCCGGCCCGGACGAGCCGCCGGCCGGCGCGGCAAAAGGCCCCTCGCCCGCGCCGTTGCCCCTGCCAGCCGCATAGTCCCGTCGGTCATGGCTGCCTTTTCGATCATCCGCCGCTGGACACCGCGGCCGGTGTCGTGCCGGTGACCGCCGGCGTCGGGTCGCTCTTCGCGACCAGCACCTCGGCGCCGTCGCGCACCGCATGCACGCCCTCGGTCACGACCGTGTCGCCCGGCAGGATGCCTTCGGCGGCGACCAGCACGCTCTCTGTGTTGCGCTGGACGATGCGGACCGGCGTGCGCTTGGCCTTGCCGTCGCGGATCACCCAGACGAAGGCGCCGTCGGTGCCCCACTGGATGGCGAGCGGATCGACGGACGGGAACGCGTCGCCGGGGAACTTCACCTCGATGCGGAACGACATGCCGGCGCGCAGCGTGTCCTTGTCGTTGGGGACCGAGGCCTGCACCAGCATCGTACGGCTCTTGTCGTCGACGCGGTTGTCGACCGCGCTGACCGTGCCGTCGAAGACCTCGTTCGGCCGCGCGATCGGCGAGGCGGTGAGATGGTCGCCCACCGCCATGTTGGCGGCGAAGCGCTCCGGCACGTAGAAGTCGATCTTGATGCGGGAGCGGTCGTCGATGGTGGCGACGACCGTGTCGGTGGTGACGTAGTTGCCCGCCTCGACCGGCAATATGCCGATGATGCCGGCGATCGGCGACGTGACGGCCCGGCGGTCGAGGTTGAGCTGCGCGTCGCGCAGCGCGAGTTGGGCGTTGGCCACGCCGAGCTCGGCGTCGGTGACCTGGACCTGCGTCGCGGTATTGGCTTTTCTCAGCGACTGCACGCGCTCGAGCTTCGCCTGCGCATCGGCTAGCGCGATCCTGGCGCGGTCGAGCGCGATCTCCTCGACCTCTGAATCGAGCCGCGCGATCACCGTGCCCGCCTCGACCTCGGTGCCGGACTCGACCTCGATGCTCGTTACCCGCCCCGAGGTATAGGGCTTCACGGTGACCGAGTTGTTGGCCCGGCCGGTGCCGATCGCCGCCAGCCTGTCGTTGATGACCGCCTCGACGACCGGCGCGGTGACGACGGCGGTCTGCGGGCCGGTGTTGCGGCGCGGCTCCTGCCCCTGCGGCTTCGCATCGACGGCCGCCTGCCCCCAGTCCACGCCCCAGCCGGCGAGGATTTCAGGCGCGCCCGGGACGAACTTCACCCACGCGGCGGCGGCCGCGACGAGAACGACCAGCCCAAGCAGCAATTGTTTCCAGGCAGCCATCGACACTCCGGATTCCGTCGGGCGCAAAGCCCGTTTCGGCAATGTTAAATTCGGACCAGGACGTCCAAGACCCCGTTCGCCCCTGCCCAAGGGTAATCCCTACCGGAGCCATATGACCATTTCACGGCTCCAGCGCACCCCTTTTTATCATTAAATCTCCGTAAGGTTGAGGCGTTTGCACCGCGGTAAACGCTTGTTGATAAAGCCTCTTCAGCGAAGCTTCTCCATCTCGCCGATGCGCCGCGCGCTCTCGGTCTCGAGCCGCCTGGTGAGCTCGCCGATGAGGGTTTCGGCGACGACGAAGAGCGCCGCCGACGAATCCCAGGGCGAAGGCACGGCTGTCCGCCCCGCCACCACGTGGCGCGCGAAACGCGCGATCGGCGACAGCCACTGGTCGGTGAAGAGCACGATGTGGACGCCGCGCTGGTGCGCCTTCTCGGCGAACAGGGCGAGGCTCTCCTGGTACCGGCGGATGTCGAAGATCAGCAGCACGTCGCGCTTTCCCATGTCGATCAGCCGGTCGCGCCAGTTGCTCTCCTGCCCGGCAAGATGCAGCACGTTCGGCCGGATGATCGTGAGATGCGCCGCCATGTAGCGCGCCAGCGGATCGGTGAAGCGGCCGCCGACCAGGAACACCGCCGCCTTCGGGTTGGCGAGCAGCGCCACCATGTCGGCGATCTGCTTCTCCGAGACGTGACTGAAGGTCTCGCGGATGTTTTCCAGTGTGGACTCGACCGTCGCCGGCGCCACGCCGCGGCGCGAGGGCTGCGGCAGGCCGGCGCGGGAGGCCGGCGATTGCAGTTGCGCGGCAAGCTCGTCCTGCAGCGCGGCCTGGAATTCCGGATAGTTCTGGAAGCCCAGGCGCGCCACGAAGCGCAGGATGGTCGGCGAGCTGACCCCGGCCGCCTGCGAGAACTCGGCGACGGTCTTCAGCCCGATCACCGGATAGCTGGCGATGAGCGCATGGGCCGCGCGCCGTTCGCCGGCGGACATCGTGTCCATGCGGTCGGAGATAAGCTCGGCGACGCCGTTCTTCATCTTGGTCCTGCCCGGCCCTGGCCGGCCTCCTCCTGACCCGTACGCTCTTTTCAGAACGCATTTGACAAAGCCGGCAAAGCTGTATGAAATCATTCATCCGAGCGCAATGACACAAAAATCGTAACATACGATACAGCGCTGTGAGGGGCAGGCATGCAGCATGTACCGCAGGCGGCGCGCGCCCGCGAAGGCGTGGTCGAGAAGGGCATGGTTCGCGTCACGAACCGCGCCGGCAATTCGCCTTTCCTCTTCGTCTGCGACCACGCATCCAACTATCTGCCGCCCGATCTCGGCACGCTCGGCCTCAGGGACGCCGACATGCTGCGCCACATCGCCTGGGATCCCGGCGCGCTGCCGGTCGCGCTGAAGATGGCCGACATGCTCGACGCGGCGCTGGTCGAGGCCGGCATCTCAAGGCTCGCCATCGATTGCAACCGTCCGCTCGACGCGCCCGACCTCATCCCCGAGATCAGCGAGACGACGCTCATCCCCGGCAATGCGGCGCTGACCGACAGCGACCGCGCCCGGCGCGTCGCCCTTTCCTGGCGGCCGTTCCACGACACGATCGAGGCGCTTGTCGAGGAGCGCCTGGCGGCCGGCCGCGAGACCTGGCTGGTTTCGATCCACTCCTTCACGCCCCTCTACAAGGGCGCAGCCCGCCCCTGGGAGATCGGCATCCTGCATGACGAGGACGAGCGCCTTTCGGCGCCGCTGATCGCGGCGCTTCGGTCCTCGGGCCGCTTCGACGTCGGCGACAACCAGCCCTATTCGCCGGCCGACCGTGTCTATTTCACGCTGGAGCGGCATGCGCGTTCGCGCGGCCTGCCCTGCGCCATGATCGAAATACGCAACGACGAGATTGCGGACGGGGGCGGGCAAGCGCGATGGGCGGAACTGCTGGCCGGCCTGTTCCGCGAAATCCGCCTGCCCGAGGCCGCAGCGACGGCCAGCCGACCCGCCCCGAAAACCCCGTCCGCCTCATAGACCGACAGGAAGCTCCTTGCCCAAAGCGATCCGCATCTTCGTCCGCGTCGTAGACGACCTGAACCGCCGGATCGGGCGGTTCGCCATGTACCTGCTGTACGTGCTGGCCGCGATCCTGCTCGCCTCCACCGCTTCACGCATCTTCCTCGGCGTGCCCATAAACTGGGCGCTGGAGATGTCGCAGTTCATTCTCTCCGCCTACTATCTGCTCGGTGGCGCCTACACCCTCCAGCTCGGCCAGCATGTTCGCATGGACTTGATCTACGACAGGCTGTCAGCCCGCAACCGCGCGATCACCGACGCGATCACCATCCTGTTCGTCATCTTCTATCTCGCCGTCCTTTTCGGCGGCGGCCTGTCGAGCACGAATTACGCGATCGTCTACGGCCAGAAGAACTACTCCGCCTGGAGCCCGCCCCTGTGGCCCATCAAGGTCGTGATGACGGCCGCGATTTTCATGATGCTCCTACAGTGCGTCAGCACCTTCTTCAAAGACGTGGCCATCGCCCGCGGGAAGCCCATCGCATGAGTTCCGAACTGATCACGCTCTTCATGTTCGGCACGATGTTGGTGCTGCTTTTCACCGGGCAGCGCGTCTTCGGCGTCATCGGCTTCGTCGGCTCGGCGGCGGCGTTGTGGCTGTGGGGGCAAGGCTCCTTCGAGATGCCGTTCAACGCCACCTTCCAGGTGCTGAACTGGTATCCGCTGATCACCGTGCCGTTCTTCGTCTTCATGGGCTACATGCTGTCGGAGTCGGGCATGGCATCCGGCCTCTACCGCATGTTCCATGTCTGGTTCGGTCCGGTGCGCGGAGGGCTGGCGCTGGGCACCATCGGGCTCATGGTGCTGATCGCGGCGCTGAACGGCCTGTCGGTCGCCGGCATGGCGATCGGCGCCACCATCGCCCTGCCCCAGCTCCTGCGCCACGGCTACGACAAGGTCATGGTGACGGGCGTCATCCAGGCCGGCTCCTCGCTCGGCATCCTCATTCCTCCGAGCGTCGTGCTGGTGCTTTACGCCATGATCGCGCGGGCGCCGGTGATCGACCTTTGGCTTGCCGGCATCGGGCCGGGCCTGCTGATGGCGCTGATCTTCGCGATCTATGTCTACGTTCGCTGCCTGGTGCAGCCGAAGATCGGCCCGGCGCTGCCTGCGGAGGAGCGCGCGCAGATCACCCAAGCTGAGAAATTCGCCTTGCTGCGCGCGGGTCTCCTGCCCCTCGCGATCTTCTTCGCCATGATGGGCCTGTTCCTGACCGGCGTGACAAGCCTGGTCGAAAGCTCCGCCGTCGGCGCGCTTCTGTCCGTCGGCGCCGCCTGGTGGTCGGGCAACCTCAATCGCCGCGTGTTCGAGGATTCCACGCGCAACACGCTCACCATCTCGTGCATGTTCATGTGGATCATCCTCGGCGCGCTCTGCTTCAGCTCCGTCTACGACGGTCTTGGAGCGGTCAAGGCGGTGAAGAACCTGCTCGTCGACACCTGGGACTTCAGCCCCTGGACCATCCTGGCCCTGATGCTGCTGTCCTTCATCGTCATGGGTATGTTCCTCGACGACACCGCCATGCTGGTCATCGTGGCGCCGCTCTACATCCCGCTGGTGAAGGCGCTCGGCTTCGACCTCGTCTGGTTCGGCATCCTCTACACGATCACCTGCCAGATCGCGTACATAACGCCGCCCTTCGGCTACAATCTGTTCCTGATGCGCGCGATGGCGCCGCCCGAAGTCACGCTCATGGACATCTACCGCTCCATCGTGCCGTTCTTCTTCCTTATGGTGCTGACTATCATCCTGCTGATGGTCTTTCCGCAGATTTCCCTGTGGCTGCCATCGCTGTATCGGGGAGTATGACAAGGAAACCGGGAGCATCGCAGCCCCAGAGGGACATTGGACGTCCGGTTCAACGGATGCCGCGCCGCAACGATCGACAGTGAAACCACAACGAAAAGAGGAGAACGAAATGATGAATGACAAGACGACCATCAGCAAGCGCGACTTCCTGCGCAAGACCGTGCTCACCGGCGCGGGCGCTGCCGGGGCCACCGTGCTGGCGACGCCCTATGTGAAGGCGCAGGCTCCCATCAAGTGGCGATTGCAGACCTATGCCGGCCCCGCGCTCGCCGAGCACGTCGTCCAGAACTCGATCGGGTGGTTCAACAAGGCCGCCAACGGCGAGATGGAGATCGAGCTCTACACGGCGGACCAGCTCGTTCCCCATGGCGAACTCTTCCGCGCCGTCCAGTCGGGCACGATCGATGCCGCGCAGAGCGACGACGATTCGGCGGCCGCGCCGGTCGACGTAAAAGTGTTCGGCGCCTATTTCCCGCTCGCCTCGCGCTACTCGCTCGACGTCCCGGCGCTGTGGCACTGGCACGGCTTGAAGGAGATCTGGGAGGAGGCCTATGCCGAGATCCCCGGCGTGACCTGGCTCTCGACCGGCGCGTGGGATCCCTGCAATTTCGGCACCACCAAGCCGATCAACTCGCTGGACGATCTCCAGGGCCTGCGCGTCTACACCTTCCCGACCGGCGGCCAGTTCCTCTCCAAGTTCGGCGTGGTGCCGGTCTCCCTGCCCTACGAAGACGTCGAGCCGGCCATTCAGACCGGCGAGTTGGACGGCGTCTGCTGGTGCGGCATCACCGAGATGCACACGGTCGGCTGGGCCAACGTGCTGAAGTACTATCTCACCAACCCGCTGTCGGGAGCCTGGGCCGGCTCCTATTTCGTCAACACCGACAAGTGGAACGCAGTGCCGGAACACCTGCAGCAGCTATTCAAGCTGGCGATGGATTCCTCGCACTATTATCGTCAGCATTGGTATTGGGCTGGCGAGGCCAAGTACCGCAACGAAGGCAAGCTGGAGCTGACGACCATTCCCCCCGCGGAATGGAAGCAGGTCGAGGACGAGGCGTTCAAGTTCTGGGACGAGGTCGCCCAGCAGAGCCCGCGCAGCGCGAAGGTCGTCGAGATCGTCAAGAAATACAACGACTCCATGACCAAGGCCGGCGCGCCCTACCGCTACGGCTGACTTTCCAAAACCGCCGGCCGCGCCATGCGCGGCCGGCTCTCCGCAGATGACAACGAGTATGCAGTGACAAGGACGCGACCATGGCAGGCAACCTGACTTTCGATCAGTTGAAGAAGGCCGTCGCGGCAGGCGACATCGACACGGTGCTGTCGGCTGCCGTCGACATGCAGGGCCGCCTGATCGGCAAGCGTTTCCTCGCCAGCTACTTCGTCGAATCCGCCTATGACGAGACGCATGGCTGCAACTACCTGCTGGCCAACGACATCGATATGGAGCCGGTTCCCGGCTACAAGGCGGCAAGCTGGTCGCAGGGTTACGGCGACTTCGTCATGAAGCCGGATCTGTCCACCATCCGCATCGTGCCGTGGCTCGAAAAGACGGCGCTGCTGCTGTGCGACCTGCAGGACCACCGCACCCACCAGGACCTGATGCACTCGCCCCGCAGCATCCTGCGCCGGCAGATCGCGCGGCTGGAGGAGCGCGGCTATGTCGGCTATTTCGCCTCCGAGCTCGAATTCTATCTGTTCAGCGAAACATACGATTCGGCGCGCGCCAAGCACTGGCAAAACCTCGAGACCGCCTCGCCCTACATCGGCGACTACCTTATCGGCATCACCACCAAGGAAGAAGGCGTGATGCGGCGGCTGCGCAACGAGATGCAGGCGGCGGGCATTCCCATCGAGAACTCCAAGGGCGAGTGGGGTCCTGGCCAGGAGGAGATCAACGTGCGCTACGCCGAGGCGCTCGAAATGGCCGACCGGCACGTGATCCTGAAGAACGGGGCCAAGGAGATCGCCGGCCAGGAAGGCAAGGCGATCAGCTTCATGGCCAAGTACAATTACGGACTGGCAGGGAACTCCAGCCACATCCACAACTCGTTGTGGAGCAAGGACGGCAAGCCGCTGTTCTTCGACAAGAAGGCGCAATGGACGCTTTCGACGCTCGGCCAGCAATGGTCGGCCGGGCAGCTCAAATACGCCCGCGAGTTCACCTGGTTCCTCGCCCCCTACATCAACTCCTACAAGCGCTTCCAGTCGGGCACCTTCGCGCCGACCAAGATCATGTGGAGCGAGGACAACCGCACCGCCGGCTTCCGCCTCTGCGGCGAGGGCACCAAGGGCATCCGCATGGAATGCCGCATCGGCGGCGCCGACCTGAACCCCTACCTCGCCTTCGCCGTGCTGATCGCGGCCGGTCTCGCGGGCATCGACGAAAAGCTGGAGCTGCAGAAGCCGTTCGTCGGCGATGCCTACCAG
>Ga0233385_1001090_pt1 | contig 11691 bp, 13 predicted proteins | sample ElkDunMinimDraft_16_FD_191543 | JGI IMG/M metagenome (GOLD analysis project Ga0233385, IMG submission 191543) | Fecal eukaryotic communites from dung pellets of Tule Elk in California, USA - Elk Dung G36 | ecosystem: Host-associated > Mammals > Digestive system > Large intestine > Fecal | place... | reverse complement strand
CGGGCTGGAGAGCATCTCCGTCGAGGACGAGGCGGTGGCCATGGTCGCGCGCGCCGCCGAAGGCTCGGTGCGCGACGCGCTGTCGATCTTCGACCAGGCGATCGCTCATGGCGCCGGCACCGTGACAGCCGAGCAGGTGCGCTCCATGCTCGGCCTCGCCGACCGGGGCCGCATCGTCGACCTGTTCGAGCACCTGATGAAGGGCGACGCGGCGGCCGCACTGACCGAGTTCCGCGCGCAATATGACGTCGGCGCCGATCCGGCCGCCGTGCTCACCGATCTTGCCGAGTTCAACCATCTGGTGACGCGGCTGCGCTTCGTGCCCTCGGCCGGCAACGACATGTCGCTGTCGGAAGAGGAGCGGCGGCGCGGCAGCGAGTTCGCCAGGCAGCTTTCCGTGCGCGTGCTGTCGCGCACCTGGCAGATGCTGATCAAGGGCATCCCGGAAGTGCAGGCATCCAACCGGCCCGCGAGTGCGGCCGAGATGGTGCTGATCCGCATCGCGCATGCCGCCGACCTGCCGACATTGGACGAGGCGCTGAAGTCGCTCGGCGACGCGCCGCAGTCCGCCGGCGGCGCGCCTGCGCCGCGGCCGTCGGCTCCGGTTACTGCCGGGCCGGGCAACGGCGCGGCAAGCGCGGTCGCTGCCGGCCGCATGCCGGTGACGACGGGCGGCGGGCAGACTATGCGGCTGGTCGAGAGCCAGCCGGTCGAGTTCGCCGCGCCGCCGCAGCCGGCGGCCGAGGCCGCGCCCGCCGTCACGGTGAAGTCGCTGGAGGACATCGTCGCGCTCGCCGAAACCCAGCGCGACCGGCTCTTCAAGATCTCGGTCAAGCAATATGTGCGGCTGGCGCGCGTCGAGCCGGGCCGTGTCGACGTGGGCCTGACGGACGACGCGCCGAAGACCCTGCTCGGCGACATGACCACCAAGCTGAAAGCCTGGACGGGCCGGCAGTGGATCGTCTCGCTGTCGCGGGAGGAGGGCGGGCAGACGCTCGCCGAAGCCGAGACCGCCAAGCGCAACGACGCGATCCTCGACGCCAAGAACGATCCCGCCGTCGCTGCCATTCTCGCGCGTTTCCCGGGCGCGAAGATCATCGACGTGCGCATTCCCAACGCGCCGGAAGCCGAAGCCGGCGAGGCCGACCTGTCGCCGGAACCGGCGATGGATGACGACGAAACCGATTTCTGACGGAGACGAACGATGAAGGACCTTCTCGGCCTGATGGGCAAGGCGAAGGAGATGCAGGCGAAATTCCAGGCCATGCAGGAAGAGATCGCCACGCTGGAAGCGACCGGCCAGGCCGGCGGTGGGCTGGTCAGCGTGACGCTGACGGGCAAGTTCGAGATGAAGGCGCTGAAGATCGACCCGTCTCTCTTCAAGGAGGACGAGGTAGAAATTCTGGAAGACCTGCTGCTCGCCGCGCATAACGACGCCAAGGCGAAGGTCGAGGCGGTCATGCAGGAAAAGACCAAGGCGCTGACCGCCGGCCTGCCGATCCCGCCCGGCATGAAGCTGCCGTTCTGAGGGAGCAGGGAATAGTGATCGGCGAGTAGCGAGCGGGATGCGGACAGGGTAAGTCCACCACTACTCACTATTCCCTGATCCCTACTCCCTATATTTACCCCATGTCCTCCAAGCGAATCGCCGGCCCCGAGATCGAGCGCCTGATCCAGCTCCTGGCCAAGGTGCCGGGGCTCGGGCCGCGCTCGGCGCGCAGGGCGGCGCTGCACCTGATCAAGAAGAAGGAGCAGCTCTTGTCGCCGCTTGCCGACGCGATGAGCGACGCCGTCGACAAGGTGCGCATCTGCTCGGCCTGCGGCAATGTCGACACGACCGATCCCTGCATGATCTGCACCGACGCGCGGCGCGATCCTGCCACCATCATAGTGGTCGAGGACGTGGCCGACCTCTGGGCGCTGGAGCGCGCAGGCTCGATGAATGCGCGCTTCCATGTGCTCGGCGGCACGCTGTCGCCGCTCGACGGCATCGGTCCCGACCAACTCAACATAAGGACTCTGATCGACCGGGTTGCCGGCGGCGAGGTCAAGGAGATCATCCTTGCCGTCAACGCCACCGTCGAGGGCCAGACGACAGCGCACTACCTCACCGACCAGCTTGCCGGCTTCGGCGTGAAGGTGACCAGACTCGCGCATGGCGTGCCTGTCGGCGGCGAGCTCGACTATCTCGACGAGGGCACGCTGGCGGCAGCGCTGAAATCGCGGACAGCGTTTTGACATGATCGCCGGGCAGGGAGGGCGGATGCAATCGATAGGTACACCGCCCCCTCCACCGCGCGTGGCAGGCTCCCTGCCCTCCATTTTGTTGTGCAGGCCGCCCCCTCCACCGCCTTCGGCGGTCCCCCTCCCCCGTAAACGGTGGAGGATCCAGGCCGCGGACGGCCGCAACGCCGGTTCCTCCCCTGCGAAGCGGGGGAGGGGGACCATGCGAAGCATGGTGGAGGGGGCGGTGTTGCTCCTTATGTTATTCATCTTCGCCGCCACCCCTGCCGCCGCCGCAAAGATCGATGACCAGTTCCGCGCCTGGCTGGAACGGGACCTGTGGCCGGAGGCCAAGGCGAACGGCGTGTCGAAAAGAACCTTCGACGCGGCCTTTGCCGACGTCACGCCTAACTTGAAGCTGCCCGACCTCGTGCTGCCCGGCCAGAAGGCCGAGACGCCGAAGAAGCAGCACCAGGCCGAGTTCGGCTCGCCGGGAAACTATTTTGCCGAGAAGACGATCGGCGCGGTGGCGGCTGGCGGACGTGCGCGCGCGGGCCGATACGGCAAGACGCTGGCGGCGATCGAGAAGCGCTACGGCGTACCGGGCGGCGTGGTGTTGGCGATCTGGGGCCGCGAGTCCGGCTTCGGCGCGGCGAAGATCCCCCACGATGCCTTCGAGGTGCTGGGCACCAAGGCGTTTCTGGCCACCCGCAAGGAAATGTTCCGCACCGAGGTGATTGCGGCACTTGTCATGCTGCAACAGGGGACGGTCGCCAAGGACGCGATGAAGTCCTCCTGGGCCGGCGCGCTCGGCCAGCCGCAGTTCCTGCCGACCTCCTTCCTGAAGCATGCGGTCGATTTCGACGGCGACGGGGTGGCCGACATCTGGAACTCGACCCCGGACACGCTGGCTTCGATCGCCAACTACCTGTCCGATTACGGCTGGGTGAAGGGCCGCGACTGGGGTTTCGAGGTGACGGTGCCGGAGAGCGTGTCCTGCGCGCTTGAGGGGCCGGATCGCGGCAAGAAGATTTCGGAATGGGCGGCGCTCGGCATCGAGCGCGTCAGCGGCAAGCCATTCCCCAGGCACGAGCTGAAGGCCGACGGCTTTCTCCTGATGCCGGCCGGCCGCAATGGACCGGCCTTCATCGTGACGCCGAATTTCTACGTGCTCAAGGAATACAATGAGAGCGACCTCTACGCGCTCTTCATCGGCCACGGCGCCGACCGCATCGCGTCGGGCGACAAAAAATTCGCCGGCGCATGGGGCAAGGTCGGCGGCCTCTACCGCTCCGACATCGCCGCCATGCAGCGCGGGCTGGAAGCGCAGGGCTACGACGTCGGCAGCGCCGATGGGCTGCCGGGCTTCAAGACGCGCCGCTCGATCGGCGACTGGCAGGCGAAAAACGGTCGGGCGCCGACCTGCTTTCCCGACGCGGGGATCGTGAAAGCTCTGCGGTAGGATTTTTACATCTCTCCGTTTCGAGGGCGCGTTTCACCGTCGCCACGCCCTGCTTTCGCAGTCTGGCCATTGGAAGATGTGGGAAGGCGGCGCATGGGGCGACGTCTTCAATTATTATTATTTGACGCGCTCCCATGCGCCGCCGGCGTTTTCTCGCCTGCCGGCTCCCGGCCCATCGGCTTCCGATATACTGGAGCCGCGAGCGCACAGGGCGACAGTCGACCGGAGCTCCCCGCGCAACCCAGCGGGCGGCGCTCCAGCGCCACACTTGCCTGAATGGAGGTTGTGGCCACCCGTTCCCACAAGCAAGCTGCTGAGGGGGAGTATGCGGGAGGTTTTGGGGGTGTGGAGAAAGTTGGGAGAAATTTTTTAAGGCGTGCGCAAGCGTTCTTCCTTCTCCCCGTTTACGGGGAGAAGGTGCCCGAAGGGCGGATGAGGGGCAGAGCCAAGGTTCGCGAAGGGTGGTGCTGCCCCTCACCTGTCGCTTCGCGACATCCTCTCCCCGTAAACGGGGCGAGGAAAGGGCGCCTACGCCGCCTGCGACAGCTCGCGGTGTGCCTCGGCCAGTATCTCGAAGGAGCGCAGACGCGCCTTGTGGTCGAAGATCTGCGCGGTGACCATCAGTTCGTCGGCGCCGGTGCGGCGCGCGAAATCGTCGAGGCCGCTCCTCACCGCCGCCGGCGATCCGACGATGGTGCAGGAAAGCGCTTGGTCGAGCATGCCCCTGGCCATCGGGTCGAGGGTCGCCTCGTAGTTCTCGACAGGCGGCGGCAGCTTGCCGGGCCGGCCGGTGCGCAGATTGACGAAGGCCTGCTGCAGCGAGCTGAAGTGAAGCTGCGCCTCGGCGTCGGTGTCGGCCGCGAAGACGTTGAGGCCGAGCATCAGGCGGGGCTTGGCAAGCCGTTCCGAAGGCTGGAAGCGCGAGCGGTAGATATCGATGGCACGCTCCATTTCGGCCGGCGCGAAATGCGAGGCGAAGGCGTAGGGCAGGCCCAGCATCGCGGCGAGCTGCGCGCCATAGGTCGAGGACCCCAGCACCCAGACCTCGACCTCCTCGCCTTCGCCGGGCACGGCGCGCACCCGCTGGTCCGGCTCGGCCGGGGCGAAATAGTTGATGAGCTCCACCACGTCCTGCGGGAAATTGTCGACGCCGGCGTCGAGGTTGCGGCGCAGCGCCCGCGCGGTGAGCATGTCGGTGCCGGGCGCGCGGCCGAGCCCGAGGTCGATGCGGCCGGGATGCAGGGCGGCCAGCGTGCCGAACTGCTCGGCGATGACCAGCGGCGAATGGTTGGGCAGCATGATGCCGCCGGCGCCGACTCGGATGGTCTTGGTCCCGGCGGCGACGTGGCCGATGACGACGGAGGTCGCGGCACTGGCGATGCCCGGCATGTTGTGATGCTCGGCCAGCCAGTAGCGGTGGTAGCCGAGACGCTCTGCATGGCGGGCGAGGTCGAGCGTGTTCCTCAGCGACTGGCCTGGCGTGCTGCCCTCCGGCACGGGCGAGAGATCGAGGACGGAAAGGATGGCCATGGCGATCTCCGGACGGGGGAGGGTGGGACGGACGCCTGATATAGGCACGCTCCGCCGCCGTCGCAACGCGGCGCCCCAGGCCCGGTTGCGCGCCTCAGGTGAAGACCTTGTCCTTGGCGGCGGTCTCCGCCTCGGCCTCTGCCTGCTCCTGTCCCTGATGTGCCGCGAGGAAATTGCCGATCGGCTGCCAGCTTTCGAAATGGTCGCAGAACACCTTGAAGATGACGAGCAGCGGCACGGCGATGAGCGCGCCGACGAAACCCCACAGCCATGACCAGAAGGCGACGGCGATGAACAGCGCGACCGCGTTGATCTCGAGGCGGCGTCCCACGATGAGCGGCGTCACGAACTGGCCTTCGACGATGTTGCAGGTCACGACGAACAGCGGCGCCAGAATGGCGTAGGTCAGCGTGTCGAAGGTGATCAGCGAGATGCAGGCGACGAGCAGCACGGTCGCCAGCGCGCCGATATAGGGCAGGAAGTTCAGCGCCGCGGCCGCCACGCCCCAGACGGCGGGGTTGGGCATGCCGAGCGCCCACAGGCCGAGCCCGATGACGGTGCCGAGGCCGCCGTTGATGAGCGCCACGGTCAGGAGGTAGCGCGAAATCTCGCGCTCGACGTCGTAGACCACGCGCAGCGCCCGCTTCTTCTCGCTGAGCCGGGCGAAGGACTGGATGATCTTCTCGTAGAACATGGTGCCGGACGCCAGCAGGAAGAGCGACAGCACGAAGGTGATCGCCGCCGTGGTGCCGGCGGAGAGCAGATTGCCGGCCGCCATCGAGATGATGCCGGGCTGGGCGACGACGACGCGCTGCACGCCCGGCTCCTGGGCGGTCTCGGTCACCTTCTCGACCTCGTGCGAGACGGCCATGAACTTGTCGAAGGGATGGCGGAACTCCGACAGGCGCTCGGTGACGCGCTGGCCGATCTGCGGCGCGTTGCTGGCAAGCTCGACGATCGGCCCGGACAGGAAGTAGCCGGCGCTGGCAAGCGCCAGCACGGCCATCAGCACGAGCAGCGTCGCCGACAGCGCCTCGGGCACGCCGCGCTTCCTGAGGAAGCGGACGATCGGCGTCAGCATCAGCGCCAGCAGGAAGGCGAGCACGACCGGCATGACGAAGTCGCGTGCGAAGTAGAGCGCGTAGACCAGGGAAAGGATGAAGATGGCGGCGAGCAGCCGGCGAATCAGCCGCTCTTCGGACCACATGCGCTCCAGCCGGGCGACAGGCCGGCCTTCTTCCGCGGCCGGCAGGGCGGCGCTGCCGGACAGTTCCTGGTCGGTTCCCATGGACGTGGCCCTCGCACCCGGAACGCCGGGGACGCCACGAAAATGCGCGGGATGCCTGTAGGTTCCAAATGGCGGCGACGTGCCGCAGCGACGGAGCGGCCGAGACATTTTTCATGTCAGCGTTGCCGGAATGTCGCTTGAACTCTGCCCCGTCATGCGTATGTAAGCGTCGCTGACAGACTTTCAGGGACTGACATTGGCTATATATAGAGAAAAGGACGTCTTCGAGCGCCGTAGTGCGGCGAACGAAGCGAAGAAGGCTTTGCTTGCAAGGTACAATGCACGGCCGGCGGAAGACGACCCGGCGGTGCTGGCGCGCAAGGCGGAACGGCAGGCGATCCTGGAGGCACGCGCAATACGCGAGGCCGAGAAGGAAAGGCTGAGGCAGGAGCGGCTGGCCCGCGAGGCCGAGGAGCGCGCCGCGCGCGAGGCGGCGGAAGAGGCCGCCCGCCTCGAAGCCGAGGCGCTTGCCCAGGCCGAGGCGAAAGCCAAGGAAGCCGAAGAGACCGAGCGCATCTCCCGCCTGCTGGCGGACGAGGCCGAACGCAAGGCCAAGCGCGACGCGCGCTACGCTGCACGCAAGGCACGCTCCGGCCGGCACTGAGGCCGACCGGGCTCTCTAGTCAGGGACCGACAACGAAGTGACCGGCCGCAGGCTGGTCACTTGTCCTTTTGGCGCGTCGCGAAGACCGGTGCGGGCTTCAGCGCCGGAGCCGCGGCCGGCTTCTTGGTGTCCTTCTTGGGTTTGCGGGCTTCCTTCTTCGCTTTCATGCTGCCTTTGGCCATGATTCGGTCCTCTGTTGACGGATGAGGGAGTGAAACAAGACTTTCTCCCCGGCGGCAAGGTCCAGCCTGCGGCGACAGGCCGTTGCTCTTCCATGCCCACGCGCTAGAATTGGCACGCCTCGAAGCGGGAGCGTTCCATGAAGATTGACGGCGGCTGTCATTGCGGCGCAATCGCCTATGAGGCGGAGATCGACCCGGAGATGGTCGCCATCTGCCATTGCGCGGACTGCCAGACGCTGTCCGGCACCGCCTTCCGCGTCTCGGTCTTCACGCCGGCGGAAAAATTCCGCCTGACCCGCGGCCAGCCGAAGATCTATGTGAAGACTGCCGAGAGCGGCAACAAGCGCGCCCAGGCCTTCTGCGCCGAATGCGGCTCGCCGATCTATGCTACGTCGGCCGAGGAGAAGCCGACGGCCTACGGCATCCGGCTGGGCACGGCGCGCCAGCGCGACCAACTGCCGCCGAAGCGGCAGATCTGGCACCGCTCGGCCGTCTCGTGGTTTCCGGAGATGAACGGCCTGGCGACCAAGGAAAAGGACTGAGCGGCGGGGCCGCTCCGCCTGCCTCAACTCCCGCTGTTCGCAAATTCGGGACTGCCGTCCCGGCCTGGCTCAGGCGCCTTCGTCGACGACGCGCAGGCGAAGCTGGCCGCTCTTCGAGCCGACCGAGGCCGGCTCGTTGGCCGCCGGCAGCGCGCGCTCGACCTCGGCTTCGCCGACTGCATCCGAGCCGAGTTCCAGCGCCTCGATCTTCTGGCCGCGCTTCACCACCTTGGAGGACGACACGAGGATGTCGTCTATGTCCCTGCTTGCCTGGCCGAAATGCGTCTGCAGCTTGCGCACGCGGTCGTCGAGGCGCGACACGTCCTCCATCAGCCTGACGACCTCGCCCTGGATGAGATGCGCCTGCTCGCGCATGCGCGCATCCTTGAGGATCGCCTGCACGACCTGGATCGACAGCATCAGGAGCGACGGCGACACGATGACCACGCGGGCGCGGTGCGCCTTCTGCACCACCGCTTCGAAATTCTCGTGGATTTCGGCGAAGATCGATTCCGACGGCACGAACATGAAGGCCGTGTCCTGCGTCTCGCCGGTTAGCAGGTATTTCTCCGAAATCGCCTTGATGTGGTATTCGATGTCGCGCCGGAAGAGCTGGGTGGCGCGGGCGGTGTCCGCATCCGTGCCCGCGTCGCGGATGGCGTTCCAGGACTCCAGCGGGAATTTTGCGTCGATGACCAGCTTCGGCGCCTTGTTCGGCATCACGATCACGCAGTCGGGCCGGTTGCCGTTCGACAGCGTGTGCTGGAATTCGTAGCCGCCGTGCGGCAGGCCGTCGGCGACGATCGCCTCCATGCGCGACTGGCCGAAGGCGCCGCGCGTCTGCTTGTTGGAGAGGATCGCCTGCAACTGCACGACCTGGCCGGCGAGCGACTGGATGTTGTTCTGCGCGCTGTCGATGACGGCCAGGCGCTCCTGCAGCTTGGCGAGCGACTCGTGCGTGGATTTCGTCTGCTCGGTCATGGTCTGGCCGATGCGGCCGGTCATGGCGTCTAGCCGCTGGCTGATCGACTGGGTGAGCTCCGCCTGGCGCGCGCCGAAGACGTCGGCGACCGCGCCCAGCCGGCCCTGCATCTCGGCCTGCGCCTGGGCGAGCGCCGCCATCTGCGCCTCCGCTTCCCGCGCGCGGTCGGCGGCTTCCGCGGCGGCGGCGGCGCGCGCGCTGGACGAGCGCCAGAGCGCGACGACGAGGGCGACGAGCAGCACGCCGAAGAGTGCTGCACCCGCCGCGAGCAACTGGCCGAGCGTGATCGTGGTTGCGCCCAGCCCTGCGACAGGTTCGGAGAGGATGGTTGTAAGCTGTTCCATCTCGGGAGCATAGCCGATTCGGCAGGCCGTTACAGATCAAAACAGGAACAGACGACGGATGTTGACGCTTCTATTTCGAGGTCTTAGGTGAGGCCCATGTCGATAAAACCGCTTGTCATCCTTCCCGATCCCGTCCTGCGCCTGGTGTCCAAGCCGGTCGAGCGCATCGACGCGCCGCTGCTCAGGCTGGCCGACGACATGCTGGAAACCATGTATGACGCGCCCGGCATCGGCCTTGCCGCGATCCAGATCGGCGAGCCGCTGCGCATGCTGGTCATCGACCTCGCCAAGGAGGGCGAGCCGCCGGCGCCGCAGGTGTTCATCAACCCCGAGATCCTCGAGAAGAGCGACGAGCGCTCGGTCTACGAGGAAGGCTGCCTGTCGATCCCCGACTATTATGCCGAGGTCGAGCGCCCGGCCAAGGTGCGCGTGCGCCATCTCGACCGCCAGGGCAAGGAGCAGGAGGTCGAGGCCGACGGCCTGCTCGCCACCTGCCTGCAGCACGAGATCGACCATCTGAACGGCGTGCTCTTCATCGACCACATCTCGAAGCTGAAGCGCGACATGGTGGTCAGGAAGTTCAAGAAGCTCGCCAAGGACCGCCCGCCGGCGAAGATGGTGGGCTAAGCGCGCTGGCGTCAGAAGCGCCGCAAGAGAGAGAGGCCTTCGCATGGACGATCTGCTTATCGAAGGCATCGATGACGACCTTTTGCAACACCTGGAGCAATCGGCGCGTCAGAACGACAGGACGATCGAGGCCGAAGTCATAGCTCGACTCCTGCACGGCCTAGAGATTGAAAATGCCGAGCTTCGAGGGAAGCAGGCTGCGCCGGTAGCAAAACCAAAAACCTGAACATGCCGCTTCGCATCGTCTTCATGGGCACGCCGGACTTTTCCGTGCCGACGCTCCGCAGGGTCGTCGAGGCGGGGCACGAGGTCGTGGCGGTCTACACGCAGCCGCCGCGGCCGGCCGGCCGGCGCGGGCTGGAGCTGACGCCGTCGCCGGTGCAGCGCGAGGCCGAAAGGCTGGGCGTCGAGGTCCGGTCGCCGGTCTCGCTGAAGGGCCAGGCGGAGCAGGCGGCCTTCGCCGCGCTGCGGGCGGATGCGGCGGTCGTCGTCGCCTATGGCCTGCTGCTGCCCAAGCCGATCCTCGAGGGCACGCGGCTCGGCGCCTATAACGGGCACGCCTCGCTGCTGCCGCGGTGGCGGGGTGCAGCCCCCATCCAGCGCGCGATCATGGCCGGCGACCGGGAAACCGGCATGATGGTCATGAAGATGGACGAAGGCCTCGACACCGGGCCGGTGGCGCTGACCGAGCGCCTGGCGATCGGGCCGGACGAGACGGCGGGCGACTTGCACGACCGGCTGATGCTGTCGGGCGCCGCCCTTATGGTCGAGGCGCTGGGCAAGCTCGAAGCCGGCGTCCTGGCGCTGACGCCGCAGCCCACCGACGGCGTCGTTTACGCGCGCAAGATCGACAAGGCCGAAACCCGCGTCGATTGGACGCTTGCGGCGGCCGACGTTCACAACCACATTCGCGGCCTGTCGCCCTTTCCGGGCGCATGGTGTGAGATCGTCCTGGGCGGCAAGGCCGAGCGGCTGAAGGTTTTGCGCTCGGTGCCGGCCGAGGGCGCCGGCGAGCCGGGCGAAATCATCGACGACCGGTTGACTGTCGCCTGCGCCCGGGGCGCCGTGCGGCTCACCGAATTGCAGCGGGCCGGCGGCCGCGCCGTGACGGCGGAGGAATTCCTCCGCGGCACGAAGATAGAAAAAGGAATGAGACTGTCATGAGCATGATGTCGATCAGGACCGCGACGACGCGGGACCGCGAGGCGATCCGCCTCGTCGAGGAGCACGCATTCGGGCAGAACATGGAGGCCGGGTTGGTCGATGCGCTGGTGGACAGCGGCGACACGGTGCTGGAACTGGTCGCCGAGGAAGACGGCCATGTCGTCGGGCATATTTTGTTCTCGCGGCTCTATGTCGAGCACGGCAGCAGGCGCTTCCCGGCCGTGGCGCTGGCGCCGCTGGCGGTCGAGCCGTCGTTCCACGGTACCGGCATCGGCGGCGCGCTGATCCGCGAGGCGCATGTCAGGCTGAAGCAGGCCGGCGAGAAGCTGTCGATCGTGCTCGGCGACCCCGCCTATTACGGCCGTTTCGGCTATGCGCACGAGCGCGCGCAGGGGTTCGAGAGCGACTACCAGTGCGACGCGCTGCAGGCGGTCGCCTGGGGCGAGGCGCCGGAGAGCGGCAAGCTCGTCTATGCGCCGCCCTTCCGCGATCTCGCTGCCTGAAGCCGGGCATGCCGCGCTACCGCCTCGACATCGAATATGACGGCACGCCCTATGCCGGCTGGCAGCGGCAGGCCGGGCAGCATTCGGTGCAGGCGGCGCTGGAGCAGGCGATCCTCGCCTTCTCCGGCCAGACGATCTCGCTGCGCGGCGCCGGCCGCACCGATTCCGGCGTCCACGCCACCGGCCAGGTCGCGCATCTCGATCTCGACAGGGACTGGCCCGACGACACGGTGCGCGACG
>Ga0233385_1001089_pt1 | contig 11698 bp, 11 predicted proteins | sample ElkDunMinimDraft_16_FD_191543 | JGI IMG/M metagenome (GOLD analysis project Ga0233385, IMG submission 191543) | Fecal eukaryotic communites from dung pellets of Tule Elk in California, USA - Elk Dung G36 | ecosystem: Host-associated > Mammals > Digestive system > Large intestine > Fecal | place... | reverse complement strand
CAATGGCTGGGGAAATGAAATTGCCGCGAGGATCAGGCCTTCGCCAGTTCGTCGAGGAACTGCGTCAACTCGCCTTTGTCGATGCCGACGACATGCTTCGGTTCCGGGTACGCGCCGGAGCGCACGTCGGCGACATATTCGCTGAAGGCGGCGACGCGCTCGGCCTGCAGCCGGTCGTATTCGGCGGCGAAGTTGCGATAGACCTTGGAGTGGCGCGGATAGTGGCCGCGATTGTAGCCGAGAATGTCCTCGGAAAAGAGGTACTGCGCGTCGCAGCCGCCGCCGGCCCCCATCGAGATCAGGAAGAGCGACGTGCGCTGCGAGATGGCCGAGGCGACCTCGACCGGCACGACCTCGATCTCGGCGGCGAAGGCGCCGGCGGCCTCCAGCGCCTTGACCTGTTTCCAGACGAACATCGCTGTCTCGGCCGTCTTGCCGACGGCGCGGTAGCCGCCCGTCCAGGTCGAATGGTGCGGGATCAGGCCCGAATGGCCGCAGACCGGCACGTGCTCGTCGGCGAGCGCCTTGATCGTGTCGAGGCTCGCCGCGCAATAGACGGCGTCGGCGCCCGCCTTGATGAAGCGGAAGGCGTCGCGCATCACGTCGTCCTTCAGCGCGAAGAACGAGTTCACGCTGCCGGGAATGGCGAAGACATCCGGCGCGGCGTCGCGGAACTCGGGATCGAGGATGAGCTCCGGCGTGACGGACAGTATCTCGACGCCGGCGCGCGCCGCCGCCTCGACCTCCTCCATGGTGAAGACGCGGATCTTGGAAAGCTGCCGCTTGCCCTTCATGGCGCGCAGGTCGGCGACCGTCGGTCGGTTTGAACGCATGTTTCCCCTCCCAGGAACGATGATGGCGTCCGCCCGTGGCCGGACGCACCGGCAGTCAGCCGATCTGGATCAGAACCTTGCCCGCCTCGACGCGCGTCGGATAGGTCTTGAGGTTGACGCAGACCGGCGCACGCTTTGCCGCGCCGGTCTTGTAGTTGAACTGTCCGTTGTGCTTCGGGCACTCGATGATGTCGCCCATCACCAGCCCGTCGGCGAGATGGACATGCTCATGCGTACAGAGGCCGTCGGTGGCGAAATATTCGTCGTCGGGCGAGCGGTAGATCGCGAAGGTGCGCCCTTCATGGTCGAAGCGCAGCACGTCCTCCTCGTCGATATCGTCGGCCTCGCACGCCTCGATCCAGTCCGCCATCGATTCCTCGCCTGCCTGTCTTCTTGTTGTTCGGGTGGGCTTTCCAAGCCGGCGCGAGGCCGGTTCGCTCTATTCCGCCGCCTGCACGACGAGGTCGTGGAATTCCTCGCGATAGGGCTTTGCCGTCGGCGGCAGCTCGCGCTTCAGGAAATAGTCCTCGTTGCGCAACTGCCGCAGGAAGGCCGGCACCATCTCGCGATAGCCGTCGAGCATCGATCTGTTCGGCGTCGGCAGGTCGTGCTTGATCAGCTCGTGCAGCCTGGGCAGCGCATGGAACGGCACCATCGGGAACATGTGATGCTCCACGTGGTAGTTCATGTTCATGTAGAGGAAGCGGCTCACCGGGTTCATGTAGACGGTGCGCGAGTTCAGCCGGTGGTCGGTGACGTTGTCGGCAAGACCGCCATGCTGAAGCAGGCCGACGAGCACCATGTGCCAGGCGCCGTACATGCGCGGCAGGCCGATGATCATCAGCGGCAGCCAGGAGCGCATGAAGAGCGCGAGCAGGACCGTCGCCACATAGATCGAGAGATGGACGCGCGCCGCGCGAACCACCTTCGGCCATTCCTGCTCGGGGATGAAGCTCTTCTCGGCGTCGCTGACGTTGCCGAAGGCGTTGCGCACGAGATCCGACATCGAATGCCAGACGTCGATCACGCCGAAGAAGTTGAGGATCACCCTGGCGAGGTCAGGCGGACGCATGACCGCGATTTCCGGGTCGCGTCCCACGATGATCGTGTCGGTGTGGTGGCGCGCATGGCTCCAGCGCCAGGTCACCGGGTTGCGCATGACCATAAAGCTGGCGATCTGGAAGACCACGTCGTTCATCCAGCCCGTGCGGAAGGCGGTTCCGTGCCCGCACTCATGCCAGCGCGCATCGCTGGAGGAGCCGTAGAGCGTGCCGTAGACGAAGAAGAAGGGCACGCACCACCAGGTGCCCCAGAACCAGATGCCGCCCAGGCCCGACAGAACGATCGCCGTGAGCCAGATGGCGGTGTCGCGGATGGCAGGTCCGTCGGAGCGCTGCATCAGCTCCTTCATCTGCTTGCGCGGCACCTCGGTGTGGTACCATTCGGCGGCGGCAAGCCCGGCCTCGACCGCGCGGCGGCCGCTCGCGCCCATCAGGTCATAATCGCGCTTCGCCATGGGGGCGACCTTCTCCTGCATTCCTCCGGCCAGATTAGCGGGACTTCTGCGCGCTCGCCATGTCCAACGCTTGCACGGACAGCGCCCGCACGCACCGTTGCGCGGGACTTCTAGCGACTTCGCTCATCCGGCTTTTGTGAAGATACGGGCATCGATGAGGGCATACAATCAGATTTCCCATCAGATTCGATCATTGGCAGATGGTCCGGCTGATGGTTATGTCTGGCCGAAACAGGAATCGACGATGAAGGTGACCGTTTCGGCGATCGCGCAAAGCTGCGGCCTCTCCACCGCGACGGTCGACCGCGCGCTGAACGGCAGGCCGGGCATCAGCGCGGCGAACCGCCAGCGCGTGATGGAAGCGGCGCGTCGGCTGGGCTACCTGCCGACGGTGGGCTCGGTTACCCTGCCCTCGCGGCCGGCGGCGCTCGAGTTCTTCCTGCCGATCCGGCAGAACGTGTTCATGGGCGAGCTTGCCGAGCATATAAGCGACCAGGCGAGCCGCATGCCGCTGGTCGCTTCCTGCAAGATCCACGACCTCGCCGACATCTCCCCGGCCACGCTGCAGGCGGCGGTGGACAAGCTCTCGCTGGATACGAAGGGGGTCGGCGTGATCGCGGTCGATCATCCGAGGACGCGCGGCGTGCTGCAGCGGCTGGCGGATGCCGGCATCAGGCTCGTCACGATAGCCTCCGACGTGCCTGCCGCACCCCGTTCGGCCTATGTCGGGCTCGACAACCGTGCCGCGGGACGGACGGCCGCGCTCCTGATGGGCCGGTTGCTGCGCGGCCTTTCCGGTAACATCGCGATCGTGACGGGCTCGCGCTCCTATCGCGGCCACGAGGAGCGCGAGATGGGCTTCCGCGCGGTGGTCGGCGAGGACTTCCCCCATCTTGCGGTAAGCACCTCCGTCGACACCAACGAGGACGGCGAGGCGAGCTATGCCGAGACGCTGAAGCTGCTGCGCGACCAGCCGAACCTGCTCGGCATCTACTGCGTCGGCGCCGGCCGCTTCGGCGTCGCCCGGGCGCTGCGCGAGACGAAGCTCAGGCAGAGGCCGGTGTTCATCTGCCACGACCTGACGCCGCTGACGCGCAGCTATCTGATCGACGATCTCGCCGACGTGGTGATCGACCAGAATGCCCGCCTGACCGCCGAGCAGTCGGTGATCCAGCTGCTGGGCTCAATCGCCTCCTCTGCGCCGGTGATCGCCAACCGCTACATCGAACCGCGGCTGATCTTTCGCGAGAACATTCCGGCGCAGTAAGGTCTCGGCCGTCAGATGGCGACCCTTGAGGCATCGCCGCGGATTTTTCGACTGCGGAATTGCTATTTGGCGGATTGGATTTTCTCGTGGACCCCGGTCATATTTGCCATATGTCCCCTTGGGCGCGGGGCTGGGACCGTCTGTTGGAGCCAGGCATGAGCGAGACGAGGAACCAAACCGAGGCAGTCGCCCGGCCGCGCCTGCAGCCGCCCTATTCGTCGGTGCTGGACCTCATAGGCCAGACGCCGGTGGTCGAGCTGACCAGGTTCGACATCGGGCAATGCCGCCTGTTCGTGAAGCTCGAAAGCCAGAATCCGGGCGGCTCGATCAAGGACCGCATCGCGCTGTCGATGATCGCCGAGGCCGAGAAGAGCGGCAAGCTGAAGAAGGGCGGCACGATCATCGAAGCGACCGCCGGCAACACCGGGCTCGGCCTGGCGCAGGTCGGCATCCCGAAGGGCTACCGCATCGTGCTCGTCGTGCCCGACAAGATGTCGCGCGAGAAGGTGCAGCACCTCAGGGCGCTGGGCGCCGAGGTCAGGCTGACGCGCTCGGACGTCGGCAAGGGCCACCCGGAATACTACCAGGACATGGCGGAACGCATCGCAGCCGAAACGCCCGGATCGTTCTACGTCAACCAGTTCGCCAACCCGGCCAACCCGCTGGCGCATGAGACGACGACCGGCCCGGAGATCTGGGAACAGCTCGGAGGCGACGTCGACGCCGTGGTGGTCGGCGTCGGCTCGGGCGGCACGCTGACCGGGCTCGGGCGCTTCTTCGCAAAGCACTCGCCGAAGACCGAGATGGTGCTGGCCGACCCGATCGGTTCGGTGCTGGCGCCGCTGGTCAAGACTGGCGAGATGATCGAGGCCGGAAGCTGGACGGTGGAAGGCATCGGCGAGGATTTCGTGCCGCCGAACGCCGACCTTTCGATGGTGAAGAAGGCCTATTCCATTCCCGATCGCCTCAGCATGGCGACGGCGCGCGACCTGCTCTCCAAGGAAGGCATCCTCGCCGGCTCGTCGTCGGGAACGCTGCTTGCCGCGGCGCTCAAATATTGCCGCGAGCAGAAGACGCCGAAGCGCGTCGTCACCTTCGTCTGCGATTCCGGCAACAAGTACCTGTCCAAGGTGTTCGACGACTATTGGCTGGCCGAGCAGGGCCTGTCGGAACGCGTGCAGCACGGCGACCTCAGCGATCTCGTGGCGCGCTCGCACCGCGAGGGCGGCACCATCACGGTGGGGCCGGAAGACACGCTGATCAACGCCTACGGCCGCATGCGCCGCGCCGACGTATCGCAGCTGCCGGTGATCGAGCGCGGCAGGCTGATCGGCATCATCGACGAGGGCGATATCCTCTCGCAGGTGGAGGGCTCGTATGAGGGCCGCTGGGAGCGGTTCAACGCGCCGGTGAAGACGGCGATGACTGCCGACCTCCATACGCTGCAGGCCAACCAGACGCTCGACGCGCTGCTGCCGGTGTTCGACCGCAACGAAGTGGCGATCATCTATGACGGCGACGAGTTCGTCGGTCTGATCACCCGCATCGACCTGATCAACCATCTGAGGCGATCGAAGACATGACATCCGGCAAGAACCGCCTGGCCTTCTCGACCCGCACGATCCACGGCGGGCAGAGCCACGACCCGACCACCGGCGCGGTGATGGTGCCGATCTACGCCACCTCGACCTATGGCCAGCAGAGTCCCGGCGTGCACAAGGGCTTCGAGTATGCGCGCAGCCAGAACCCTACGCGCTTCGCCTTCGAGCGCGCGGTGGCGGACCTCGAGAGCGGCGCGGCGGCCTTCGCCTTCGCCTCGGGGCTGGCGGCGATCGCCAACATCCTGGAACTGCTCGACGCGGGCGCGCATGTCGTGGCGACCGACGACATTTATGGCGGCAGCTACCGGCTGATGCACAGGGTGCGCAAGCGCTCGGCCGGGCTGCAGGTCAGCCTCGCCGACTTCACCGACCTCGCGGCAGTCGAGGCCGCGATCAGGCCGGAGACGCGCATGCTGTGGATCGAGACGCCCACCAACCCGCTGCTCAAGATCGTCGACCTCGAAGCCATCGTCGACCTGGCGAAGCGCAAGGGGCTGCTCACGGTGGCCGACAACACCTTCTGCAGCCCCTATCTGCAGCGGCCGCTGGAGCTTGGCGTCGACATCGTGGTGCACTCGACGACGAAATATCTCAACGGCCATTCCGACATGGTGGGCGGCGTCGCCGTGGTGCGGGAGGAAGGCGAGATTCTCGACCAGCTGAAGTTCCTGCAAAATGCGGTCGGCGCCATTTCCGGTCCGTTCGACAGCTTCCTCGCGCTGCGCGGCATCAAGACGCTGGCGTTGAGGATGGAGAGGCATTCGGAGAACGGGCTGAAGATCGCGTCCTGGCTGGAGAGCCGCAACGACGTGCGGCGGGTGATCTATCCGGGACTGCCGAGCCATCCGCAGCATGCTGTCGCCAGGCGCCAGATGTTGGCGTTCGGCGGCATGATTTCGGTGGAGCTCGATCGCGATCTCGCCGGCACAAAACGCTTCCTCGAACGCACGCAGCTCTTTGCGCTGGCCGAGAGCCTGGGCGGTGTCGAAAGCCTGATCGAGCACCCGGCGTTGATGACGCATGGCTCGATCCCGCCTGAGCAGCGTGCAGCGATCGGCATCTCGGATTCGCTGGTCCGGCTGTCGTGCGGCATCGAGGACGGCGACGACCTGATCGCTGACCTGGAGCAGGCGCTGTCGACCTAGAAAACCTCTCGACCGTCGGCCGGCATCAACCCCGATCGCCAAGCGTTGACGCTTGTCCTCCGCGCACCAGTTATTGCCTTGTCGCCGGCGCCCTCCACGTCCACGGGTGGCCGGTCCGTTGGGGCAAGATGCTCCGTCTACAAATTGCGGAGATGGAATTATGGGCACGAGGCTATGGGCTGTGATTCTCCTGGTCATCGCGCTTGTGGTAGCGGCATATCTGCTCCTGCGGCCCACGGGTTATGGTGGGTCCAGTCCGGGCCAACCATCACCGCATGCGATCGACCAGGCGCAGTAGGGGTCGGAGCATGCTTCTCGCCACTTCGATCCTGTTCGCGCTGATCGGCCTGCTTCTCGGCGGCGGAGGCCTCTGGCTGGTCCTGCTCGGCGGCAGCTTTTATTACCTTCTGGCCGGAGTTGCGTTTCTCCTCACCGCCTTCCTTCTCTGGAGGAGAAGTGAAGCTGCCCTTTGGGTCTATGCGCTTTTCGTGCTCGCATCCCTCGCCTGGGCAGTATGGGAGGTCGGGTTCGACTGGTGGCAGCTCGGACCGCGGGGGGGCGTCATCGTGCTTCTCGGCGTCTGGCTGCTGACGCCATGGATCCGTCGCCCGCTGGTGGCGGCCAGGCAACCCGGCGCGAGCAGCCTGTCGCATTGGCCGCTGACGGCTTCGGTCGTGATCGCTGCCGGGGGCGCTGGCTATTCCATGACCCAGGACCCGCTGGAAACAGTCGGCTCGTTGCCGACGGAAATCGTCAACGCCAACCCGGCGTTGGGCGGCGACGTTCCCCCCGCGGAATGGCATCAGTATGGGCGCACGCCGTTCGGGCAGAGATATTCGCCGCTGGCGGACATCAACACGGAAAACGTCTCCTCGCTGAAAGTCGCCTGGCAATATCGGACCGGGGACGTGAAGCTGCCCGAGGACGTCGCCGAAACGACCTACCAGGTCACGCCCCTCAAGGTGGGCGATACGCTCTATTTGTGCACGCCGCACAATTGGGCGATCGCGATCGATGCGAGGACCGGCGAGGAGAAGTGGAAATATGATCCGAACGTCGGCCTGAACCCTGACCGCCAGCACCAGACTTGCCGCGGCGTTACCTGGTACGTCAGTGCGACCGTGCCGGCCGGCCAGCCTTGCGCAGAGCGCGTCTACCTGCCGACTTCGGATGCGCGGCTGATCGCGCTGGACGCCGCCACGGGGAGCGTGTGCACCGGCTTTGCCGATCAGGGCGTGCTGCGCCTCGAAACCGGCATGCCATATAATCCCGCCGGCTATTATTATTCGACCTCTCCGCCGGTCGCCGTTGCCGGCAAGCTGATCGTCGGTGGGGCGGTAAACGACAACTTCTCGATTGAGTCGCCGTCGGGTGTGATCCGCGCGTTCGACGCCGAGACGGGAGCGCTGATCTGGAACTGGGATTCCGGCAATCCCGACGAGACCACTCCCCTGCCCCCCGGCCGGACCTATACGGCGAACTCGCCGAACAGCTGGTCGGTATTCAGCTACGATGAAGGGCTGGGCATGGTCTACATCCCGCTCGGCAACCAGGTGCCGGACCAGCTCGGCATGGGCCGCAGCGAGAATGTCGAGCGCTTCTCGTCGTCGATCGTCGCGCTCGACATGAACACCGGACAGCTCCGCTGGGTCCGCCAGACGGTCCATCACGATCTGTGGGACATGGACGTGCCGGCCCAGCCAGTGCTGCTGGATATCACCGGGCAGGACGGAACGTCGGTGCCGGCGCTGGTAGGTCCGACCAAGCAGGGCGACATCTATGTGCTGGACCGCCGCAGCGGCGAGCCGATCATTCCGGTCACGGAGGTGCCCGCGCCCGGCGGCGCGATCGCCGAAGATTTCACCGCGCCGACGCAGCCCGTCTCCGACCTCACCCTGATGCCCGATCCGCTCGAGGAAGCGGACATGTGGGGCATCACCCTCTTCGATCAGCTCGCCTGCCGGATCCAGTTCCGCAGCCTTCGCTACGAAGGCCGATACACGCCACCTTCACTCGAAGGCACGATCGTCTATCCCGGCAACTTCGGCACCTTCAACTGGGGCAGCGTCGCCGTCGATCCGGAGCGGGAGGTGATGTTCGGCATGCCGACCTATCTCGCCTTCACCTCACGGCTCGTGCCGCGCTCCGAGATCCCGCCCAAGGGAGAGGACGAGAAAGCCAGCGAGCAAGGGCTGAACCGTAACGAGGGCGCGCCCTACGGCGTCGTCATGGGGCCGTTTCTCAGCCCGCTGCAGATACCGTGCCAGGCGCCGCCGTGGGGATACATTACCGGCGTCGATCTGCGCACCGGCAAGATCGCGTACAAGCGCAGGAACGGCACCGTCTACGACATGACGCCTCTGCCGCTGCCCCTCGAGGTTGGCGTTCCCGGGATCGGCGGCGCCATGATCACCAAGGGCGGCGTCGCCTTCCTCGGCGCGACGGTCGACGATTTCCTGCGCGCCTATGACCTGACCACCGGACGGAAGCTGTGGGAAGCACGTCTCCCCGCAGGCGGACAGGCAACGCCGATGAGCTATGCGACAAGCGACGGCAAGCAATATGTGGTCATGGTCGCCGGCGGCCACGGATCGGTGGGAACCAAGCCCGGCGATTACGTGATCGCCTACACGCTGCCCTGAGAGCAGGTTTCGTGTTGCGGCCGTGACGCGAATCCGGCCGCCGGCGACTATTGCGCCGGCGCGTCGGTCACCGTCCCGTCCGGACTGGTGGATTGCGATTGTCCGCCGGTGCCGGTCTGCGGCGTGGGATCCTGCTCGACAGGCGCGTTCTGCACTTCGGGAGTCGAATTGGTCTGGTCGGAGGCGTCGGGGCTGGAGTTGCTCGAATTGTCGCAGGCGGCCAGCCCGAGCAGACATGCCAAGGCGGTTATAGCTGCAAACGGACGCATGCTATTCCTCTCTTGTTGGTTGAACCGATCGACGAAACCTTTGCAGTCGGCAACGGTTCCCTGGATTGCGGAACAATCGGTCGAGGTCCCCCGGGCACCATTCCCCCCGAGTAACCCGCGGCGATTGTACACTAATATACCAATTTCCGTTGACACCCTCCTGCCGACCGTGAAAATTGCCACCTCTGGCGATCATGGGAGGATGAGGTGCCGGCGAACCGGAGCTTGAAGATCGGGCTCGTGGGCACTGGCTTCATGGGCCGGACCCATTCCAACGCCTATGGCCAGGTGAGGCGCTTTTTCCCCGACGAAGCCGGGGCGGAACTCGTGGCCGTCTGCTCGCGGGATGAAACCAAGGCGCGGGAATTCGCCTCGCAATGGGGCTTTGGCTCGCATGAAACCGACTGGCGCAGGCTGGTCGAACGCGACGACATCGACCTGATCGACATCGCCAGCCCCAACGACACCCATGCCGAGATCGCCGTAGCCGCCGCGCAAGCCGGCAAGATGGTGGCCTGCGAAAAGCCGCTCGGACGCACGGTGGCCGAGGCGAAGCGCATGGTCGAGGCGGTCGAACGGGCCGGCGTCGCCAACATGGTCTGGTACAACTACCGCCGCGTGCCGGCGCTCGCCCTGGCCAGGCAGATGATCGACGAGGGGCGGCTCGGGCGCATCTTCCACAGCCGCTTCAAGTTCCTGCAGGACTGGACGATGTCGGCCGACCTGCCGCAGGGCGGCGCGGGCACCTGGCGGCTCGACGCCGGCGTCTCGGGAAGCGGCGTCACCGGCGACCTGCTCGCCCATTGCATCGACGCGGCGCTGTGGCTCGTCGGACCCGTAGCGGAGGTCTCCGGCACGTCGGAGATCTTCATCCGCGAGCGTGTGCACGCGCTGAGCGGCAAGCCGCAGGCGGTGACGGCGGAGGACGCAAGCCTGTTCCTCGCCCGCTTCGCCAACGGTTCGCTCGCCACCTTCGAGGCGACGCGTTTTGCCCGCGGCCACAAGGCGCTGTTCACGCTGGAGATCAACGGTGAGCACGGCTCGGTTGCCTGGGACCTGCATGATCTGCACCGGCTGCAGTTCTTCAGCCACCGCGACCAGGGCGCGTTCCGTGGCTGGCGCTCGATCCATGTGTCGGACAACGACCATCCGTACATGAAGGCATGGTGGGTGCCCGGCCTGCAGATCGGCTACGAGCACACCTTCGTGCATCAGGTCGCCGACTTCCTGGCCGGCCTTCGCACGGGTGAGAAGCGCGTGCCGGATTTTCGCGACGGGCTTGCAGCCGACGCGGTGGTGGAGGCGGTGCTGCGCTCGGCGCGTGAGCGGCGCTGGGAGGCCGTCGAGGATGTTTCTTCGCCAGCGACGCTGGAAGGAGCCGCATAAGCGGATTGATGTCGCCTGCAGCGCCGTCAGAGCGCAAGGCGATCGGGCTGTGCACATCGCACGGCGGAAGGGAGGAGGAGAATGCCGCTTCTGGAAGTGCGCGGAGTGTCGAAGAATTTCGGGGCCATCAGGGCCCTGACCGACGTCAGCATCAGCGTCGAGCCGGGCGAGGTCGTCGGACTGATGGGCGACAACGGGGCCGGCAAGTCGACGATGGTGAAGCTGATCGCCGGCAACTTTCCTCCCGACGAGGGCGAGGTGGTCGTCGACGGCCAGGTCTGCCATTTCCACAAGCCGATCGAGGCGCGCGCAGAGGGCATCGAGGTCGTCTATCAGGACCTTGCACTGGCCGACAATCTGACTGCCGCGCAGAACGTTTTCCTCGGGCGCGAGCTCAAGAAGGGTTTCTGGCCGTTCCGCATCCTCGACAAGAAGGCGATGATCGACCGCTCGGCCGCGTTGTTCGCCGAACTCAAGTCGGAGACGCGGCCGCGGGACCTGGTCCGCAAGATGTCTGGCGGGCAGCGGCAGGCAGTCGCCATCGCTCGCACGCGCCTCTCCAACGCGAAGCTCGTGCTGATGGATGAGCCCACCGCCGCCATTTCGGTTCGGCAGGTCGCCGAAGTGCTCGAGCTGATCCGCCGCATGAAAGCACAGGGCGTGTCGGTGATGCTGATCAGCCACCGCATGCCGGATGTGTTTGAAGTGTGCGACCGCATCGTCGTCATGCGGCGAGGAACCAAAGTCGCCGATAAGGCGACGGTGTCGACGTCACCGGAAGAGATCACCGGACTGATCACGGGAGCGATACGTGCAGCCTAACCTAGCCACGTCCCTTGCGTCCGAGCCAGCGATCGCCAGCCACGCCGTCCTCGACGAGGTGGTGGGCGTACGCGAGCAGACGTCGTTTCAGAAAATGTATCGCTCCCAGGCGTTCTGGGTAGCGGTGGCTCTGGCCGCCCTCATGCTGGTGATGACTGCGCTGGAGCCGACCTTCGGTTCGGTTGAGAATATCGGCAACATCTCGCGCAACTTCGCG
>Ga0233385_1001086_pt1 | contig 11713 bp, 9 predicted proteins | sample ElkDunMinimDraft_16_FD_191543 | JGI IMG/M metagenome (GOLD analysis project Ga0233385, IMG submission 191543) | Fecal eukaryotic communites from dung pellets of Tule Elk in California, USA - Elk Dung G36 | ecosystem: Host-associated > Mammals > Digestive system > Large intestine > Fecal | place... | reverse complement strand
ATACGGGAGTATTTAATAACACCCTTGAATCTCCATCAGGAAATAAAAAATATTCTTCTTTCCCTAATTTGGCACGAATACCTGCCACAAACTCATGGTATTGATCTAATGTGAATGACAATAAAAAAGATTGTTGCCAAATATATAGATGTTTGCATTTTTTGCAATAACTGACTACCGTATTTCCATTTGAACTTAAAATAGTGCTATGACACATGTTTTATAATTTTTATTTAGACCAAATATAAATAATATATTAGTCTAAAAAAATGCATTTTGATATTCTATAAAAAATAAGCCAAAAAAAACGGGATACTGTGATCCCGCTTTTATAATAAGTTAAGAATTAGTTTAATCCTCTCTTTTTCATCAAATGAACAGGATCAGGATCTGCTCCTCGAAATTGGCGATACATATCAGCGGGATTTCCGGTACCTCCTTTTTCTAAAATATATTTACGAAACGCTGTCGCTGTACCTTGGTCATATAATCCTTTTTCTTTAAATGCTGCAAAAGCATCAGCATCTAATACTTCAGCCCATATGTAAGCGTAATATCCAGCAGAATAACCACCAGAAAAAATGTGTTGGAAATAACTGCTTCTGTAACGTGGAATAATGGCATCGATCAAACCTATTTTTTTCAACACATTCGATTCAAAAGCGTTGGTCCCACCCGTAATTGGCTGTGTAGCACTGTGGTAGTGCATATCCAATAAAGAAGCGGCCAAATATTCTGTAGTCGCAAAACCCTGGTCAAAAGTACCCGCATTTTGCATTTTTATAATTAAAGAATCAGGTATCGCTTCTTTTGTTTGGTAATGCTTAGCATATGATTTTAGTACTTCGGGATCTTCTGCCCAATTTTCCATGATTTGCGAAGGTAATTCGACGAAGTCACGAGATACGGAAGTACCTGACAAACTTCGGTATTTTACATTGGAGAGCAAGCCATGTAAAGCATGTCCAAATTCGTGAAACAATGTGCTTGACTCGTCGAATGTCAATAAGGCAGGCTGATCGCCCACTGGTTTTGTAAAATTACATACGATTGAAATCACTGGGGCTACACGCTGTCCATTCTCCATACCTTGCTTGCGAAACGAAGTCATCCATGCACCCGATCTTTTTGAATCGCGAGGAAAAAAATCAGCGTACAAAATACCTAAATGAGATCCATCTTTGTCTTTCACTTCGTACACTTCCACTTCTTCATGATACACGGGTACATTGGTCAATGCTACAAAATTCAATCCCCAAAGCTTCTTGGCAGTCTGAAATGCCCCCTCGCGCACATCGCTAAGACTAAAGTAAGGTTTGATTTGATCCTCATTCAAAGCAAAACGTTTGATACGAATTTTTTCCGCATAATAACGCCAATCGTAAGGTGCTACATCAAAATCATGACCTGCAGCTGCGATTTCTTTCTTGATATCTGCTTCTTCAGCTTTTGCCTTAGCGATCGCTGGCGCCCACAATTTATTTAACAAACTTAAGACATTGTTTGGATTTGCAGCCATAGCCTCTTCCAAAACATAGTTGGCATGGGAGGCATAGCCTAATAATTTCGCCTTTTCTAACCTAAGGTTGCTTATTTTTATAAGCGTTTCGGTATTATCCAAGTCATTTCCATGGTTACCTTTTAGCTGATAAGCTTCCCAGATTTTCTTACGCAACTCGCGATTGTCTGCATATTGCAAGAATGGCATTACGGAAGGATTTTGTAGGGTAAAAACCCATTTTCCCTCTTTTCCTTTGGTTTTAGCTGTTTCAGCAGCTGTAGCAACCAAATTACTCGGTAAGCCGGAAAGATCCTCTTCTTTATCTATCACCAATTCAAACGCTTTGTTTTCGGCCAACAAGTTTTGTCCAAATTGAGTCGTTAAAACTGAAAGTTCTGAATTAATTTTTTTCAACTTTTCTTTCGCTTTTGCAGATAAGTTAGCTCCTGATCGCACGAATCCTTTATAAGTTTCTTCCAATAATTTGGTGTCTTCGGCATCCAATCCCAGCGTTTCTTTACTATCATAGACGCTTTTCACCCGAGCAAATAATTTGGCATTTAAAGAGATTTCGTCGCGATGAGCAGAGAGTATAGGTGCCAAATCCTTCGCAATAGCTTGAATCGTATCATTGGTATTCGAAGAATTTAAATTAGAAAACACACTCGATACTTTGCTCAGCAGCGTACCTGCATTTTCTAAAGCAAGGATAGTATTCTCAAAAGTTGCTGCTTGCTCATTATTAATTATAGAATCAATTTCTAAGGCATGAGTTTCTAATGCTTTTTTATAGGCAGGTCTAAAATGTTCATCCTTAATTTTATCAAATGGAGGAACATTAAATGGAGTTTCATAAGGTAATAATAGGGGGTTGTCTGTTTCAGAATCCTTTGCAGTAGTATTGCAACCAACGATAGTCGTAGCGATTACCATGCATAGGGGCATGAAGGTTTTTTTAATCATTATTGACGTTTTAAGTATTTTCAATATTTAATTTTCACAAAGTTAATGATATTTTGCGCAATCAACTGACTATACTTAATTAGACAGGCACCAAAAAGTTAATTTCAGATTGCTTTTTATTGTAACATTTATATCCATAAGGCGACTGATATAGAAATTTAATTATGAATGCGCTGAAAAAGTTTTTCTGGTGGTGCGCAGGTACTCATCAAGACACATTAGTCAACTATCCCGAAGAGCACAATAAATATGTGAGCATCGGTGCGACGATATTTTTTACAGGATTATTTGCCACGCTCGCAGGGGGCTATGCGATGTATTTTGTTTTTAGTGGCGCACAATATGCACTCTTATCTTCCATATTTTTTGGGTTAATTTGGGGACTAGCCATTTTTAATTTGGATCGTTACATTGTCTTAAGTCTAGATAAATCCAAAAGCAGTGCAAAACAATTATTGCAGGCACTACCTCGAATAATCCTGGCAATTATTATTGGTCTTGTGATTTCACGACCGCTGGAATTAAAAATATTTGACAAAGAAATCCGCGAACACTTGCGCACCTCCTACCTGCAACAGCAACGCGCCAAAATCGACACCCTCAATCGAACTTTCGAACAAAAATATTCAGTAGAGCATGGGCAACTCACTACACTTAAAAATCAAGCGGACTCTTTAGAATTAAGTATTAAAAATGAGCGGACTCAACTTAATCATGAAATATTTGGCACCAAGACAGACCAAACTTCTGGGGTGCTGGGCTATGGGCCTTATGCCAAAATGAAGGAACAAAATCTTACTAAACAAGAAATTTATTTGGATACGTTACGCAGTAACATACAAGGAAAAGAAGCACAACTTTTAAAACGAAAAGAGGCTGAGGGGCTGCTTGATCAAAAGATTTTATCTTCATCATCATTAGATAGCGCGGTGAATGTTGCAGGTTTTGCTGACCGTAACAGTGCATTGGGCAACTTACATCAAAAAGAAAATGGCGAAGTAGATAAATCCATTCAGTATGCTGTCAATTTCATCGCTTTACTTTTTATCTTTTTCGAGTGCTTGCCTGTTTTGGTGAAATTGATGAGTGATCGGGATGCGTATGACCACGCAATCGAAGCACAAAAGACTATCCAACATTATGAATCAGAGACACATATAGTGGTAGAAAAAAAGGCGATCGACAAACTCGAAGATTATCGCACAGACGCATCAATCAAAAGAAGAATGGATAAACTCACGGATGATTATCATGCATCCAAAAACAGTCATTAACCGTATTTTCTTTTTTACTGTTTTATTAAACCTTTATTGGTAAATTAGCTCTATTATCACTTAATGTAGGCACCTAGCCTTAGACACTTAAAAATAAAAAGGATAAACTATGAAACATCTTATACCATTTTTAACTTTCATTTTTCTGACGACACAAGCGATGGCGCAATCAACTACTTACAGACAAGATTTAAGTATTTTTCCTAAGCCAGAAGTAGGCTACAAACAGTTAGTGATTGATGTTCCCCATTCGGACAAAGACAATCAGAAAAAAATAGAATTCACAGTTGGTAAATTTTTGGAAGTAGACATTTGCAATCAACACGGATTAGCAGGCGACCTAACCTCCAAAGAATTAACGGGTTGGGGATTTAACTATTATGTTTTCAATACAAACGGCGCTGTAAGAAGTACCATGATGGCTTGTGCAGACAATACCAAGCAGACTAAATTTGTCCCTGCAAATGCCCAATTGGTTGATTATAATGGTCGCTTACCTATCGTAATCTATGTGCCCGAAGATTGTGAAGTACAATTCAAAATATACAGAACGGATAATGACGTATATAGCGCAAGCGAGATCCAACAAAAAAAATAATACCCTACCCTAAATATTGAAAAGTCATTCATCAATCAAGATGGATGACTTTTTATTTACACACCCTTCTTTCTCGTCGACTATTACAGGAGGGAATCTGTATATTTAATAAAAAAAACGACTATGAGCGACCCAATCACTCTGCAGCTAGACGATATTTATTCAAAACAAAAAAGATATAAGGAGCAAAGTAAACAGCTTCGGTCAGAAGGTCGTATCAGCTTGTTGAAAAAACTGCATGCTCATATCCAAGACCGTCAAGAAGAAATTAAGACCGCTATATACCAAGATTTTGGCAAAAGTCCAATTGAAACGGACATCACCGAAATTTTTGCTGCTTCTTTTGAAATCAAAGAAATCATCAAAAACTTGAAGAAATGGATGAAAGACAAGCCTGTCGGCAAATCCCTATTATTTGCTACAGTAAAAGCGTATTTGCATTATGAACCTAAAGGCAATTCATTAATCATTACCCCTTGGAATTATCCATTTCAGCTACCAATAACGCATCTTGCTAGTAGCATTGCTGCGGGTAATACTGCGATTTTGAAACTTTCAGAGTTCACTCCACACATCAATCAGGTCATAAAACAACTTATTGCAGATACATTTTCACCAGAGCACGTATTTGTGGTAGAGGGCGAAGCAGAGATTACAACCCATTTGCTTAACCGCAAATTTGACCACATTCATTTCACAGGATCTCCCACAGTAGGGAAAATCATCATGGCGGCAGCCGCAAAAAACCTAACGGATATCACCTTAGAATTAGGTGGAAAATCGCCAGCTTTTATTGACAAAAATGTCAACATACAGCAAGTGGTTAAAAATTTAATCTGGGCAAAATTTGTCAATGCGGGGCAGACATGCATCGCGCCCGATTACCTGATCGTAGATCAGCAGATCGCTACTCAATTTGAACAAGTTTTCAAAGAAGAATTGACCATCGCTTTTGGTCAAAATCCTATAGAATCTCCTGATTATGCACGCATCATCAATGACAAACAGTTTGATCGCTTGACAGAAAGCCTTGAAGATGCTAAAGCAATAGGAGCCCAAATAATTATTGGTGGAAGTAGCGACCGCTCCACGAGATACATGGCTCCAACACTAGTCAAAAATGTATCTTCCACCAACAAATTGATGCAAGAAGAAATATTTGGACCTATATTACCTGTCGTATATGTACAGCAAGTAAATGAAGGTATAAAAATGGTCAACGCTATGGAAAAACCGCTGGCTCTTTACATCTTTAGCAAGGACCAAAATTATATCAGCCACATTCTTCGGAATACGACATCAGGAGGAACATGCATCAATGATGCTATGATCCATATCTTACACCCTAACCTACCCTTTGGTGGCGTAAATAATTCAGGAATTGGCCAATCATTTGGATGGTATGGTTTCAAGGCCTTCAGCCACGAACGTGCTGTCGCACAAGTAAGATTGATGCCAATGTCAAAATTATTTTGGTTCCCCTATTCAAATAAGACCTTAAAGATATTGAGTTGGATGAAACGATTTGTCGGTTAAAAAACTATTGTAATGTTACATGTATGACAACTGGAAAATGATCCGAAGGCAAACGCGCAGTACTTTCTGTGAAAGATAGTTCTTTCGGAAAATCACCTTTTTTTACCTCTTCTACTTCTTTTGGGATACTGCGATATGTATCGGTCAACACGGCATATTTCGACACTTGAAAATGACCAGTCAAAAAGATATGATCGATGCGCGAATTGGTTTTCAAATTCGGATCAAAGGCATTGAACGTGCCATTAGTAGCGTATTTTAAGGGCGCCAGCTCATAAGCATCTTGTACCAACCCCGATTTGTTTAAGATCCCATAGATGGCATTATTTTGGTCGACGTTAAAATCGCCCATCAACATCACTGGTTCGTTGCTTGTTAATTCTTTGACCTTGGTTAATACTAATTTGCAACTATTTTCTCTGGCTAATTTTCCTACATGATCTAAGTGCAGGTTGAATACCCATAATTTTTTTCCTGATTTCTGATCTTCCAGTTGAGCATATGTGCATATGCGTGGTAAGGCGGCATCCCAACCTTTCGTAGGCCGATCTGTGACCTCTCCGAGCCAAAAGTGTCCCGAAGACAATACTTCAAATCGATCGCGATTATAAAATATTGGCGCATACTCCCCTTTCGTTTGCCCATCATCTCGCCCAACACCGACATGGGCATATTGCGGCAAACTATCCAAAAGATTTATAAGCTGATTGTGTAACACTTCCTGAGCTCCAAAGACATCAAATTCCTGATATCTTAATAATTGCACCATCGTTGGTAAACGCTGTTGCCAACCATTTCCTTTTGTTTGATCTCCTTGGTTGTCATTACGAATATTATAAGTCGCAACACGCAATGTTTCTTGCGCGAGGCTTTTGCCCATGGTGAAGATTATAAATATTACAGTCAGCGAAATGATGTGGAGTAATTTTTTGTCTTTCATTTTTATCTCGTTTTTTTATCGTTTTCCAATTCATTAGTAAATGAATAAGGATAATCTGCAATTGAAATCCCACGCTGAAAATTTGGTTTATCTGACATCAGGAATATTAAATTTGCACCATTTTCTAATTCGCGCTGGCTCAAATAATTCTTAGTATACTCTTTTTCATTTTTCGTCAGCTGCTGAATGTATACATTTTCAGGATTGTTATTTTTAGCTTCTATTCGGATTTGTTTTCCATTTTCTAAATGTACGGTCACTTTATCAAATAAGGGCGATCCCAAGACTAATTCATCTGTACCAGGGCATACCGGATAAAATCCCAAAGATGAAAACACGTACCAAGCAGAAGTCTGTCCATTGTCTTCATCGCCACAATAGCCGTCGGGAGTTGCTGCATACAGCTTTTTCATTACTTGTCGTGACCAGTATTGTGATTTCCAAGGTTGGCCTGCGTACGCATATAAATAAACAAAATGTTGAATAGGCTGATTACCATGTGCATATTGCCCCATATTCATCACTTGCATCTCACGCATTTCATGAATCATGCGGCGACTTTTCATCCCTTCCATCCCTGGGACAATAAAAACCGAATCCAACATTTGGACATATTTCTTCTCCCCTCCCATCAAATTGATTAATCCTTGAGGATCATGAAATACCGACCAGCTGTAATGCCAACTATTCCCTTCAGTAAAGTCACGCGACCAATCTGTGGGTTTAAAATCATTTTTAAACTGTCCATCCACCGATTTACCTCGCATCAAATTATGCTCTTTATCGAAAATATTTTTATAATTCATCGCACGCTGTGCATAGATTGCAATTTCCTTTTGTGGCTTATTGAGTTTTTTGCCTAGCTGATAAATCGACCAATCGTTAAAAGCATATTCAAGTGTACGTGCCACATTTTGCGTGATATTTACATCATTTGGTATGTAGCCGTATTGATTATACTCTTTGTAACCTGTCCTTCCCGTTGCTTTTACCGTAGGGTGTACATTATTTGCCCCATGCAACAAAGCCTTCCAAAGTGTTTCTATATCGTAGTTTTTCAATCCTTTTATATAAGCATCAGCCACTACCGAAGCCGAATTATTACCGACCATAATATCGCGATGGCCAGGACTTGCCCACTCGGGCAAAAAACCAGATTCTTTATACGCATTAGCCAAACCTTCTTGTATTTTTTCATTCATCGAAGGGTAGACTAAGTTAAGTAGGGGAAATAATGAACGAAAGGTATCCCAAAAGCCTGTATCCGTAAACATATAGCCGGGCAATACTTTGCCATTATAAGGTGAATAATGCATGACTTGACCTTTGGCATCAATCTCATAAAAACTTCTTGGGAACAATACCGATCGGTATAAACAAGAATAGAAAGTTCGTAAATTGTCTATGTTTTTATCCTCTATTTCAATCTTACCCAGGGTCTCATTCCAAATTGCAGCTCCATCTTGTACAATACGATCAAAATCGCCAGTACCTAGTTCTTTCAAATTTATCTCAGCTTGCTCCACCGATATAAATGAGGATGCGACGCGCGCCAAAACTTCTTCCCCCTTTTTAGTTTGAAAATGAAGCACCGAACCCACATGATCATCTTGAGCAGAAAGTTGCTTATCCGCTATTACATTATTGATCAAAAGCTGACTTTTCACAAAAGGTTTATCAAATACGATCACAAAATAATTCTTAAAATTATCTGGTACTCCACCTGAATTTCGAGTCGAATATCCAACGATTTTGTTCTCTTCTGGAATGACTTTTATGGATGATCCTTTATCAAATGCGTCTATAACAACGGCTGCACGATCTGATTTTGGAAATGTAAATCGAAACAATGCGGCACGTTCGGTAGGTGTGATTTCTGTCGTAATATCATGATCGGCTAAATAAACTTTGTAATAATGCGGCTGAGCCACTTCCGCTTTATGCGAAAACCAGCTTGCTCTGGCTTCTTCATCGTATGTTTCTAAATCGATCACTGGCATAAGGGAAAATTGACCATAATCATTCATCCAAGGACTTGGCTGATGTGTCTGCTTAAAACCACGAATCTTATCTGCCGCATAGGTATAAATCCAGCCATCGCCCATCTTACCCGTCTGAGGAACCCAAAAATTCATTCCCCAAGGGCGTGCGATCGCAGGATAAGTATTGCCAGTAGATAATTCATATTTGGAAGATGTACCCACTAAAGTACTCACATATTGCAATACATCGGAACGCTCTTGAGCTTGCGAAACATTAAATTGACAATAAAACTGGAAAATTGAAATAAATATAAAAGACTTAAATACAAAGGAAATATTCATGGCATATAGGTTAGTATTTGCTAAAAGGTTTTACTAAAATATAAAAACTTTGAATAACTACGAAATATCGGTTCGAATTTTTATAATTATGAATGGTTTGCCCATTCAATGTACATTATAAACTCATTCCATGACTTCTTATTTGGCTCTACCTCTCCAATCCTTTTACCGAATGATTTATCGCTTTTACCGAACATGTTTCTGAGCTTACCTAATAGAAACAAAGTCCTTCTATGTAAGCGTATACCTTTGATCTATCATTAGAAAAATATTTTAAAGTATAAAAAACAGAAATCATGGCTTACAAAGAAACATTTAACATTTCAGGTGAAAACTTGATTAAAAAAGTAAAAGAACTTTTCAATGAATCCAACGTGACGAAAATCAGCATCGCCGATAAACATGAAAAAGAAATCATCAGTTTTCCAGTCTCGATTGGCATCGTTGGTGTTTTACTGGCTCCTGTATTTGCTGCGATTGGTGCAATAGCAGCAATTGTCACAGATTGCAAACTCATCGTGGAAAGAAAAGACGATGAAAAAAGCGAACAGTCAGAAAATGTGACAGAACAAGAAAACCCATTAGTATAATTAATTATTTAAAAAATCATGATATTGATCGCTGTATTGTTCCCTTGGCTGTCTTTTTTCTTGAGAGGCAAACTAGTCGTAGGAATTTTATGTGTTATTTTACAACTCACTTTAATAGGGTGGCTTCCCGCAGCTATTTGGGCTGTAGCAGCACATTTGGATGCAAAAAACAAGAAGCGGCTAGAAAAGTATCATCATCGTCGTTTTCAGTACGGATAATGAATGTAAAAATGAGGTTATCATCAAACTAAAAATGGCTGCTCTTTAATAAGGCAGCCATTTTTTACTATCTGTGATCCCCCATCGCAGATTTAGATCGGGATTTTGATAAAACTACCATCCACAGTATCTAATTTTAATCGATAAGGTTTTTTATGGTCTACATCCTTAATTACAGATCCTGCATTCCTATATTGGAATAATTTTCCTTCAAAATAAAAATCATTATTCATTTTGGAAAGGGGATAATTTCCTGATTTTGTAACGATATATGCTTTCTTATTATGGACGTATGCATACACATTTTTAGGCTTTATTTTTTCTTTCTTACCTTTCGCATTCAAATAATACACCTTATCAAAATTTCGTTGTTCTTCCCTAGTATGAAGCAATTGATAATTAGGCGTCTGGTATTTAAAACTCTCCCAACTTTCATACACGCCATCCTTCAGATTTTGATCTCTATAGAGTGGGAGATGACTTTTTAAATAATCATCGTGATTGATCAAATCATTTAAGTGAATTGATCCAGCACCTTGTGACTTTTTATAAACATTTGCAGTTATAAAATCAGCTACGATTTCATTTGATTTGTAGAACAAGCGAGTATATACATCTGACTCGTTTATACTAATCTTTTTATCGATAGCGGCTATAAATGACAAATTTTCACCCTTCTTCTCATATAAAATGGCTTTAAAATCAAAATACCCTCTATCATATAATGCGTTTGACAATAAGGCTAAGTCAAAATTTAACAAATGCAATACTAATTTGCCCGCTTGTGCAGTTTCTCGCTCAAGCGACTTGTCAAACATATTTTCTATTTGATCAGAAATAGGGGTTTTAGAGGCGATTATATGTTTGGTTTTTGATATTCCTTTTTTAACTACGCCCAAATTAACGCCTGATTCGCGTCCATCGTAAACCGACAATTCGCTATATAAACTATTGGCAATTTTATATTTTGGGACCTGTAAATAATAAACTATTGAATTCGCTTCTGCTGTGTAGGATACGGAAAGAAAATATACTATCGGAATAATAATTTTGAGATAAATAAGTTTCATTTTTTGTTAATTTTTAATAAAAGAATGTGATAAAAGAATGCAATACTATGGCCCCCCACTCCGAAGAATAGAAAATTAATATAGGGAAGAATCAAAGTGAGCTGAGTATTGAGATTTTAATTAGAGATACTCAAAAAAATCGATGATTATGAAGGACAATAATGAAAACAACCTGTGATTGAAAACGAAAATAATCTGATAAGATGTCTACATGATAAAAAAATTAAATTAATCTCTAAACATTAATTAAAAAGCACGTACTAATTACTTGAAACAAATGTACACAAGTAATACATTCGTATAAATTAGGAAATATTAAATAATGTTAAATCAGGATAAAAATCTGACTACCTGTAGTTTATGAGCCACAAAGAACGACTCTGACCGCCTATCTTAGAATTTTAAGTCAAAAAATAATTCTCCCTCAGATTATACTTAGTAAAAAGTTTTCGCAACTAAAACATGAAATTATTTGGCCCAACATAGCCAGAAATCGACTAATAAATTCACGCAATTAAGTGATATTTTTAACACAATGACATTTTTTATGAAAGAGAAAGAAAGCCGCTTGCTGTAATAGGAATTAAGGGAATATTCCTAAATAATTTAAGATTCAAATTGCATTGTAGAATACAATTCGAATCCCATTTCATTATTAAATATTGGTATAAAATACAAATGGCTGCTCTTTAGTAAGG
>Ga0233385_1001083_pt1 | contig 11752 bp, 10 predicted proteins | sample ElkDunMinimDraft_16_FD_191543 | JGI IMG/M metagenome (GOLD analysis project Ga0233385, IMG submission 191543) | Fecal eukaryotic communites from dung pellets of Tule Elk in California, USA - Elk Dung G36 | ecosystem: Host-associated > Mammals > Digestive system > Large intestine > Fecal | place... | reverse complement strand
CCTGATGATCGTCGTCGTGTCCTTCTGGGATTACGACTTCGCGGCGATGTATCCCGATTTCGTGACCTTGAACTACACGGACACGCTCGGCTCGTGGGTCACCTGGAAGACCTATCTCAACACGCTGAAGTATGCGGTGGTGGTCTGGGCGCTGACCCTGTTTATCGGCTTCTGGGTTGCCTACTACCTTGCCTTCCACATCCGCACCAGCGCCATGCAGATGGTGCTCTTCCTTGTCTGCACCGTGCCGTTCCTGACCTCGAACATCATCCGCATGATCTCGTGGATCCCGGTGCTCGGCCGCAACGGCCTGGTGAACACCAGCCTGGTCGAGATGGGGCTGGTCCCGGCGCCGATCGAGTGGCTGCTCTATTCGGATTTCGCCGTCGTGCTTGCCATGGTGCATCTCTACACGCTGTTCATGGTGACGCCGATCTTCAACACGCTGATGCGCATCGACCGTTCGCTGGTCGAGGCGGCACGCGACTGCGGCGCGTCCGGCTGGCAGGTGCTGTGGGCCGTGATCCTGCCGCTCGCCAAGCCCGGCATGGCGATCGGCACCATCTTCGTCGTGACGCTGGTGATGGCCGACTTCTCGACGGTGCAGGTCATGTCGGGCGGGCAGAGCGCATCCGTCGCGCTGATGATGAAGAACCAGATGTCGCTGCTTCAATATCCAGCCGCGGCAGCGAACGCCGTGGTGCTGCTCGTCCTCGTCCTCCTGATGGTCGCGGGCATCCTGCGCATCGTCGACATCCGCAAGGAGCTCTGAGATGAGCCACGAAAAGCGGACGCTGGAATTCTTCGTGCTGACGGGCTTCTTCGCGCTCTTCGTGCTGTTCCTCTACGGTCCGCTCTCGGCGGTGCTGATCCTCTCCTTCCAGGGGCCGGATGGCGGCCTGACCTTCCCGCTTAACGGGGTATCGCTGCACTGGTTCGCCAACCTGTTCGAGAAGCAGGCCGTCGGCGATTTCGGCGGCAGCTTCCGCCGCTCCTTCGTTCTCGGATTGATGGTCATGGTCGTGACCGTGGTCGTATCGCTGCTGGCCGGTCTCGCCTTCCGGCGAAAATTCGTCGGCGCGACGCCGCTCTTCTACCTGTCGGTGGCGAGCCTCGTCGTGCCGTCGATCATCATCTCCCTCGGCATCGGCGTGGTATTCCAGCAGCTCGGCTTCCGGCCGGCATGGTACAGTTCCGCCTTCGGTGCGCATCTGACCTGGACGCTACCCTTCGGCGTACTGATCATGTTCGCCGTCTTCAACCGTTTCTCGCCCTCCTACGAGGAAGCCGCGCGCGACCTCGGCGCGACGTCGTGGCAAACCTTCGCGCATGTCGTCTTGCCGATGATCGCGCCGTCGCTGATCGGCGTCGGGCTGTTCGGTTTCACGCTCTCCTATGACGAGTTCGCGCGCACGCTGATGACATCGGGCACCTACAACACGCTGCCGCTGGAGATTTACGGCATGACCACGAACGTGACGACGCCGGTGCTCTATGCGCTGGGCACGGTAACGACGCTGTTCTCCTTCCTGGTCATCGCGGCGACGCTGGCGGCGATCGTGCTGGTCAATCGCCGACGTTTGCGCGCCTGACCGCATCCATGCGCATCGTCGTCGTCAATCCGAACACCACGGCCTCGATGACCGCCACCATCGCCAGGGCGGCGCGCGGTGCTGCCTCGCCCGGCACCGAGATCGTCGCGGCGACATCGAAGATGGGGCCGGCGTCGATCGAAGGCTTTTACGACGAGGCGCTGTCGGTGCCAGGCCTGCTTGCCGAGATCGCCGAGGGCGAGCGCGCGGGCGCCGAGGCTGCGATCATCGCCTGCTTCGACGACACCGGCCTCGACGCGGCTCGCTGCATGGCCACGATCCCCGTGATCGGCATATGCGAGGCGGCGGTGGCGACGGCGGGCTTCCTCGCGCAGCGCATCTCGGTGGTGACGACGCTCGAACGCTCGCGCGTGCCGATCGAGCATCTGATGCACCGCTATGGCATGGCCGGGCGCGTGCGGGTACGCGCCGCCGACGTCCCGGTGCTTGCGCTGGAAGATCCTCTATCGGGTGCGCTGGACAAGTTGAGGCGCCAGATCGTGCGCGCGCTGGAGGACGACCATGCCGAAGCCGTCGTGCTCGGCTGCGCCGGCATGGCGGAACTCGCCGCAGCACTCTCGCGCGATTATGGCGTGCCGGTCATCGACGGCGTCGCTGCGGCGGTCAGGCAGGCGGAAGCCCTGGTGAAACTGGGGCTTGCGACCTCCAAGCGCGGGACCTACGCGAGCCCGATCGCGAAAACGTACGCGGGAATGATGGCGCCTTTCGAGCCGAAATGAGCGGCCTATTCGATGGCGACCATCGTTGACGGGTCCTGGATCGAAAAATGTCAGACCCGCTCGAGCGCCATGATTTTCAGTGTCTCTTCGCGGATATCGGCAAGGATTTTCCGCTTGTAGTCGGTGAACCTCCCGTCGGTGACGATATCGAAGGAGCGTGGCCGTTCCAGATCGATTGGGATGTCCTGTTTAACCTTGCCAGGCCGGCTCGCCAGCACGATGACGCGGTCAGCCAGAAAGATCGCCTCGTCCACATCGTGGGTGACGAATAGAACTGTAACCTTGTTATCTTCCCAAACCCTGAGCAGGAGTTCCTGCATCATGCCGCGCGTTTGCGCATCGAGCGCACCGAAGGGCTCATCCATCAACAGTATCGACGGCTTGTAGACGAGAGCCCGCGCGATCGCCACGCGCTGTCGCATGCCGCCGGAAAGCTGCTTGGGATAAGCCGTTTCAAAACCTGCCAGGCCGACCGCCTGAACAAAGTGGCGCACCAGTTCTACGCGCTCCGCCTTTGGCAGCTTGCTCTTCTCCAGCGAAAAATCGATGTTGCGCTCGACGGTCATCCACTCGAACAGGCTGTATGACTGGAACACAAACCCGCGGTCGCGCCCCGGCTTCGTGACGAGCCTCCCGTCGATGGTGATAGCGCCCGAGGTGGGCGTCTCCAGACCGCCGACCATGTTCAACAAGGTTGACTTTCCGCAACCGGACGTCCCGACGATCGAGACGAATTCCTTCTCGGCGATCGAAAGATCGATGCGATCGATTGCGACCGTCGACGCTTCACCGCTGCGGAAGGTCTTGCCTACTCCTTCAATGACGATCTTGGTGTTCCTGGACATGCTTGTCATCTGGCATCTCCGTGCCAGCGGAACAGGGACCGCCCACCGAGCTTGAAAAGATAGTCCGTGAGCAAACCAAGCAGACCGATGAAGAGTGTACCCCAGATAATGGTGTCGGTCGCCAAATAGCGCTGGGCATCCATGATGCGGCGGCCGAGCCCCTCATTTGCCGCGACAAGTTCGGCGACGACGAGATAGGTCCAGGTCCAGCCCATGGTGATCCGGAATGTGTCCCAGATACCTGGCGACGCTGCAGGCAGGATGATCCGGCGCAGTATCTCGCCATTGCTGAAGCCCAGCGTCTGGCCGGCGCGGATCAGGTTCATGTCGATGTTCTTGACATTGTCCATGATCATCAGCGCCTGCTGGAAAAACGTTCCAAGAAACAGGATCAGGATCTTTTGGCCGTCACCGATGCCCGCCCACAAGATCGAAAGCGGAATCAAGGCGACAACGGGCATATAGCGAACTGTAGAGATGAGCGGCTCGAGCGCTCCCTCGATAATTCTGTAGTTGCCCATCAGGATGCCAACCGGAACGGCAACGATGGTCGCAGCCAGCCAGCCTACTACAATGCGATAGATGCTGACCGAAGCATCCCTAAGAAGAATGCCCTCTGTGAGTTGCCGCCAACCCTCCCCAAGCACGGCGGCGGGACTCGGCAGGAAGAGCGGTCTCACCAGCCCGCCCGCCGTCAAGCCCCACCACAACAGCAGGATTATCGCCGGAACAGCAAAACCGGACGCGGTGAAAAGCCAGCCGGGTATTTCCTGCCGAAGCCGAAATATCCCGGTTGGTTTCTTTGATGATTGATTTGAGGTCGCCATTGCATTCTTGATTTTGGAGTCTGCGGCCAACTCTCATGGCTGGCCGCAGAGCGAGCGATCACTGCGTAACCGTATTCAACGCATCGAGCCAGAGCAGTTGGTCGGGAGTCGGGATCATCTTGATCTCGTCAGGCTTGGCGGCTTGCATGATTGCGCCGATCTCGGCGACGCTGCCCTGGAACTCGCCGCCCAGGATCTGCTTGTTCTCGGTAGCGTTGTACAGACGCACGCCTTTGAACGCCGGCTCGAATTCCTCCATAGGGCTGCCCACCGCCTTGGCGATCATCGCCTCGCCGTCCGCAGGATTCTCCCGGATGAAATTGATGGCCTCGTCCCATGCGCGGATGATCGCTTCAGCGTCCTTCGGGTGCTCCTGCAGCCAAGTCGAATTGGCTATGAGCAGATCGCTGATCAGACCGGGCTTCTCGGCTGCCGTGTAGAGAACCTTATGACCATCCGCCTGCTTGAGAGCGGCAGAGATGTACGGTTCGTAAGTGACCGCGGCTGCGACCTGTCCCGAGATCAGCGCAAGGCCTGCCTCGGACGCACCCATCGGAACGTGTTCGACATCCGCGACGCTCATGCCGTTCTGCTTGAGCGCATAGTTGATCAGGAGGTCGCTGGTGGCCCCACTCTCAAAGGCCACCTTCTTGCCTTTGAGGTCGGTGATCGCCTGGATGTCCTTTGCCGCGAGGATCGCGTCAGCCTCCGCGGACAGGTCGAGGATCAGGAAGCCCTTGACATCCACGCCGGCATTGATCGCGGCGATCGTCGTGTTTGTCGCGGCCGCAATGACGTGGAGATTACCGCTTGCGACCGCGGCGACCATGTCCTGGTCCCAGTTGAAGTTGGTCAGTTCGACCTCAACGCCGTGCTTGTCGAAAAATCCCTTTTCTTGGGCAACCCAAAGCGGCCCATAACCAAGCCATGGCTGAAGCCCCAGCTTCACGGGTTCGGCCCAAGCGGTACCCATCGCCCAAGTCATAAGGGCTGCAGCGATTCCAAGTCTCTTCAGCATGTTCGATCTCCTCTTTGCCTGTTCATTGCTGTTACAATTGTTTCACGCGTCGGCAAGCCGTCTCAGGAGCGTGAGGGTAATGCGGCCGACGTCGTTCATGGCACCGGTGTCGGGCAGCGCCCCGCACCAAGCGACAGAGCTGGCCGAAAAGATGAGGCCGCCGGAAGCGAGATGACGAACTGTCATCTCTGCGCAACGGCGCCCCGAGGCTTCCGCCTCACCACCCACGTACCAACGGCTCGGATCATGGACAAAGTCGTCGGGAAAGCCAGAAGCCCGTGCGATGACCTTTACATCGGGCGATGTGCCCAGATGCAGATCGGTGGCGTCGACCTCGTAGCCCGCCGCGCCTCCAAGGACCGTGCCGGTTTCTCCAAAGGTCGCAGCCTCGACGCCCTCGAAAAGCCAGGCATGCTCCGCTTCATAACTTTCAGGGGTCCGGGTGAAGGGAGTGGCACAGGAAAACCCCATCAAGGAGATCGCGCCGCCGGTCAGCGAGAATTCGCCGCGGCCGCGCGCGCGCAAGGGGCCTCCAGGCTGGTTCGTGATGGAAAGCGATTGCTCCGAAACAGGCCCATCCCAGGTCCTGACCGCCTCCAATGGCGACCGACGCAATTCCATGAAATCGTCCTTGAATGCGACGACGCCGGCAAAGCCATTGCCGCCCAGGTAGGCAAGGCTGCCGCCATCGGCGACAAAGGCCCGGATCGCAGCTTCAATCTCGACAGACATGTACTCTGGATGGCTGCCCGTTACGACTGCCGCATAGCCGCTGAGGCAATCCGGCGCGCGCGCATGGAAGTCGTGGTCGGTTATGACATCGAGTGCGATACCGTTGTGCCTGCAGAATCTGAGCAAACGCAGGTCGACCGGGAGATTATGCGGGCAGCCGCACAGCGGATAACGATAGTCATCGCGCAGCGTCGCCTTCGGTTTCCTGTAAGACGTGATCGAAACGCCGCTCAGGTCCGAGTGGTAATCGTAGAGCGAGCGGAGATTGTTATCGACGGCGAACCGCTGGCCACGATCCTCGCATTTCCATTCGTACAGATGCTCGGGAAGGAACTCGTCAGCGTAGGCGAGATACGTCGCGGTCGGCACGACAAAGAGCAGCCGGGCCTCGGGGATGGTGCAACTGACGAAGAAGACGATCTGCTCACTGCCCCCTTCATATGCGACGTCGAAGGCATAGACACCGGAGGCGGCGTCGCGCGGGATCGTCGCGGTGTAAGATGGCGGCCAGTCCAGTGGCCCGGCGTCATCATCATGGCAATGAATGGCGTCATAGTGCGATGGAACGAGGCGAGGCTCGAAACTCGAGCCGTCCCAGCGCCTCGACGTCATGCAGAAGGTCGGCTGGTTTACAGCCTGAAGCAGCAGCGGAGGGCAACTGCTCGACGGGATCGGCGCCGAAGGCAGGAGGGTGGGAAACGTCCAGTCGGCGGAAGCAATATCGCCGCGGATGGAGACTGCGGCGAATTTCGCGTTGAGCGTTTGCTGGCTGAGCGCACGGTCAGTGCCGAGGAGAACATCACCCTGCCACCTCGGCCATGCCCAATCTTCGAAGCGTTCGCTTACCTCGTAGGGTGACAGCGTATCGTGCCCGCGAACGTTCAGCGCGATACAGCCGTCGGCCTCTGCCAGGCAGATGGTGAGCCAGCTACGTTCTGGAAACCTGGCCGAATGAAGCGCGACACCGTCGCGTTCCAGCGATCCCGTACCATCCTCCAGAGTCAGCTTTAGAGCGCCAATCTCCGTTATCGTCCGGCGTCCTCGGTTGCGCGTCAGGAATAGTTCGAAGCTGATGCCTTGGATGCGGCCGAGCTGCGCCAGTTCGCTTGCCTCGATCCGCAGGAACGACCCCTGATCGAAGGCGCGCTGCGCGGGCAAGGCTTCCGGCTCGATGCGCCAGTCCGTCGCGGCCGGAACAGGCAGGTCGAGGCGTTGAATCTCAACACCTCGAACAGGTTTTCCGACCGACAGATGCAGGCTCACGAGTTCGCCGGGATGCACGGTCCAGGGGGTAGTGTAACCGGCGACCGCGAGGGCGCTGTGGTTCACATCTCGCTTCACATCCTATCCTCGTGAAAGCCACCAGCGCTGACGCCAGATACAGCGACGCGTATACCCCTTGCTCCTCCAAAAGAAACATACAAACGCGTGGTCCAGAGGGGATATACCCCTACTGGTGCATCTGACGATGAATCACATGCTCTTGGAAAAGGCTCCGCATCTGCAACCTCACAGTATGGTCCTGCGAGGCACCATGCCTGTGCCAGGCGAAGCCGAGCACCGAGGGCCGCCTGGGCACAGCAGCGGATCGGCCTCACCGGCCCGAGCGCCTCGACAGTACCGAATGCTCCCGCGCGGGGCAGGGGGGCCTTAGCCTTTGACCCGGATCGCCAGCAGCTTCGTCTCGAGGTATTCGTCGAGACCTTCGCGGCCGCCCTCGCGTCCGATGCCGCTCATCTTCGTGCCGCCGAAGGGAGCTTCGGCTGCGCCGATGCGGGTCTCGTTGATGCCGACCATGCCGGTCTCAAGCCGCTCTCCGACGCGGATCGCGCGGTCCATGTTCTCCGTGAAGATGTAGGCGGACAGGCCGTAGGGCACGTCGTTGGCGCGCTCGAGGGCTTCCTCCTCCGTGTCGAAGGAATAGAGCGCGGCCACAGGTCCGAAGATCTCCTCGTCATGCAGCCGGGCCTGCCGCGGCACCTCCGTCAGAACGGTGGGTGCGTAGAACGAGCCCTTTTCATAGTCTGGTCCTTGCATGCGCGACCCGCCGGCCCGGATGACGGCACCCTTTCCGACGGCTTCGCCGACGAGTTCCTCGACCTTTTCCACCGCCGACATGTCGACCAGCGGCCCCATCGCGACGCCCGGCTGCGAGCCTTCGCCAACCTTCATCTGCCTCGCATGGTCGACCAGCCGGTTGGCCACCTCTTCATGGATGGACGAGTGGACATAGATCCGGTTGGCGCCGATGCAGGCCTGCCCGGCATTGAGGAACTTCAGGGCCGCGACCGCCTTCACCGCCTCGTCGATGATGCAGTCTTCAAACAGGATCACCGGCGCATTGCCGCCCAGTTCCATGGAGGTGCGCTTGATGTGCTCGGCCGCCCCGCGCAGAAGCAGGCGGCCGATCTCCGTCGATCCGGTGAACGAAAGCTTGCGCACGCGCTCGTCGGTAAGCAACACGTTGCCGATCGCAGAGGCCTTGCCGGTGACCACGTTCACCACGCCCGCGGGCAGCTCGGCCTCGACGAAGACTTCGGCGACCGTCAGCGCGACATAGGAAGTCGCCTCGGCCGGCTTCAGCACCATGGTGCAACCCGCGGCCAGGGCAGGGGCAGCCTTGCGGAAGATCATCGCGCAGGGAACATTCCAGGGAATGATCGCGCCGCAGACGCCCACCGGCTCGCGCACGGTGAGAAGACGCCGACCGGGCAGGGGATCGGGGATCCAGGCGCCGTAGGCGCGACGCGCCTCCTCGGCATACCAGCGCAGCGAATCGATGGAGAGCTGCAGCTCGCCCTGGGCTTCGTGAAGCGGCTTGCCTTCTTCGGCGGTGACGACCTGCGCGATTTCGTTGCGCCGGCGCTCCAGGATGTCGGCGACACGATGCAGGTGCCGGGCACGCGCGGCCGCTCCGAGCTTCGCCCATCCGGGAAAGGCCGCTGCAGCGGCATCGACCGCCAATTTCGCGTCGCGCTCGTCGCCGAGAGGGATGTTTGCGATCGGGGTGCCGTCGGCCGGATTGAAAGAAACGAAGGTTTCTCCACTCTGAGCCTGGGCGAAGCACCCATTGATCAACATGGCGGCAACGGGCAGTTCAGCATTCTGCTTCATCGAAAATCTCCCTCGAGCCTGGGTGGGCGTACCGGACCGCGCGCCACGGGCGGCGCGCGGTCCGGGTCATCATTCGCCTGCGGCCGCGAGTTCTGCCTTCAGTTGTTCGACCGTGAGGCCGAGGACGCGCGCCTCGATCTCCATCGGGTCGATTTCGATGCCGGAGCGAACCGTGTCCACCGCGCTGGAAAGGTCCGGCGTCTCGTCCTCGAAATAGAGGCCGAAAGCACCCTTGCGGACCAGCGGGTCACAAGCCGGAGCGTGAACCTCGATCAGCGTCACGTCCGCGCCGGAGCGGTTCCAGGCCCAGTGAACCGCGTTGCGCGGGATACGGCAGAGGTCGCCGGCCTTCATGAGGAAGCCCTGGTCGTTGATGAAGACCCAGACCTCGCCGCCGGTGACATAGTTGATCTGCTCGGCGTCGTGCGTGTGCGGATGCGAGTGATAGCCGGCGCCGCGCACGGCGATCATCATGTTGCAGTCATTGCCGTACACCATCTTGGTCGACATCGCGCCGCCGCGCGTCTGCAATACGTTCTGGCCTTCCTCGATATCGTCGATGTTCACGCAGATGGGCATGCTAAATTCCTGTTACTTCTGATGATTCAAGGATGATTGGATGAATGGCGCTCAGCCACGGCCTTCGCCGCGTTCATGATGCCCTGGTAGCCGGTGCAGCGACACAGCTGGCCGGAGATGGCTTCACGGATCTCCGCCTCGGTGGGCTGCGGATTTTCCGTGAACAGGTGATGCAGAACCATGACCATGCCGGGGGTGCAGAAGCCGCACTGCAGTCCATGGAACTCGCGCAGCGCTGCCTGGATCTCGCTGAGGCCAACGGCCGGAGAGGCGCCTTCGACCGTCACCACATTGGCGCCCTGCGCCTGTACCGCCAGCATCAGGCAACCGCGCACCGGATCGCCGTCGACGACAATCGTGCAGGCGCCGCACACGCCGTGCTCGCAACCCAGATGGGTGCCGGTCAGGCCCAACTCGCCGCGCAGGGCATCCGCGAGGCTCTGCCTGGGCTCGACCTGCATCGATACCCTGCGGCCGTTGACCGTCAGTTCGACCTCATGCTTCTTCACTTGCGCATTTCTCCCGCTCGGCTCACCGCCTGCATCAGGGCGCGTCGCGCCAGTGTCGGCGCGATATGCTGCCGGTAGCCGAGGCTGACCTCGGGATTGTCGAACTCGAACCGTTCCAGATCGATCAGCCGAACGGCCTCGCGCAGCTTCTCTTCCGTAGGCACCTCGCCGATCAGGGCCTCGGCCACCGCTTCGCAGCGCAGCGGCACCGGTGCCACGGCCCCGATCCAGAGATGCGCGTCCGCGCATCTGCCATCTGCATCGAGGCGTATGCGCGCCGCCGCGGAAGCCATCGCGAAATCGCCCCTGCGGCGCGCGAGTTCGACGAACCCGGTGCCCTCGTCCTCCTGCTTGTCGATGACGATCTCCCGGAGGATTTCGCCCTCCTCGAGACACGTTTCGAAGGTGCCGAGCATGAACTCTTCGGCGTCGACCACGCGCTCACCGTTGCTGCCGCCGATCACCATCCGCGCGCGATAGGCAAGCATCACCGTCGGTGTTTCGGCCGCGGGATCGGCATGAGACAGGCTTCCGCCGATCGTGCCCCGGGCTCGCGTCGGGGGATGGCCGACATTCTCGAGGCCATGGCGCAGAAGCGGCAGCATCCGCGCGACGAGCGGACTGGCGAGCGCCTTTGCCTGACGCGTCATGGCGCCGATGCGAAGCGTCGCCCCGTCCTCCGAAATCCCCGCAAGCGCCGGGATACGGTTGAGATCGATGATGACTTCCGGTCGCGCCAGGCGCAGCGCAAGCATGGGAACAAGGCTCTGCCCGCCCGCAATGACGCGGGCGTCGGAGCCGTGCTCCTGCAGCAGCGACAGCGCCTCTTCCAGGCTGGTCGGCGCGAAATATTCGAAAGGTGCCGGTTTCATTGCATGCCCCCGAACCCGATGGATTGCAGAACCCGCTCGGGCGTGAACGGAAGGCTGTCGAGACCCGTGTCGGTGGCGAGAGCATTGGCGATCGCGTTGCCGATCGCCGCGCCAACGCCCGAGGGACCGACCTCGCCGACGCCCTTTACGCCCAGGACGTTGGTCAGGGCAGGGGACTCCTCGAAAACGAGGCTGGTGATCGGCGGCACGTCGTAGACATTGGGCATCAGGTAGTCGGCGAAGGTGCCGGTGGTCAGCTGACCGTCCTCATTGTAGGCGAGCTCCTCGAGAAAGGTTCCGCCAAGCCCCTGGACGACTCCGCCGACGATCTGTCCCTCGACAATCAGCGGGTTGAGCTGGCGGCCGACGTCGCAGGCGACGAGATAGCGCTCGACCTTCGTCTGGCCGGTCTCCGGATCGACCAGCACATCGGCAATGTGCACCCCGAAGACGGCAGCGCCGGCGGACACCGCCCGCACGTAGCTCGTGACCACCAGACCGTCATTGTCCGGAACGTTGCCGGCGGAAGGCGTGACGAGAAGCTCCTGGTTGCCCGGCATGAGCATTCGGGCAACCTCGCCCAGCGTGGCGAGCGGCTCGTTCTTGCCGGCTTGCCAGATCGCGCCCTCGCGCAGCTCGATTTCCTCGACCGCGAGGCCGAACTTGCGCGCGGCGGCCGCCAGCGCCTTGTCGCGGATGCCGACCGAGGCACTGTGCACCGCACTGCCTCCGATTACCGCGGTGCGGCTTGCATAGGTACCGCCGCCGAAGGTGATGATGCCGGTATCGCCATGACGTAGACGGATCTTCTCCATGGGGACGGTCAGGATCTCCGAGGCGATCTGCGCCAGAACTGTCTCGTGGCCCTGGCCCTGATTGCTCGAGCCTGAGAAAATCTGCACCTTGCCGTGCTGATCGACCTCG
>Ga0233385_1001080_pt1 | contig 11762 bp, 9 predicted proteins | sample ElkDunMinimDraft_16_FD_191543 | JGI IMG/M metagenome (GOLD analysis project Ga0233385, IMG submission 191543) | Fecal eukaryotic communites from dung pellets of Tule Elk in California, USA - Elk Dung G36 | ecosystem: Host-associated > Mammals > Digestive system > Large intestine > Fecal | place... | reverse complement strand
CGACCGTCGACCTCACGGCGGGCTCGCTCCCGCTCGACGAGCCCGGCCGGGCCGGGTGGTTCCTCGGGCAGTGGGCCGTGGCCGTCGCGTGGGCGGTCGACGTGGAGGCCGTGACCGTGGGCGACGTCGTGTGGACGCGCACCGTGCCGACCTGGGAGCCGACGGGTACGGACCCGCTGCCGCCCGGTCAGGTCCGCCTGACCGTCGCCGGCTGAGACGACGTCGACCCCCGGTCGCCCAGGGCGGCCGGGGGTCGACGGGCCGTGGGTCAGCGGCGGTCGGACGGCACGTAGTCGCGCTCGGTGGCGCCGGTGTAGACCTGGCGCGGTCGCCCGATCTTGGTCTGCGGGTCGTTCATCATCTCGCGCCACTGGGCGATCCAGCCGGGCATGCGGCCCAGCGCGAACAGCGGCGTGAACATCTGCTCCGAGAAGCCCATGGCCTTGTAGATCAGCCCGGTGTAGAAGTCGACGTTCGGGTACAGCTTGCGGGAGACGAAGTAGTCGTCGGACAGGGCGATCTCCTCGAGCCCCAGCGCGATGTCGAGCAGCTCGTCCTCGCCGCCGAGCGCCTGCAGCACCTCGTGCGCGCTCTGCTTGACGATGGCCGCACGCGGGTCGTAGTTCTTGTAGACCCGGTGGCCGAAGCCCATGAGGCGGACGCCGTCCTCCTTGTTCTTCACGCGTCGCATGAAGTCGGTGGCGTCGCCGCCGTTCTCCTTGATCTGGCCGAGCATCTTCAGCACGGCCTCGTTGGCGCCGCCGTGCAGCGGGCCCGACAGCGCGTTGATGCCGGCCGCGACCGAGGCGTAGATGTTCGCGTGGCTCGACCCGACGACGCGGACCGTGGAGGTCGAGCAGTTCTGCTCGTGGTCCGCGTGCAGGATGAGCAGCTTGTCCAGCGCGTTGACCACGGTCGGGTCCGGGTCCCACTGCTGGTACGGCACCGCGAACGTCATGCGCAGGAAGTCCTCGACGTACCCGCGCGAGTAGTCCGGGTACAGCAGCGGCTCGCCCTTGGAGGCACGGTGCACGTAGGACGTGATGGTCCGCGTCTTGGCGAGGATGAGGACCGTCGCCAGCTCGACCGTGTCCGGGTCGAACGGGTCGAGCGACTCGGGGTAGAACGTGGACAGCGCGTTGAGCGCCGACGCCATGACCGCCATGGGGTGCGCGTTGCGCGGGAACGTCCCCATGAAGGTGCGGAAGTCCTCGTGCACCAGCGTGTGCCGGTTGACCCGGTCCTCGAACGCCGTCAGCGCCTGCGGGGTCGGCAGCTCGCCGTGGATGAGCAGGTACGCGACCTCGAGGAACGAGGAGTGCTCGGCGAGCTGCTCGATCGGGTAGCCGCGGTACCGGAGGATCCCCGCGTCGCCGTCGATGTAGGTGATCTGCGACTCGCACGACGCGGTGTTCATGAACCCCGGGTCGACGGTCACCAGACCGGTGTCGCGCAGCAGGGAGGAGACGACGATGCCGTCGTTGCCCTCCGCGGCGGGCACCACGGGCAGGTCGCGTGCCTGCCCGTCGACCACGAGCTGGACAGGTGCCTGCACCGGTGCGGTGACGACGTCCGACATGGGTGTTCCTTCCTGCGCCGACGAGCGTTCCCGACCTGCCCCGGCGGATCGCCGCGCTGACCGGTGGGACGACCGACGCACGGTGGTGACCCCCGTCGGCCCGCAGCGACGGTACCTGCGAGAACGCCGTCTTGACCAACGTGCGGGCCGGGCTTGGGCCCTATGTGATGTTCCTCACAGCGGGTGCGCCCTAATCTAGCCGCGCAGCCTCCGCCGCGGCACCGGTGCGCGGCCCCGGGTCGCGTCAGGCCCCGGCGAGTCGTGCCGCGGCCTGCGCGATCCGCTCGTCCGGTGCGGTCAGCGCCACCCGCACGTGCCCCGCCGCGGCCGCCCCGTAGAACGCGCCGGGCGCCACCAGCAGGCCCAGCGACGCCAGGTCTGCGACCGTCGTCCAGGAGTCCTGCGGCGGACCGTCCGGGCGCACCCACAGGTACAGGCCGGCGTGCGAGCGGTCGACCACGTACCCGGCGGCCTCGAACCCACCCCGCAGGGCGACCCGGCGGCGACGGTAGCGCTCGCGCTGCTCCGCCACGTGGCCGTCGTCCCGCAGGGCCACCGTCATCGCGGCCTGCACCGGGCCCGGCACGATCATCCCGGCGTGCTTGCGCGTCTCCAGGAGCCCGGCGACCAGCGCCGGGTCCCCCGCCACGAACGCGGCCCGGTACCCGGCCAGGTTCGACTGCTTCGACAGCGAGTACACCGACAGCAGCCCGGTGAGGTCGCCGCCCGTCACGCGCGGGTCGAGCACGCTCGGCACGCCGCTGCCCGCCCACGGCTCGTCCCACGCCAGCTCGGCGTAGCACTCGTCCGAGGCCACGACGACCGGCCGACCGGTCCGAGCCGCGGCCGCACGGGCCGCGTCCACGACGGCGGCGAGGTCCTGGACGCCCAGCACCGAGCCGTCGGGGTTGCCCGGGGAGTTCAGCCAGACCAGGCGCACGTCGTCACGCGCCGCGAGCAGCCGCACCGGGTCGTCCGTGGGCACCGGCACCGCCCCCGCGAGGCGGGCGCCGACGTCGTACGTCGGGTACGCCGTCGCCGGGTGCAGCACGGCGTCACCGGCACCGAGGCCCAGCAGCGACGGCAGGAACGCCACCAGCTCCTTGGACCCGACGGTCGGCAGCACCGCGTCGGGATCCAGCCCGGGCACGCCGCGACGGCGGGCGAACCACTGCACCACGGCCTCGCGCAGCGCCGGCGTGCCGTGCGTGGTCGGGTAGCCGGGCGAGTCCGCCGCGGCGGCCAGCGCCTCGCGCACGACCTCCGGGGTCGGGTCGACCGGTGTCCCCACGGACAGGTCCACCAGGCCGTCGGGGTGTGCGCGGGCGCGCTCGCGGGCGGGGACGAGGGAGTCCCAGGGGAAGTCCGGCAGCGCGCCGGTCAGCAGGCCCACGGGTCCCCCGCCCGGGTGCGCGCGGGGGTCACTCGCCGTGCACGCGCAGCGGGACGGTGGCGATGATCGGGTGGTCGTGCTCGATCTGCCCCATCTTCGCGGCACCGCCCGGCGAGCCGATCTCGTCGAAGAAGTGCACGTTCGCCTCGTAGTACGACGACCACTGCTCCGGCACGTCGTCCTCGTAGTAGATCGCCTCGACGGGGCACACCGGCTCGCAGGCGCCACAGTCCACGCACTCGTCCGGGTGGATGTACAAGGAGCGCTTGCCCTCGTAGATGCAGTCCACCGGACACTCCTCGATGCACGCCTTGTCCTTGACGTCCACGCAGGGTTCGGCGATCACATACGTCACGGCGGGTCCTCCACGGGTGCAGCGGTCGACCTAGTATCCCCCACGTGCGACCTGCCACGACCCGACGTCCAACCTCCGACACGGGAGGACCGGCGTGAGCCCGGACGTCTGGCGCACCTGGACGCCCGGGACGCGTGTCGTCGTGCGCCGGCGGCGCGACGACCTGCCCCCCGGGACGGTCCCCGGGGCGCTGCGCGGCGGGGAGCCCCCGTTCACGGACGTGCTCGGCGAGGTCGTGGCCGTCGACGACGCCGGGGTCACCGTGCGCACGCGCCGGGGCGTCGTGCACGTGCCGGCGCAGGACGTCGTCCGGGCGAAGACGGTACCCCCGCCCCCGGCACCGCGGGCGCGACGGGGGGACGGGGGCACCGGCTGACGTCAGGGCGCCGGCGTCGCTGCGGGCGGCGACCCGCAGACCACCTTGTTCTGCGGCTTGTAGCGCCACGTCCTGGACTGCGTGTCCACGAGCTCCTCGCCGAGGTAGACGCGCCGCGTGTTGGTCACCGTGAACCCGGGGTTGCCGGCGCTCTGCGGCTCGCACGTCGGGGACTGGGAGTACACCGTGGTCGGCGCCACCACGCCGGAGCGCCCGCTGGTGGACGTCTCGACGGTGAAGTGCTTGGTGCTCCAGATGCGCACGTGCGCCCGGCCGTCCGCCACGAAGCCCTGCACCAGGGCCCCGTACGGCGTGTTGTTCTTCCACTTCATGTCGATGGTGCCCGTGAAGATCGTGGCCTCCTGGCCCTCGGGGTACCGGGAGAACCACTCGCTGTGCGGCGTGTGCTCGACGTCCTCGTAGCCCGCGAGGAACGCGGCGTTGAACGTCGTCGTCGACACCTGGGACAGGCCGCCGCCCCACGCGTCCTTGTGCTCGCCGTTGACGATCGCCCCGGCCTGCACGAACCCGTGGGCACCGTCGACCGGCCCCAGCGCCTCGGTGAGGCTGAACGTCTCACCCGGGCGCACGAGCGTGCCCGTGATGTTCTTCAGGCCCTGGGCGATGTTGGCCGTGCGGCGCGGCTCGCTCGTCAGGGGGGTGGAGAACTGCGAGACGATCTCCTTGACACCGAGCGCCTCGAGGGCCTCCGTGGTCTGTGCCGGGTCGGACTGGACCAGCTCGACCGGCGCGACGCGGTCGGTGCCCGCGGTCGCCGCCTGGGCGACGGACGTCGCGAGGGCGGCCGGGTCGAGCGTCGTGCCGGGCGTGCCGGGCACGATGACCGGTCCGCCGTCCTGGAACTCGAACCGCGCGTCCGCCGCCGTGGTCAGCAGGTCGGGCAGCTGCGCCAGCACGGCCTCGCCGAGGGCGGGGCCGTCGAGCTGCAGCTGCAGCGTGCCGTCCACGGGCACGAGCGCCGCCCCGGCGGTGAGCGTCGGGACGTCGAGGGTGGCCTGCCGGTCGCCCACCTGCACGGTCACCGGCGCGGCCGTCAGGGGCTGCGCGATCTCACGCAGCGCGCGCTGCGTCTCCTCCTCCGACACGGCCGGCGCGAGCACCTCCGTCGGGAGCTCGAGCGGACGCGTCCCGGTCAGCCAGGAGTCCGCCAGCACCGCCGCGGCACCGGTCTCGTCGAGCTCCCACCCGTCGACCGCCTCGGTCGCGTGGGCGGCCCCGTCGGCGAACACGACCGTGCCGTCGACCGGGGCGAGGGTCAGCGACCCCGTGAGCTGCGTCAGGGCGGCGTCCATCGCGTCGTCGTCGACCTGCGTGACGGGCGGCTGCTCGCCGACGCCGACGAGGTGCCGCCACAGGCGCACGGGCTCGGCCAGGTCGACGCCCGTCAGCCGCGCGACCGTCGCGTCCACGTCGAGCCGCAGCCCCGCGGCCGCCGGGTCGATCTCGGACTGCACCTCCTGCGCGACCACGGGGACGGGCGCCGTCGTGCGCTCCGCGAGGCCGTCGGTCAGCGCCTGCTCCGCCTCGTCGGACGACATCGAGCCGATCTCGACGCCCGCGACGGTGGCGCCGCGCGGGACGCGGTCCGCGAGCGCGTACGACGACCCGACGTACAGGCCGCCGAGCAGGACGACCGCACCAGCGACGACGGCCAGCGTGCGCGGCCAGCGCCTGCGCCCGTCCTCGGCGTCGAACCCGTCGAGCGGCGAGGACGCACGGCCGTTCCCGGACGCGTCCGCAGGTCCGTCGCCGTCACCACCGTCACCGCTGCCGTCGCCCGCCGTCCGCGGCCACGACGCGGCGGGCGCCACCGGCACGGACCCGGGCGCCGCGGCGATCACCGTGGTCGCCTGCGGGTCCCCGCCCGGCCGGTCCGTCGGCCGGCGGTCGTCCACCGGCGGCAGCACCGCCGTGGCGTCGGTGGCGGCACCCGTGGCCGCGGCGGCCGCAGCCGTCGCAGCACCGGGGGTGCCGTCGGTCCGGTCGTCGCCGACCGGGCGCGGCGCCTCGTCGTCCGTGGTCGGAGCGGCCGCGACCGGGCCGTCCACCGCGGCGGCGGGCTCGTCGTCCGACGCCGGTCCGCCGGTCGTGCCGTGCGGCTGCCCACCGCCACGCGCTGCGTCGTCGGTCGGCTGGGCGTCGTCGGTCGGCTGGGCGTCGTCGGTCGGCTGGGCGTCGTCGGTCGGCTGGGCGTCGTCGGTCGCCGCGGCTGTCGTCCCGTCCGGGCGCGCGTCCCGCGAGGACTCACCGGGTGCCGCCAGCCGGTCGCCGGAGGTCGCGCCCTCGGCCGCGGAGCCGTCGTCCGCCGGGGGGCGGGTCGCACCGGCGTCGTCGGCACCGTCGACACGGCTCTGCGCGAGCGCGTGGGCCGGCACCCCCACGGAGGCGGCGTTGAGCGCGGTGAAGGCGAGCGCGGAGAAGCCGCCGAGGTCGAGCACCGGCCGGGGCTGCGGGTCCGCGGTCACGTCCGGCCGCGGGTCGCCGTCCGGGTCGCGCGCGTCGTCGGCCGGACCGGCCGCGGCCGGTGCGTCCTCGTGGCCCTCGGGCTCCGCGGGGTCACCCTGCTCCGTGGCACCGGGCGCCGCGTCCGTCGGGGGCACCTCGGCCGTGGGCCGGGCCTCGTCGACGTCGGCGCTCGCGCCCGCGGCGGGCACGGTCGGGGGTGCGGTCACCGCCACGTCCTCCCAGGACGGCCACGCGGCGAGCGGCTCGGCCTGCGGGGGCGCGAGCGGGCGGACGGCGGGGCGGGTCGCGCCGGCCCCGGCACCCGTGCCGGCCACGGGCGTCGCGGCGACCACGTCCGCGGTCGTCGGGTCCGTGCCGCGCTCGGCACCGGCGTCCTCGGCCTCGGCCTCGGCCTCGGCGGGCTCGGCACGGTCGTCCGCCTGGACGGACTCGCTGGGCTCGGTGGGCTCGCCGGGTTCGACGGGTTCGACGGACTCGACGGGCTCGACGGACTCGACGGGCTCGACGGGCTCCGTGGGCTCGACGGGCTCCTCGTCGCCGACGCCGTCCTCGCTCGCGCCGGTCGACCCGGTCGTCGCGGTCTCCCCCGCGACCCCGGCCTCGTCGACCTCCCCGGCCTCACCGGGACCGGTCATGGCACCGTCCGGCGTCGTCGCAGCCCCCTCGGTGCCCGCACCGGTCCCACCGGTGGGCGCCGCAGGCGCGTCGGGCACGCCGCCGACAGGGCGCTCCGCGGCGTCGTCGGTCGGCGTGTCGCGGTCGGTCCCGTGCGTCATCGATCCCCCGTGCTGGTCCCACGCGCGCACGACGCGCGCGTGGCGATTCTAGGGGCGCGACCTGCACGCCACGGCGTCCCGACGCGTTCCGTGCCCGATCATCACCCGCGATCCGCAGGACCCTCCCGGGACGTGCACACCCGCGCGGTCTAGCGGAGGCCGCGCAGCCGGCCCCGCAGGTGGACCAGGCCACCGGCGTCGGGCGCGCCCTGGGCGGCGGCGAGCACGCGGCCGACGACGACGTCGTGGTCCCCGGCCCGGTGCACGGCCTCGGTGCGGCAGTCCAGCCAGGCGGCCGCACCGTCCACCCAGGCGGCACCGGACACCGGCCCGGGGCGGTGCGGGACACGCGTGAGCTGTCCGACGGCGGGCCGGCCGGGCGACGCGAGCCAGTCCGCCACCTCGCCCTGGTCGTCCGCGAGGACCGACACGGCCCAGGTGTCGACGTCGTCCAGCACGTCGCGCAACCGGGCGTCGACGTGCACGCAGAACAGCACCAGGGGCGGCTCGAGCGACACCGAGGTCAGCGAGCTCACCGTCGCCGCGTGCTCGACCCCCAGGCGACGGGCCGCCACCACGGTGACCCCCGCCGCCAGCCGGGCCGCCACGGCCCGCAGGGCGTCCGCCGTGACACCGGCGTCGGTCACGGCGCGGTCGGCCCGTCGTCCGTGACCCAGCGCCGGGGCACGAGCCCGACGACGATCACGGCCAGCACGGCGCCGCCCACCCAGCCCCAGCCCCACAGGTCGCCCGCCGGGACCAGCACGTCCCCGCCGGGTCCGCCCGTGGCCAGGACCTGGATCGCGAGGAGGGCACCACCCGCGCTCGCCCCGTAGCCGAACCACCCGCACCAGGCCCGGGCGGTCAGCACGATGACGAGGACGAGGAGCACGCACACCACCAGCCCCCAGGGGCGGACGGCACGGTGCATGACGGTGCCGATCGTCCCCGCGAGCAGCCCGAGGGCGAACGAGGCGGCGGCGCGCCAGAGGGTCGCGGCGGTGGGCAGCTGCACGGCGTCAGGCTACCGGCCGCGCACCGGCCGGCCAGGTCAGCCCGGCGTCCTCGGCGCGCAGGCTGCCGGTCGCGTAGCGGTAGGCCTCCGCGGCGGGCACGGCGGCCAGCACGGCGTTGCTCAGCGCGTAGCAGCCGACCAGCGCGTCCTCGCCGGCCACCGGGCGCACCGCCTGCACCTGCGTCGCGTGCGCGCGCAGGGCCGCGAGGACGCGGTCACGGACGGGCGCGACGTCGACCAGCAGGTCGACCTCGTCGTCCGGGACGGCCATCGAGGGCGGCTCGGCGGCCGGGTCCGGCAGCGTGAGGTGCTCGATCGTCGCACCGAGGGCCGCCAGCACGGCGTCACCGGCGAGCGCGACCTGCGCGCGGCGCAGGGCGACCCGGCCGGCCACGGACCACAGGACCACCGGGACCACGTGCGCGGGCGAGTACGTGTCGTCCTCGCGCGCGGCGAGCTGCAGCGCCAGCGCCGTGACGTCGTGCGCCCGGACGTGGTCGGGGTGCCCGTAGCCGCCGCCGGGCTCGTAGGTCACCACGACGGCCGGCCGGCGCGACCGCAGCAGGCGCGCGAGCGCGTCCGCGGCCTCCTCGAGGGGCGCGAACGCGAAGGCGTCGTCCGGGACGTCGTCCGGCGCGCCGGCCCGACCGGCCCCGACCCACGCCATGCCGGAGTCCTCGTAGCGGACGTCCGCGGCGACGGCCTCGTCGAGGAACCCGTGGTCGCGCACGCCCAGGGCACGCAGCGCGGCGGCGAGCTCGTCCTCGCGGTGAGCGGCGAGCGCCGGGCCGTCACCCTCGAGGTGGGCCCAGCGCCTGCCGATGACCTCGCCACGCTCCCCGCGGGTCGCCGTCACGACGGTGACGGGACGCCCCGCAGCCGCCCACGTCGCCAGCAGCGCCCCGGTCGCGAGCGTCTCGTCGTCGGGGTGCGCGTGGACCGCCAGGAGTCCGCCGGTCATGCTCGTGCCACCGTCCGCGGGTCAGGCGCGCTTGTTGCGCGCGGTCTGGCGGGCCCGCTCGGTCTGGTCGAGCACGACCTTGCGGATGCGCACGACCTCGGGCGTCACCTCGACGCACTCGTCCTCGCGGGCGAACTCGAGCGACTCCTCGAGCGTGAGCTTGCGCGGCGGCACCAGGTTCTCGAAGGACTCCGACGTCGAGGACCTGATGTTGTTGAGCTTCTTCTCCTTGGTGATGTTGACGTCCATGTCCTCGTTGCGCGCGTTCTCGCCGACGACCATGCCCTCGTACACCTCGGACGTCGGCTCGACGAAGAACGTGCCGCGGTCCTGGAGGTTGAGCATCGCGAACGGCGTCGCGACACCCGACCGGTCCGCCACGAGCGAGCCGTTGACACGGGTCTCGATCGGGCCGGCCCACGGCTCGAAGCCCTCGGCGATGGACGACGCGATGCCGGTGCCGCGCGTGTCGGTGAGGAACCGCGTGCGGAAGCCGATGAGGCCGCGCGCCGGGACGATGAACTCCATGCGCACCCAGCCGGTGCCGTGGTTGCTCATCGTCTCCATGCGGCCCTTGCGCTGCGCGAGCAGCTGCGTGACGGCACCGAGGTACTCCTCGGGCACGTCGATGGTCATGCGCTCGATGGGCTCGTGCACCTTGCCGTCGATGATCCGCGTGACGACCTGCGGCTTGCCGACGGTGAGCTCGAAGCCCTCGCGGCGCATCTGCTCGACGAGGATGGCCAGGGCCAGCTCGCCACGGCCCTGCACCTCCCACGCGTCGGGACGCTCGGTGGGCAGGACGCGCAGCGACACGTTGCCGATGAGCTCGCGGTCCAGGCGGTCCTTGACCTGGCGGGCGGTGACCTTGTGGCCCTTGCCGCCCTTGCCGGCCAGCGGGGACGTGTTGATGCCGACGGTCATGGAGATCGCCGGGTCGTCGACCGTGATGAGCGGCAGCGGACGCGGGTCGTCGGGGTCCGTGAGGGTCTCACCGATGGTGATGTCCTCGATGCCGGCGACGGCCACGATCTCGCCCGGGCCCGCCTGGTCGGTCGGGACGCGGTCGAGCGCCTTGGTCTCCAGCAGCTCGGTGACGCGCACGTTCTGCAGCGTGCCGTCGTGGCGTGCCCACGCGACCGTCTGCCCCTTGCGCAGCGTGCCGTTGTGGATGCGCAGCAGCGCGAGGCGGCCGAGGAACGGCGAGGCGTCGAGGTTGGTGACGTGCGCCTGCAGCGGCGCCTCGGGGTCGTACGACGGCGCCGGGATCTTCTCGAGGATCGTCGCGAACAGCGGCTCGAGGTCCGGGCTGTCCGGCAGGCCACCGTCGGCGGGCTGCTCGAGCGACGCCTTGCCGACCTTCGCGGCGGCGTAGACGACCGGCACGTCGAGGATCGCGTCGAGGTCGAGGTCCGGGACCTCCTCGTGGAGGTCGGACGCCAGGCCGAGCAGCAGGTCGGTCGCCTCGTGGACGACCTCGTCGATACGCGCGTCGGGGCGGTCGACCTTGTTGACGAGCAGGATCACGGGCAGCTTGGCGGCGAGCGCCTTGCGCAGCACGAAGCGGGTCTGCGGCAGCGGGCCCTCGGACGCGTCCACGAGCAGGACGACGCCGTCGACCATCGACAGGCCGCGCTCGACCTCGCCGCCGAAGTCGGCGTGGCCGGGGGTGTCGATGACGTTGATCGTCACACCGTCGGGCTGGCCGATCTTCGCGGCAGCGGGACCCGAGTACCGGATCGCCGTGTTCTTCGCGAGGATCGTGATGCCCTTCTCGCGCTCCAGGTCACCCGAGTCCATCGCACGCTCGTCCACGTGGTCGTGCGCGCCGAACGCGCCGGACTGCCAGAGCATCGCGTCGACGAGGGTCGTCTTGCCGTGGTCGACGTGCGCGACGATGGCGACGTTGCGCAGGTCGGAGCGCACGGCGGCGCCGGTGGCCTGGTCGGTTGCGGGCATGCGGGTACTCATCTCAGGAGGCTGGGGGATACGCCGGGCGTCGGCGCAGCGTTCCACCCTACCGCCGCGTCCAGTCCCACCACCATGTGAGGTCTGCCGCAGCGGGCGTCAGCACCGGCACGTCGGCCACGACGGGCAGTCCGCCGGCGTCCGCGGGGTCCCGCGCGGCGCGGACCGTGAGGACGGGCGTCCGCGCGATCGGCAGCACCGCGCCGGAGGCCACGAGGGCGTCCGAGGCCTCTGCCACGCCGGCCGCCGCCGCGGCCGCGTCCGGCTGCGTCGCGAGCGCGTCGAGCAGGGCGTCGAGCGCGGCGTCGGTGTGCCGGGTGACGTTGGTGGCACCGCCGGTGCGCCAGCGCGTTACGAAGGACGCCACCGGGAGGTCCTCCTGGGGCACCGGGACGATCGCGACGTCCCAGTCCTCCGGCCGCGCGCGCAGCGCCGCACCGGGGTCGGTGACCTCGACCGGCTCGACGGCGAAGCCGGCCTCACGGGCACGCTCGACCACCCCGCCGAGCACCGCTGCGCGCACCGGGTCGTCGGTGTTGACGAGCGCGCGCACCGGCACCGGGTCGGCGCCCGGGTCCGGCAGCCCACCGGCCTCCACGGGGGCAGGGACCGCACCGGCCGCGGGCGCCTCGGGCCCCACCTGTGCCGCGACGACGTCGGAGACCTCCGCCCGGTCCACCAGCATCCCGAACGCGTGACGCACCGACTCGTCCCGCGCGACCGTCACGAGGAACGCCCGACGCGCCGCGGCGGCCGCCGCGGCGGGGTCGGGCGCCGCGGCGTGCGCAGCCGGGTCGAAGACGCCTCCGGCGCCCTCCTGGACGACGACCTGGAGCACCGCGTCCCCACCCG
>Ga0233385_1001079_pt1 | contig 11766 bp, 9 predicted proteins | sample ElkDunMinimDraft_16_FD_191543 | JGI IMG/M metagenome (GOLD analysis project Ga0233385, IMG submission 191543) | Fecal eukaryotic communites from dung pellets of Tule Elk in California, USA - Elk Dung G36 | ecosystem: Host-associated > Mammals > Digestive system > Large intestine > Fecal | place... | reverse complement strand
CCGCCGGGGGTGGAGCGGTAGCCGCTCGTGGGGCGGTCCGGGGCCGCGGACGGCACGGCGGCGCGGGACGCCGGGGGTGCGCTCGGCGTCGTGGGCACGACGGTCGTGGTCACGCGGGCTCCTCGGAGGGCTGGGCCGGGGTGCGGGGGGCGGTCAGGTCGGGCGCGGGCAGGTCGAGAGCCGGGGTCACGGGGGCGGACACGTCGGCGTCGGGTGCCGGCAGGTCGGGGGCGACGTCCTCGACGTCGGTCGCGAGGTCCTCGGGGAGCAGCGTGCGCAGCTGCTCGACCGTCGGCTGCTCGACGTCCCGCAGCCGCCAGGCGTGGCGCAGCACGGCGCGGTCCAGCAGGTTGCGCGCGAACCGGCCGTTGCCGAAGCCCTCGTGCCGCGGCTGGGCGGCGACGATCTGCTCGACCAGGTCGAGCGCCTCGGGGGACGGCACGAAGTCGGCCTTGCGGGCCGCGAGCGCGAAGATCTCCCGCAGCTGCGCGTCCGTGTAGTCGTCGAACCCGATCGTGGTGGCGAACCGGCTCTCGAGCCCCGGGTTGGTGGCGAGGAACCGGGCCATCGGCAGCGGGTAGCCGGCCACGATGACCACGAGCTCGTCGCGGTGGTCCTCCATGTCCTTGACCAGGGTGTTCACGGCCTCGGCGCCGTACTGGTCCTCCGCGAGGGAGTACGCCTCGTCGATGAACAGGACACCACCGAGGGCCCTGGCCACGACCTCGGTGGTCTTGGTCGCGGTCTGCCCCAGGTAGCCGGCGACCAGCTCGGAGCGGTCGACCTCGACCAGGTGCCCGCTGCTCAGCAGGCCCAGCGCGCGGTACAGCCCGGCGACGAGCCGCGCGACAGTCGTCTTGCCGGTGCCGGGGTTGCCGACGAACACCAGGTGGCGGGTCAGCGACGGGCTGGTCAGGCCGGCGTCGGCGCGCAGCCGCTCCACGCGCAGCACCTGCGCCTGCTGGCGGATCTCCCGCTTCACGCCGTCGAGCCCGACCAGCGCGTCGAGCTCGGCGAGCAGCTCGTCGAACGTCTTCTCGGGCACCGCCGCGGTGTCGCTGGGACGACCGCTCGCGCCCGGGGGGACCCCCTGAGGCGCGAGAGGGCGATCCGGCCCCGGAGCCGCCCCGGGGTGCGCGAGAGGGCGATCCGGCCCCGGGAGAACCCGGGCGGGGGGACGCTCCGGTGCGGCGGCGCGCTGGACGGCAGCGGTGACCGACGCGGCCGCGACGAGCTGCAGGCTCGGCTCGCCCAGGTCGCAGGCCGCCGACGCGACGTGCGCGAGCGCGTCGGCGTACGCGGCGGCGTGCGACGAGCCCGCGTCGACCAACGACGTCAGCAGGTCCGTGGGAGCGTGCCGCCAGCGCCGGGCCGACCCGGCCGCACGGAAGAACTCCGTCAGGTCGTCCCCGCGCCCCACGGCCGCGAGCCACGCCGGCCCGGCGCCCGTGACGGACTCCGCCACGGCGGCGGCCAGGCGCTCGCCCTCGTCGCGCACCGCCGACGGGTCCAGCCCGGCCGCGCGGCCCGCGGCGACGAGCGCGTCCAGCGCGCCCGGCAGACCCGGCGTCGTGCCCGTCACGGGGCCTCCGTCCCGCCCGCACCGGGCACGTCCAGCGACGACCGGCCGAACTTCTCGGCGAGGAACTGCCCGTGCGCCACGAGGGCCTGCGCGTCGGCGCGGTACACGGCGTCGGAGATCTTCTCCAGCGTCATGGCCAGCAGGTCCAGCTGGTCGCACAGCAGCATGAGCGACGTCTTGCCGCGGGAGACGACGCGCCGGTCGGCGAAGTCGCGCGGCAGGCGCAGGTACCCGTCGACGGCCTCGGGCAGGTAGCTCGTGGCGGTCGCGACCACCGTGTACGCCTGCCGGTCCCCGACGCCGAAGCGGTCGAGGCGCGGCACCATGTCCTCGACCGTGCCGGTGATGCGGTGCACGCGGGCGGTGACGGCCGCCGGCACGCGGCCCTCGATGGACGCCTCGACGTCACGCACGGAGGTCGCGATCTGCTCGGCCGTCGGGACCGGGTCCTCCTCGATCCGGACGACGTGACGCGGGGCGCGACCGAGGAGGCGCGCGACGAGGTCACCCAGGGCGCTCACCTGCTCACCTCCCCGGTCGTGGCGATCAGCGCAGACCCAGGTCGAGCGACCCGCCGGCGACGTCGGTGCGGTCCGAGCGCGAGACGCGGTCCAGGTACTGCTTGGCCTTCGCCGTCTCCGTCTCCAGCACCCCGACGGTCTGCGCCATCGAGTCCAGCGCCTGCACCTTGAACGTGTCGATCGAGTCCATCGCCGTGAAGATGTCCGCGAACGACTGCTGCAGCTGCGGCAGCCCGATCGTCGCGCTCGCCGCCTGCTGCTGGATGGTGACCGACTGCTCGCGCAGCAGCTTGGACGTCGACGCGATCATGTTCGACGTCGTCGAGTTCAGCGCCGTGATCTGGTCGAGCACGAGCTTCTGGTTGTTCAGCGCCTGCGCGACGAGCACGGCGGTGCGCAGCGCCGAGACCGTGGTCGTCGTCGCCCGGTCGACGCCCTTGATGAGCTCGAGGTTGTTCTTGATGATGATGTCGATCGCCAGGTAGCCCTGGATCGACACCGCGAGCTGCGTCAGCAGGTCCTGGTGCTTCTGCCGGACGTAGAACAGGACGTCCTCGCGCAGCGCCCGCGCGCGCTCGGGGTCGGCGACGTCGAGCTGGGCGATCTTGGCGGACAGCTGGGTGTCCAGCGCGCTCGCGACGTAGATGTACTGGTTGAGCCGGCCCATGGTGTCCCACAGGTTCTGCTTCTCCAGGTTGAGCGCGGCGTTGTCCTTGCGCAGCTCGTCCTGGCCCCGGTACAGCGCCTTGACGATCGCGTCGATCTGCTTCTGCGAGCTCTCGTACCGGCGGAAGTAGTCGGTGACGGAGTCGCCGAACGGCAGGATGCCCAGGAACTTGCGGCCCACGGACTTCTCCGACGGGTCCAGGTCCTCGACCGTGCGGCGCAGGTCCAGCAGGGACCTCGACACCTGCGACGTGCCGGAGACGCCGCCCTCGCGCAGCTCGCGCACGGGCACCTGCAGCAGCCGGTTCGACGTGTCCGCGGCCTGCCGGATGTCGGCGTCGCCCATGAGGCGCACGTCGTCGGCCTTGGCGGCGAACTCCGGGGAGCCGGCCTGCGCGCTGTCGAGGCTCGCCAGGTACGCCCCGACCTTGGCGTCGAGACCGGGCAGCGCGGCGGGGTCGACCCGGGGGGCCATCGCCGGGGCGTCGTGCGAGGCGACGGGCGCCACGGGTGCCGGTGCCTCGAGCGCGAACGCCGCGCCGGGCGCGGGCGGCTGCAGGGGGGTGGGCTCGGTCATCGGCGGTCCTCCTGGAGGCGCTGGTGGCGCGGCTGCCGTCCGACGGTGACGGCGCTGGTCACGGTACCGGAACGACCGGTCGTGCTGAGCAGAACGCCCGGGCCGTGGTCGTGGTTCCACGGACCGGGTCGGCGGTCCGCGGTCCGCGGTCATCGCAGGACGTTCCCCAGCTCCTCGCGCGAGTGGACGCCGAGCTTGGCGAACACGCGCGACAGGTGCGAGTCGACCGTGCGGGTGGACAGGACGAGGCGCTGGGCGATGGCCCGGCTGGTCATGCCCCCGGCGGCCAGCGACGCGATCTCCCGCTCGCGGGACGTCAGCGACACCGGTGCCTCGAGCGGCGGCAGCCACAGCCCGCGGCGGTTGAGCTCCCGCTCGGCGATGCGGACCAGGTCCGCGTCGCCCGCCGCGAGGGCCTCGACGTGCGCGACGAGGGCGGCGCACCGCGCGCCGTCGCACACCCGCCCCAGGTCCCGGACCCGCGCGACGACCGCCGGGTCGAGGGTGCCGCCGCCGCGCCGGGTCGCGTCGACCCACCGGTGCAGCGCCTCGAGCTCGACGCGCGCGGCGCCCCGCTCGTGCGCCCAGCGGGCGACGGCGCGTGCCTCGGCGACGACCTCGGGGCTGCGCATCCAGCCGAGCGCGTCGAGCCGACGCACCCGCAGGTCGCCCTCGAGGGCCCCGCTCGACCCGACCGCCGCGTGCTCGGCCTGCTCGAGCAGGTCGCGCGCCGCCGCGGCGTCGCCGCAGGCGGCCGCCGCCACGGCCTCGGCCGTGAGGCTCGAGCGCAGGAAGCCGCTGAGGTCGGCGGGGCCGGACCGGGCGCGCGCGGTCGCCAGCTGCGTGCGCGCCTCGCTCCAGGACCCCGCGGCGACGGCCATGAGACCGAGCGCGCTGTGCATGGACGACCACTCCACCGCGAACGGCAGATCACCCCCCGGGGGGCCCAGCGCGTCGCGCACGGCGTCGACCTCGCCCGACCACAGGAGCGTGAAGAACGTCGCCACCATGACCTCGCCGCTGCCCCAGCGGTGCTCGTCGCCGTGCGCGGCGGCGACGGCGCCGAACTGCAGGCACAGTGCGAGCGCGCGCCGCAGCTCGCCGCGCTCGCCCAGGGCGAGGGCGGTCGGTGGGGCCAGCGACACGCGACGGGCCGGGTGCGTGTCGCCGTCGACGGCGACGAGGGCGGCGTCCAGGCACTCGCCGAACCGGCCGGCGTACCCCAGCCGCGTCAGCCGCGTGACCTCCACCTCGTCGCGCCAGCGTCGCAGGCGCCCCTCCGGGTCGGCAGCGCGCAGCGGCGCGACGACGTCGTCGAGACGGGCGAGCGCCCGGTCGACGTCGCCCAGCTGCGCGTGGACGACGTGCGCCGTCATGTCGCCGACGTGCAGCAGCAGGCCGGCGGCCTCGGCGTCGAGCGGGCCGGCGGCCAGCAGCTCGGCGGCGTGGGCCAGGTCACGCAAGGTCTCGGCCATCTCGCCGAGCATCACGCGGGCGGCCGCACGCAACGCGTACAGCTCCGCCGCCCGCTCCGGCGGGCAGGACGCGAGCGCACCGGTCGCGAGTCGCACGGCCGCGTCGTACTGGTGGATCGCGAACGCCCCGTCGAACGCCTCCCGCAGCCGCGTCGGCGGGACGCTCATCCCCAGGTCGATCGCGAGGGCCACCGAGCGGACCAGCGAGCCGGCCGCGACCCCGCGCACCACGGGCGCGTCGAGCGCGCGCTGCAGCAGGTCGCGCTGCCGCGAGGCGGGGAGCCACGCGCGCGCGACGTCCGCGTACGCCGGCGCCGCCAGGTCCACGACCCGGGCCGTCCCGCCCGACGGCGTGGGTGCCGTCGTCGTGGCGACGGCACCGGCGAGCACCAGCTCGTCGAGCGCGGCGGCCGGGACGAGGTCGAGCAGCGCGTCGAGCGGGATCGGGCACACCACGGCGCACACCTCGAGCGCGGCGCGGGCCTGCCGGCTCGCTCCCTGCAGGTCGAGCTCGGCCAGGTCCTCCATGCGCGCGGGCGACGGCGGGCCGCCCTGCCACATCCACGCGCCGTGGCGCCGGGTCAGCGCGCCGGAGGCCAGCGCGTCCTTGACGGTCTCCCGCAGGAGCGTCGCGCTGCCGTTCGACGCGCGCCACAGGTGGTGCGCCGCCTGGGCCGTCACCGGCCCACCGAGCTCGGCCGCGAGCCACCGCTCGGCGTCGTCGCGCGTGAGCGGGGCGATGTCGACGCGCTCGACCAGGTCGTCCTTCCACAGCGCGGCCCACGGCGTGCGGGACGCCCAGCTCAGCCGCAGCGTCGCGACCACCTGGACCGTGTCCTGCCGGACCAGCCAGTCGAGCGCGCGGGCCGAGGCGTCGTCGAGGCGGTGCGCGTCCTCGATGCGCAGCACCAGGCGGCCGTCGCCGCGCAGCCGGTCCAGGCCGGCGGTCAGCGAGCGCAACGTCGCCGCGAGGTCGCCGAACGCGGCCCCCGCGTCCTCGAGCAGCGGCTCGAGCGCCGCCAGCGGCAGCGCGTCGTGCGTGCCGGCGCCGCTGATGAGGACGACGCGCACGTCGCCCTGCTCGGCGCGCAGCCGCTCGATCGCGCGTGCGACCACCTGCGTCTTGCCCGTGCCCGCGTCCCCGACGACGAGGACGCTGCGCCCCGTCCCCAGCGACGACGTGACGTGCTCCACGGCGTCCGGGCGCAGGACGTGCGCGGGCGCGCGGGACGGGCCCCCGCGCGGGGCGGGGACACCGGCGAAGGTGGACCGTCCTCGGACCGCGCTGGTGCCTGCGTCGGACGTGGTCATAGCGCCTCCGGAGACTTCGTGCCTGGGGTGAAGGTCGCGTGCGCGTGGCGCGGGGGTGAGGCCCGTTGCGGTGGGCGAGCCGGGCAAGTGCGACGAAGGCGTGCCGAAACCCCTGGTCGGACACGGAGTTCACCCGTTCGTGGCTCACCCGGACGGCCCCTCGGAGGGTGTCCGCGCAACCTTCGGTAGCGATTACCGATGTCCGCACCGGACCGCGCTGCCTAGCCTCACGACGACCCGCGACGCCGGCCCCGACCACCCGAGCGGCGGCGACCCACCACCGAGAGAAGGACCCACCTGTGCCCACCTACACCGCGCCCGGCGTGTACGTCGAGGAGATCCCCTCGTCCCAGAAGGTGCTGACCTCAGCGCCCACCGCCGTGACGGCCTTCGTGGGCTTCACCGCGTCGGCACCCACCGACGACCCGGCCGACCCGCAGGGTCTGGCCCCGCGCCTGGTGACCAGCTGGACGCAGTACGAGGCGCTGTACGGCGGGTTCGTCGAGGGCGCGATGCTGCCCCTGTCGGTGTACGGCTACTTCCTCAACGGCGGCACGCAGGCGTACATCGTCCGCGTCCCCAACGCGGAGCCGTCGGGCAAGCCGGCGACGCTCGAGCTGCCCGCGGCGGACCGCGCGCTGGGCCTGCCCGTCGCCGTCGAGTCGGTCGAGCCCGACGCGCAGCTGTCCGTCGCGGTGCGCAGCGACGACGCCCCCGAGGACCTCGAGGGCCCGACGACGTTCACGCTGACCGTCCTCGACGGCGGCGAGGTCGTCGAGGAGCACCCGGGCCTCAGCCTGGGCGGGCCGCGCGACGCCGCGACGGTCGTCAACAAGACGTCCACGAAGGTGAAGCTGGAGATCCGCCTCGACGAGGCGACCGACCTGTCCAGCCAGCTCGAGCTGCTGCGCCCCGGCACCTACGACCTGCAGCAGGCCGAGCCCGTCAAGGTGCCGGTCACGGGCCGCAAGTTCGCCGGCTCGGAGGCCGCCCGCACGGGCATCAACGGCCTGGCGATCGCCGAGGACGTCACGATCGTGGCGGTCCCCGACCTGGTCACCGCCGCCACGCGCGAGGACGGCACGCTGGACCTCGGGCTGTGGAAGGCCGTGCAGACGGCCCTCATCGCGCACTGCGAGCAGCACGCCAACCGCATGGCGCTGCTCGACGCGCCCCCCGGGATGACGCCGCAGCAGGTCAAGGAGTGGCGCTCCGAGGTCGCGCAGTACGACTCGGCGTTCGCGGCCATGTACTACCCGTGGATCAAGGTCGAGAACCCCCTCGGCTCGGGTGCGTCGGCCGAGATCGTGGTCCCGCCGTCGGGGCACGTCGCCGGCGTGTGGGCCCGCACGGACGAGACGCGCGGCGTGTGGAAGGCCCCGGCCAACGACACGATCCGCGGCGTCCTGGACGTCGAGCGCACCGTGTCGCAGAACGAGCAGGGCTTCCTCAACCCGATCGGCGTCAACGCGATCCGCCCGTTCGGCACGCGCGGCATCCGCATCTGGGGCGCCCGCACCCTCGCCTCGGACACGGACTGGCAGTACGTCAACGTGCGCCGCCTGTTCAACATGGTCGAGTCGACGATCCTCGAGGGCACCCAGTGGGCCGTCTTCGAGCCGAACGACGTGACCCTGTGGGAGGGCGTCAAGCGGACCCTCACCGGCTACCTGCACGGCCTGTGGCAGTCCGGTGCGCTGTTCGGGTCCACCGCCGAGCAGGCGTTCTTCGTCCGCTGCGACGAGACCACCAACACCCCGGAGTCGATCGACGCCGGCCGCCTCGTCGTCGAGGTCGGGCTCGCGCCCGTCAAGCCCGCGGAGTTCGTCGTCTTCCGCATCAGCCAGAACAAGCAGAGCGCGGCCTGACGGCCCGAGCCCGCCCCCCACCACCACAGGAGCACCCCATGGCAAGCAGCGGCACCGGCCTGTTCAGCGCCGACCCGATCGTCTCCCAGAACTTCTTCCTCGAGATCGACGGGCAGGTCGTCTCGGCCCTCATCTCGGTGTCCGGCCTCGACGTCGAGGTCGGCGTCGGCAAGGTCACCCAGATCGGCGCCGACGGCAAGAAGCAGCAGGTCAAGTTCCTCGGCCAGACCGTCGAGGTGCCGGACCTGCAGCTCACCCGCGTCGCCCCCGGCGACGTCACCAACGACCCGCTGTGGAAGTGGTTCAAGGCCGTGCGCGACGGCGGCCTGAGCGGGTCGCGCGACACCAACCGCAAGAACGGCTCCGTCGTGCTCTACGACGCCGGCGCCAAGGAGGTCGCGCGGTTCAACTTCTTCAACGGCTGGCCCAGCAAGATCTCGACCGACCAGCTGTCGGTCGACGGGTCGGACGCCATCAAGGAGACCGTGTCCCTGGTGATCGAGCGCCTCGAGAGGGTCAAGTGACCCTGCGCACCCGGTACGAGTTCACGCTCCCTCGCGGTTACGTCGACCGCGAGGGGGCGCTGCACCGGCAGGGCGTCATGCGGCTGGCGACGGCCCGCGACGAGCTCGAGCCGCTGCGCGACCCCACGATCAGCGGCCCGGACGACCCGCGGCTGACCGTCGTGGTGCTCGCGCGGGTCGTCGAGCGCCTGGGGGCGCTGGAGCTGGTGACGACGCACGAGATCGAGGGCCTGTTCGCCGCCGACCTGGCGTACCTGCAGGACTTCTACGGCGTCATCAACTTCGGCACCCCCGCCGAGGTCGAGGAGTTCCTGGCCGGCCAGGACGACGTGGCCGCCGCGGCCCCCGCGGCGCCCGCCGCCGTCGAGGAGCCGACCCCGGCCGCCGACGTCCCGGACGCGGGCCTCGTGCCGTCCGCGCGTCCGGCGCGCTCGGCGATCGAGGAGCTCCCGGCCGAGACCCGGTGAGCGGACCGTGCTGCGCTACCCCGTCGACGCGGTCTGGCAGGAGATCGCCTACCTGGCGTACCACCTGCACTGGCCGCTCGACGACCTGCTGGACCTCGAGCACCTCGACCGGGTCCGCATGGTGCGGGCGGTCGCGGCGATGAACGAGCAGGCGTGGGAGGCGGTGCGCGAGAGTGTCTGAGCAGACGCCCCTGGGCGGTGGTGTGCCGACGACGTCCGGCAGGTTCCTGCTGGAGGTCGACGGCGTGGAGATCGGCACGTTCCGTGAGGTGCAGGGCCTGCGCCTCGACGTCGACGTCGTCGAGCACGTCGAGGGCGGCCAGAACGGGTACGTGCACCAGCTGCCCGGCGTGATGCGCTGGCCGCACCTGGTGTTCACGCGCGGCATGGTGCAGTCCGACGCGCTCTTCGGCTGGGTGCAGCGGTCGTCCGGGCAGGGCTTCGCCGGCAACGGCGACACCCTGACGCGCGCGACGGGCGCCATCACGGTGATCGACGAGCGCGGCAACCGGCTGCGGTCCTGGGAGCTCGACGGCGTCTTCGCCGTGAGCTGGACGGGTCCGTCGCTGTCGGCCGACTCCGACGTGCCGCTGACGGAGTCGCTCGAGGTCGCGCACCACGGGTTCCGTGCGGTGACGCGATGACGGGTCGGGCTGCGGACGGGGCGACCCGGGCCGTCGAGGCGGCGGCAGGCCGCGCGCCGGCGACCCCGCTGGGCGCTGCCGTCGCGCAGCGGTGGCGACGGCCCGGACCGGTGAGCCGTCCGCGCCCGGCCGCGATCGGGTCGCTGGCGTCCGCGGCGGCGCGGTTCGCCGCCGGGTCCGGACGTCCCGTCGCCGTGCGGCGCGCGCTCGCGGGCCCGGCCCCCGTCCTCGCGCAGGTGCGGGTGGCCGACACGGTGCGCCCGCCGCGCTGGTGGTCCGGTGAGCTGGCGGCCGAGCGCCGTGCCCGTGCGGCGCAGGACGCCGTCGTCGTCGCCGCGCACCGCGACCGCCCACGCGGGCTGCCGCGCTCCGCCGACCGCCTGCCCGACGAGCGCGGTCACCGCCCCGGCGCCGTCCAGGCCCGGCTCGCACCACGCGTCGTGCCGATGCGCCTGCCCGACGCCGTGCGCGCCGTCGGGACCATGACCACACCGTCCGACGTGGCCCCGCGCCGCCGGACCGCCCGGGGCCGCCCGGGGCCGACCACGGCGCCGCAGCAGCCGTCACCCGGCCGTCCCGCGCCGGGCGCTGCGGCGCCGACGAGGCCGACGGCGCCCGGCAGCGCCCCGGCGATGGCGGTGCCCGGCAGCGCGCCCGCCTCGTCCGCGCGTCCGGGGCCCGGCGGCGCCCTCGTGCGTCGTCGGCTGCAGGCCGGTGCCGCGCTGCGCCGCCGCGCGGCGGCCTCCGCGGCCGTCCCTGCCGCCGCGCCCGCCGTCCGGTCCTCCGACGCCGGGCGCGCGAGCGGTGCTGCCGGTCGTGAGCACGCGGTGCGCGTCGCCCCCGGACGTGCGCTCGAGGCGTCCGCGCCGCGGGCGGCGACCGGACTGCCGACGGCCGTCACCGCGCTGCGCGGGCCGGTGCGCCGCGCCTCGCTCGCGCTGCGCGGCTCGCGGGACCTGGCCGTCCGGGCCGCGGTCCCCGTCGTCGGGGCGCCGGGCCGTGCGCCTGCCCTGGCCGTGCGCCGGTGGGCGCGGCCCGCGGCCTCCGTCACGTCACCCGCGGCCTCCGTCACGTCACCCGCGGCCTCCGTCACGTCGCCCGCGGTGCACGCCACCTCGCCGGGCACGCCCCGCACGTCGTCCGCCGCGCCCCGCACGTCGTCCCCGGTGTCGCGTCCGTCCCCTGCCGCCGTCGCGACGTCCGCGCACCGGTCGGATGCCGTCGCGCCGGGTGCGCCCGTGACCACGCCCTCGAGCTCGCTCCGGGCCGCCGTCGACGCTCCGACCGCGTCCGGCCCCGCGACGCTCACCGCGGGGGCGGTCGGCGCGCGTGCCGCCACCGGTCCGCGCGGACTGACCGGCGCCGACGCCGCCTCGCTAGCGAGCGCGCCGCGTGCCGCCGGTCATGGCGTCGCCGCGGCCGCTCCGGCATGGCGTGGAGCCGGGGCACTGCCCGGCTCCGGTCACCGGCGGCCGTTCGTCCGGCGTGCCACCAGCCTGGGGACGGCAGGCCCCGCCCTGCCGGTCGGCCGTCACGGCGGCGTCGCGACCCACCTGGCCCGCGCCGCCGCAGGGACCGTCGTGGCAGGTCGCACGACCGGACGCGCCGGCACCGCGGCCGTCGGCCCCGTCGCCCCGGGCGTGATGCCGGCGACGCAGGTGCGGGCCGTCGCCGGTCCGCACGCCGACGTGCAGCCCAGCACCGTGCGTCGGTCCGTCGCGCCGGCAGCCGGGGCCGTCGCCGCCGCCCGCGGCGCCGCGTCCTCGACCACGTCCGCAGCACCGGCGGTCACGGCCGCAGCGACAGCGGCGCGCGGCACGTCGGCGTCCTCACCGGTGCCCCCGGTCGCGTCCGCGACGAGGCACGCCGCGCCCGCGACGGCGCCGACGACGGGGGCGCCCGGCACCCCCGGGGGAGCCACCGCGCCCAGCACGTCCGGGCGCGTCACCACCGCGCCCGGCACCTCGGCGCCGACCGCTGCCGTGCCGTCCACCTCGGCACGCACCTCTGCACCGCTCACGCCCCCGCCGGCGTCCGTCCCCGGCACCGTGCTCGCCGCGCAGGCAGCCGACCGCACCGCCCGGTCGAGCACGTCGCCGGTCGCGCCGGCGTCGTCGGCGGCCGCACCCTC
>Ga0233385_1001078_pt1 | contig 11769 bp, 11 predicted proteins | sample ElkDunMinimDraft_16_FD_191543 | JGI IMG/M metagenome (GOLD analysis project Ga0233385, IMG submission 191543) | Fecal eukaryotic communites from dung pellets of Tule Elk in California, USA - Elk Dung G36 | ecosystem: Host-associated > Mammals > Digestive system > Large intestine > Fecal | place... | reverse complement strand
ATCCTTTAGGTGACAGCTCTGGCAGGCGCGCGCGTTGAAGATAGGTCCGAGCCCGTCCGACGCCTGGGTAGAGGAGGGCGACGACACCCAAAGCTTCCTGAACAGCGCGTTGCCGAGCTTGAAGGTGCCCTCTTCCTCGAAGGTGATGTTGGCCGAGGAGTGCGAGAAGGCGTCCTGGTTGGGTCGCTTCTTCGACGTGCCGGCGCCGCCTTGCATCAGTTCGAACTGCTCGGGCTTGGAGAAATCCTTGCTTGGCTTGGTGATCGCCTCGACGCGGGCAAGATCCTTCGGCGTCAGGTCGGTGCGCGTGGCCGGCAGATTGGAGAGATCGCCGGCAGGGGCCGGGGCTATGAGAGCAACGCCGGCGAGGACGATGGCCCATCCTATCCCCGTCAAGCGCGGGGAAGGGATGGGAGCCGGGTTCCGACTGCGGCGCAGGAGTTCTGCTATGGTGCGCCGCATAGTGTCATGGTCCTAGTCTTTGCCGACCTCGGCGTCGTCGGCCGAACCGGCGTTGAGCTGGCCATACTTGGCCTCGCCAATCGAGGCGAGGAGGTCAAGCTGGGTTTCGAGGAAGTCGATGTGGCCTTCCTCGTCAGCCAGGAGCTCCTCGAAAAGCTTCATGCTCACATAGTCGCCCGCGTCGTGGCAGATGTCGCGCGATTTCTTGTAGGCGGTGCGAGCGTCATATTCGCCGGCGAGGTCCGATTCCAGGACTTCCTTGACGTTCTGGCCGATGCGCAGCGGCGCCACCGACTGCAAGTTGGGATGTCCTTCGAGGAAGATGATGCGCGCGACGAGCTTGTCGGCGTGATGCATTTCCTCGATCGATTCCTCGCGCTCCTTCTTTGCCAGCTTGGTGTAGCCCCAGTCTTCCAGCAGTCTGAAGTGCACCCAATACTGGTTGACGGCTCCCAACTCCAGGAACAGGGCCTCGTTAAGCCGCTCGATTACCTGCTTTTCGCCTTTCATGGCTTCTGCTCCCATATTCGGACCGGAGGCCTCGTACGCGGTCCAGGTGTGAAACAACGTCCTCTCCGCTCGCCTCCGAGCGGGAGTGATAATATTCGGTCACCCGAATGATCGTTTCCACCACATTTGGGAAGCAGCCGCAACAGCGGCCACGCTTCTGAAGCGTATGATACACCTTGGCCGGCACGATGAGCTGCCAGGGGTCCTTCTCCAGGAGCTGGATGATCGTCTCCTCGATCTCCTTTTCGGTTATCAGGTTGCAGTGACAGACGAGCATCTGGAACTCTGGGCTGGCTGACGGCGCGTTTCGGGGCACCGCCTGGCTGGTTATCTAGGTGTTACTGGAACACCTTGTCAGGGGCATCGAGGCTGTCGGAACCCTCGAAGGCGATGGCGTCGAGCTTCAGCGCCGCGACAGCGCGCTCGATCGACTTGGTCTGGTCGACCAGGCCGTCGATCGCGGCCTGCACGGCCGCGTTGCCTTCGGCATTGCCCTCGCCGATCTGCTGGTCGTAGGCCTCGCCGCCGACGGCGCGCGCCTGGATGGCCTCCATCGCCTTGACCGTCTCGTCGAGCTTGCCGGCCAGTTCGGTGTCGAGCGCCGCGTCGGCTTGCCTGACGAGGTCGGAAACCGAGGGTCCCTCGACCTTGGACCCGTCAACGCGGGTGTAGCTGCCGTGATAGACGTTGCGGATGCCGACCGCGTCGTAGAGGTGCGAAATGTGCGTGTTGTCGGAGAAGCAGTCGTGCTCCTCTTCCGGATCGTGCAGAAGGAGGCCGAGCTTCATGCGCTCGCCTGCGAGTTCGCCGTAGGAGAGCGAGCCCATGCCGGTGAGGATGGTGGAGATGCCGACCTTCGGGTCGCCCTCGAAGAGAACTTTGCGTGCGGCGCCGTCGGCGCCCCAGTTACCGACCATCTCTTCGAGGTCGGCGACCAGAAGATCGGTCGCGGCCGCCAGATATTCGGCGCGGCGCTCGCAATTGCCGCCGGTGCAGTTCGCCCCGTCGAAATCGGTGTAGGGACGATTGCCGGCGCCCGGGCCGGTGCCGTTGAGATCCTGACCCCAGAGCAGGAACTCGATCGCATGGTAGCCCGTGGCGACGTTGGCCTCGATGCCGCCAGCCTCCTGCAACGTGCCGGACAGGAATTCGGGCGTTATCTTGGAGGCGTCAGCCTTCTGGCCGTTGATCTCGATCGACGGGTTGGCGATCACATTGGCAGTGTAGAGGGTGTTCTCGTCCGACTCGGTGCCATAGGATTCCGCGACGTAGTCGATAAGGCCCTCGTCCAGCGGCCAGGCGTTCACGCGGCCTTCCCAGTCATCGACGATGGCGTTGCCGAAACGGTAGACCTCGGTCTGCTGGTAGGGGATGCGCGCTGCCTTCCAGGCGTCGCGGGCGGAGGCGAGCGTCTCGGCCGACGGGTTGACGATAAGCACTTCGGCGGCGGCGTCGAGCGCCCTGGCGGTGGTGAGCGCGTCTTCGTATCCGGCGAGCGCGATGTCGGCGTAGGTCGAGATCACCGCCTTGGGGTCGGTGTCGGCGGCAGCCGGCAGCGCGAAAACGGCAGCGCAGAGCATACTGGTCGCGGCGAACGCTGCGCGGATCCCCTTCAAGCCATGGGCTCGGTTCATCTTCCTCTCCATGAATGAAAACTGCGCGCTGCGCGTCAAAAGTCGTCCCGACATGATGGGGATGCATGTCTCCCGATGCCGCTCAGGCTGTGCTGAGCGATCCGCGCCTGTCGGCGGGTCGTACGGGGAAGTCACCAGCAGTCCTCCAATCGAACGGGTTCAAGGCCCATACATCAAAGGGAAATACCTAGAAGGCAGAGGCTGATTAGGCACTTCAGTTCTCCGGAGTCAATGAATTTCGACCTAAAAGCTTAATTCAATCAATAGTTTAGAATTATTCTAAACTGAAAAGCTCATGTTTTATCACCTCCAAGACTTCAGCTTGACAGCTGGGCCTGCGGGATGCGACGCGAACGCGCCCCACGTGTCGCTTGCAGACATTGTCCCGGGCGCAGCAGTTTCAGGCAGGCGCAGGAAGAACATGAGCAACGGCGTCGTGATCATCGGAGCGGGACATGGAGGCGTGCAGGCCGCCGCGAGCCTGCGCGAGGAGGGGTATGACGGCCGCATCACCCTGATCGGCGACGAGGCGGAACTCCCCTATCACAAGCCGCCACTGTCCAAGACCTTCATCAAGGATGCCCAAGCCAAGCCGCAGATCCTGCGCGCCGAAGCCTTCTATTCCGGAGCGTCCATCGATCTCCTGTTCGGCAAGAGCGTGGAGAGTATCGATCCCGTATCCAAGCGGCTGAAACTCGCGTCGGGCGGCAGTCTGGCTTTCGACAAGGCGATCCTCGCCACCGGCTCGCGCCCGCGCATGCTTCCCATCGAAGGCGGACCGCTGGCCGGAGTGCTGTCGCTGCGATCGGTCGCCGACGCACGCCTGATCCGCACGCTTGCCGCCATCGTGGAGGACGTCGTCATCATCGGCGGCGGCTTCATCGGGCTGGAGATTGCCGCCACTCTTGCGGCAGGCGGACGGCGCGTCACGGTCATCGAGGCGCAGGAGCGGCTGCTCGCCCGCGCCGTGGCGCCCGCGATCTCGGCGCATGTGGCGGAAAGGCTCGCGAGCTTCGGGGTCCGTGTGCTGACGCGCACCACGGTCAGCCGCATCGAAGGCGAGGACGGTCATGTGAGCGCCGTCCTCACCTCCGCCGGCGAGCGCATCCCGGCGAGGATGCTGATCGTCGGCATAGGCGTCGTACCGAATGCGGAGTTGGCGGCAGCGGCGGGACTCGTCACTGCCAACGGCATACGTGTCGACGCGCGGATGCTGACGTCCGCCCCCGACGTGCTCGCCATCGGCGACGCCGCCAGCTACCGCCACTGGTTCACCGGAAGCGACGTCAGGCTGGAATCGGTGCAGAACGCGACCGACCAGGCGAGACTCGCCGCCCGCACGATCACCGGCCATGCCGACGCCTATTCGGCGGTGCCATGGTTCTGGTCTGATATCGGCGACATGAAGCTGCAGATGGTCGGCCTGACCGCCGGCAGCGACCGGCAGATCGTGTCGGGCGAGCAGGCCGACAACAAGTTCTCCGTCTTCCACTACGCCGGCCCGAAACTGATCGGCATCGAATCGGTCAACCGCCCGGCCGACCATATGCTCGGCCGCAAGATGATGGGTCTTGGCTTCTCGCCCGATGCGGAGATTGCTGCCGGCGGCGGCGACACGCTGAAGGCTGCGCTCGCCGACTGGCAGGCGAGACAGCCCGCGGCCTGATCGCGTCAACGCCGTCTTAAAGTCTTGGCGGCATTCTGTCGGAATGGCTCTGGCGCTTCCCAAACTGAGATGGCTGATCCTCGGCGCAATCGCTGCCGGGGTGTGGGTGGTCTACGAGGACATGAAGGGGCCACGCCCGCCCGAACGCGTTCCGAGCTGGACAGAGCGCAGCCTTGCAGCGAAACCCGCGGCCCAGAAGCAGGCGGCCGCCGCGGCAAAGGCCGACAAGCCGGCCGTCGCGAAGCCTGCGCCAGCCAGGGCGGCAGAAAAGCCCATTCCACCGAAGCCGGTGGCCGGCAAGCCCGAGCCGCAAAGGGCGGCGATCCAGAAAGCCGATCGTCAGAAGGCCGAGCCTCAAGAAGCTGCGCCGCAGAAGAAGGCACCGCAACCGCCTACGCAGACAGCAGTCCTGCTGCCGAAGGCGGTCGGCCGCCCGCCGGCAAAACCACAGAAGATCATCACCGGCTCGATCAGCCGGCCGGCGAAGCCGAGCTTCCTGCAGACGAAGTCGAAAGTGTTCATGCGGGCGCAGGCGAGAGCCGATGCGCCGATCATTGCCACGCTGGGGCCGCGGACGGTGATGCGCGAGCTCGCGCGCTCCGGCGAATGGCGCCTGCTCATGGGGGACGGGCGGAAGGGTTGGGTGCGCGCCGACTATCTGACTGCGCCGAGCTTCCTGCCGCGGCGGCCCAAACTGCCGGTAGCCGAGGTAAAACAGACGACGGCAAGCGCCAAGCCTGCCAAAACCCAGCAGTAGGACTGCCTAGAACGCCCTGAAGGTCAGCGTGGTAAGCGAGCGCACGATGCCCGGCACGTTGGCGACATGCTCGTTGATGAACTTGCCGATGTCATCCTCGGTGTCGACGTAGATCTTCATCAAGAGGTCGTATTCACCGCTGGTGGAATAGAGCTCGGAGACGATTTCGCGCTCGAACAGCGCATCGGCGACCTCGTAGGTTTTGCCGGGCTGGCACTGCAACTGCACAAAAACGGCTCTCATCGCGGTCTTTCCGTCATCCAGGCTTCCGACCTGTCGATAGCTCTTTAGCCCGCCGCTATCAATCCGCCAGCAGGGCGCTCGTCAAGGGGTGGGCGGGATCGGCAAGCCCGTCGATGATGTTGAAGTGATGCCGGTCCGGCTCCTCGACATAGGCCGTCGCGCCGCCGACGCCGATCCAGGCATTGGCCAGAAGCTTGCTCTGCCGGATGAATTCGGAGCGTTCGCCGCCGCCGACCCAGCAGGTGACGCGCACATGCTCCAGCGGCTCAAGAAAGACCGGGCTTTCGGCCGCTGCCTCGGCAGCATCGATCTTCAGCGTCGCGTTCATGGCCGTGCGCATCAACGAGCGCAAATCGTGCAGGCCGGAGATCGAGATGACATTGCGGATGCGGCCCTTCACGGCGTCCGACAGCGGGGTGTTGGCCGAGACCATGCGCGCCGCGAGATGCCCGCCGGCGGAATGGCCGGCCAGGTGGATCGGCCCTCCCACCATGCCGGCGATCTTTTCGACCGCCTGGGCGATCTCGGCGGAAATGCCGGCGATGCGATTTTCCGGGCAGAGCGTGTAGGTGGGCATCGCCACCGCATAGCCGTGAGCCACCGGCCCTCTCGCCAGATGCGACCAGAGGCTCTGGTCGAAGCGCATCCAGTAGCCGCCATGGATGAAGATCACCAGGCCCTTCGGCTCGGCGTCCGGAAGGAAGAGGTCGAAGCGGTTGCGGGGAGGGTCGCCGTAAGTGAGGCCGAGCTCGGCCCTGCCGACAGCCAAACGCTCCTCACGGAAAGTTTTGGCCGGGGCGACCCAGGCGTCCGGCCAGCGGTCGCCGCCGGCGATGTTGGCTCCGTTGGTGTAGGCGTCGTCCCAGTCCTGGATTTTGCGATGATACATCTCGTCCTCCCTGCCGCTTCATAGCCGCAGCCGGCAGGACTGTCATCCGCAGCCGTGGGAGCAAATCTCTTGCATCGAGAATCGGACGCAGTGCGTTGCAGCTCTATCTATCCGTTTCGCTTTGGATATTCCCGGAAACCGCTACGCCCGTTTCGGTCCGATGCTCTAGCTAATTCCGGGCTGCGAATACCCGGAAGCCGCCCTCGTTGCGGAGTTCCCGGACATCCTTGAAAGCGGCTTTCAGCACCTGATCGTAGGGCAGGCCGCGGTTGGCAACCATCAATAGCTGGCCGCCAGGCTTTAGCGCTCCGGATGCCGCCTTGATCATCGCCTGACCGATGCCGGGCTCCGCGGCGCGACCCTGATGGAAGGGTGGGTTCATGACGATCAGGTCGTATTTCTTCTCGACCTTCTCCCCGACGAGATCGTGCCAGAAGAAACCGAACTGCGGCGCGTCTGGCAGATTCGCGAGGTTGGTCTTCGCTGCCTGCAGCGATTCATAGTCGGCTTCGTAGAGATCGATGGCCGCCAGACCCTTCGTGCGCTCGGCAAGCTGAGCCGACAGATAACCCCAGCCGGCGCCGAAATCCGCCGCGGCACCCTTGGCATCGTCGGGCAGGCATTCCGCCAGCAGCCGTGAGCCGGCATCGATGCGGTCATGTGAGAACATCCCGGGCGCGGTGCCAAAGCGGCCGTCCACCAGTACGGGCTCCGGCTGAAGCGCCGATGCGAGATCCGCAGCACCCTCGGGCCGCCGGAACCAGAAGGCGACGCCGTGATATTTCGGCAGCGAGCCGTCCAGCGCGACTAGTTTTTCAAGCCGCTTGCGCAGGCTGGATATGCCGTCGTCATTGCTGCCCGCAACCACGACCAACCCGCCCGCCACCGTGCGTTCGACGGCCTCGGCGATCCAGGCCTCATTCTGGCCGCGATGCCTGCCGGCAAGCGCAAGCGCGCCGTCGAACTCGGTTCCCTCCGGTTTAGGCGTCACCTTGTGCCTTGCTGACGCAAGCGCTCTGAAATGCGGCCGCAGCCCCTGCACCAGATGAAGCTCTGCACCAAAATCGTCGGGCAGGCGGAAGCCGGGCTCGGCGCCCAGAAAGAGGAAACGTCCCACCGACGGAGTGGCAAGTTCGCCGCTCTCGAAGGGATGGAATAGGGTACGAAGTGCGTCGCGGGTCATGCGAGCGGTGTAAGCCGAGATGCGGCCCAGGGCTACAGCGACTTGAGCCATTTTCGAAAACCAGCCGATCCGGCTTGGTGCCTGTCTGCCCGCAGCTATCGTCGCGCCGGCCTCGGCGAATGCCTGGCGGTCACCTCATGGGCAATCGGGGCGCAATTCTTCGAGAAGATATAGGCCGTGCCGGAAGGGGTGCCACTCACCAAAGAAAACGGGCGCGGCTTTCGCCGCGCCCGTTCGAATTCACGAAGCTGGAAGAAATCAGGCGGCGTCTTCGCTTTCCGCCTTCTTCTCTGACTTGGGCAGCTCCTTGCCGGTGGTCTGGTCGACGACCTTCATCGACAGGCGGACCTTGCCGCGCTCGTCGAAGCCCATCAGCTTGACGTAGACCTTGTCGCCTTCCTTGACCACGTCCGAGGTCTTGGCGACCCGGTCGTTGGCAAGCTGGGAGATGTGGACGAGGCCGTCCTTGGGGCCGAAGAAGTTGACGAAGGCGCCAAAGTCGGCGGTCTTCACCACGGTGCCTTCGTAGATCTCGCCGACTTCCGGCTCGGCCACGATGGTGTGGATCCACTTCTTTGCCGCCTCGATCTCCTTGGCGTTCGACGAAGCGATCTTCACCGTGCCGTCGTCCTCGATGTTGATCTTGGCGCCGGTCTTCTCGACGATCTCGCGGATCACCTTGCCGCCCGAGCCGATGACATCGCGAATCTTGTCGGTCGGGATGTGCATGACCTCGATGCGCGGGGCGAACTCGCCGAGCTCGGCGCGGGCGCCGGAGAGCGCCTTGCCCATCTCGCTGAGGATGTGCAGCCGGCCGTCCTTGGCCTGGCCGAGCGCCACCTTCATGATCTCCTCGGTGATGCCCTGGATCTTGATGTCCATCTGAAGCGCGGTGATGCCGCCCACGGTGCCGGCAACCTTGAAGTCCATGTCGCCGAGATGGTCCTCGTCGCCGAGGATGTCGGAGAGCACTGCGAAGCGGTCGTCTTCCTTGATCAGGCCCATGGCGATGCCGGCGACAGGCTTGGCCAGCGGCACGCCCGCATCCATCAGCGCAAGCGAAGTGCCGCAGACCGTCGCCATCGAGGACGAGCCGTTCGACTCGGTGATCTCCGAGACGACGCGCAGGGTGTAGGGGAAGCTGTCGGCAGCCGGCAGCATTGGACGGATGGCGCGCCAGGCGAGCTTGCCGTGGCCGATCTCGCGACGGCCCGGCGAACCCATGCGGCCGGTCTCGCCGACGGAGTAGGGCGGGAAGTTGTAGTGGAGGAGGAACTTCTCCTTGTACATGCCCGTGAGGCTGTCGACATACTGCTCGTCTTCGCCGGTGCCCAGCGTGGCGACGACCAGCGCCTGCGTCTCGCCGCGGGTGAACAGCGCCGAGCCGTGAGTGCGCGGCAGGATGCCGACTTCCGACACGATCTTGCGCACGGTCGAGAGGTCGCGGCCGTCGATCCGCGAGGCGGTGTCGAGGATGTTCCAGCGCACGATCTTGGCCTGGAGCTCCTTGAACACCGTGGCGACCTGCTCGGCCGACCACACGGGGTTCTCGGCGCCTTCCGGCAGCAACGCTGCCTTCACCTTGGCCTTGGCGGCGTCGACGGCGGCGTAGCGGGCCTGCTTGTCGACGTTCTTGTAGGCGGCGCGCAGTTCGTCCTCGACGAGGCCGAGCATGGTCGTCTCGAGCTCCGAGAGATCCTTGACCTGGTGGTCGCGCGGCTCCTTGGCGGCAACTTCGGCGAGCTTGATGATTGCGTCGATCACCGGCTGGAAGCCCTTGTGGCCGAACATGACGGCGCCGAGCATGACGTCCTCGGGCAGCTCCTGCGCTTCCGACTCCACCATCAGCACGGCAGCGTCGGTGCCGGCAACGACGAGGTCGAGCTTGGACTCCGGCATCTCGTCGATGTGCGGGTTGAGCACATATTCGCCGTTGATGTAGCCGACGCGCGCGCCGCCGATCGGACCCATGAAGGGAACGCCCGAAAGCGTCAGCGCGGCGGAGGTGGCGACGATCGACAGGATGTCCGGATCGTTCTCGAGGTCATGCTGGAGAACGGTGACGACGATCTGCGTGTCGTTCTTGTAGCCTTCGGCGAAGAGGGGGCGGATCGGACGGTCGATCAGGCGGGAGACAAGCGTCTCCTTCTCGGAAGGACGGCCTTCGCGCTTGAAGTAGCCGCCCGGGATCTTGCCGGCGGCAAAGGTCTTTTCCTGGTAGTTGACGGTCAGCGGGAAGAAATCGAAGCCCGCCTTCGGCTCTTTCTGCGAAACGACGGTGGCAAGAACGACGGTCTCGCCATAGGTGGCGAGCACTGCGCCGTCGGCCTGGCGGGCGATCTTGCCGGTTTCCAGGATGAGCGGACGGCCGCCCCACTCGATTTCTACTTTGTGGTGATTGAACATATCTTGTCCTTTGTATGGGAAGGGCGCGCGAATTCGTTTCGCACGGCACCCCGTCCCTTGGCTTCGTTAGGGCGAGCCACGGGCAAGACAACGGGAAGCTCGTATGTACAGCTGCTTCGGCAGCCGAGCGTCCTGCAATCCTGCCCCATGACCGTCCATGGGCGGCTCTCGCCGGACCCTCTCCGGCTCGAACCTTGAGCCGCGGTACCCAGCGGCCCGAATGCGAGACCGGCGCGCCTGGGCGCGCCGGTCGAATAGCTTAGCGGCGCAGGCCGAGCTTCTCGATCAGGGTCGAATAGCGGGCCTCGTCCTTGCGCTTCAGGTAGTCAAGCAGGCTGCGACGCTGCGAAACCAGTGCAAGCAGACCACGACGGGAATGGTTGTCCTTCTTGTGGTCCTTGAAGTGCTCGGTCAGGTTCTTGATGCGCTCGGAGAGGATCGCAACCTGAACTTCCGGCGAACCGGTGTCGCCTGCGACGGTTGCAAACTCGCCCATCAGGGCTGCCTTACGCTCTGCGGTGATCGACATCGAAATCTTCCTTTCAACTGGGAGGAACGGGGACGCCCTCAGCCGGGATGTCGTCCAGCAGGGGCCGGTGATACAAAGCGCCAAACTATGCGAAGTTTCGCTCTCGGGCGCGATGTTGCGGCGCATATAGGCGAATTCCGGCAAAAAAGCCAGCGGATTTGTCGAGCCGTTTTCGGCTCGCCAAGATGCTCAACCGACGAACACCCGCTTGGGCTTGAACATGCCGGCCTCGATGGCGCCAATGGCGACCAGACGCCCGCGCGCGGTGGCGCAGGCCTCTTCGGCCTCGACCGGTGCATCACGGCCGCGGATGATGACGGGATTGCCGAGCCGGATCTTCTGGGCGGCCTCGTCGGAGAGCGCGACCTGCGGCAGGCATTCGAGCGCCGCCCCGGTATCGACCACCAGCTCATCGATGGCCGTGAAGTCGAGAAGGGGCATGCCCGCCTCTTCCCACGCAGCCTGCCCGGCTTCGCCAAAGCGGGCCGTTTCGAGTTGGGCTACGGTGACGAAATCCTCCGCGGTGAACGGATCGACCTCGGTGCGGCGCAGATAGGAGATGTAGCCGAAGCATTCGAGGTCACGGCCCATGTCGCGCGCGAGCGAGCGCACATAGGTGCCCTTGCCGCACTCGATTTCGAACACGGTGCTGCCGTCGTCGCACATCTCGATCAGGTCGAAGCGGCCGATCTCGACCTCGCGCTCAGGAATCTCGACCGTCTCGCCGGCGCGGGCGAGGTCATAGGCGCGCTCGCCGGCAATCTTGATCGCGGAGAATTGCGGCGGCGCCTGCATGATGACGCCGGTGTATTTCGGAATGATGGCGCGGATATCATCCTCGCTTGGCCGCTTGTCCGAGCTCTTGGTCACCGGTCCTTCGAGGTCGTCGGTCGAGCGTTCCTCGCCCCAGGCGACCTTGAAGCGATAGACCTTCGCACCGTCCTGAACGTAAGGCACGGTCTTCGTCGCCTCGCCGAGCGCGATCGGAAGCATGCCTGAAGCCAGCGGGTCGAGCGTGCCGGCATGGCCCGCCTTCTCCGCCTGGAACAGCCACTTCACCTTCGAAACAGCCTCAGTCGAACCCATGCCCACAGGCTTGTCCAAAATGATCCAGCCGGAAACCGGCCGGCCCTTCTTCTTGCCGCGGCGGGCCATCAATCTTCCTTGTCGTTTTTGTCGTGATCGAGGTCGCGCGCCACTTCCGGCGACTTCAGGAGCTCGTCGATCCTGGCGAAGTTGTCGAAGCTGGTATCCAGCCGGAAGCGGAACTGAGGCATGTATTTCATCTGCCTGAGCGCATGCGTGGCCCGCCCACGGATGAATTTTGCATGGTTGTTCAGCGCTTGAACCACGGCCTCGTCGTTGGCTGCACCGAGCGGCGAGACAAAGGCGGTCGCGATCTTCAGGTCGGGAGACATGCGCACCTCGGAGATCGAGATGACTGATGTCTCGATCACCGGATCGATGACCTCGCCGCGCCGCAAGAGATC
>Ga0233385_1001077_pt1 | contig 11771 bp, 11 predicted proteins | sample ElkDunMinimDraft_16_FD_191543 | JGI IMG/M metagenome (GOLD analysis project Ga0233385, IMG submission 191543) | Fecal eukaryotic communites from dung pellets of Tule Elk in California, USA - Elk Dung G36 | ecosystem: Host-associated > Mammals > Digestive system > Large intestine > Fecal | place... | reverse complement strand
CGGCCACGGACGGCGAGCGTGGCTTCACCCTCGGTGCAGTCGACGCCGTTGGCCTCGAGCCCGCGCGCGACAGCGGCCAGGCGGTCGCTTTCCTTGACGCGCAGCTCTTCCAGCCCCTGCATCAACGTCTCGCCCTCGGCGAAGGCGGCGGCGACGGCAAGCACCGGGTATTCGTCGATCATCGAGGGCGCGCGGGCCGCCGGAACGGTGACGCCCTTGAGCTCGGAGGAGCGGACGCGCAGATCCGCAACGTCCTCGCCACCGGCGTTGCGCGGATTGAGGATTTCGATGTTTCCGCCCATTTCCTGCAGGGTGGCGAGCAGCCCGGTGCGCGTCGGGTTCATCAGCACGTTCTCGATGACGATGTCGGAGCCGGGCACGATGAGCGCAGCGACCAGCGGGAAGCCGGCCGAGGAGGGGTCGCCCGGCACGGCGATGGTCTGGCCCGACAGCTTGCCCTGGCCCTCGATGAAGATGTGGCGCACGCCCTGCTCGTCGGTCTCGACCGTCAGATTGGCGCCGAAGCCCTGCAGCATCTTCTCGGTGTGGTCGCGCGTCATGACCGGCTCGATGACGGTGGTGACGCCCGGCGTGTTGAGGCCGGCAAGCAGCACGGCTGACTTCACCTGCGCCGACGCCATCGGCACGCGGTAGGTGATCGGGGCGGCGTGCTTCGGCCCGCGCAGCGTGATCGGCATGCGGTCGCCGGGCGCCGCCTTCAGCACCTGGACGCCCATCTGGCGTAGCGGCTCAAGCACGCGGCCCATCGGCCGTCCCGACAGCGAGGCGTCGCCGACGAAGGTGGTCTCCATGTCATAGGTGCCGACCAGCCCCATGGTGAGGCGCGAGCCGGTGCCGGCATTGCCGAAGTCGAGCGGCGCTTCGGGCTGGAGCAGGCAGCCGTTGCCGACGCCGTTGATGATCCACTCGCCGTCCTTCTTCTCGATCCTGGCGCCCATCGCCTTCATCGCATCGCCGGTCCGCATCACGTCCTCGCCTTCGAGCAGGCCGGTGATGCGGGTCTCGCCGGAGGCAAGGCCGCCGAACATGAAGGAGCGGTGCGAGATCGACTTGTCGCCCGGCACGCGCGCGACGCCCTTCAATGCCTCGGAGCGCCTGGCAACTGCCGGGCGCGGTTCTGCGTTATGCGTCATGACGGTTCCTCGGGAAGGCGCGCCCGCGGCTCCGCAGGCAGAATTTCGCGGGTCTCCTATCATGGCTTCGGGCGAGGGTCATCCCCCTCGGCACCCCTCCCGGGCCGCGCAGGAGCGCCCTTCCCGCGCCATCACGGGAGCCGTCGCGGCGCGTTTCCTTTTGGCTTTACAGGGCGTGCGATCTGTGGCTATGGGGACCCAAAATCACGGACGAGGATTGGCAGTGGCGAAATCCGAACTTGGCACCAAGCGCATAGACCCGGAGACGGGGCGCAAATTCTACGACCTCAACAAGGACCCGATCGTTTCTCCCTATACGGGCAAGAGCTATCCGCGGTCCTATTTCGAGTCCGCCAACGACAAGGTCATCGAGGAAGAGGCCGAAGTCGAGGACAAGGAGGTCGACACCGAGGACGATGCTCCCGAGACCATCTCGCTCGAGGACGCGGAAGATGAGTCGAAGGGCGGCGAGGATCTTCCCGATCTCGACGGCGACGACGACGACGTCGATCTCGGCGACGACGACGACGACACCTTCCTCGAGGACGAGGAAGAGGAAGACGACGACGTCACCGACATCATCGGCGTCGGCGAGGACGAGGACGAGGTCTGAAAATTTCCCGCGCCCGGCACGCCGGGCGCGGGCTTCTACGACGCTTCGGCGGGCATTCCGTACAGGAACCGAAATAAGCTCGCCGGGAGGCTTGATCTTGCAGTGAGGCGGCGCTAGAAGCCGCCACTCGATCTCTTCGCCGGAAACGGCGCCGGCTTTGCCGGGTGTGGGGCCATAGCTCAGTTGGGAGAGCGCTTGAATGGCATTCAAGAGGTCGTCGGTTCGATTCCGATTGGCTCCACCATTTCCACCTACGACGCGATAGTTCGTTCACGGCAGGAATTGCCGGTTAGGCTTTTCCCACTCTCTTCTCCTGGGATTCTCGGGATTCCGGCACGTTCGAGCCGTCCGCCTCTTACGGCGTCCTGGCAAAGAGCCTGTCCAGCACGATGCCTTCGAGACGCGCGATGTCGGCCGAGCCATGGCGCCGGGGGCGCGGCAGCGGCACATCCACGTCCAGCGCGATTCGTCCCTCGTCGATGACAACGACGCGGTCCGCAAGGGCGACCGCTTCGGCGACGTCGTGCGTGACCAGCACCGCGGTGAATTTCTGCTTCTGCCAGATGCGCTCCAAGAGCTGCTGCATCTCGATGCGGGTCAGGGCATCGAGCGCGCCGAGCGGCTCGTCCAGCGCGAGGATCTGCGGCTGGCCGACCAGGGCGCGAGCGAGCGCCACGCGCTGGCGCTGGCCGCCAGAGAGCACCGATGGCCATTCGCCGGCACGGTCCTTCAGCCCGACCTCCGCCAGCAGGTCGAGCGCGCGCTCGCGAGCCTCCGCGCCCCTGGCTATGCCGGTCAGGCCGACCGCGACGTTGTCGACGACCCGCGCCCAGGGCAGCAGCCGCGGCTCCTGGAACATGATGCGCGTGCGGCTATGGTCGGTCTTGCCGTGGCCGTGGTCGAGCGTGCCCGAGGTCGGCCGGTCGAGCCCGGCGAGCAGCCGCAGCAGCGTGCTCTTGCCGCAGCCGCTCTTGCCGATGATGGCCAGGAACTGCCCGGCTTCGACGGCAAGGTCGATGCCGTCGAGCACCTGCTTGTCGCCAAAACTCTTGCGCACGCCCTTGAAGGCAAAGGCCGCCGCCTGAACAGGCTTCGGCGTTGCGCGGGCGACCGGCGATTCAAGGGCCGCATCGAAGGGGAGGCGGGGTGCAAGCGTTGCCACCGTCATGGGGATATCCTCAGGCTGTATGGAAGGCGGGATGCCACTGCAGGGACAGGCGCTCGAGCAGTCGGGCCAGGCTGTCGGCCAGCTTGCCCAGAAGCGCATAGATCAGGATGGAGAGCACCACGACGTCGATCAGAAGGAACTCGCGCGCCTGCATGGCCATGTATCCAAGCCCCGAAGAGGCCGAGATCGTCTCCGCGACGATCAGCGTCAGCCACATGATGCCCAGCGCATAGCGCAACCCGACGAAGATGGCGGGCAGCGCGCCGGGCAGGATGACGCGGGCAAAGAGCTGCCAGCGGTTCATGCCGTAGATGCGGCCCATCTCGACCAGTTGCGGATCGACGCTCTGTATGCCGAGCAGCGTGTTGACGTAGATCGGAAAGAAGACGCCCAGCGCCACCAGGAAGAGCTTCGCCTCCTCGTCGATGCCGAACCACAGGATGACCAGCGGGATCAGCGCCAGATGCGGGATGTTGCGGATCATCTGCAGCGTCGTGTCGGTCAGCCCGCGCGACAGCGCCGAGACGCCGTTGGCGAGACCGAGCGCGAAGCCGATCGAGCCGCCGACAGCGAAGCCGGCCAGCGCACGCGCCGCGCTGACGCCGATGTTCTGCACCAGCTCGCCGGAGCGCAGCAGCCGCCAGAAGGCTTCCAGCACGGCTGTCGGCGCGGGCAGCACGTTGGATGCGATCAGCCCGGCACGCGCGGCGAGCTCCCAGAGCGCCACGATGACGACCGGCAGGAGCCAGCCGAGGCTGTTGCGACCGATGCCCTTCAGCGATGCGGTCATGAGGCAGCCTGCAGGCGGCGCGCGCCGTGGTGTCCGACGGCGAACTCGTTGGCGATCTTGTCGCCCACGTCGCCGCGGCTGGCGCCAAGCCCTAGTTTCGGGAACAGCAGCTCGGCGACGCGGTAGGCCTCTTCGAGATGCGGGTAGCCGGAGCCGATGACGGTGTCGATGCCGACCGCCTGGTATTCGCGTATACGCTCCGCAACCTGGTCTGGCGTACCGACGAGCGCAGTGCCCGCGCCGCCGCGCACCAGCCCGACGCCGGCCCAGAGATTCGGCCCGACCAGCAGCCGATCGCGGCGGCCGCCATGCAGCTCGGCCATGCGGCGCTGGCCGACCGAGTCCATCTCCTTGACGAAGCGCTGCTGCGCATTCTCTATCTGCTCGTCGGTGACATGGCTGATCAGCTTTTCCGCCGCGGCCCAGGCTTCCGCTTCCGTCTCGCGCACGATGAAATGCAGGCGGATGCCGAATGAGAGCTTGCGTCCCTTCGCGCCCGCGCGCTTCTGCGCCCGCTCCAGCTTCTCCGCAACCAGCGCAACAGGCTCGCCCCAGGTGAGGTATTTGTCGACCTGCACCGCCGCCAGATCCTGGCCGGCGTCGGAGGAGCCGCCGAAATAGAGCGGCGGCGCCGGCTTCTGCACCGGCAAAATGTCGAGCCGGCCGCCTTCGATGCGGTAATATCTGCCGTTGAAGTCGACCTGCTCGCCCGACAGCAGGCCGCGCCAGACGGTCAGGAATTCGTCCGCCTGCGCATAGCGCTCGTCATGCGGCGTGAAGACGCCGTCGCCGGCAAGCTCCACCGGGTTGCCGCCAACCACCACGTTGAGCAGCAGGCGGCCGCGGCTCAGCCTGTCGAGCGCGGCGGTCTGGCGCGCCGCGAAGGCCGGCGACACGACGCCCGGGCGCAGCGCAACGAGGAACTTCAGCCGCTCGGTATGGGCGGCGAGCCCCGTCGCCGTGATCCAGGAGTCCTCGCAGCTCTGGCCGGTCGGCAGGAGCACGCCGGGAAAGCCCAGCCGGTCGACCGCCTGCGCGATCTCCTTGAAATAGGCGAATTCCGGCGGCCGCTGCTGCTTCTCCGACCCGAGATAGCTGCCGTCGCCGTGGGTGGGGATGAACCAGAAGAAGTCGAGCGGCTTTGACGATGAAGCGGTCATGGCTGTTCCTTGTCGGAGGGTCAGTTGGTCGGCGCAGTCCAGGCGATGTCGCGGATGTTCACCGGCTTCGGGATAAGCCCGAGTTGCGCGAAGGTGTCGGCGATAGCCTGCTGCTGCGCGACGATCGCGTCGGAGAGCGGCCGGACCTCGATGCGGTAGCGGCCGATTGCGGCCTGCTGCGCGGCGAGGTCCACGCCCGTGGCCTCCGCCGAGATGGCGGCAAGGTCGCCCTTGTTGCGGGAGGCCCACTCGGCCACCTTGGCGAGTTCCTCGACCGCCGCCTTGAGCACGTCCGGATGCGCTTCGGAGAACGCCTTATTGGCGAGGTAGAAGGAGTTGCTGTCGAGCCCATCCGCCGTCGTGACCAGCGCACGCGCGCCGTGCCTTTCCTCGGCGATGGCGAAATAGGGATCCCACACCGCCCAGGCGTCGACGCTGCCGGTGGAGAAGGCCGCGATCGCATCCGCCGGCGCAAGGAAGGCGGGCTCGATGTCGCCATAGGCGAGGCCGGCCTTGGCGAGCGCCTGCACGGTGAAATTGTGCGAGCTGGAGCCCTTGCCGAAAGCCACCTTCTTGCCCTTGAGGTCTCTTACCGACTGGATCGGCGAGCCCTTCGGCACCAGGATCGCGTTCTGCACCGCCGGCGAGCTTGCCGCGTAGACGAGCTGCGCTCCGGCCGACTGCGCCAGGATCGGCGGCGTGTCGCCGGTGACGCCGAAGTCGACCGCGCCGGCGCCAAGCGCCTCGAGCAGCGGCGGGCCGAACTGGAACTCGACCCATTTCACGTTCTCGACGCCGAGCGCCTTGAGGCGCGCCTCGAAGACCTGCTGCTGGCGGGCAGCGACGAGCAGGCTGCTGCTCTTCTGGTAGCCGATCTTGAATTCCTTCAGGGGCTCCGCCGCTACCGTGCCTGCGGATAAGCCCGCCGAAAGCAGCGTTGCGCCGAGAAGACTCGACAGCAGTATCCGTCTGGAGAACATGGCTATCGCCTTTCCTTGGAGGTTGGAGGTGCGGGTTGTCTTGGTGGCAGCGGGATCAGTTGCCGGGCGGCGTCCACACCGCGTCGCCGATCTTGATCGCGTTCGGGATCAGGCCGAGCTTGTAAAAGCGGTCGGCGGTCGCCTGCTGGTTGTCGACGATCTCGTCGCTGATCGGGAAGATGCCGAACCTGGCGCGGTTGGCGGCGAGCGTCTGGGCTTCCAGCGGCACGCCGGTCACCTCATGCAGCGCGGCCGCCACCTTGTCGCGGTTCTGGTCGGCCCACTTGGCGGCCTCAGCCAGGGCGGCCATCGTGGTGGTCACCACCTCAGGATGGGATTTGGCGAAGTCGCGGTTGGCGAGGAAGTAGGTGTTGACGTCGAGCACTTCCGGCGAACGCACGAGCACCGTGGGCGCGTAGCGAGTCTCGGCGATGGCGAGGAACGGATCCCAGATCGACCAGGCATCGACCTTGTCGCTGGCGAAGGCTGCCGCGGCATCGGCGGGCGGCAGGTAGACCGCCTCGATGTCGCTGAAGGCGAGGCCGTTCTTTTCAAGCGCCGCGATCAGCAGATTGTGCGCGCTGGTGCCTTTGCCGACGGCGACCTTCCTGCCCTTGAGGTCAGCGACCGACTTGATGCCTGATTCGGCCTTGGCGACGATCGCCTCGCCATCGACATTGCCGGGGAGGGCGGCGACGTAGACGATCGCAGAGCCCGCCGACTGGCCGAAGATCGGCGGCGCGTCACCCACCCAGCCGACATTGATGGCGCCCACGTTCAGCGCCTCGACCAGCGGCGGCCCGGCGGTGAACTCGACCCAGGTCACGCTGATGCCCTTGGATTCCAGCGCCTTCTCCAGCAGTTGTTGCTGGCGGGCGATCACCGGCAGGCCGGTTTTCTGGAAACCGACCTTCAGCTCCTCGAGGTCCTGCGCAAAAGCGGGGGTGCCGGCGCACGTCGCGGCGGCGACGAGCGTGGCTGTGAACAGGCGGCGGGTGCGCTTCATCGGGTTTCCCTCTCTGGGGGCAGATGCGGGGCCGCTCTGCCTCGATGAGAGGAAGGCTAGATAATTCCATCAAATCGATAGAGTTAAAAGATTTCAATTTGCGGCCAGTTGCGAGAACGCTTTTTGCGGCCGGCTGGAAAAGCGGCACGGATGGTTCGTGCCTTCCCTGTTTCGTCTACTATTCTTGTAGACATTCATGAGAGGAATACCGATGCCCGACCGCAGGCCCCATCTTGTCGCCATCTCCGGAAGCGTGAACCGGCCGTCGAAGTCGCGTAGTCTGGCCGAAGCGGTGGCGCAGGCGGCGATGTCGCGCATCGACCTGAGGTTCACTGCCTTCGACATGATCGACGCCGGCCCCGGGCTCGGCGCCGCCTTCTCGCGCGCCGAGCTGTCGCCCAGCGCCGCCGCCATTGTCGAAGCTGTCGAGACGGCGGACGCGGTCATCGCGGTGTCGCCGGGTCTACAAGGGATCCTACACGGGGCTGTTCAAGCACCTGTTCGACTTCGTCGCGCCGAACAGTCTCGCCGGCAAGCCCGTTGTGGTGGGCGCCACCGGCGGCGGGCATCGCCACGGCTTGGTCGTCGAGCATCAGCTGAGGCCGCTGTTCGGCTTCTTCTCGGCGATGACGGTGCCGACCTCGGTCTACGCCAGCGACCATGAATTCCAGGACGGCGAGCCGTCGGACGCGACGGTCGCGCAACGCATCGAGCTGGCCGGCACGCAGTTGGCGACGCTGCTCCTGTCGCGTTTCGTGGTACGGAAGTCCGAATCGGCGACGAATCGCGCCTCCGCCGCCTGACTGAACGCGGTCTCGATCACTGCCTGCGACATTCTGCGCAAAAAAAGTGCATGGCTTGGGATTGCAAATTCTTTCGGCAGGAACTAAGTCAGCAGTGTTGACGCTCTTCCTCCTCCCTGAGCGTCACGTCGAACAGCCCGCCGGACCTCCTCCCCCGGCGGGCTTTTTCGTTTGGGCGTGGGTACATCGACACAAGGCCGGCGACGCCGATAGGCTTCGCCGGCCGGTGTCCGTCTATCCCGCTCGGAAGCGGCGGCGCGTCACCAGGGACGGACCCATCCCTCAACCACGACCTGCTTGTCGCGATGGTTTCCGCCTAGCACGGCGCCGAAATAGGCCGCGACGCCGGCGATGAGGAGCGAGGCCGCGGTCATGAAGGCGGCGATCACCGCGATCTTGCGGGCGTGGTCGGCGGCGGCGCGCGCTTCTGCCTCGAGTTGCTGTGCCTGCGCATAGAGCTGGTCGACGCGTTGCTGGGCCTCTTCCGGCGGAATGCCGGCGCGGGCCGCCACCGTATCGATCAGATACTGGCGGTCTGCCGGGTCGAGCGTGCCGGTGGCCGCGGCCGACAGCAGGATGCGGCTGACCTCGGCCCGCTGGTCGGCAGGATTTGCGTTGCCGGGCGCGGCGGCGGCGCCGTTGCCGCGCAACAGCCGGTCGACGAGCATTTCGCCGCCATTCGCCGCCTCGTCCGCCGAGCCGACGGCGGCCGCGGCCGCACCTGCTGCGACGTTGCTCGCCGCGGTGGTGGCGGTGGACACGGCGGCCGTCATGCCGGAGAAGGCAATGAAGCCGCCGACCAGCACGCCGAGCCCCCACATGGCGAGCCCGTGCGAGCCGTCGCGTATGTCGGATTCCTCCTCGGTCGCGTCGTAGTTGCGCCGGCGCATGCGGCCGGTGAGATAGCCGCCGGCGAAGAAGCCCGACACCTGGACCCAGACCAGCCAGAGCGCGGCTGCGATGGCGAAGCCCATGGCCGATATGCCGCTGCCTTCATAGGCTGATGTCAGCGACAGGCCGATCGCCGAGCCGAAGGTCAAGAGGACCAGCGAGATCGCCGATGCCACGACCGTTCCGGCGAGGATCGCCGGCCAGTCCACGTAAGACCGGTCTTCCGAAGTTACGGCCGTCGGGGCCGCTACGATGACGTCACTCATAGCCATTCTCCTGAAAATGAGGCGCCGGCGCGCGGCCGGCATCCGAGGGCAGGCGCGTCGTTCAGCGCAGGCCGAACAGGGACAGGATGGCGAGGACGATGACCACAAGGCCGACGAGATAGATTATGCCGTGCATTGGACGCTCCCTTGAATTGCCGGGCCGCGTGACGGCCGGGTCAATTGAAACTGCCATTGCAGGCAAAGGTTCCTGTAGGGGCAGGGTTGGCCGGACAGCGATGCGTGCTTGCCGGCGAAGGCGGCGAGCTGTCCGACGAGCGTGGCTCAGCCGGGCATGCCGCCGCTCCATTCACGAGGGATGCCGTCGTCGCGAACCCACGTCCGGTGTCGGGCGGCTAGGATTTGTCCGCGTCGCTCGGCGACGGCGTGGCGTTGCCATCGCCGCCGTCATCCGTCCCGATATTGGCCACCGGGTGACGGAGCTGTGAGGAGGGTGGCACGTTTCCCTCGCCCTCCGTGCGGTCGCGGTAAAGAGCCGCGCGGGCGAGAAGCATGAGCGTGACCGGCGTCGTGATGGTAATGAAGACGCCGATCAGGATCTCGTGCACGACAAGGCGCGAACCGAGAGCGGAAAAGCAGACGATCGAGGCCAGCACGATGGCGCCGGTCCCCCAGCTGGTGCCGAGCGTCGGCGCATGCACGCGCTCGAAGAAGCTGGCGAAGCGCAGGGTTCCGATCGCCCCGAGGAGCGTCAGGCCGGCGCCGACCAGCAGCAGGAAGGCCGTCAGCAGCGCAGCCCAGGCGGGCAGGTCGGCAGCATGCGTCATTCGATGACCTCCCCGCGCATGAGGAATTTCGCCAGCGCGATGCTGGACACGAAGCCCAGCACCGCGATGATCAGCGCCGCCTCGAAATAGACGGACGTCCCGGTGCGGATGCCAACCGTCAGCACGAGGAGCATCGCGCCGACATACATGGCATCGAGGCAAAGCACCCGGTCCTGCGCGCGCGGACCGCGCATCAGCCTGTAGGCGTTGCACGCCATCGCGGCCACAAGCATCAGCTGCGCGATGGTCACGCTCCAAAGCAGGATGCCGGCGATCATTCGAAGATCTCCATCAGCTGCGCCTCGTATCGGTTCTTGATGAGGTCGACCCATTCCTCTTCCTCGACGAGGTCGAGGACATGGATTAGAAGCGCTCCGGTATCGTGCGCGTACTCGATCCAGGCGGTGCCCGGCGTGCTCGTGATGATGCATGCGAGGATCGCCAGGCCCGTCCTGTCGCGCAGGTCGAGCGGGATGGTCACGAAGCCCGACACCCGCTCGCGGCGCCGACCGCGCAGGATGATGCTCGCGACGGCGATGTTGGAGCGCAGGATGTCCAACGCGACGGTTCCGGCGAGCCATGGAATGAGCTGCCAGCGCCTCAGCCGCGGCTTCGACGGCTGCAGTGCCGCCATGGCGTGGGAGGCCGCAAGCGCGATGACTCCTCCGAGGAGGAACTGCCCGGCCGAGAAGGACGTCAGCAGCATCCACATCAGCAGCAGCGCCGCGGCCAGGATCGGATAGGGAAATATCCGGCTCATAGCGGGCCCTGCCCCTGGACGCCGGCACCCAATACTCCCCGGACGTAGCTGGCCGGATCGTGCAGCGAGCGCGCCGTTGCGTCGGTATAGTTCACAATCGTGCCCGCGCCGACGGTCATCGCCAGGCACAGGCCAATGAGAATCAAGATCGGCGCCACCTCCACCACCAGGACGCGCGGCAGCACAGGCTCGAGCGGTGCCCAGAACGTCCGTATGCCGGTCCGCGTCAACGCGATCAGGGCGGCGAGGCCGGACAGGATGACCAGCGCGACCAGCAGCCAGGTGCGCGCCGGGATTTCGCCCGGGCTGCCCAGGCCGTCGAGATTCAGCATCCCGGTGAGCATGGCGAACTTGGCGACGAAGCCCGAAAGCGGCGGCATTCCCGCCAGCAGGAGCCCAATGCACCCGAAAGCCACTCCCAGGACGGCAAGGGCACCCGGCATCACCACGCCGACCTCCTCGTCTTCGCGCTCCTCCGGCTCCTCGCCTTCCTCGCCATAGGCCTCGATCGTGACCGCGAGAAGGTCTGCGCCCGGCTCGCGCGCACGCTCGACCAGCTCGATCAGCAGGAAGAGAGCCGCCGTGCTCAAGGTGGAGCTGACGAGATAGAACAGCGCCCCCGACACCACCGAGGCATCCCCCATGCCGACGGCGGCAAGCAGCGTCCCGGCCGAGATGAGGACGCTGTATCCGGCTAGTCGGCCCAGCGCCTGGGAAGCCAGCACGCCGGCCGTCGCGAAGACGATCGTAGCGATGCCGCCCCATAAAAGCGCCGTGCCGCCGAAACCCGTCAGCTCCCCTGCCGGGCTGCCGAAGAGCAGCAGGGTCAGCCGCAGCAGGACGTAGACACCGACCTTGGTGAGAAGGACGAAGATTGCGCCTACGGGTGCCGCCGCGGCCATGTATGCGGGAGTGAGCCAGAAGCCCAGCGGCCACATGCCGGCCTTCACCAGGAAGGCGACGCCGAGGATGGCGGCGCCCGCCTGGAAGAGCACCCGGTCGCCTTCCGGCAACGCGGGCAGGCGGGCGGCAAGGTCGGCCATGTTCAGCGTTCCGGTGACGCCGTAGATCAGGCTGACGCCGACCAGGAACAGCAGCGACGCCGCCAGGTTGATCGCGATGTAGTGCAGTCCCGAGCGCACGCGGAAGGCGCCCGATCCGTGCAGCAGAAGACCGTAGGATGCCGCCAGCGTGACTTCGAAGAAGACGAAGAGATTGAACAGGTCTCCGGTCAGGAACGCGCCGCCCAGGCCCATCAGCAGGAACTGGAAGAGGCTGTGAAAATGCGGCCCGGCGCGGTGCCAGCGGGCCAGGGAGAAGGTCAGCGAGGCAAGCCCCAGGACCGCGGCGAGGACCAGCATCAGGGCCGAAAGCCGGTCGAGGACAAGGACAATC
>Ga0233385_1001076_pt1 | contig 11774 bp, 10 predicted proteins | sample ElkDunMinimDraft_16_FD_191543 | JGI IMG/M metagenome (GOLD analysis project Ga0233385, IMG submission 191543) | Fecal eukaryotic communites from dung pellets of Tule Elk in California, USA - Elk Dung G36 | ecosystem: Host-associated > Mammals > Digestive system > Large intestine > Fecal | place... | reverse complement strand
CCACGCCACCTTCTGCGTGGTCGTCGTCTACAACAACGCGGTTGCGCGCTTCCGCCGCGTTTCGGGCTCGCTGATGGAAGCCTCGATGGACCTCGGCGCGAACGGCTTCCAGACCTTCCGCTATTGTGTCCTGCCCAACATCGGCACCGCGCTGGTCGCCGGCGGCATGCTCGCCTTCGCACTCTCTTTCGACGAGGTCATCGTCACCACCTTCACCGCCGGCCAGCAGCAGACCCTGCCGATCTGGATGCTCGAGGAGCTCGTGCGCCCGCGCCAGCGGCCCGTCACCAACGTGGTCGCCATGGTCGTCGTGCTGGTGACGCTGCTTCCCATTCTCGCCGCCTATTACCTCACCCGCGACGGCGACCAGGTCGCCGGTTCCGGCAAATAGTTCGACCAAGGAGGAATGCATGGATACCCAGATGCTCATCGGCTCGACATTCGAGGCCGGCGCCGAACCCGCCGAGGCCGTGCTCAACCCCCGCACCGGCGCGACGATCCTCGAAATGCCGGAAGCGTCCCAGGGCCAGATCGACAAGGCCGTCGCAGCCGCCGAAAAGGCTTTCGCCACCTGGTCGCGGACGACGCCGGCGCAGCGATCCGTCTACTTGCTGAAGATCGCCGACCGCATCGAGGCGGAAGCAAAAGAGTTCGCTGCGCTGGAGGCGCTCAACTGCGGCAAGCCGATCAATGCGGTGCTGAACGACGAGATCCCGGCGATCGTCGACTGCTACCGCTTCTTCGCCGGCGCGGTGCGCTCGATGCCCGGCCAGGTCGCCGGCGAATATCTCTCCGGCCACACCTCGATGATCCGCCGCGACCCGATCGGCATCGTCGCCTCCATCGCGCCGTGGAACTATCCGCTGATGATGATGGCCTGGAAGCTGGCGCCGGCGATCGGCGGCGGCAACACCGTCGTCTTCAAGCCGTCCGAGCAGACGCCGCTCACCGCACTGAAGCTCGCCAGGATTCTCGCCGAAATACTGCCGGAAGGCGTCGTCAACGTCGTGCTCGGCCGCGGCAACACGGTCGGCAACGCGCTGATCAATCACCCGAAGGTCAACATGATCTCGATCACCGGCGACGTCGCCACCGGCAAGAAGGTGCTGGAGGCCGCCGCCAAGTCGGTGAAGCGCACGCATCTGGAACTCGGCGGCAAGGCCCCCGTCATCGTCTTCGACGACGCCGACGTCGATGCGGTGGTCAACGGCCTGCGCGCCTTCGGCTATTACAATGCCGGCCAGGACTGCACCGCCGCCTGCCGCGTCTATGCCGGCGCGAAAATCTACGACAGGCTGGTCGCCGACCTTTCGGCTGCCGCCTCCACCATCAAGTACAACAAGAAGGACGACACCGAGAACGAGATCGGGCCGCTGATCTCCAAGCGGCAGCGCGACCGCGTAGCCTCCTTCGTCGAACGCGCCTCCGAAGTGAAGCACATCGAGATCACCGCCGGCGGCAAGGTCGGCGACGGCACCGGCTTCTACTACCAGCCGACGGTGGTCGCGGGAGCGAAGCAGGAAGACGAGATCGTGCGCCGCGAGGTCTTCGGGCCGGTGGTGTCGGTCACGCGCTTCTCCGACGTCGACGAGGCGGTCGCCTGGGCGAACGACAGCGACTACGGCCTGGCCTCCTCCGTGTGGACGAAGGATGTGAGCCGGGCCATGTCGACCGCCGCGCGGCTGCAGTATGGCTGCACCTGGATCAACACGCATTTCATGCTGACCAACGAGATGCCGCATGGCGGGCTCAAGCAATCCGGCTACGGCAAGGACATGTCGCTCTATGCGCTGGAGGACTACACGGCGGTAAGGCATGTCATGATCGCGCACGGATAGACGTTCCTTTCCGTTCGGGCGCTGGCGACATGCGTGCGCTCGTTCTTCGATCGCAAGGCGTGCATCGTCGTTGCCACGCCCTGCTTTCGCAGTCTGGCCGTTGAAAGATGTGGGAAGGCGGCGCATGGGGCGACGTCTTCAATTATTATTATTTGACGCGCACCCATGCGCCGCCGGCGTTTTCTCGCCTGCCGGCTCCCGGCCCATCGGCTTCCGTTGGTCTGGAAGCCGCGAGCGCACAGGGCGACAGGGGACCGGAGCTCCCCGCGCAACCCAGCGGGCGGCGCTCCAGCGCCACACTTGCCTGAGTGGTGGTTGTGCACACCCGTTCCCACAAGCAAGCTGCTGACGGGGAGTATGCGGGAGGTTGGAGAGGCGTGGAAAAATCGCGTGGTGACATAAGCAAGAAATCGCACAAGCGATTGATTTCGCATCGTTAAAACTTACGGGCGGCTGAAAAGGTTTCCACGCGGCGGTTGCGGTCATTACGGAATATTCGCCCAGCAGACATCTGGTCCGACCAGATTTTGCCGGCTAGATTGCCGTCCAAGACCGCGATGAGGGTTTGGGGAGGAATCATGAAAATCGGATTCTGCATGTTCCTGTGGACGACCAGCGTCACGGGAAAGCACCTGGCGCTGCTCGAGGACATCAAAGCGACTGGCTATGACGGTGTCGAGATCCCGATCTTCGAGGGCACGCCGGACGACTATCACAGGCTCGGCGAGATGCTGGACAGGATCGGCCTGCAGCGCACCGCCGTCACCGCCATGGGCGATCCCTCGATGAACCTGATCTCGCCCGACGGCACGGCGCGGCGGAAGGGAATCGCCTATATGAAATGGGCGATCGACTGCGCCGCGGCACTCGGCGCCAACCGTCTTTCCGGCCCGCTGCATTCGACGCTCGGCGCCTTCACCGGCGCCGGGCCTACGCCTGCCGAAAAGCGCCGCTCGATCGCCTCGCAGCGGGCCATCGGCGATCATGCGGGCAAGCGCGGCGTCACGATCGGGCTAGAGGCGCTGAACCGCTTCGAGTGCTACCTGCTCAACACCATGGCCGACCTTTCCGCGCATGTCGACGAGATCGACCGGCCGCACATCAAGGCGATGTACGACACGTTCCACGCCAACATCGAGGAGGCCGACCCCATCGGCGCCTATACGACGCACGCGAAGAACATCTGTCACATTCATATCTCGGAGAACGACCGCGGCGTGCCGGGACGCGGCAACATACCGTGGAAGGAGACCTTCGCCGCCATCCGCCAGAGCGGCTACGACGACTGGCTCACCATCGAGTCCTTCGGCCGCGGGCTGAGGGATCTCGCCGCCGCGACAAAGGTCTGGCGCGATTTCGCCGAGAGCCCTGAGGCCGTCTACAGGGAAGGCTTCGTCCACATCAGCGAGCACTGGAAGAAGGCGAAACGCTGACTGCCGGTCGCGCGGCTGCTCAGCCGCTCGCGACGGCCTCTGCCTCGGCAGCCTGTTCCTTGGTCGCGTGCTGGCTCGGCCGCCTGATCTGGGGCGCGGCCTCCAGCACGATCGGCTTCAGCCCTTCGCCGCCGGCGTCGAAGATCTCGAAGAAATGGCGCCGCATGCGCGGCTCCCAGAACTTGTTGATGTGCTCGGCTATGCCGTGCACGCCCTCGGCACGGTCCTCCTTCGATTCGAAGAAGGTGCCGATCTGGTTGGCCATGCGCACGATCTTGGCGTGGCTGGAATGGGCGACGTCTCCGTCATGCGACATGGCGTGTTGCTCCGTCGGTCACGCGTTCGGGGTGGGTGAACACGTCGAAATCCTCGCCGCGCACCAGCGCGACCAGCGTCATGCCTGCCTCGTCCGCCGTGCGGATGGCCAGCGCGGTCGGCGCCGACACGGCGATGATGAAGGACGCGCCGATCGCCGCCGTCTTCTGCACCATCTCGACCGAGACGCGCGACGTCACCACCACCGCCCCGTCGGATCCGTCGATGCCCTTGCGGGCCAGCGCGCCGGCGAGCTTGTCCAGCGCATTGTGCCGTCCGACATCCTCGCGCGCCTGCACGATGCCCTTGCCCGACAGGTAGAAGCCGGCGGCATGCACCGCACCCGACTCGGCGTGCAGCGGCTGCACCTTGGACAGGAGCTTGACCGACTGCACGACGTCGGCGGCCGACAGCGTGATCGCGGCGCGCTCGACACTGTCCACCGAGCGCATCGCCTCCTCGATCGACTCGATGCCGCAGAGGCCGCAGCCGACCGGCCCGGCGAGCCTGCGCCGGCGCGCCTGGAAGCGCGTGTTCGCCTGGTCCTTCAGCCGGATCTGGATATCGACGCCGACGCCCAGGCTCTGGACCTCGATGGCCTCGATTTCGTCCGGCCGGTCGATGATGCCTTCGGTCAGCGAGAAGCCGAGCGCGAAATCCTCGAAATCGGCGGGCGAGGCCATCATCACCGCATGGGTGGTGCCGGCATAGGAGAGCGCCACCGGCGTTTCCTCCGGCACGCTGCGCGGGGCCGACGCCGTGCCGGCGGCGCGACGCGCGAGCCGGGTGGCCTGGGTGAGGGGAGGGCGGAGCCTCATGCGCCGACCTTCCCCTCCCCCTTGCGGGGAGGGTGGCTCGCGAAGCGAGACGGGTGGGGTAACCTCGGCAGGGCGGCGGCCTTCTCTTTTACATCTTGCGCGACATGCCAAGCATGGGAAAGCGCATCGTCAGCATCGTATCGAAGCACTAGAAATCCGGATCCTCGTAAATACGCATCACGATTTGCGTCGTGCCGCTTCCCGCCGTCTGTCTCATGACAGTCGCCATCCACCTCGACGACTATCTTCGGATCGAAGCAAACGAAGTCGGCAATATACGGGCCGATCGGCGACTGGCGACGGAACTTCAGTCCAACCGGTTTCAGGTCGCGGAGTTCATACCAAAGCAGGCTCTCGCCCGTCGTCGCAAAGCGCCGCTGGGCTTTCGCCTTCATCCGCATCTCTGGTGTCACGAGCGTGTGGGGCATGGTCCTGCCTTCGTGAGCGATACTATGGGGCCGGAGCGGCGGAGGTTACCCCACCCGTCCGCCCGCCTGCGGCGGTCGTCCACCCTCCCCGCAAGGGGGAGGGGAAGGTCGCGCCTTGCCTCACTCCGCCGCCTCCAGATGACCCTCGATCCGCCGGCTGCGGCGTGACAGCTCGTCATATTCGCGCTGCCATTCGCTCGGGCCGTTGGAGGGCGAGACCTGCACCGCCGTTACCTTGTATTCGGGGCAGTTGGTTGCCCAGTCGGAGAAGTCCGTGGTGATGACGTTGGCCTGCGTGTCCGGGTGGTGGAAGGTCGTGTAGACGACGCCCGTCGCGACGCGGTCGGTGATCAGCGCGCGCAGCGTCGTCTCCCCGGCGCGCGAGGCGAGCCGCACCCAGTCGCCGTCGCGGATGCCGCGGTTCTCGGCGTCGTGCGGATGGATCTCCAGCCGGTCCTCGTCGTGCCAGACGACATTGGCGGTGCGCCTGGTCTGCGCGCCGACATTGTACTGGCTGAGGATGCGGCCGGTGGTGAGCAGCAGCGGGAAGCGCGGACCGGTCTTCTCGTCCGTTGCGACATATTCGGTGCGGATGAACTTGCCCTTGCCGCGCACGAAGCCGCCGACATGCATGATCGGCGTGCCTTCCGGCGCCTTCTCGTTGCAGGGCCACTGCACGGAGCCGAGCTTGTCGAGCAGGTCGAAGGACACGTTGGCGAAGGACGGCGTCGTCTTGGCGATCTCGTCCATGATCTCGGACGGATGCGTGTAGTTCCAGTCGAGGCCGAGCGCCTGCGCCATCTTCTGCGTCGTCTCCCAGTCGGCATAGGTGCATTTCGGCGCCATCACCTTGCGCACGCGGTTGATGCGCCGCTCGGCATTGGTGAAGGTGCCGTCCTTCTCGAGGAAGGTCGAGCCGGGCAGGAAGACATGCGCATAGTTCGCAGTCTCGTTGAGGAAGAGGTCGTGCACGATGACGCATTCCATCGCGGCGAGGCCGGCGGACACATGCTTGGTGTCGGGGTCGGACTGCAGGATGTCCTCGCCCTGGATGTAGATGCCCTTGAACGTGCCTTCGACGGCGGAGTCCAGCATGTTGGGGATGCGCAGGCCCGGCTCGTCGTCGAGCTTCACGCCCCAGAGGGATTCGTAGATGTCGCGCACGGCTTCGCCGGAGATGTGGCGGTAGCCCGGCAGTTCGTGCGGGAACGAACCCATGTCGCAGGAGCCCTGCACGTTGTTCTGGCCGCGCAGCGGGTTCACGCCGACGCCCTTGCGGCCGATATTGCCGGTCAGCATGGCGAGGTTGGCGATGGCGATAACGGTGGTCGAGCCCTGGCTGTGCTCGGTGACGCCGAGGCCGTAATAGATCGCGCCGTTGCCGCCCCTGGCGTAGAGCCTTGCCGCGCCGCGAATCTCTTCGGCCGAAACGCCCGTCAGTTCCTCGATCGCTTCCGGGCTATGGCGCGGGTCAGCGACGAACTCGACATAGTCCTGGAATTCGTCCCAGTCGCAGCGCTCGCGGATGAAGGCCTCGTTGAAGAGGCCCTCGGTGACGATGACATGCGCGAGCGCGGTGACCACGGCGACATTTGTGCCGGGCTTCAGCGGCAGGTGATAGTCGGCCTCGATATGCGCCGACTTCACCATCTCCGTGCGGCGCGGATCGATGACGATCAGCTTGGCGCCCTTGCGCAACCGCTTCTTCAGGCGCGAGGCGAACACCGGATGCGCCGACGCCGGGTTGGCGCCGATGATCATGGCGACATCGGTGTGCTCGACCGAGTCGAAATCCTGCGTGCCGGCCGAGGTGCCGTAGGTCTGGCCAAGGCCGTAGCCGGTCGGCGAGTGGCAGACGCGGGCGCAGGTGTCGACATTGTTGTTGCCGAAACCCTGCCGCACCAGCTTCTGGACGAGGTAAGTCTCCTCGTTGGTGCAGCGCGACGAGGTGATGCCGCCGACGGAGCCCTTGCCGTACTGGTACTGGATGCGGCGGAACTCGCTGGCGATGTGCTTGAAGGCTTCGTCCCAGGTGACTTCGCGCCACGGCTGGTCGATCGTGTCGCGCACCATCGGGTTGAGGATACGCTCCTTGTGGGTGGCGTAGCCCCAGGCGAAGCGGCCCTTGACGCAGGAATGGCCGCGGTTCGCCTTGCCGTCCTTCCACGGCACCATGCGCACGACTTCCTCGCCCTTCATCTCGGCCTTGAACGAGCAGCCGACGCCGCAATAGGCGCAGGTCGTCACCACCGAATGCTCGGGCATGCCCATTTCGAGCACGGTCTTCTCGCGCAGCGCGTCGGTCGGGCAGGCCTGCACGCAGGCGCCGCAGGAGACGCATTCGCTTTCGAGGAAGGGCTGGTGCATGCCGGCCGCCATGCGGCTCTCGAAGCCGCGGCCCTCGATGGTCAGCGCGAAGGTGCCCTGCACCTCCTCGCAGGCGCGCACGCAGCGCGAGCAGACGATGCACTGCGCCGGGTCATAGGTGAAATAGGGATTGGATTCGTCCCGGGCGATGTAGTCGACCATCAGCGAGCCGTGGCCGGGCGCGACGCCGCCTTCGGGCTCGACATGGTTGCGGCCCTCGGTGCCGTAGCGGTTCTCGGTCAGGCCGACCGACGCCACGACATGGTCGAACTCGCTGGCGCCGGTGCCCGCGCCTTCGCCGCCCGGTCCGCTCCAGGCCATCGGATGGTCGGAAACGTAGAGCTCCATGACGCCGCGCCGGATGGCGCTGAGGCGGTCGGACTGGGTGTGCACCACCATGCCTTCGCCGACCGGCGTCGTGCAGGAGGCGGGCGTGCCGCCGCGGCCCTCGATCTCGACCAGGCAGATCCGGCAGGAGCCGAAGGCGTCGATCATGTCGGTGGCGCACAGCTTCGGGATCTCGACGCCGGCTTCCATCGAAGCGCGCATGATCGAGGTGCCCTCGGGCACGGTGATCGGCTTGCCGTCGACGGTGAGCGTGACCGTCTTCTCCGACTGGGATGCCGGCGTGCCGTAGTCGGTTTCCTCGATGAGCGTTTTGAATTCGGGCAAGGCGTTCATGTCGTCTGCTCCTATTCCGCGGCTTCGGCTACGGGCGACGGGCGAAAATCGTCCGGGAAATGGTTGATCGCGCTCATCACCGGATAGGGCGTGAAGCCGCCCAGCGCGCAAAGCGATCCGAATTTCATCGTGTTGCAGAGGTCGGTGACGAGCTCGAGTTGCTTCGCCGGCTCGATGTTCTGGGCGATCTTGTCGAGCACCTCGACGCCCCTGGTCGAGCCGATGCGGCAGGGCGTGCACTTGCCGCAGCTTTCGATCGCGCAGAACTCCATGGCGAAGCGCGCCTGCTTCAGCATGTCGGCCGTGTCGTCGAAGACGACGATGCCGGCATGCCCGATCAGCCCGTCCTTGGCGGCAAAGGCCTCGTAGTCGAAAGGCGTGTCGAACAAAGCGCGCGGGAAATAGGCGCCGAGCGGCCCGCCGACCTGCACCGCCTTCACCGGCCGGCCGGTCGCCGTGCCGCCGCCGATCTCGTCGACGATCTCGCCCAGCGTCAGGCCGAACGCCGCCTCGAACAGACCGCCGTGCCTGACATTGCCGGCGATCTGCAGCGGAATCGTGCCGCGCGAGCGGCCCATGCCGAAGTCTTTGTAGTACTCGCCGCCCCTGTCCATGATGATGGGCACGGAGGCGAGCGAGATGACGTTGTTGATGACGGTCGGCTTGCCGAACAGGCCCTGGATGGCCGGCAGGGGAGGCTTGGCGCGCACCACGCCGCGCTTGCCTTCCAGCGAGTTCATCAGCGAGGTCTCCTCGCCGCAGACATAGGCGCCGGCGCCGGTCCTGATCTCGATGTCGAAGGCGTTCGGCGAGCCCAGCACGTTCACCCCGAGCACGCCGTTCTGCCTGGCGATCTCGACGGCGCGCGTCATGGTTGCGACCGCGTGCGGGTACTCGGAACGGATGTAGACGAAGCCCTTCGTCGCGCCCGTCGCGATGCCTGCGATCGCCATGCCTTCGATGAGCACGAAGGGATCGCCTTCCATGATCATGCGGTCGGCGAAGGTGCCGCTGTCGCCCTCGTCGGCGTTGCAGAGGACATATTTCCGGTCGGACGGCGTATCCATCACCGTCTTCCACTTGATGCCGGTCGGGAAGCCGGCGCCGCCGCGGCCGCGAAGCCCCGAATCGGTCACCGTCTTGACGATTTCCGCCGGCGTCGTCGCCACGGCGTTGCCCAGGCCTTTCAGCCCGCCATGCGCCTTATAATCGTCGAGCGACAACGGATCGATGACGCCGCAACGCTCGAAGGTGAGGCGCGTCTGCCTGGCAAGGAAGGGGATTTCCTCGGTTTTACCGAGCGACAGCCTGTGCGTCCCGCCTGACGTCAATCCTCTCTCGAAGAGCGAAGGCACGTCCTTGGCGCTGACCGGTCCGTAGGCCACGCGCCCCGAATCGGTCTCGACCTCGACCATCGGCTCCAGCCAGTAGAGCCCGCGCGAGCCGTTGCGGACGACCTTCGCGTCCAGCCCGCGCGCGGCGATTTCAGCCTCGACCGCCTTGGCGACCTTCTCCGCGCCGAGCGCCAGGGCGCCGGAATCGCGAGGGATGTAAATGGTCACGCTCATAGCCGCACCTCTGCGGCGATCTCTTCGATCTTCTCGGCGTCGAGCCTTCCGATCACCTCGCCATCCAGCATCGCCGAGGGCGCGCAGGCGCAAAGGCCCAGGCAGTATACCGGTTCCAGCGTTACGGAACCATCCTTCGTCGTCTCGTGGAAGCCGATGCCCAGCAACTGCTGCAGCCTCGCCGCGATGGCGTCGCCGCCCATCGACTGGCAGGCTTCCGCGCGGCACAGCTTCAAAACGTGGCGGCCGGCCGGATGGTTGCGATAGTCGTGATAGAAGGTGACGACGCCATGGACTTCGGCCCTGGAGATGTTCAGCGCGTCGGCGATGACGGGCAGGCTCTCGCCCGGCACGTAGCCGAACTCTTCCTGGATGCCGTGCAGAATGGGCAGAAGCGGGCCCTCAAGGCCCTTCAGCTCATTGATCACCGCCATGGTGCGCGATGCGACTTCGGTACTTGCGGGCTGCGGGATCAAGCAGCGCCCTCCCTATCGGCGAATTGATCGCTAAGTCTTTTACGAAACCAGAGGAAACCAACGGAATCAATAAAGCGGTTTCGTTGTTTGATAGATTTTTTCTATCAAACGTGAGTATCGCCAGGGTAGCCTAGGGGCTGCGCTTGAACGCTTTCGCCAGCGCCATCGCCTCGTCCAGAAGCGCCGCGACGAGAGGCGTGTGCGGCTCGCGCGGCGAGGCGACCAGGCCGACGCGGTGGCTGGCGTCCGGCTCGACGATGGGAATGGCCCGGATAGGCTCGGCGAAGCCGAAGGTTTCCGCGAGGTTGAGCGGCATGATCGACGACCATTTCCCGGTGCGGATGTGCGAGAACAGCACGATCATCGAATTCGATTCCAGCGTCGGCCGCACCTCCACGCCCGCCTCGCCGAGATGCTGGTCGATGATTCGCCGGTTCTGCATGTCGCGGGTCAGCAGGCAGAGCGGCAGTTTGCTGACCTGCGCCCATGTCACGGTATCCAGCTCCGACAGCGGATTTCCCACTGCCGTGATCAACTGATAGCGCTCCGAATAGAGGGGCACGCTGGTCACGCGCCCGAGCGGCTCGTTGTCGAGATAGGTGATGCCGGCATCGACGTCGAAATTGCCGAGCAGCGACAGCACCTCGATGGAGGTGCGCGACAGGATCGAGAAGGTGACGCCGGGGTGCTTTTCGCGAAACGGCGTGGTCAGCCGGGGCACCATGGCAAGCGCGGTCGGGATGGCCGCGATGCGGATATGGCCTGAAAGGCCGTGGCGCGCGGCGCGCATCTCCTCCTTCATGGTGCGCGCGTCGCCGGTGATGCGGCGCGCCCACACCAGCACCTGCTCGCCCTCCGGCGTCAGCCCCTGGAAGCGGGAGCCGCGTTTGACGAGCATGACCCCAAGCTGCTCCTCGAGCTGCTTGATCGCGGCCGACAGGGTCGGCTGCGTGATGCCGAGCTGTTCGGCTGCGCGGCCGAAATGCTCCTGTCTTGCGAGTTCGATGAAGAATTCAAGCTTGTCGATCATGGCCGGAAGCTAGCCTTCCACCGTTTTCTTCGCCATCCCCTTGCTGAATTCCCAGCTTTTGCACTCGGGGCGGTTTCCGAACCGCGGGCAGGGCGCTATCTGCCTCATGTGTTCGTCGACTAAGGATGTCGCCATGCTCGGCTGGTTTCGCGCGCTGCTCCCCCGTGAGGACAGGTTCTTCGACCTGTTCGAGCGGCATTCCCGCATTCTCGTGTCGGGTGCGGACGCCCTGCAGGCGCTGCTCGAAGGAGGCGAGAACGTCGAGCGCCGCTGCCGTGAGATCGTGGAACTGGAGATGCAGGCGGACGAGATCACCCGCGAGGTGCTGCTCGCCGTGCGCAAGAGCTTCATCACCCCCTTCGACCGCGGCGACATCAAGGACCTTATCCAGTCCATGGATGACGCCATCGACATGATGCACAAGGTCACCAAGATGGTGACGCTGTTCGAGCAGAAGAGCTTCGAGCCGCGCATGAGGGAGATGGGCGCCGTCATCGTCGAGGCCGCGCACCTGACCGCCGAAGCCATTCCGCTGCTCGAGAAGGTCGGCGCCAACGTGGCTCGACTGAGCGCGATCGCCGAGGAGATCACCAAGGTCGAGGAGCGCGCCGACGGGCTGCACGACGCCGGCCTGAAGGAACTGTTCCAGCGCCACGGCAAGACCGACGCCATGGCCTGGATCGTCGGCAGCGAGCTCTACGGCCAGTTGGAGAAGGTGGTCGACCGGTTCGAGGACGTCGCCAACGAAATCAGCGGCATCGTGATCGAGAACGTCTGATAGATGGACCCGACACTCGCTTTTCCGCTTCTCGTCGGCCTG
>Ga0233385_1001073_pt1 | contig 11800 bp, 6 predicted proteins | sample ElkDunMinimDraft_16_FD_191543 | JGI IMG/M metagenome (GOLD analysis project Ga0233385, IMG submission 191543) | Fecal eukaryotic communites from dung pellets of Tule Elk in California, USA - Elk Dung G36 | ecosystem: Host-associated > Mammals > Digestive system > Large intestine > Fecal | place... | reverse complement strand
TGGCGGCATCGCCTACAACCGCGAAGAACTGATCGAGATCGTCGGCCGCGGCCTCGAGCTGTCGCCGACGACCGAAGTGCTGGTCGAGGAATCGGTGCTGGGCTGGAAGGAGTTCGAGATGGAAGTGGTCCGCGACACCGCGGACAACTGCATCATCGTCTGCTCGATCGAGAACCTCGATCCGATGGGCGTGCACACGGGCGACTCCATCACCGTGGCGCCTGCGCAGACGCTGACCGACAAGGAATACCAGCGCCTGCGCAATGCATCGATCGCAGTGCTGCGCAAGATCGGTGTCGACACCGGCGGCTCCAATGTGCAGTTCGGTATCAACCCGAAGGACGGCCGTGTGGTCGTCATCGAGATGAATCCCCGCGTGTCGCGTTCGTCGGCACTGGCATCGAAGGCGACCGGATTCCCGATCGCCAAGGTCGCGGCCAAGCTCGCGGTCGGCTACACGCTCGATGAACTCAAGAACGAGATCACCGGGGGCAAGACCCCGGCCTCGTTCGAGCCGTCGATCGACTACGTGGTGACCAAGATTCCGCGCTTCGCGTTCGAGAAGTTCCCGCAGGCCGACGCCCGCCTGACCACGCAGATGAAGTCGGTCGGCGAAGTGATGGCGATGGGCCGCACCTTCCAGGAATCGATGCAGAAGGCGTTGCGCGGGCTTGAGACCGGCAAGGTGGGTTTCGATCCGACCGGCCTCGATTTCAACGACGAGGACGACATGGCCACGCTGCGCCGCGAAGTGCGCGAGCCGGGGCCCGAGCGTCTGTTCTATCTCGCCGACGCGTTCCGCGCAGGCCTGTCGGTCGACGAGGTCTATGCGCTGTCGTACGTGGATCACTGGTTCCTCGACCAGATCGAGGAGCTGATCGCGACCGAAGCGGAGGTGGCGGCCGCAGGCATCGATGCGCTCGACAAGGCGCGGCTGCGTGCGCTCAAGCGCATGGGTTTTTCCGATGCGCGACTGGCGCAGCTGCTCGCTACCGACGAACAGGCCGTTCGTGCACTGCGCCGCGCGTTCGGCGTGCGGCCGGTCTACAAGCGCGTCGATTCCTGCGCGGCCGAGTTCGCGACCGACACCGCTTACCTGTATTCGACCTACGAGGACGAGTGCGAGGCGCAGCCGACCGATCGCGACAAGATCATGGTGCTCGGCGGCGGCCCGAACCGCATCGGCCAGGGCATCGAGTTCGACTACTGCTGCGTGCACGCAGCGCTCGCGCTGCGCGAGGACGGGTACGAGACCATCATGGTCAACTGCAACCCGGAAACCGTCTCGACCGATTACGACACCTCCGACCGCCTGTACTTCGAACCGCTGACCCTCGAGGACGTGCTCGAGATCGTCGAGATCGAGAAGCCCAAGGGCGTGATCGTCCAGTACGGCGGCCAGACGCCGCTCAAGCTCGCGCGTGCACTGGAGGCCAACGGCGTGCCGATCATCGGCACTTCGCCCGAGTCGATCGACCTGGCCGAGGATCGCGAGCGCTTCCAGAAGCTGGTCGACGAGCTGGGTCTCAAGCAGCCGCCGAACCGTACCGCGCGCAATCCCGAGGAAGCGCTGGTGCTGGCGCGCGAGATCGGCTATCCGCTGGTGGTGCGCCCGAGCTACGTGCTCGGTGGCCGCGCCATGGAAGTGGTGCACGCCGATGCCGATCTGGCGCGCTACATGCGCGACGCAGTGAAGGTGTCGAACGATTCACCGGTGCTGCTCGACCGCTTCCTCGACAATGCCGTGGAAGTGGACATCGATGTCATCGCGGACAAGGACGGCAACGTGCTGATCGGCGGCGTCATGGAGCACATCGAGGAAGCCGGCGTGCATTCCGGCGACTCGTCGTGCTCGCTGCCGCCGTATTCGCTGTCGAGCGAAGTGCAGGCCCGCCTGCGCGAGCAGGTCGTGGCGCTGGCGCGCAAGCTCAAGGTGATCGGCCTGATGAACACCCAGTTCGCGGTGCAGACCGACGACGACGGCGTCGATACGATCTTCCTGCTGGAAGTCAATCCACGTGCCTCGCGCACCGTGCCGTTCGTGTCCAAGGCCATCGGCCTGCCGCTGGCCAAGATCGCAGCGCGCTGCATGGCCGGCAAGACCCTGGCCGAGCAGGGCGCGACCACCGAGATCGTGCCTTCGTACTACTCGGTCAAGGAAGCGATCTTCCCCTTCGCCAAGTTCCAGAACGTCGATCCGATCCTCGGGCCGGAGATGCGTTCCACCGGCGAGGTCATGGGCGTGGGGCGCAGCTTCGGCGCCGCGTTTGCCCGCGCGCAGGAAGCGGCGAGCATCAAGACGCCGCCGACCAGCGGCAAGGTGTTCGTCTCGGTGCGCGACCCCGACAAGAAGCGCGTGTTGCCGGTCGCCCGTGACCTGATCGAGCGCGGTTACACGATCGTCGCCACCGCGGGCACTGCGCAGTGGCTGCGCGAGCACGACATCGCCTGCGAGCAGATCAACAAGGTCATCGAGGGCCGGCCGCATGTCGTCGACCTGATCAAGAACGGCGAGATCGCCTACATCGTCAACACGACGGAGGGCAAGCAGGCGATCGCCGACTCGTTCTCGATCCGCCGCGAGGCGCTGCAACACCGGGTCACGTACTCGACCACGGTGGCCGGTGCCAAGGCGCTGTTGCATTCTCTGGAATATCGCGGCAGCGGGCCGGTGTGGTCGCTGCAGGAACTGCACGCGCAGCTCAAGGGCGGCGCGGCAGACACATCCACACATTGACGGAGGCACGCCCATGCGCGCACCCATGACCATGCGCGGCGCCCAGCGCCTGCGTGAAGAACTCGAAGAACTGAAGTCCGTCAAGCGGCCCGCGGTGATCGAGGCGATCGCCGAGGCGCGCGCGCACGGCGATCTCAAGGAGAACGCCGAGTACCACGCCGCCCGCGAGCAGCAGAGCTTCATCGAGGGGCGCATCAAGCAGCTGGAAGGCGAGCTCTCGCATGCCGACGTCATCGACGTGGCCAAGCTCAACGCCGGCGACAAGGTGGTGTTCGGCGCGACCGTGGTGATCGCCGACACCGAGACCGACGAAGAGAAGCGCTACCAGATCGTCGGCGACCTCGAGGCCGACATCAAGCAGGGGCTCATCGCGATCTCCTCGCCGGTGGCCCGCGCCATGATCGGCAAACACGAGGGCGACAGCGTCAGCATCGACGCGCCGGGCGGTACCCGCGAGTACGACATCATCAGCGTCGAGTACCTCGGCTAAAGGCGTGCCGGTCGTCTCCCGACACGCGATACCGGGCAGGGCGACAGGCGGCCCGGCGCGCCGCGCCGGGCGGCTCCCTCCGATCCGGTTCCAGGGCCGGATCGCCGGATCGGGCCTGCCTGCGCCCGATTCGCGGTTGCCATGGGGGGCTGGCCGCGGGTGGGTATCCGCATCCCTGCGGGCCCCGGCCATGCACGGACGCGGTGCGCCGCGTCCAATGGCTGCGGGGACGCCCGCATGAGCGTCGTCACCTTCCTGCTGCCGGCGCCGGCGCGCTTCGGCGCCCAGCGCTGGCTGCCCGATGTCGCGCGCGCTCTCGGGCGCGCCGATGTGGCAACACAGACACCGGGGCGGCGCGCCCAGCTCGCGCGCCATGTCGACCTGCCCGATGGCAGCTGGCCGCTGGCTGCGCTGTCGCGACAGCTGGATGCAGGCGACGCGGGTGCAGCGGACACGGCCTGGCTGCGAGCGGATCCTGCCTGGCTGCGCCCCGACATCAACGGCGTGCGACTGATGGCGCATGGCGATTCGCTGGGCGTGAGTGCCGACGACTGCGCCGCACTGTTGCCGGTCCTGCAGGAGATGTTCGCCGACGCCGGCTTCGAGCTCGACGCGCCGGTGCCCGCACGGTGGTATCTGCGACTGCCGCGCGACACCCGCCTGCCCGCGTTTCCGGATCCATCCGATGCGCTGGGCACGGATCTGTCGGAATTCGAGGACGCCAGCCCCGATGCACGCCGCTGGCGTGCGCTCGGCAGCGAGGCGCAGATCCTGCTGCACAACCATCCCTGGAACGCGGCGCGTGCGGCTGCGGGCAGGCCGCCAATCAACGCGTTGTGGTTCTGGGGGGGCGGCACGTTGCCGGAGGCGCGCGCGGGCACCGCAGCCGCGCCGCCACAGGTCTACACCGACGACGCGACCCTGCATGCGCTCGCGGCAGGCGCCGCCGGCGCCGCCGGCGCGCAGGCATTGCCCTCGCGCTGGCCGGAACTCGAACCTGGCGCGGCAGCGCTGTTCGACCTGAGCGCGCTGCGCGACCTGCGGCAACTGCAGACCGACTGGTTGCAGCCGGCGCTGGCCGCCATGAAGCGCGGCCGCATTGCCGCGCTGACGCTCGACGACGAAGACGGGGGCGTATTCGCGCTCAGGCGCTGGCATCGCTTGCGCATGTGGCGCGCTCCGCGAACGCCGGCGGCGGCGGATCCTTCGTGATGCGCCAGGCACCGACCATCCGTCGCCGCGACGGCGTGCCCGGCGAGGGCTGGCCCGAGACCATGCCGGCGCTGCTGCGGCGCATCTACGCCAGCCGCGGCGCCCATGACATCGCCGCCGCACAGCCGAAGCTCGCGCAGCTGCTTCCGCCGGACACGCTGTCGAATATCGATGTGGCCACGGAACTGCTCGCCGATGCGATCGCGGCCGGTGACCGGATCCTCGTCGTTGGCGATTTCGACTGCGACGGGGCGACCGCCTGCGCGGTCGCCGTGCGCGGCCTGCGCATGCTCGGCGCGCGTGACGTGGTCCATGCGGTGCCCAACCGGGTGACGCATGGCTACGGATTGTCGCCGGCCCTGGTCGAAACGCTGGCGCCGCTGGCGCCGGCCTTGCTGGTGACCGTCGACCACGGCATCGCCTGCCACGCCGGCATCGCTGCGGCCAGGGCGCTCGGCTGGCGCGTGCTGGTCACCGATCACCATCTGCCCGGCGACGCATTGCCTCCGGCCGATGCGATCGTCAATCCGAACCTGCCGGGCGATGCGTTCCCGAGCAAGGTGCTCGCTGGTGTCGGCGTGATCTTCTACGTGCTGATGGCCCTGCGCGCCCGCCTGCGCGCGCAGGGCGACGCGCGGGCGGCGGACGCCGATCTGGGCAGCCTGCTCGATCTCGTCGCGGTCGGCACGGTGGCCGACCTGGTGCCGCTCGATGCCAACAACCGCGCGCTCGTTTCGGCCGGGTTGCGGCGCCTGCGTGCGCGACGCGGCTGCGCGGGCCTGCATGCGCTGATCGAGATTGCCGGACGGGAGGCTGCGCGCCTGACCGCGGCCGACATCGGCTTCGCGATCGGTCCGCGCATCAATGCGGCCGGTCGGCTCGAGGACATGGCGATCGGCATCGAATGCCTGCTCAGCGACGATGGCGTGCATGCGCGTGGTCTGGCCGACACGCTGCACCGGATCAATGCCGAGCGGCGCGCGGTGCAGCAGTCGATGCTCGACGATGCCGAGGCGGCCGTTGCAGCGCAGGTGCCGGTCGATCCTGCCGGCGCGGGCGTGTGCCTGTTCGATGCCGATTGGCATCCCGGCGTGGTCGGCCTGGTCGCCTCGAAGATGAAGGACACGCTGCATCGCCCGGTTGTCGCGTTCGCTCCGGCCGAACCGGACAGCCCGCAACTGCGCGGCTCCGCCCGCTCCATTCCCGGCCTGCACATCCGCGACGTACTGGCCGCGGTCGACGTCGCGCATCCAGGTCTGATCGAGCGCTTCGGCGGCCATGCGATGGCGGCCGGGCTGAGCCTGCAGCGCGATCGTCTCGCGGCGTTCACCGCTGCCTTCGCGGCCACGGTCGAACGCATGCTCGATCCGGCACTGCTCCGGGCCGAGATCCTCACCGACGGCGCCTTGCGCGGTGAAGAGTTCGACATCGTCCACGCCGCGCACCTGCGCGATGCCGGGCCGTGGGGGCAGGGCTTCCCGGAGCCGCTGTTCGATGGGGAATTCGCCGTCGTGGACTGGCGCGTGGTCGGCTCCCGGCACCTGAAACTGACCCTGCGCCTCGATGGCCATGCGCGGCCGTTGTCGGCGATCCATTTCGGCGGCTGGCGCGAAATCGCGCCCGCTGCGCGCGAGCGCCTGGTGTACCGCCTCGCACCGGACGACTACCGGGGCGGCGACGCCGTGCAGCTCGTGGTCGAACACCGCGAGCCGCTGCCGACCGCCTGAGCCGCTCGACCGCGTGCGCAATCGTGAATGGGGGTGCAGAATGCATCGCCGCGCATGCGGCTCGCTTGCAGCCGCCGCTCCGGCGCTGCCGTCCAGCAGGGAGAGCTCATTGAAGACCGTCCAGACGTTGACCCTCGCCATTGCGCTTGCCATGGCCCCCGCGATGTCTCCCGCCGCCGCCGAACCCGCCGATGCCCTGACGCTCGGCGCGGAGCGTCGCGGGGAGATCACCAGCCGGTCCAGCCTCAACCACCAGGACGGCTCACGCAGCCAGCTCTACCGGATCGATCTGCGCGAGGGTCAGGTCGTCGCCTTCAGGCTCGAGGGTGCGCTGCGTGGCAGGCTCACGGCCTTCCATGACGGTGATCTGGTCGCGACCTCCAACCCCGAGCGGGCATCGGCGCCACTGGTCGTGCGCGCCAGGCGCGCGGGCAGCTACACCATCGCCGTCAGCGGGGTCGATGCCAGCGCCTACGGACCGTTCACCCTGCAGGCCACCGCGCTGGAGGCCTATGGCGGCGAGACATTACGCGTCGGGGCGGTCGTCAGCGACTGGACCGATGCGCGTCGCCAGCTGCCGCTGCAGATCGACGACGCCGGCTTCTACACGATCGACATGCTGTCGGACGATTTCGACGCGATGCTCAAGCTCGACGGGCCCGGGGTGGCGCTGAGCAACGATGACGGCGGCGAGGGCAGCAACGCGCGGATCAGTGCGCGGCTCGCGCCGGGCGCCTACACGCTGACCGCCGAAGGCTATGGCGGCGACCGCATCAACGGGCTGTACCAGATCCGCGTCGCCGCCCGTCCGCTGCCGGAAGGCGGCCTGCGCGAAGGCGGCGAACTTGCGGTCGGCGACACTGCAACGGGTCTGTTCGAAGGCAGCCCGCACAACTACGCGTTCACCCTGCCGGCGCGTCGCCTGGTGCGCATCGACATGCGCAGCGATGAGATCGACCCGCTGCTGCATCTGTCCGGCAACGGCATGGAACAGACCGACGACGATGGTGGCGACGGGCTCGGTTCGCGCATCTCCACGCTGCTCGAGCCCGGCACCTACACCTTGCGTGCCGACGCTGCCTCGGCAGGGGCGGGTCTGTACACGTTGACCGTCGTTGCCAGCGAAGCGCCGGCGGATGTCGGCGGCGGCGCCCTGACCGTCGGCCGTCCGGTGACGGCGACCCTGCTGCCGGCGGTGACCGATCGCTGGACCGTTGCGATCCGAAGCGCGGGCAGCTATGCCATCACGATGGATGCCGCGGGGCTCGACAGCCATCTGCGCCTGACGCGCGAGGGACGCGAGGTCGCGTCCGATGACGACGGCGGCGGCGCGTTGAATGCGCGCATCGTCCATCGCCTGGACCCGGGAAGCTATGTCGTCGAGGCCTCTTCGATCGACGGCGACGCGGGTGGCCCCTACCGGATCTCGCTGGAGCGCCGCTGACCGGAACCGCCAGGGGCAGTGCCCCTGGAGTGGGGGGGCGCCCGCGCTCTTGGGCACCGGCCGCGTGCCTGCGTGCGCTGCCGTCCCCAAGGCATTCGTGGCATCTTTCGATGACATCTCCGCGTCCGCGGACAGCGTGTCCGGGGGCCGACGCCGGTGCGTGAACTTGGTAGAATCAGCCGTTTCCCCGGACCATCTGGCCCATGATCGAACTCAATCCTGTTCGCCAGCGCATCGTCGACCTTCGCGGTCGGCTGGATGCGCTCAGGGGGTATCTTTGACTACGACGCCCGTCGCGAGCGTCTGGAAGAAGTCGAGCGCGAGCTCGAAGACCCGAATGTCTGGAACGATGCCGAGCGCGCACAGGCGCTGGGCCGCGAGCGTTCGTCGCTCGACAAGACCGTCAACGGCATCCGCAACCTGACCGAGGGGCTGGAAGGCGCCAGCGAACTGCTGGAGCTGGCCGAATCGGAGAATGACGAAGACACCGCGCAGGCGGTGGTCGAGGACGTCGAACGCTTCGGCGGCGAGGTCGACAAGCTGGAATTCCAGCGCATGTTCTCCGGCGAGCTGGACCACGCCGCAGCGTTCGTCGACATCCAGGCCGGCGCCGGTGGCACCGAGGCCCAGGACTGGGCCGAAATGCTGCTGCGCATGTATCTGCGCTGGGCGGAAAGCCGCGGCTGGAAGGCCGAGCTGATGGAGGTTTCCGGCGGCGAAGTGGCGGGCATCAAGTCCGCGACCGTGCGGATCGAAGGCGATTTCGCCTACGGTTGGCTCAAGACCGAGATCGGCGTGCACCGGCTGGTGCGCAAGTCGCCGTTCGACTCCGACAACCGCCGGCATACCAGCTTCACATCGGTGTTCGTGTCGCCGGAAGTCGACGACAACATCGAGATCGACATCAACCCCGCCGATCTGCGTACCGACGTGTACCGCTCCTCGGGCGCCGGTGGCCAGCACGTCAACAAGACCGAGTCGGCGGTGCGTATCACCCACATCCCGACCAATACCGTCGTCGCCTGCCAGACCGGGCGCAGCCAGCACCAGAACCGCGACACCGCGATGAAGATGCTGGCCGCCAAGCTCTACGAGCTGGAACTGCAGAAGCGCAATGCGGAGAAGGACGCGCTGGAAGCCACCAAGTCCGACATCGGCTGGGGCAGCCAGATCCGCAACTACGTGCTCGACCAGAGCCGCATCAAGGATCTGCGGACCGGCGTGGAGCGCAGCGATACGCAGAAGGTCCTCGACGGCGATCTCGACGAGTTCGTCGAGGCCGCGCTCAAATCGGGCCTCGAGGCCGGCGCCAAGCGCACCGACGCGAACTGAGTCTCCCGAGCTACCCCATGGCCGCGCGGTTGCGGCCTCGTGGTCCGTGTCGAGGTTCATCTGCCGCACACGGGCCGTCAATGCGCCACTCCGTACGATGGCGCCTTCCCGGCGTCCGGTCGCGCAACGGCCGGACCGTCCGACCCCCGGCATGCCGGCCTTCGATGCCCGGCATCCGTATTCACCTCCGCGTGTCGATGCAGATCCGCGGCCCCACTTCGCAGAGATCGCCATGAATCAGCAACCCGCCAATCCGCAGCCCGTCGACGAGAACGCTCTGATCGCGGAGCGTCGCAGCAAACTGGCCGCGTTGCGCGGGCAGGGCGTGGCCTTCCCGAACGATTTCCGGCGCCGTGACGAGGCCGGCGCATTGCAGGCGCGCTACGGTGATGCCGAGCGCTGGAGCGGCGAGGCGCTGGAGGCCGAGGGGGTGCGGGTCGCGGTGGCCGGGCGGCTGATGGCCAAGCGCCTCATGGGCAAGGCCGCATTCGCGCAGATCCAGGATGTGAGCGGCCGACTGCAACTGTTCCTCCAGTCGTCGACGCTGGGCGATCGTTACGACGCATTCAAGACCTGGGACGTGGGCGATATCGTCGCCGCCGAAGGCACGCTGATGCGGACGAAGACCGGAGAACTTTCGGTCAAGGTCGAGACGATCCGCCTGCTGACCAAGTCGCTGCGCCCGCTGCCGGACAAGTGGCACGGCCTGTCGGACGTCGAGCAGCGCTACCGCCAGCGTTACGTCGACCTGATCGTCTCGCCCGAAGCGCGGGCGGTGTTCGTCAAGCGCTCCCGGATCATCTCCGCGATCCGCCAGTGGCTCGACAGCCGCGACTTCCTCGAAGTCGAAACGCCGATGATGCATTACGTCGCCGGCGGCGCTGCGGCCAAGCCGTTCATGACCCACCACAACGCGCTCGACCTCGACCTGTACCTGCGCGTCGCGCCCGAGCTCTACCTCAAGCGTCTGGTGGTCGGCGGTTTCGAACGGGTCTACGAGATCAACCGGAACTTCCGCAATGAGGGCGTGTCGACCCGGCACAACCCGGAGTTCACGATGCTCGAACTCTACGAGGCCTACGTGGCCTACGAGGAAATCATGGACCTGGCCGAGGGGCTGATCCGTGATGTGGCGAAGCAGGCGGTCGGTACCACGGCGCTGGAGTGGGACGGCCATGCGATCGATGTCGGTCCGGCGTTCCGGCGCTGGAAGCTCGAGGAAGCCGTGCGCGAGCTCAACCCGGAGATCACGGTTGCCGACTGCCGCGACCGTGACGCCCTGGCCGCGCACTGCGCGCGCCTGGGCCTGCACGTGAAGGCCGGCGACGGCTGGGGCAAGCTGCTGCTCGAGATTTTCGAAGAGACCGTCGAGGCCGGCCTGATCCAGCCGACCTTCATCACCCATTACCCGGTCGAGGTCTCGCCGCTGGCGCGCGAGTCCGATGACGAAGCAGGTATCACCGATCGCTTCGAACTGTTCATCGGCGGCAAGGAGTTCGCCAATGGATTCTCCGAGCTCAACGATCCCGAGGACCAGGCCGCGCGTTTCCGCGCGCAGGTCGATGCGCGCGCCGGCGGCGACGACGAGGCCATGCACTACGACGCCGACTACATCCGTGCGCTGGAGGTCGGACTGCCGCCGACCGGTGGGCTGGGCATCGGCATCGATCGTCTGGTGATGCTGCTCACCGGCTCGGCATCGATCCGCGACGTGCTGCTGTTTCCCTATATGCGACCGCAGGTTGACGGCTGAGGGCACCAGCTGCCCTCGCCAGACAGCCATCCCGGCCGCCGCGAGCCGTCATCACGGTGCGGCGGGCCCGGAATGGCGGGTGTTGCTGGCGCGGGACTTGCTTCGGATGAACCCCGGCCGCGATGATGCGGCTGGGATCACTGGAGGAAGCTCGGCATGAACATCGTCATCGTCGACGATCAGACGTCCGCGAGGACCATGCTGCGTCACATCCTCGAGGACATCAGTCCCGAGCTGGAAGTGTTCGACTTCGGTGACCCCGAGGTCGCGCTGCGCTGGTGCGAGGACCACCGCGCCGACCTGCTGCTGCTCGACTACCGGATGCCGGTCGTCGATGGGCTGGAATTCGCCCGGCGGTTCCGGCGGCCGATGCTGCATCGCGACGTGCCGATCGTCCTGGTCACCGTGGTCGGCGACGAGCCGATCCGCCAGGCGGCGCTGGAGGCGGGGGTCATCGATTTCCTGGTCAAGCCGGTCCGTCCACGCGAGTTGCGGGCACGCTGTCGCAATCTGCTGCAGTTGCGGCAGCAATCGGAATCGGTCAAGCAGCGCGCGCTTTCGCTGGAGCAGCGCCTGCTCAAGAGCATGCACGAGGTCGAGGAGCGCGAGCGCGAGACCCTGACCCGGCTGGCACGCGCGATCGCGTATCGCGACGCCAGCACCAGCGCCAATCTCGAGCGCGTTGCCGCGGTCGCGGGCATGGTCGCCGAGGCGATGGGTCTGTTCGAGGACGAGGTGCGGATGATCGAGCTGGCTGCGCCGCTGCACGACATCGGCAAGATCGCCATCCCCGACGCGATCCTGATGAAGCCCGGTCCGCTGACCGCCGAAGAGATGGCGACGATGCGCGAGCATCCGCAGATCGGCTATGAGCTGCTCAGCAACAGCCAGAATCGCTTCATCCAGCTCAGCGCGCTGATCGCGCTGCGGCATCAGGAACGTTTCGATGGCACGGGCTATCCCGATGGTCTGGCCGGTGAGCAGATTCCGCTCGAGGCACGGATCGTCGCGATTGCCGATGTGTTCGACGCCCTGATGTCCAAGCGCCCCTACAAGCGCGCCTGGTCGATCGAGGAGGCGCTCGCCTACATCGCCGAGAACAGCG
>Ga0233385_1001070_pt1 | contig 11816 bp, 11 predicted proteins | sample ElkDunMinimDraft_16_FD_191543 | JGI IMG/M metagenome (GOLD analysis project Ga0233385, IMG submission 191543) | Fecal eukaryotic communites from dung pellets of Tule Elk in California, USA - Elk Dung G36 | ecosystem: Host-associated > Mammals > Digestive system > Large intestine > Fecal | place... | reverse complement strand
ACGACCGGTTCGGCCATGACAGGGGCGACGAAGCCCTGAAACTGATCGTACAGAAGGTTAAAACGCAGGTCCGCGATGTCGATCTGGTCGGCCGCATGGGCGGGGAGGAGTTTGCAATCTTCCTGCCAGGCGTTTCGCGCGGGAGCACCATAGCGGTTGCCGAGCGGATCCGTGCCAGCGTGTGCGACATCGAGTTCAAGCCGGAAGGAACCCGTTGTCCGCTTTCCATCAGCGTTGGCGTCGTGACGTTCGCGGTTCCGGCGCCATTTCACGATTTATACAGGTCCGCTGATCGCCAGCTCTACCAAGCCAAGCGCAACGGCAGAAACCGCGTCAAGGCGGAGCATAGTCGCTCGGCTCAAAGCGTCGCCGTTCACTGACAGGCGCTGATCTGACAGATCGTTGCAGGCGTGGACGCCGGGCTGCGGATTCGCCGGCGGCCAGATCAACGCGAACGCTGCCCGGCGCCTATGTTACAATGGGCGTCGGACAAAGGAGAACATCTTGCAAGCGGAATCTCGAAGAGGCACGCAGCGGCCCGTCGCAAGCCATCTGCGCAAAGCGACCGGCGAACTGCACGCGCGCCTCGAACAGCGCTTTGACGCGGTGACCGAACTTGCGGATCCGTCGCGCCGACCGTCGGTCATTCGCCGCTATGCGGCACTCCATGGGCCGGCACATGCTTCCCTCGCCCCCGAACTCGAAGGAGTCGACGGGCTGGACTTCGGTTCCCGCGCCCGGGCGTGGAGCGCCGTCGAGTGGCCGTCATCCGACAGCAGGGCTTCGCCGCCTTTTCCCAGCGTGGCGGATCGCTGGGAAGCCTTGGGTGTCCTCTATGTCCTGGAAGGTTCGACCCTCGGCGGCCGGGTCATCCTGCGTGAGCTGGAAACGAAAGGTATAATGGACCCGGAACTTTCCTTCCTCGACCCCTACGGCCGGATTGCCGGTCACATGTGGCGGGCGCTGCTGGCCGTCCTCGAACGCGAGGGATCGCGCGGACCTGCATGCCTGGACAGCTTGTGCCGGGGAGCGATGCGCGGTTTTCTTCATGCCGAATGCGTCCTGTGCGGAGATTCCTTTTGAGCCAGAAAAGCATGGACACAGGCGGCTGCGAACGGGAGCCGATCCATATTCCCGGATCGATCCAGCCGCATGGCGTTCTCCTGGTCGTCGACCGGGAAACCAGAAGGGTGACCCATGCTGCGGGAGATGTCGCAGGCAAGCTCGGCGCGCCCGACTGGATACATGCGCGCGTGGATGACCTGCTTGGGGCAGAGGTTGCCGGGGCGATAATGTCGCCCGACGGGCCCCTGCCGCGACAAGTCACGCCGCCGCGCGCCGACAGCGCGTTCGACCTCAGCGTCGTAAGAGGAGACCGGCTTCTCGTGGAACTGGAAGAAGCTGCGCCGACACAGCTCATCGCAACGTTGCTTCCCAAGCTGGAGGCGGCGGGCTCCGCTTTCGAGAAGGCGGTCGACTTGCCGGGACTGCTAGCCGGGGCGGCGAAGGCGTTCCGCGGGCTTACCGGCTACGACCGGGTCATGATCTATCGTTTCCTGGATGACGCTGCTGGAATGGTCGTCGCCGAGGACGCGTCGCCGGACCAGCACTCGTTCCTGAACCATCATTTTCCTGCAAGCGACATACCGGCTCAGGCGAGGGCGCTGTACGTCCGCAACCTGGTTCGGGTCATTCCCGACGTCCATTACCGGCCTGCGCCGCTTCAGCCCGAGCTGCCCGCGGATGATCCGCTCGACATGAGCGACTGCAGCCTTCGCAGCGTCTCGCCCATCCATATCCAATACCTGAAGAACCTGGGCGTCGCGGCGTCGGCATCATTCTCCATCGTCAAGGATGGCGAGTTGTGGGGGCTCGTCGCCTGCCACAACGGCACGCCGCGGATGCTCCCGCTCGATGTCCGCGGAGCATGCCGCGCGCTGGCCGCCGGCCTGGCGCGGCAGATAAAGTCGCGCGAAGACACCGACGCCTACAGGGAGCGCGTTCGGCTGCGGACTTCCGAGGATCGCATCGTCGAACTCTTGCTGCGCGAAGGCTCCCTGGACGATGCGATCTCCAGGCACCTTCCGGAAATACAGAGGATGCTCGACGCTGACGGTGTCGCCGTTCTGCGCGGCACGGAGGCCGTAACTGCCGGCAAGTGCCCCTCCGAAGCAGATATCAAGTCGCTTGCCGGCTGGATCGCGAGGAGCGCCTGGCAGCCGGTTTTTTCGACCAATGAATTGGCCGCGCAGGCGGTGCTGTCCGAGGCGGCGCAACCGCTCTCCGCGGGGCTGCTTGCAATGACGCTCTCGGCAGCCGAGACGTGGATGGTGCTCTGGTTTCGCGCCGAGGCCGTCGAGATCGTCAATTGGGCGGGCAATCCGCACAAGGCCGTCACGCCCGGGGCCGGCGGCGCCTTGACGCCGCGCGCAAGTTTTGACGCCTGGAGCGAGACTGTGCGCGGAAAGGCGCGACGCTGGAGCGTACCCGAAGTCGAGGCCGTCGAGCGCCTGGCCGTCGCGATCCAGAACGTATGGCAGACCAGACGCATTCGCGACCTCAACAAGGAACTCATGCTCCTCGTCGAACAGAAGGAGGTGCTGCTGAAGCAGAAGGAGTTTCTGCTCGGCGAAGTGAACCACCGCGTCCAGAACAGCCTGACGCTCGTTTCGAGCTTCCTGTCCCTGCAGGCGCGAGAGTCCTCTGACCAAGCGACCCGTGATGCCATCGAGGAAGCGCGGCGCAGGATCTCGGCGGTTTCCCTGGTGCACCGGCGCCTCTACGGCTCCGAGCAGATCCGAACCGTCGACGCGGCGCGATATGTCGAGGAACTGCTGCATGATCTTCTGACTTCATTCGGCGAGGAGTGGCGCGGGCAGATGACGCTGGACCTGGAACCGGTCCTTCTGCCGAACGATCGGGCGATCAGCATGGGTTTGGTCCTCACCGAACTCGTGATCAACGCGAACAAATACGCCTATGCCGGCGCTCCAGGCGCGCTGCAGGTGACCTTGTCCGAGAGCGGCAGCGCGTTCCGCCTGACCGTGTCGGATAGGGGAGGCGGGCGCGTTTCGGCCAAGTCGGGGTTTGGCTCGCGCATGCTCGATGCGTTGGTGCAACAGCTCGGTGGGACGTTGGACTTCGGCGACAATCACCCCGGGACGCGCGCGGTTCTGGCTGCTCCCATTGGCGCTTCTTCCCCGAAGGGTTGATATCCTTTTTTCGGGCGCTGCGTGAAGAAGCGTTCGCGCACCAGCCCTCCTGGTTCTGACCTGGCCCTTGTCCCGTCCCGGCGCGGGTGCCGGCGACCTGTCGCGCATGCGCATCGCACCGAAAAGTGCGTGGCGGTTTTCGGGAAAATCCGATGCGGCTGCGCATCATCTGCAGGAAGCCGCAGTTGTAGTGCCGCTCTTTTGCCGGGAACAAAGCGGTGCCGGACCAATTCAATCAGGATTGTCGTTGGTGGGAGATTCGGCGTGTCGCTTGTGAAGTCCGTAGTTGGCCGCGTTTGGACGGTCGGGAGTGCCGCGCTGCAAGGCTTTATCAGCGACAACGCGCTAAGCCGGGCCGCGGCGATAGCGTTCTATGCCGCCACGTCTCTCGCACCTGTCTTGTTGATCGTTATCGCGGTGGCCGGCGTCGTGGTCGGCCGGGAAGCCGCCCAACTGGCGGTTTCGCTCCAACTGACCGGTCTGCTTGGATCTCAGGGGGCCGAGCTGCTGACGGCCGTCGTCAAAGGAGCTTCCGACAATACGAGCGGGCTTCTGGCCGGTTCCATAGCCGTCGTGACCCTGATTGCGACCGCCTCCGGCGTGTTTGGCGAGATGCAGGCCGCTCTGAACCAGATCTGGAAGGTCGATAGCGGAACGACAACTCTTTCGGCGCTGGTCAGGGCGCGGGTCGTGAGTCTCGGGCTGGTGGCCGCCCTTGGCTTCCTCCTGCTCGTGTCGCTCGCGGCCAGCGCGGCGATCTCGGTCTTGAGCGATTTCATCAATGCACGCTTTTCGTTCGGAGCCGCGATCCTGTCGTTGATCGACACCGTGGTTTCATTGTCGCTGCTGGCTTTGTTGTTCGGTGGGATCTACAGGATTCTGCCCGATCGCTCCCTGTCCTGGCGCGATGTCCGGTTCGGGGCGATCACCACGGCGATCCTGTTCACCGTCGGAAAATCTCTCATCGGCTTGTATCTCGGCACGAGCGCGGTCGCGTCGTCATATGGTGCTGCGGGCAGCCTGATCGTGCTGCTTCTTTGGGTCTTCTACTCGTCCTGCACGTTTCTGTTCGGCGCAGAAGTCACGCGGGCATACGCAGTCACAACGGCGAACCGCCGCCAGGACGCCGACGCCTTCGTTACACAACCGCAATAGACATGTAGCGGATGATCACTCGTTCCTGCTTGAAATGCCGTTCATAGCGGGCCCGGCGTTCCCGCCATTCCGCCAGGTCGACTTCATCGGTCATGACTTCGAATATGATGATGTCATCGGGAGTCCACCGCCGGCCCTCGCGCCAAAGGCCTTCCGCCGGCGCCTGTAGATAGGCGGTAACGCCCTCGAAGCGTTCCGCCAGTCCAGCCTTCACCTGTTCGAAGTCCTCCCGCGGAAACGCCTTTCCGGAATTGTCCGCGCAGGGAAGCAGTATTTGAACGAGATACATTGAACGCCCGGAAAATCGCTGACCCGCATTCATTCCGAATGCGGTTTGCGCCAGTTCCCGCCCTCGCTCGTCCTGTCCTGCGAGTACTGGTCTGCCCAGGGCAGTTCGAGCAGCCACTCTTCGCGTCTTGGCGCCCAGATCTCATATGCCGGCACCAGATCGCCTGGCGCGGCATCGAAGGCGCCTGCCATGACCTCGGCCTCGTCGTTCCTCAGGGAGAAGACGCGCGATCCGCAGTCAATGCAGAATGAGCGTCCTTCGAAAACGGAAGCCTCACCGGAGCTCTCGAAGGCGTCCCGTGGCCACACGGCGAAGAAGGTGAAGGCTGAGCCGCTGAACTTTCGGCAGTCGGCGCAATGGCAAAGACCGACGCGAAGCGGTTCGCCCGACACCTTGAATCGGATGGTCCCGCATTTGCAGCCGCCTTGCCGCACTTTGGAATTGTTGGCGTTCGGATTTCCGGCTTGCAGCGCCTCGAGTTCTTGCGTGCTGCGCCGCTCTATCGCGGTTGCGATCGCCGACGAGGACATCGCCCAATCGGCATTGACTTCATCGAGCGGGATCCCGGCGGCGACGGCGTCCGTCAGGAACCGGTGACGCAGCGTGTCCGCGTCGCTGGCGGGATTGTGCGCCGCCTGCATGATGTTCGCATCGATCCAGTTTTCCACAAAATTGAGGACCCGGTCAGACATGCCCAATGAACTCCGGCACAACCGCCGGGTTCCTTGGAGCGGACATTTTGATGTGCTTCGAGGGAGGGCCTTCGCTTGTTCTTACGTGCTATGGCAACGGCGAGCATAACAAAGGTTAAGCAGGCCGCCGTGGCCGTTAGGGCGAAAAGTTCAGGCAAGCGGACTGGAAGACCACCATCGGGAAGGGCTCGGCCGCCGCCGCGCGGTAGAACTCGAATAGCGCGCTGGGCAACCTTATCCACGTCGGGAAATCGGCTATCTAAGAGTTCGACCTGCGCGAGCACGAACGTCGTGCGAGCAATGACGTCATATCAGGCCGGCCGCAGCGCTTTCGATCCTGCCTCCAGCGCCCGCGCCAACACCTCGGCCCACGGCCCTGCCTGGGCCTCGTCGGCGATCAGGTCGTTGCGGATCTCGAACTCGACGCAAGGCAGGCCGCGCTTCTCCCCGTGGACCGGGATGGCGTAGTCGGTGTCGTCGCCGACCGAATAGGGTTCGTTGACGCCGACGCAGTAGCTCGTGTTCTCCTTCAGCCAGTCCGCGATGGCGGGCGAAAGAACCCGGTCGCGATTGTAGAGAACGCCGATCTCCCATGGCCGCGACCGGCCGAGGAAAACCGGCGTGAAGCTGTGGATCGTTGCCAGCACCGTTGTCCGGCCCGCGCGGGCGCGCGCGTCGAGAAAGGCGGACACGGCATCGTGGAATGGGTGGAAGATTGCCTCGGCCCGAGCTCGCCGCGCCTCCTCGGACAGATCGACATTGGCCGGGATCGCCGTCGCCTCGCTGAGCACCGGCGTGAATGACGGCACGTCGGGCCTGCGGTTGCAGTCGCAGACGAGCCGTGAATAGCGCTGCATGAAGAGTGGCGCATCGAGGCGGTCCGACAGCGCGAGAGCGACCGCGCGCGCGCCGATGTCCCAGGCGATATGGCGCGCCCGATCCTCCTCGGACACGCCCATCGTGCCGAGCGACCGCGGAATGCGCCGGCCGGCATGCTCGCAGATCAACACGATGTCGGCGCGGCCCTCCTCGTTTCGCGTTTCAAGCGGATGGGGCTCGTCTGGGGACAAGAGCGGGAGCAGTTCGGATCGCGCGGTCATGGACACGGTGAAATTCCTCCGTCTCTGTCTGTATCAAATCGTACAAATTGCGTGCAAGAGCGCAATCTGTATGTTTTTGTTGACGCGTTGACGAGCCGGCCACTATCGTCGAGGCCGAGTGGAACGGGGAAAGCAATTGTCCGGAGAGGTGGTTATCGAAGCAAAGGGGCTGAAGCGGGTCTTCGGCGGCTTGGTGGCCGTCGACGGCTATGCGCTGCGTCTTGCTCGTGGCGACCTCGTCGGTCTCATTGGTCCGAACGGCGCGGGCAAGACCACCGCCTTCAACCTTCTGACGGGCGTGCTGAAGCCGAGCGCGGGAGGCATCGAGATATGTGGCCGCGACCTGACCGGCCGCCGTCCCAGCCTGTTCGCCGAGGCAGGCCTGGCGCGCACCTTCCAGAACATCCGGCTTTTCAACGATCTCAGCGTTCTGGAGAACGTGATGTGCGGCGGACACATGCGCGGCGGGGCTTCTCTTGCGGCGACACTGGCAAGGCTGCCGGGCTTTCGCGCGAGCGAGCGGCGGATAGCCGAGCTTGCCGTTGCCGCGGTTGAACGCGTCGGCCTCGCAGCGCAGCTCGAGCGGCGGGCAGGGGATCTGTCCTACGGCGACCAGCGGCGGGTCGAGATCGCCCGTGCGCTGGCGACCGAGCCGGCCGCGCTCCTGCTCGATGAGCCGGCGGCAGGCCTCAACCCCAGCGAGACCGAGGTTCTCGTCGACCTTATCCGCACGGTCAACGCTCGATCGGGCATTGCCGTCGTCGTGGTCGAACACGACATGCGGCTTGTCATGAACCTTTGCCAGAGGGTTCAGGTGCTCAACCGGGGGCGGCTGGTCGCGGATGGAACGCCCGAGGAGGTCCAGTCGGACCCGGCCGTGATCGAAGCCTATCTCGGCACGCGCAGGAAGGCCGCCAATGCTTGAGGTGCGCGGCCTCAACGTCTTCCGGGGCGCAACGCACGTGCTGAAGGACCTGTCCTTCGACGTTGCCGCGGGAGAGCTCGCCGCGCTCGTCGGAGCGAACGGCGCCGGCAAGTCGACCACCCTGCTCACGCTGTCCGGCCTGCTCAGGGCGCGGTCGGGGTCCGCTGTCGTGCGCACCGGACACGGCAGCCTCGATCTGCTGCGCGCCGCACCCGCGACGATCGTGCGCGCCGGCGTCGTGCAATGCCCGGAGGGGCGGCAGATATTCCAGTCGCTGACGGTTGCCGAGAACCTCGCCATGGGTGCCTTTACCCGCTCGGATGCGGCCGAGATCGCGCGCACGACCGAAGAGGTCCATGCGCTTTTTCCGATTCTCGCCGAACGGCGCTCCACGCTTGCGGGAGCCCTCTCCGGTGGCGAGCAGATGATGCTGGCGATGGGCCGGGCCCTGTTGGCCGCGCCGAGGCTGCTGCTGCTCGACGAGCCGTCGCTCGGCCTCGCGCCCAAGATGGTGGAAACGATCTTCGACGTGATCGTCGGCCTGAAGGCTTCGGGCGTCACCATCCTCCTGATCGAGCAGAACGCCGCCATGGCGCTGGAGATCGCCGACCGCGCCTATGTGCTTGAGCAGGGCCGCATCGCGATCGCCGGCACAGGCGCCGAGCTCGCCGGCAACGACGAGGTGCGGCGCGTCTATCTTGGAATCGGCGCATGAGGGATCGCGGATGAGCCAGTACCTGTTCCAGCAGCTCGTCAACGGGCTGGCGCTCGGCAGCCTCTATGCGCTCGTCGCCATCGGCTTCTCGATGATCTATGGCATCGTGAGGCTGATCAATTTCGCCCATGGCGACCTGGTGATGATCGGCGCCTTCGCCACCCTGGCCATGGTCGCGGCTGGGGTGCCCTGGCCGCTCGTGCTTCTTTTCGTCCTTCTGATCGGCGCGCTCGCCGGCGCCACCATCGGCACGGTGGTCTTCAAGCCGCTGATCGGCGCGCCGCAGGTGACCGGCTTCATCGCCACGCTCGCCGTGTCCATCGTCATCCAGAACACGGCGCTGATGATCCTGTCCGGCCAGCCGCGCAATTTCCTGTTCCCCGCCGTGATGCGCCAGCGCGTCGACTTCGGCGGGGTCAGCGCCTCCGTCACCGACCTGACCATCATCGGGCTCACCGCGCTCATGATCGCTGCGCTGCTTTTTATCGTCTACCGCACCCGGCTCGGCACAGCGATGCGGGCAACCGCCGAGAATGTCATGGCGGCGCGGCTGATGGGGATAGCGGTCGACCGCACCATCGTCGTCGCCTTCGCCATCGGCAGCGCGCTCGCCGCCGTCGCCGGCCTGCTCTGGGGCGGCAAGTTCGGCCAGATCGATCCGCTGCTCGGCTTCGTGCCGGGGCTGAAGGCCTTCGTCGCCTGCGTCATCGGCGGCGTCGGCTCTATCGGCGGGGCGTTGCTGGGCGGCTACCTGCTCGGACTCGCCGAGGTGCTGTTCGTCGGCCTGATGCCGCAAGAGGTCTCCGGCTACCGCGATTCCTTCGTCTTCCTGTTGCTGATCGTGATCCTCCTCGTGCGGCCGTCCGGCCTGTTCATGCGCCATGTCGAGGAGCGCGCCTGAGATGAACGGCACCGCCTCACGCAGCCTTGCATCCGCCGGCGCGATCGTCCTCGGCGCCATCCTGGTCTGGCTCGTCCAGAACACGGCCAGCGACTATGTCGTGACGCTCCTCGCCGTGCTTTTCCTGAACGCTGCCCTTGCCGTCTCGCTCACACTGACCAACGGCCTCGCCGGCCTGTTTTCGCTCGGCCATCCCGCCTTTATGACGATCGGCGCCTATGTCGCCGCGATCCTCACCTTCCCCGCGGGGCGCAAGGAATCCATGCTGTCCGATCTGCCGCTGTGGATTGCACAGACGGAACTCTCCCTGCTGCCTGCGCTGCTCCTGGCCGGCCTCGCCGGGGCTGCCGCCGCGCTGCTTGTCGGGTTCCCGGTGCTGCGGCTGCGCGGCCACTACCTCGCCGTGGCGACGCTCGGCCTGATCGTGATCGTCCAGAACCTCGCCACCAACTGGGACGGCATCACGCGAGGCGGGGCGGGTTTGAGCGGCGTGCCGCGCCTCACCGGCATCTGGTGGGCGTTCGGCCTGCTGGCGATCGTCGTCATGGCTGCCTGGCGCATAAAATTCTCCTCGCTCGGCCGCGCGATGATGGCGACGCGGGAGAACGAGCTCGCGGCCGAGTGTACGGGAATCCGGACCGTGCGCATGCGCATGCTCGCCTTCGTCGTCGGCGCCTTCTTCGCCGCGCTTGCCGGCGCTATGATGGTGCACCTGATCGGCGTGGTGACGCCCAAGAGCTATTCGGTCCTGCTCGCCTTCAACCTGGTGGTCATGGTGGTCATAGGCGGATCCGGCAGTATCGTCGGGGCGATAATCGCGGCGAGCGCCATCACGGCGCTCTCGGAATCGCTGCGCCCGGCGGAAGAGTCGCTCGGCCTCTATGGCCTCAGCCAGGTGATCGTGGCGCTGAGCCTCATCCTGGTGCTTTATTTCCGGCCGCAGGGCTTATTTGGGACGCGCGAGCCCGAACTCCTGCGCCGCCTGTTCGAAGGATCGAGACGATGAACCGACCGCGTGCGGCCGATATCTTCCCACGCAGGAACCTGCCGCTGGTCGCGCGGCGCATGGGGCTGCTGGTGATCGACGCCCAGAACTGGGTGATGGACGAGGCCAATCGCCAGCCGCGCCCGGAATTTTATGCCGACGCCCGCGCCTTCGTCATCCCCAACATGGCTAGGCTTATTGGGGCCTGCCGGGGGCACGGCGTCGAGGTGGTCTATACGGTGATGGAGAACTACACCGCAGACGGGCGCGACCGCAGCCTCGACTACAAGCTGTCGAACTTCTTCATTCCGAAGGGCTCGCACGACGCCAGGGTGATTGACGAGCTGACGCCAGGCCCCGACGAGATGGTTATCCCGAAGACCTCGTCGAGCCTCTTCAATTCGACCAATTTCGAATACCTGATGCGCAATGTGGGGATCGACACGATTGCGGTGACCGGTTTCCTCACCGACCAGTGCGTCGACCATACGATCCGCGACGGGGCGGACCGCGGCTTCCACATGATCTGCGTGAGCGACGCCTGCGCAACGGATACGCACGTCCGCCATCGGGCGGCGCTCAACGCCTTCAGGGGCTATTGCCGGATGGAGACGACCGACACGCTGCTCGCTGCCATGCAGCGCGATTTCACCTCCGCGTGAAAGCTGCGCGCCATCAATAGGCGCGTCGGTATTTTTCGCACTGCTGCTCAGGCGAGAGGCTGCGCATCATGTCGGCCTCGAAGCGCTTGTGCGCCAGGTAGGCGGTCTTGAGTTCCACGCCGATCGCGGGAACTAGGTCGTCGTCCTCCTCGAAGCGGTCTAGCGCTTCGTCCAGCGATTGCGGCAGGCGCACGACGCCTAACTTCTGCCGCTCCTTTTCCGTCATGTTCTGCGGCGCGCCCTCGCAGACCGAGGGGATGGGGAGCGCGTTGTCCAGTCCGTGCAGCCCGGCCGCGATGATGGCGCCGAGCACCAGATAAGGGCTCGCCGCGGCATCGGCGGCCCGAAACTCGAAATGGTACTGCTTCGCCACCTCCGTCCCGTTGTTCTTGAAGACCGGGCAGATGCGCACACCCGCCTCGCGGTCATGGAAGCCGAGATTGTTGTAGGCAGCGCTCCAGCGGTTCGGCGTCAGGCGGAGATAGGAGATGGAGGCGGCCGCGGTGAGCGCCGTGATCGCCGGCAGCTTGGCGAGGATGCCGGCGATGAAGGCGCCGGCGGTCGCCGAGAGACCCTGCGAGTGGGCAGGGTCGTGGTTGACCGGCGCGCCCGACGCGTCCCAGAGGCTGAAATGCACATGCACCCCGTTGCCGACGGCGTCGGGGCGAAGGATCGGCGTGAAGCTGGCGCTTCCGCCAAGCCGGGCCGCCGTCGCCCGCGCCAGTTCGCGAACCGCGACTGCCTGGTCGGCGGCGCGCACGCCGGTCGCAGGCCCCACGGTAACTTCGTACTGCATCGGCCCGTATTCCGGCATGAACGTGTCGAGCTCGATACCGGCTTCCTTCAGCGCGCCGAGATATGTCTCGGCGAAGCGGCCCTGGCGGCGGAAGGAATCCAGCGCATAGCTGGCGTTCGGACGCTCCTCGACGGCGTCGTAGGTGAATTCGTGCTCGAAGGCGGCCTTGACGGTCAATCCGTGTCGCGTGCGCAACGCCTCCAGCCCGCGTTTCAGGAAGTCCCGCGGGCAGACGCCCCAGGGCGTGCCGTCGAGCTGGCGGATATCGGCCATGACGAAGTGTTCGGCGGCGTGCTCCGTGCCGAAGCCCACCCTGACGCGAGTGTCCGGGACGGGCGCGAGCACGAGATCGCCGAACGGCCCCCAGGGGCTGGGGGCGATCGG
>Ga0233385_1001069_pt1 | contig 11839 bp, 11 predicted proteins | sample ElkDunMinimDraft_16_FD_191543 | JGI IMG/M metagenome (GOLD analysis project Ga0233385, IMG submission 191543) | Fecal eukaryotic communites from dung pellets of Tule Elk in California, USA - Elk Dung G36 | ecosystem: Host-associated > Mammals > Digestive system > Large intestine > Fecal | place... | reverse complement strand
CGATAGGCGGGACTCGCCCACCTGCAGCCCGGCCGCATCCAGCATGCCGAGAACCTCGGGCAGCACGCCCACCAGATCCAGCACCACGACAATCCACACCACCATCGAGACAAAGTTCTCGGATGATTTCAGCAAAGGATTGACGGTAAATGCCTTGCGCAGCACGTAGACAATCAGACGGATCAGGGCCAAGGCGACCAGCACGGGCACCACGACATCCAACAGCACAACTGGCTGCTCGAACACGGCTAGAATCGCGCGCCCCAGCAGCACCAGCAGCAGCGCCGAAATGGGCCACAGCAGCCGTTGGGTACTGCGTACCGCCATGTGGCGCAGCCCCTGGGCGGCGTCGTTCACCCGCAGCTCCAGATCCTTTTGCAGGCGATGGTTGATCAGCCACGCGCCCAGGCTTGCCAGCACGACGATGAGTGCCTGCCACCAAAACTGCCGCAGGGCCACCTGGGTGGCCCAGTAGTCGATCCAGTTGTTTATTTCTTCGGGCATTCCCTGACCTGAGCGCGAAAGACTAGTGGCAAGAGCATACCCGATAAGACGAAGCGCTCACAGCATTCACAACGGCCTTCAGCGGCAACAGCTTCATCGCGAACGAGACACTTTGTTACCATTCGAAACACGCCGGACGAAGGCGGCCGTGATAGACTGCGCATCTCCCAATCTAACCCTTGTCTGGAAATGCCTGAATTCATTGTCATCATCATTGGCGCCGCCCTGGTGAACAACCTGGTGCTTCTGCAGTTCATGGGGATGAGCCCCATTCTGTCGGGACGAGCCAGCGCCAGACTGGATACTGCGCTGGCGTTGAGCCTGTCCACGCTGGTCATGCTGCTGGTCTCTTCAGCGATCAACCATCTGCTCTACTACTGGCTCCTGGCTCCGCTCGACCTGGTCTATCTGCGGCTGATCACCTTCATGCTGGTCATCGCGCTGCTGGTGAGTCTGCTGGAGATCCTGCTGCAACGTCATTACCCGCTGCTGCGCAGCCGACTCGGGCCGGCCGTGCCCATGCTGGCCGCCAACACCGCGATTCTGGCGACAACCCTGCTGAGCCTCGATCAGCAATATAGCCTGGGCCAAACACTCGCCCATGCTGCAGGAGCAGGCATCGGTTTCGCGATCGTGACCTTCCTCTTCACCGGCATCCGCCACCGTCTGCGCCATGACGCGGCACCCACTCCCCTGCGCGGCGCTCCCATCCACCTGATCAGCGCCGGCTTGATGGCACTGGGTTTTCTCGGCTTTGCAGGTATCGTGTGATGGACTGGTTTGTCACCTGTGTGATCCTGCTGGGCCTGCTGTTATCCGTTGGCATGCTGATACGACACTGGCGTGATCCGCATGAAGGCGCCGCGTCCACCTCTTTTGCTGCGCCCCCCGTGGCAACTTCCACAGCTGAGGGACAGGCTCTGCTGGTCGCCCGCATCAACGCCCTGCTGCCACAGACCCAATGTGGCCAGTGCGGACATCCCGGCTGCCATCCCTATGCCGAGAGTATTGCCGCGGGTGAGTCCATCAATCATTGCCCGCCCGGCGGCCGCGACACCATCCACGCATTGGCGGGACTGCTCAACCGTCAGCCTCTGCCCCTGGATCCCGACTACGGCCGCGAGCAACCGCGCCGTGTCGCCTTCATTCGCGAAGCCGAATGCATCGGCTGCACCAAATGCATCCAGGCCTGCCCGGTAGATGCCATCCTCGGCGCACCCAAACGCATGCATACCGTGATTGTCGCCGAATGCACAGGCTGCGACCTGTGTGTCGATCCCTGTCCTGTGGATTGCATTGACATGCTCCCCATCACCGCAGCAAAAGCCGATTGGCACTGGCCCCTGCCGGGAACACCCGTCAGCGTGACCTGGCCGGCGCACTCATCCATCCAGCCCCCGGCGAAGATCCGCCAAGCAGTAGGGTAGACGTGATTTCCAGATTACAGCACACGCTGCGCCGGCTCCGCCGTCAACCCGGCTATCGCCGCTCCATCAACCGCCTGCGCGGCGGCATTCATCCGCCGGAAAACAAGACCCAATCTCTGCAGCAGCCCATTGTCAGCCCACCTCTGCCGCCGCGGCTGGTGCTGCCCCTGCTGCAACATATTGGTCCTCCTCTGCGGCCCTGTGTGCAGATCGGTGAGCGGGTGCAGAAGGGACAGGTGATCGCCACCGGCGACCATGGCATCGTCGCCCGCCTGGCCATGCATGCGCCGACCTCCGGTACGATTGCCGCCATTGGCGACACTCCCGTGTCTCACCCTTCAGGTCTACCCGACCAGAGCATCACGCTGATACCGGACGGAGAGGACACCTGGCACCCGGACTGTCTGCAGGGGCTGCAGAATCCTTTCGAACACGAGCCCGAGGACCTGCTCGAGCGCATCGCGGCCGCGGGCATCGTCGGGCTGGGGGGTGCCGGCTTTCCAACCGCCATCAAACTGGCTGCTTCCGCCCAGGGCGCCATCGATACCCTGCTGATCAACGCCGCAGAATGCGAGCCCTACATCGCCGCCGACGAGGCGCTCATGAGTGAGCGCGCCGCGGAGATCGTCATGGGCATCCGCCTCCTCAAGCACATCGTGCAGCCACGCCATTGTGTGATTGCCACCGAGGACAGCAAACCGGCAGCGGTCGCGGCAATCCTGGCAGCCACCGCCGGCACCGATATCGAACCGGTGATCATCCCGGGGCGCTATCCCTCCGGTGGCGAGAAGCAGCTGATCAGCATCGTCACCGGCAAGGAAGTCCCCAGAGGGGGACGCCCTGCCGACATCGGCATCCTGTGCAGCAACGTCGGCACCGCCTATGCTGTCCATCGCGCCATCACATTGGGGATGCCGCTGCTCTCCCGCATCACCACGGTCACCGGAACGGCCCTGCAGCAGCCGCGCAACATAGAAGCCTTGATTGGTACGCCGGCAGATTACCTGCTGCAGTTCTGCGGATTGCGACCCAGCGAGCTCCACCGCCTGATCGTCGGCGGCCCCATGATGGGTTTCACCGCGCATCAGCTGGACACTCCCATCATCAAGACCAGCAACTGCCTGATCGCCGCCACCCGCACCGAACTGCCTCCGCTGCCGCCGGAGCAGGACTGCATTCGCTGCGGCCTCTGCGTCCAGGCCTGCCCGGTGGGCCTGCTGCCGCAACTGTTGCTGGTCGCCAGCAAGACCTCGGATCACGAGTTGGCGCTGAAACAGGGCCTGCCGGATTGCATCGAGTGCGGTGCCTGCAGTTACGTCTGCCCCAGCCACATCCCGCTGGTGCAGTACTACCGCGCCGAAAAAGGCGAGATGCGCGAGCGCGGCGAGAAACGCAAACGCGCCACCCACTGGGAGCGTCGCTACGAAGAACACCGCCAGCGCGTAGCGGCCAGGGCCGCCGAACAACAGGCCCGTCGCGAACGCCTGGTGAAAGCTCCCGTGCCGCCCTCGGCAGCAGAAGTGGGATACTGGACACCGCCGACCGATACACCCCCTGCTGACACACCGGTGGCAACGGGCAACACACAGGTGATTGATCCACAGCGCGCCAAGGCCGAAATCGAGGCAGCCGTGCGCCGGGTGCAGGAGCGTAAACGCGCACGCCAGCAGGCCATCCCGGATAGCAGAGACCTGACCCCTGGCGACGGAGAGCAACCGCCATGATGCTGGCCGTTAACAGTTCGCCCCATACCCTGCGCTCGGGCAGCGTCACCCGGGTGATGCTGCTGGTGCTGCTCGCCTGCGTGCCAGCCTGGCTGACATTCACCTGGTTCTTTGGCTGGGGACTGACCATCAACATCGTCATCGGTACCTGCACGGCGCTGCTGCTGGAAGGCATCGTGATGCGGCTGCGCTCTTTGCCGGTGCTGCCCTGCCTGCGCGACAGCAGCGCCATCGTGACTGCGGTACTGCTCGCCTTTGCCACGCCACCGGGTGCCCCCTGGTGGATTCCCGTGCTCGGCGCCTCGCTGGCGGTCATCGTCGGCAAACAGGCTTATGGCGGACTGGGGCACAACCTCTTCAACCCGGCCATGGTGGGGTATTTTGCGCTGCTCACCGCCTTCCCGCTGCACATGACCGGCTGGAATATACCTGGCGCCCAGTCCATCAACGGCGTACCAATCGACCCGCTGACGCTGCAGGGCTTGCTGATCAGCCTGTCCGTTACCTTCCCCTTTCTGCCCTTCGAGCCGCCCCGCGGCCTGGATGTCGCTGTTGACGGTTTCTCCGCCGCCACGCCGCTGCTGTTCTATAAACTTGCGGCGCAGAGTTCCCTGCTGGAGCAGTGGCAATCAGGCGGCGCGCTGTTCGAGCGCAGCGCCGAAACCGGCTGGGAGATGGTCGGCATCGCCTTCGCGCTCGGCGGACTGTTCCTGCTGTGGAAAAGAGTGATCACCTGGCACATCCCCCTGAGCATCATCGCCACCGTGCTGGCCCTGTCCTGCGCCTTCTACTTCCTGGTGCCCGGCAGCCAGGCCATCTACGGTTCCCCCATCCTGCACCTGTTCGGCACCGCCACCATGATCGGCGCCTTCCTGATCGCCACCGACCCGGTCAGCGCACCCTCCAGCAGCGCGGGCAAGTTGCTTTACGGCGTGCTGATCGGCGTCCTCATATACAGCATCCGGGTGTGGGGGAGCTATCTGGATTCGGTCGGCATCGCCGTCATCCTGGCCAACGCTGCCTCACCACTGTTTGATATGCTCTTCCGCCAGCGCCTGTATGGGGAGCGACACGGGTGGCAGCGGCTGCTGCCGGGCCGGAAAGCCGGGAGGAATAGGCAATGAAACCCACCTCGCACACTTCCCGTACCGCGCTGCAGTCCTGGTGGCAGAGCAACCCAGTGTTCGTTCAGTTGCTCGGGCTTGGCCCCGTGCTGGCGATCTCCACATCCACCGTCACCGCGCTGGGACTCGGTGCCGTCACCCTGCTGCTCAATGCACTGCTGGGTGCCCTGCTCCCGACCATCCGCCGCCATAGCGAGCCCGCCATCCTGCTGCCCGTCATCGCCGTCACCATCGCCGGCCTGGCCACCATCCTCGATTTATGGCTGCAGTCCAATTTCTATTCCTTGTACGAACGCATCGGCATCTTCGTCCCCCTGCTGGCGAGCCAGAGCCTGATTTTTGCCTTTGCGTTGCAGCTGGATGATGACGCCCGCACCTCACAGGGTCTGCTGCGCGGCGTTGCCCTGGGCAGCGCATTTTTCGCCGCCATCGTCCTGCTGGGCGCCACCCGTGAGCTTCTCACCACCGGCGCGCTGTTCGCAGATATGGACCTGATCGTACAAGATGCCGATTGGACGATCCCCATTCTGAATGTCGAGCGCCACTTCACCTTTATCCAGACAGCGCCAGGTGCCTTCCTCTGTCTGGCTCTGGTCATTGCCTGCATCAACGCATGGCGCCAACGCAACCGCCACCGCGGTGCGGTGGTGATCGACGACAACGCACAATGAAGGAACCCGACTGTGAATAGACAGAAGCGCGAGGAGATATTCCGCAGACTGCGCGACAACAACCCGGCGCCTGTTACCGAGCTGGAATACAGCTCCCATTTCGAGCTGCTGATCGCGGTGATGCTGTCGGCACAGGCCACCGACGTGGGCGTCAACAAGGCGACCCGCAAACTCTACCCCGTCGCCAATACTCCCGAAGCCATCCTGGCGCTCGGGGTGGACGGGCTGAAGTCCTACATCAAGACCATCGGCCTCTTCAACACCAAGGCCGAAAACGTGATCAAGACCTGCGCCGCCCTCATCGAGAGGCACGACTCACAGGTGCCGCAAACCCGCGAAGAACTCGAGGCGCTGCCCGGCGTCGGCCGCAAGACTGCCAACGTGGTGCTCAACACCGCCTTCCGCGAGATAGCGATGGCCGTGGATACCCACATCTTCCGTGTCTCCAACCGCACCGGCATCGCTCCCGGCAAGAATGTGCTGCAGGTTGAAAAAGCCCTGTTGAAGTTCGTCCCGAAGGAATATCTGCTGGATGCGCACCATTGGCTCATCCTGCATGGGCGCTACGTCTGCATTGCGCGCAAGCCGAAGTGCGGGATGTGTCCCATAGAAGATTTGTGTGAGTATCGGGAGAAGAATCTCGAGTGAGGCAAATTGCCGAGGAGTGGATGCGGGGCGGGGCGCTCCCCGGACACGCCGTGAACCCCTCCCTGGGGGCTCAATCGCGACATCCATGTCGCTCATGGTCCGGGGAGCGCCCCGCCCCGCATCCACTCCTCTACCAATGTGCCACTCGGAGTTTTTTCCCCGATACTCACACTGTTGCGAGAGTAGCCGCAGATTACTGTGGGTTTGTACTTAAGTAGAGCTGTGTTTTCTGGATGGCAAGGGCAGGACCGTCGAGCGCCGTGGCAGGAAAATGCTCCTGCATTTCCGGCACTCCCGCCATCCATGGCGGTCGATGTCGCAAGGCGGAGACCGTGAGTTTATGGGAAGTAGAGGTTAAGCACTGAGGCAGATTTGTGCTTGTGAACCGGGGCCGCCAGGACCATGAGCGACATGGATGTCGCGATTGAGCCCCCAGGGATGGGTTCACGGCGTGTCCTGGTGGCCCCGGTTCACAAGCACAAATCGGGACTGAGTCCTCAACCCTCTTACCTCATATAAATTTACGGCCTTTCCCTGCAGCGATCCGCATACGCAACGCATTCAACTTGATGAACCCCGCCGCATCCGCCTGATTGTAGGCGCCCGCATCATCCTCAAAGGTCGCGATTTGCATGTCGAACAGCGAGTCTGCAGATTCGCGGCCGGCCAGAATCACGTTGCCCTTGTACAGTTTCAGACGCACCGTGCCATTGACGTGCAGCTGCGAGTAGTCGATCAGTTGCTGCAGTGCCAGGCGCTCGGGAGACCACCAGTAACCGTTATAGATCAGGGAGGCATAGCGCGGCATCAGCTCATCTTTCAGGTGAGCCAGCTCGCGATCCAGGGTCAGCGATTCGATGGCGCGATGCGCCTTCAGCATCACGGTGCCGCCGGGGGTTTCGTAGCAGCCGCGGGATTTCATGCCCACGTAGCGGTTCTCGACGATATCGGAACGACCGATACCGTTTTCGCCGGCGATCTTGTTCAGCGTTGCCAGCACGGTGGCAGGCGACATTTTTTCGCCATTAATGGCGACAATGTCACCCTTCTGGTATTCCAGCTCGATGTAGGTGGCCTGGTCCGGCGCGTTCTCGGGAGAGACCGTCCACAGCCACATGTCCTCTTCGGGCTCGGAGCCCGGGTTTTCGAGCAGGTCGCCTTCGTAGGAGATGTGCAGCAGGTTGGCGTCCATCGAATAGGGAGACTTGGTGCCTCGCTTCTTCTCAACGGCGATGTTGTGCTTCTCACAGTAGGCCATCAGCGTGTCGCGTGAGGTCAAATCCCACTCGCGCCAGGGAGCGATCACCTTGACGCCAGGCTTGAGCGCATAGGCGCCCAACTCGAAGCGGACCTGATCGTTACCTTTGCCGGTGGCGCCATGGGAAATGGCGTCGGCGCCTGTTTCGTTGGCGATCTCGATCAGGCGCTTGGCGATCAGCGGACGGGCGATGGAGGTGCCCAGCAGATACTCGCCCTCATAGAGAGTGTTGGCGCGGAACATGGGATAGACGAAGTCGCGCACGAATTCCTCGCGCAGATCCTCGATGTAGATTTCCTTGATCCCCAGTGCCTGTGCCTTGGCCCGTGCAGGTTCAACCTCGCCACCCTGACCCAGGTCAGCAGTGAAGGTAACCACTTCGCATTGATAGGTTTCACTCAACCATTTGGCGATGACGGACGTGTCCAGCCCGCCCGAGTAGGCCAGCACGACCTTGTTGATGCCAGACATCATTGACTCCTTGCAGTCAGGGAATTTAAGAGCGGGTATTGTACAGGGAACAGGGGGGAAATTCGACGGCCCGCGCGCAGTGCCGTGGCGGCAGCAAACTCACCCAGGATAAGGTAAACTTGTCGCCTGTCTCCTCTCCAGACCCCTGACCACAAGGTAGCACTTCCTGCATGAAACAGATTTCCCTGCTGCAGCCCGACGACTGGCATCTCCATCTGCGGGACGGCGACGCGCTGCATCATACCGTGGCGGCGACAGCCCGCCAGTTTGCCCGCGCCATCGTCATGCCCAACCTGAAGCCGCCAGTGACCACAACAGCCGCTGCGCTGGCCTATCGTGAGCGCATTCTGGCCGCCCGACCGGCTGGCAGCGATTTCGAGCCCCTGATGACGCTCTACCTGACCGACGGGATGACCGCGGCGGAGATAGGCAAGGCGAAAGCCAGCGGGCTGGTGCATGCCGTGAAATACTATCCAGCCGGGGCCACCACCAACTCGGACAACGGGGTGACGACCATCGACAAGGTGTATCCGGTCCTGGAGGCGATGGTCGAAGCGGACATGCCTCTGCTTATTCACGGTGAGGTCACCGACCCGGACATCGACATCTTTGACCGCGAACAGGTGTTCATCGATACCGTGCTGCTGCCGCTGGTAGCCCGCTATCCCACGCTGCGCATCGTGCTGGAGCACATCACCACCCGGCAGGCGGTGCAGTTCGTGGAGCAGGCCCCCGCCAGCGTGGCCGCGACCATCACCGCGCATCACCTGCTGTACAACCGCACCCACATGCTGTCCGGGGGCATACGGCCACATCTGTACTGCCTGCCGGTGCTCAAGCGCAATGTCCACCAGGAGGCGCTCATCGCAGCGGCCACCAGCGGCAATCCGCGCTTCTTTCTGGGCACTGACTCGGCCCCCCATGCCCGTCACCTGAAGGAGCATGCCTGCGGCTGTGCCGGCAGCTACACCGCCCCTGCCGCGCTGGAGCTGTATGCCGAGGTATTTGAGCAGGCGCAGGCCCTGGACAGGCTGGAGGGCTTTGCCAGTCTGGCTGGCGCTGACTTCTACCGCCTGCCGCGCAACACCCGCCGCGTGGTGCTGCAGCAAACCGAATGGACCCTGCCGGACAGTCTTGATTTCGGCGATCAAATCGTTGTGCCCTTGCGGGCTGGAGAAAAGTTGCGCTGGCAACTGGTAGGAGCAGACGCTTGAGTTACGAAGAAGAAGATGTATCCGACAGCCCCATGGCCAACCGTTTCCGCGGCTACCTGCCGGTGGTGGTGGACATTGAGTGTGGCGGATTCAATTGCAAGACCGACGCCATCCTGGAGATTTCTGCTGTCGTGCTGGGCTTTGACGCCAAGGGCATGCTCGGCGTGGAGCAGACCTTCTTTCACCGGGTGATCCCGTTCGAGGGGTCGAATATAGAGGAAGCCGCGCTCAAGTTCACCGGCATTGACCCCTGGCATCCGCTGCGCATCGCGCGCTCGGAAAAGGAGGTCTTCAATGAGATGTTCCGGATCATTCGTCAGGCCATCAAGACCAACCAGTGCAAGCGGGCCATCCTGGTGGCGCACAATGCCCACTTCGATCACGGCTTCATCAATGCAGCGGTGGCGCGGCATGACATCAAGCGCAACCCCTTCCACCCGTTCTCCAGCTTCGACACGGCAACGCTGAGCGGGCTGGCCTACGGTCAGACGGTGCTGGCACGCGCCTGCGAGGCGGCACGGATCGAGTTCAACGCAGCCGAGGCACACTCGGCGAAGTATGACGCAGAGAAAACGGCCCAGCTGTTCTGCGGGATCGTCAACAAGTGGAAAACGCTGGGGGGCTGGCAGGGCTGACGGGCAGGGCTGGCTGACAGGGTTAACGGAGAGACCGGCGGCGGGAATGCTCATCCCGCCGCACGGCTGCCGGCGACAGTTACTCCGCCGTGGCACCAGCCTTATCGATGACCGTCTGCAGCTCACCACTCTCGAACATCTCCGTGATGATGTCACATCCGCCGACCAGTTCGCCGTCCACATACAATTGCGGGAAGGTGGGCCAGTTGGCGATCAGTGGCAGCGTCGCCCGAATCTCCGGATTGCTGAGGATATCCACGTAGGCGAAGCGCTTGCCGCAGGACATGAGGCAGCGCACTGCCTGAGCAGAGAAGCCGCACTGCGGCTGGTCGGGACTGCCCTTCATGTAGAGCAGAATGGTGTTGGAGGCGATCTGTTCCTTGATGGTGTCTTCGATACTCATGATGCACGACTCGATTGGATGATGGATAAATGTCGCATGCCTCAGACTCGCCGCAACCGATGACCGATGATCGATGATCGATGGCCGGTCATCGGTGCGTGGAAAAGTGTTGGATGCAATGGGATGGCATTCTACACGATCACTCGGCATTTATCAGGCCATGTAACCCTCCCAGCACGAGAATTGCCTATTCTGCGCAAAGTAATATAAGATACCGCCCTTGCGCGTCCCTTCCTGTGCAAGCATCTCTTTCTCTGCGCACTGAAGATCGTCGGCCCGGGCATGGCCTGACCGACCTCTCCGCAATGGGCCAAAATTGGCCGCTATGGCGGAAAATCGCGTGACCAAACCCAGTCAACACAAGAAACCCAATCATGAAACCCCGACATTTTCTGACATTGATGGATTTTGAGAAGGATGAACTCCATGCCATCGTGCAGCGAGCAATAGCCCTCAAGAACAGCCCGGCACTGCAGAGCGATTCCCTGCGCAACAAGTCGCTGGCGATGATCTTCGACAAATCCTCAACCCGCACCCGTGTAGCTTTTGAAGCCGCCATGACACAGATGGGTGGCAACGCCATCTTCCTGTCCAACAGCGATACCCAACTGGGGCGCGGCGAACCTGTCGAGGATACGGCGATCGTCCTGTCGCGCATGGTGGACTTCATCACCATCCGCACCTTCGAGCACGCCAAACTGGAATTGTTTGCTGAAAATTCCAGCGTTCCGGTCATCAATGCCCTGAGCGACGACTTCCATCCCTGCCAGTTGCTGGCCGACATGCAGACCTACTTCGAACATCGTGGCGACATCAAGGGGCGCTCGGTCGCCTGGGTGGGCGATGGCCACAACATGTGTCAGTCCTACATCAACGCGGCGGAGCAGTTCGACTTTGAACTCACCATCGCCTGTCCGGAGGGCTACGACCCGATGGACTGGATGCTGGAGCGCAGCAAGGCACGGGTGCGCATCGTGCGCGACCCCAGGGAAGCGGTCCGCCATGCCGACCTGATCGCCACCGATGTATGGGCGTCCATGGGTCACGAAGAGGAGCGCATCAAGCGCCTGCGCATTTTCAGCAGCTATCAGATCAATGCCGAACTGATGTCCCTGGCCAAGCCCGACGCCCTGTTCATGCACTGCCTGCCCGCGCATCGCGGCGAGGAAGTGTCAGCGGAAGTACTGGATGCCTCCGACTCGGTCGTCTGGGATGAGGCGGAGAACCGTCTGCATACCAAGAAGGCCTTGCTCGAGTTCCTCTGCCAGTAGCCCCTTTCCCCGGCCATTTTTTCACCATCCCCAGGTCTGCCATGCCGCAGTCCCTGACTCCCGCTGAACGGCACCTGCGCTGTGCCTCAGCGGGCAGCCGGGCTACGCCCGTCTATACACAACTTATCCACAGAGTACCCACATAAAAAGCCCTTGCAATAAGGCCCTCATCGCACTATCTTGTGCCCTCGACTGGAAAATCACCTATATCTTGTATCCAGTCCACTTTACCGGGCCCAGGAAATTGCCCGGAAATGGCGTGCGTTTTTCCCCTTTTCCGGGATTTTTACCGCCACCTGTGCACTGGCAGCATTCAGCTATCCGCAACAGCGCCTGACTGAACCTTATTCAGAACATCATGGAGAACCTCATGCAGACTGATCCCCATAGCCAGACCAGCTCTTCCTCGTCGGCGCAACCGGGCAATCCCCACGCGTCAACCGCCTCCTCTACCGCTCCCGGGCAGATCCGCGTCATCAAGCGCAATGG